>Ga0102941_1001490_pt1 | contig 10991 bp, 7 predicted proteins | sample SalPonR2_C_D2_MG_FD_79281 | JGI IMG/M metagenome (GOLD analysis project Ga0102941, IMG submission 79281) | Salt pond soil microbial communities from South San Francisco under conditions of wetland restoration - Salt Pond MetaG R2_C_D2_MG | ecosystem: Environmental > Aquatic > Marine > Intertidal... | reverse complement strand
GCGATCTGGAGGGTTATATCTCTTGTCAGATATCGTCCGGAATCGCTTATCAGATGATCAATCCGGACCAGTTTCTGAACCACATCGTATTCGTTCTCCCACCAGTTATAGACAACGGGGGTGAAAAAATGATGCAGATCGGGATGTATCTCCTCGTTGAAGAGGCGCTCTTTTTCAATGTTGTTGGTGATGAAAAAGGCCTTCTCATCTGTTATTAAAACACTGGCCACACCCTCGGTGGTGTTGAATGTGATATGGTTCCTGGCCCCCATTGTGAGGTAAGAGATATTCTCTTCTTTCGAGAGCAGGATTCCGGCCGCCCCGTTTTCTTCAAAGAGCTCTCTGAACTGCTGTATTCTGTTTTTTATGATCGTTTTCATCTTGATCCCTCTTTTTCTTGTTGAATTCTGAAACATTACGCCAACCTGTTGTTATCTCCTCAGCTTATCAACTGAATCTAATTTCTCCCAGGGAAATTCGATATCTGTTCGGCCAAAATGCCCGTAGGCCGCCGTTTTCTTGTAAATGGGCCTTAAGAGATCGAGCTTTTTGATGATCTGCCCGGGGGTGAAATTGAAGGTGTCGTTGATCCGTTTGAGCAGGTCATCCTCATCCATTTTGGCGGTGCCGTATGTCTCTATCATGACGGAAACGGGATGTGCCTTACCAATGGCATAAGCAAGCTGAATCATGAGTTTGTCGGCGAGCCCGGCTGCTACAACATTCTTGGCGACGTATCTGGCCATGTAATGAGCGGATCGGTCGACCTTTGTGGGATCCTTACCGCTGAATGCGCCGCCTCCGTGGGGGATCCAGCCGCCGTAGGTATCGACAATGATCTTTCTCCCCGTTAGGCCGGCATCCCCCTGGGGACCGCCAAGGACAAAGCGTCCGGTTGGATTGACAAAGATCTTCATCTCATCATCGCAGAGGTCTTCGGGAATCACCGGTTTGATGACCTCTTCAACGACCGTCTTTCGGATCTCTTCATAAGGCACATCCTCGTGCTGAGTGGAGATTAGAACCGTATCCACCCGCTTGGCCTTTCCGTTTTCGTCGTATTCAACCGTCACCTGTGCCTTGCCGTCCGGTCTGAGTAACTCTGTCTTCCCTTTTTTCCGGACTTCCGAGAGCCTTTTGGTTAGTTGATGTGACAGGATGATCGGAAGCGGCATATACTCCGGCGTCTCATTGGTGGCGTAGCCGAACATCATTCCCTGATCCCCGGCGCCGAGTTTATCCAGTTCATCTTCGCTGCTGTTTGCCCCGTCTTTTATCTCCCTGGATTTGTCAACGCCGAGGGCAATGTCGGGAGACTGCTCGTCAATCGAGGTCACAACCGCACAGGTCTCGCCGTCGAAACCGTATTTTGCCCGGGTGTAACCGATTTCGAGGATGGTATCCCGGACGGTTCTTGGAATATCTATGTAAGCCTTCGTACTGATCTCTCCACCAACAAAGGCCATTCCCGTTGTCACGAAGGTTTCAACTGCCACTCTGCTCTTCTCGTCCTGTTCCAAAAGGGCATCGAGGATTGCATCGGATATCTGGTCGGCTACCTTGTCGGGATGCCCTTCTGTTACACTTTCGCTGCTGAATAATCTTTTTGCCATTTTACTCCTCCTTGTTTTTGAGTTCTTCATATTCTTCTTTCGTTAAAAGTCGTCCACCGTCCACTTCGTGTGAGATTTCCTTGAAATTCTGTTTTAAAGTGAAATGCACGTTTATCTTGTTTTGGCACCTTGCCCCGATCAGTTCCTTTTTTATCTCGTATACCCCGGGACCGTTGCCATAGGTTCTGAACAATTCAGAATGCTTTCTGATAATAACTCTGAAGAGCTCCCCGCATTTTTCGCATTCGGCGAAAAAGACGAGAAGGTCTCCCTGGTTGTATATGAGCTTTCTCTTCTCTTTTTTGTCCTTTTGGTTTGAGGACACAACCGATTTAAGAAAGTCAAAAAGTCCCATTCAATCACCTTCTTTTCAACCAAAATTTAATCTCTCCACTGTTGCCGAAACAATCACTCGCTTCAATTCTCACTCTTATCTTATCATTAAATCGCTCGATATTTTTAATTCGGTTTGTTTTTATGGGCCCGAATAACCACGGTGTGGTCATTCTATACCAGAAATTCTGATGGTTTGAACCCTCGCCGAATATCCTCTCTCCACGGCCGGTTTTATCCAGGGGAATAAAATCCATATTGATGACAAGCATCTCCTGATCATCAAAATAGACTTTCAATTCCTTTAAGGAGAGTTTTGTCTCCCCGAAATCCGAGCGCGAACTGATCTTGATCTGGATCATGGGATTATCTCCCTGAAACGGATAAACGGTCCCTTTTTTCAGATCATACGCCTTGAAATTAATCCGGATCTTTTCAAAGTCAATCACACGTTGTTCATCATTAAAACCGGCTTCTTCGAAATAGTCAAGCGGGTTTAATGCCCGTTGCTCACCCTCATCTATGATCTGGACATAGCATCCCGGTCTGGAATAATCCCCGCTCATTCCCGTGAAACCGATGATGTCACCACGATCAATCTCAAATTCGTTCCGGTCGAAGCTGATCGCAGTTCTTTCAGCGTTGAATTCTGAGCCAACGGCATCCACAATGCCCGTGAAATCTCCTGAAAAGACGGACAGATTGGTATAGACACTTGTCAGTCTTTCTCCGTGAGTGATATAGACTGCGTTTCCCATTTTTTTATCGTTCATGATGATCTTTTTGACGTAGCCCGTTTGCATTGCCAGCACCGGTTCTTTTGAATCCGGATCGGCATAAAAACCGAGGTTGATCAGATAATCAATCCGTTCCAGGTCATCAGAGATACGGCACCCGCCAAAGCACGATATCACCCGACTCTTTCCATCAACCGGAAGGGAGAAATCTGAAGAGGGGATACCCTTTGAAAAAAGGATTACCGGTAAAAGGAATATAAAGAAAAATAATGGAAAGAGTTTCAATTAAAATACCACCCTATAGACAAGAGGCGGGATTATCCCCGCCTCTTGAGTTGTTTTGTTTATGATTTATTCAGAAGAACCCGAGCCTCTTTCAGGCACGAATCGTTATCCTTTTACTTTTTTTCCGTTTTCCCAGCGGGTGCTTCCGGTTTCCTGGTTACCTTTTCTTTTGGAGTTTCTTTTGGGGTTTCTTTATCCGGAGTTGTTTTTCCGGATTCGTTTTTCTCCTTTTCCGCTTCTTTCTGAGCCTCTTCTTCCTGACTGACATACCCTTCTCTGCCCTCTAAATAGGCATCGGCAATTTTGGATGTCAAGAGGCGGATGGCACGAATGGCATCATCGTTGCCCGGTATAATATAATCGATTAGGTCCGGATCGCAGTTTGTGTCAACGGTGGCGATGATCGGGATTCCAAGCAGATTAGCCTCGGCAACGGCAATCTCCTCTTTCTTCGGATCAACAATCCAGATCATATCCGGTGCCTTTTTCATCTCTTTAACCCCGCCCAGGTTTCTTCTCAGTTTTTCCAGTCTGTGTCTGTAAATCGACTGCTGAGATTTGGACATCTCATCGAGTTCCCCGTTCTCCTCCATCTTTTCCAGTTCTTTAAGCCTGTCGATCCTCTTCTGGATGGTCTTGAAGTTGGTCATCATACCGCCGAGCCAGCGGTTGTTGACATAGAAAGCTCCGCAACGCTTTGCCTCTTCGTAAACAGACTTTCTCGCCTGACGCTTCGTACCGACAAAGAGGATGGTTGCGCCCTCAGTTGCCTGCTCTTTAACAAAATCGTACGCGTTATCGAGCATTCTCATCGTCTTCTGAAGATCGAGGATATGAACCCCTTTTCTGTGAGTATAGATATACTCCTCCATCTTCGGGTTCCATCGCATGGTCCTGTGTCCGAAATGAACACCGGACTCCAAAAGCTGTTTCATTGTTACTACTGACATATTGCACCTCCGAATTTGGTTACTCCGCCACTCCCCTGCGCCCTCAAACCCCGTATACGTCCCGTAAAACACAGAAGGCGACTTAACGAGGCACCAAAAGGGAAACGGGCAAGTGTGAGTTTTTGTCCGATGCATTATATCAGAAACTGTATCCAAAGTCAATTAGAGGCGACGATATGCTATAATTATCGGGAGTAACAGACTCACCCGGAGAAATTGAAAGGGTTCATTAAAAAAACTAGCGAATTCTATGAGGTGAACAAATGAAGACCATCTTTTACAACATCGACCATCTTGCAACTTTCAACGGAAAATCGAAAGAGTTGACGGATGCCTATATAATCGTTGAAGATTCCCGTATCGTTGAGATCGACACCGGCCGACCCGGAGAAGAGAAAATTGAAGGAGCCGAGCTCATAGATATGAGCGGAAAGATCTGCATACCCGGACTTGTCAATACCCATCATCACCTTTATCAGTCACTCTTCAGGAATGTGATGGGCGCTCAGAACCTGAAACTCTTCGACTGGCTTGTCTTTCTCTATGAAAAATGGAAGCACGTGGATGCCGGGGCCATCTACAACGCCGCTCTTGTCGGGATCTATGAAATGATGAAGACAGGCGTGACAACAACCTCGGACATGTTTTATCTCCATCCGAGGGGGACCCGTGAGCTCTTTGATGTTGAGATGGAGGCGGCAAAAAGAACAGGGGTCCGGTTTCACCCCTGCCGGGGCAGTATGTCCCTGAGCAAGAAAGACGGCGGTCTGCCCCCTGATTCAGTTGTGCAGACCGAGGAGGAGATTTTGAACGATTGCGAACGCGTCGTTCAAAAGTATCACGACAAAGAACCCGGTGCCATGACACGAATAGCCCTTGCCCCGTGCAGCCCCTTTTCAGTCACGGAAAGGCTCATGAAAGACACGGTTAAAATGGCCAAAGCCTATGATCTCTTAATCCACACCCACCTGGCAGAGACAAAGGATGAAGAGGCGTTCTGTCTGGAAACGGTGGGGTTAAGACCGGTGGATTACATGGAAGAACTCGGCTGGTTGAACGAACGTGCCTGGTTTGCCCATTGTGTCTGGTTGTCAGATGAGGATATCGACAAATTTGCCAAATCCAATGCCGGTGTTTCTCACTGTCCCGCCTCCAACATGAGACTCGGCTCGGGGATTGCGCCGATTGTTGAGATGAAAAAGCATCCCGGCATCAGGCTCTCACTTGCCGTTGACGGAAGCGCAAGCAATGACACGGGGAATATGATAGGGGAGGCCAGAAACGCCCTCTTTCTCCAGCGTGTGTTAAAGGGAGCCGATTCCATAACGCCGAGAGAGGTTTTGAAAATGGCCACAATGGGAGGAGCCCGGGTTTTAAGGATGGATGATTATATTGGCAGCATAGAAGAGGGGAAATCCGCCGATTTCATCTTCTTTGATCTCAACACCCTTGAAATGGCCGGCGGAATCTCCGATCCCGTTTCAGCTCTGATCCTTTGTAATCCCGGAAATGTTGATACATCCGTCATCAACGGTGAGATTAGAATCAGGAACGGGGAAATACTGGAAGAGGCAATGGAAGATATCATCCGGAAACAGAACGCTTTATCCGGGAAGCTTATAAAGGGGTGAAAACGATTAAAAAATTAATCAATTACCTTGGGACACCGAGGATATACACAGAGATCCTTGAATATCTTGAAAAACAGACCGCTGCAGAGGGGTTTTCCGGTTGTATCTTTTCCCATTATTCAGAAGAGGACCGGGAAAAATGGGTCCTGGAGGATACCTTAAGCGTTAGCCCCGTTCAATATTCCTATGAAAGTCTGGAACAGATCGAAGCAGAACTGAAAGGCTATCAGCAGTACTGCATCTATGAAGGAAAGGTCCTCTTCTCCTCTGAAACAATAGGCGAGGAGGCGCTCGGACTATTGAACAAACTGATGGAGATCCACCTCTTATACAGCCTGTCGGAGAAGAAAGAAGCCGTTATCTCTCAGCTGACATACAGCATGACGGGGATGGAAACCATTATGGGTTCAATCCTTGAACCCCTTGTTCCCGATGAACTCCTTACGATCCTCAGTGATGCCTTCGGCGAGCTTCTGTTATCTTACAGTGCCCTTTATAAACAGGACAAAGAACAAAGATCTTTCAAACCCGTTCACAATCACGGATTTGATACGACGATGCCGGAGCTGAAGACCAATGAAAGAAACACCTCTGTGATGGATTTCTCGTTTCCGATCAATCTGAAGAAAAGAGAATTATTTCCCGAACTAAGCGATCTAAACCAACAATACCGATCACTTTTTGCCATTCCCGTCCACATCCATGACAAAGTGGCCTATTTCATTTTAATTGCCAAGAGTACTGGCTATAAAGAAGAGGAAAAACTCATCATCAACAGCCTGAGTCGCCTGATCTCAAAGATCATTGAGTACCAGGAACTTCAGAGGACGGTTGAAAAGGAAAAGAATCAGATAGATCTAAATGAATTCAAACTAAACACCTTGAACAAAGGTCTTGGATACCTCTTCACAATTGATAACATCGAGGATTTTTCTGACTCATTGGTCGATATGCTTAAGGAGATCTTCAAACTCGACGATGTCAAGCTCTTTGTCAGAAAGAGTTGGGGAAATCTCCTCTGGGGACATCGACTAACAGAGAACAGACGGGCCCTGACGATCAAATACCCGGCAGTATGGGACATATACAGATTGGGCAATGAAACCCCGGATGAAAACACACCAAAAAACAACGACCGGTTAGAGATGGAAGATGACTTTGGCAACCTCAAACGTTTCTTTTCCTCCGAGGAAAAGAAGGGGCGATTCCCGGATCTGGCAGCTATCATCAGAGGTTCTGACGGCAATATCCTCGGGATCGTCTTCCTTTACGGGTTTGATCAAAAAGACATCGAATTCCTCACCATGATAACCAACATGGCCGGAATGGCCCTCGGAATACTGCTTGCCCAGAAGGATTTCAACAAACTCCTTCATTCGTACGAAGAGGTCATGGAAGCCTTTCAAAGTGCTAACGCCCTTTACAAAAAGATCAAAGACTGCAGCGGGGTCGTTGAGTTTTACAACACCATGAAAAAACATCTCAAAGAGGATTTTGGGATAGAAGACCTTTATATATCATTCAGAGCAGGCTCAAAGTTGATCACACTGCCAAAAAAGATAGATGAGAACCTCAAAGGTTATTTTGAATCATTTTTAGACGAAAAAGAGGAAGAAACCGGCAACGATGATGAGATCTGTATAAGAGAACTCAATGATGGGGTCATACTCTTTACCTTAAAGATTCCGGTCAGAGTCAAAGAAATGATACTGGCCTTTTCAGGCAAGGATAATCCGAAACTCAACGTCATGCTGCAGCTTATGCAGCTTGGCTTTCAGGAAAAACTGGCCGGAATACTGGCCGAAGATGAATAACAACAGTCGATAAAAGAGGCGATATAGATGAGCGGGAAAGGATACAGAGTAGTCGGAAGCAATGTCAAGAGAAAAGAGGGTGCCCAGAAGGCCTGCGGTACTTCAAAGTATATCGACGATATGGAATTCCCCGATATGGTATATGTGTCGATCAGAACGGCCGGCGTGGCACACGGGATCATAAAAGCGATCGACACGGAGCCGGCAGGCAGGATGGACGGCGTCATTGATATTATAACGGCGGATGATATTCCCGGGGAAAATCAGATGGGAGAAGTCGTCCCGGATTATCCGGCGCTTTTAAAACCGGGGGACAAGGCCGTCTATGTCGGGGATTATGTGGCCTATGTGGCGGCAGAGACACCTGAGCAGGCAAGACGGGCGGCACGTGCTATACGCGTTGAATACGAGGAACTAAAAGCCGTGTATGATCCCGAAAAGGCCCTGGATGAAAAAGTCATCCTGCACGGGGAGTCGAATGTTCAGACCCATTATGTGGTACGCAAGGGAGAGGATGATCCCGACCGGATGTTTGATGGTTGCGATCTGATCATTGAAGACGAGTTCCTGGCGGATTATCAGGAGCAGGCCTATCTCGAACCCCAGGGGGTCATTGCGGATATTGATTACAACAACACAATAACTGTTTACGGCTCCATGCAGTGTCCGTATTATGTTCAGGACGGCGTGGCCAAAGTGCTCGGAAGACCCTACTCGGAGATCCGGGTCATTCAGGCCGAGACCGGCGGTGCCTTTGGCGGAAAGGAGGATGTTCCCTCCTATTTTGCCATCCCCGCAGCCCTGGTGGCCAACAAACTCAAACGACCGGCAAAGCTCTGCTTAAACAGGGAAGAGGATATACAGCTGACGAGCAAACGCCATCCCGTCAAGTCGAAGTACAAGGTCGGTGTCACTGATTTTGGCAGAATCAGGGCAGTCAAGATAGAGGCATTCGGCGATATGGGCGGTCATGCAACGCTCTCCCCCATTGTCCTTTGGCGATCGGTTGTTCATGCGGCCGGCGCCTATGACATCAAAAATGTCTCCGTTGATGTTTACGGGGTCTACACCAACAAGATCCCCTGTGGTGCCTACAGGGGGTTCGGTTCCCCGCAGGTCTTCTTCGCCATGGAATCGATGGTTGACCGGATTGCAGAGGAACTGGACATGGACCGGCTTTACTTAAGAGAGATCAACGCCCTCGAAAAGGGGAAAACAACCCCCACCAACCATCTCCTGAATGAGGATATTGGCGCAAAAGAGACCATCACAAAACTGAGACAGCGCTCCAAATGGGAAGAACTCAAAGAAGAGGTTGCACAATTCAACGAGAAGAACACCCTCGTGAAAAGAGGTCTCGGCGTCTCCCACATCCATTACGGGGTGGCCCTTGGCGCAATGGGACAGCATCTCGATGCAAGTGGTGCCTTTGTGCAGGTCTTCAAGGACGGAACCGTTAATGTTCAGATCGGCGGGACAGAGATGGGACAGGGAGCCAAGACAACGATGGCCCTGATCGCTTCGGAGACCCTGGGGCAGGCGTTTGACAAGATCAACATGCTTCAGCCCGACACAGCCTTTGTTCCGGACAGCGGCCCCACCGTGGCGTCGAGAACAACGCTCTTCAGCGGTAACGCCGTCAAGCTGGCGTGCGAGAAGATCGTTGACAAGATGTGCGTCATTGCGGCAAAAGAGCTTGAGATTTCGCCGGAAGACATCGAGGTTGAAGACGGGTTTTATCAGGAGAGGGGGAACGACGAAAACAGAATACCCTTCAACACAGTAGCCGGGATAGCGGATAGTAAAAACGAAGGCCTGAGCGCAACCGGCTGGTTCAAAACCCCCAAACTCCACTGGGATCCGGTGAAAGGCTTTGGAGAGGCCTATGTCACCTACTCCTTTGCCACCAACATCGTCCTTGCCGAGGTGGATATGCTGACAGGCCATGTGCAGATCAAAAAGGTCTTCGCAGGGCATGATGTGGGAAGGGCCATCAACCTCGACGGCGTGTACGGTCAGGTTCAGGGAGGATTCGTCCAGGGCATGGGCTATGCCCTGTATGAAAAGTTAAAACACGATGAGAAAGGCAACATTACAACGAACAACTTCAACACACTCACCATCCCGACCATCCACGAGATGCCGGCGTTTGAGATCGAAATCGTTGAATCGCCCTTTTCAAAGGGGCCTTTCGGTGCAAAGGGCATCGGAGAACCGTCGTTGATCCCCGCCCCGGCGGCAATCGCCAACGCCGTATCACATGCCGTGGGCAAGCGCGTCAAAGAAATCCCCATCACCAAGGATTATCTTCTGAATCTGATAGAGGATAAGGGATAGCGGCCCGGAGGGGGAAGTTAGTACAACAATTGTCGAATGGAATCGACATATGTTATAATCAATTGTCTATTCTATTCGACAAAAGGTGTTAAAATGCTGATTGATTTAATGGAGATTCATGACGAAGTCACGAAAAGAGTCCCGTTGGATTTCAAGCGATATCTCTATGACCGTGTTAAATGGCAACAGAGAATGATAACCATAACCGGCGCAAGAGGCGTCGGAAAGACGACCATGGTGTTGCAGTATTACAAAGAGCAGTACGATAACGTTTCTAAATGCCTCTATGTCTCGGCTGACAATCCCTTTGTGATTAAAGACGGCCTCTATCAACTGGGGTTTGATTATTTCAAAGGGGGCGGAAAGGCGCTCATTGTGGACGAGGTTCACAAGTTCCCCGATTGGAGCCTTGACATTAAAGCGCTATATGATTCGTTTCCCGATAGACAGATTATCATCCTGGGCAGTTCAAAAACAGAAATTCTCCGAAGCAAAGGAGACCTTTCCAGGAGGACCCTGATCTACAATCTGAAACCGTTGTCATTCAGGGAATACATCAATTTCACCATGAATCAGGCGTTCAAACCGTTGGATATGCAAGCGATCATCAAAGACCACACCACCCATGCGCAAGCGTTGAAGAAGCGTCTTGACAGACTGATCCCCCTTTTCAACGCATACAACAGAACCGGTTCTTTTCCGTTTAATCAACAGTACTCAGAGAGTGAATATCACAACATCCTGAGAAATCTGCTGGATAAGATCATTTATGAAGATATCAGTCTGATGCACAATACAAAAAAAAGCACCACAATCGCCTCGAAAAAACTCATCTCATATCTTGCAGAATCAAAGATCCCGACGATTAATGTGAGTTCTCTCTGCAACGATTTTGATATTTCACGAGACACCTTCTATTCAATACTTGACAACCTCCAAAGGGCCGATCTGATAACCGTTGTCACCGAAGAGAAAAAAAAGAACAAAAATGTTGCCAAGGGCCGCGTTTTCTTCAATTCAACCAACTGGTATTACACTTTGGCAAAGGCCTTTTGGACACGGGAAGCCGATATTGGCAATATCCGGGAGGCATTCTTTATTGCCCAATTGCCAGAAGCATCAACCGTTTTCAGTTCCAAAACAACGGATTATGAAGTGATCACCAACAAGGGGCGGATGACTGTCGAGATCGGCGGAAAAGGTAAGAGCAGAAAACAACTGAACAAAGGAGAGAACAGCTACCTGTTTAAAGACGATATTGAAATTGGATTCCAGAATATCATCCCCCTTT
>Ga0102941_1001488_pt1 | contig 10995 bp, 8 predicted proteins | sample SalPonR2_C_D2_MG_FD_79281 | JGI IMG/M metagenome (GOLD analysis project Ga0102941, IMG submission 79281) | Salt pond soil microbial communities from South San Francisco under conditions of wetland restoration - Salt Pond MetaG R2_C_D2_MG | ecosystem: Environmental > Aquatic > Marine > Intertidal... | reverse complement strand
TCCCTGCTGGAAAGATAATTTTTGTAGCAAAAAGTCAAATTGCAGAACTAGCTATTTCCAACAAATTTATACAAAAATTTTGTGTTTATTATTCAAGCGTTATTAATTCTGAAATATTAATTAATATAATTGACTTACCAGGGAAATCTAAGAGCATAAATCAGTAGTCTCCGATAAAAATTTTTAATGTCTATTGATCTCTATTCTTCAAAATAGATTATGGTGAATTCACAATTTGTTAGTTTTACAGGTTAATCTATTCCATCTTTGTTTTCTATAACTTAAAAGTCCACCATGGTTTTAGTTGAAAAATCCACCACCTGATTGTTAATTACCTGGTTGTTATAAATAATTAACAGCCGGGGGGGGGTAAAAAAGAGGTGATTAAGATGAGTGATAGCAAAATATCATATTAGATCATTTCAGGGATGGCAAAAAAATCAGGAAAATCTAATCAAGAAAACTGCAGAAGGTGATTTTGTATTGGGTATAAAGATGCTTGTAGGTAGTTTTGCCGTTTATAACTCAGTTTTCGTAACAAGATATTTTCTTTATGCTAATTTTGTCCCTGCTATAATATGCACACTCTTAGTCGGGTTCGGTTTTGTATACTTGTTTAAAAAATTACCTGATTGAGAAATGTTAAATTGCTTAGGTTATACCTTTTTGGGAATAAAATTACAAGGACTGAAGATTTTAAATTCTTAAGTCCTCATTTTTAAGAAATAATTACTTAATTCGTATTAGAACCACCCAGTCCTTATTTCTGTCTTGGGGTGGTTGACCAATATTTTTCCACCCCGGCCCTTTCAAAATTGATTTTCTACTGGAAATTAATTTTCCTCCAGATCTAGGATTAAACCATTTAATATCATATTTTTTTGCATTCTTTAATTTTAATTGTGTATCACCACCATTGTGTAAATAAACCGCATATATTTTTCCCTCTTTTGCAAAACAGTAGGCCTGTTTATTAGAAACCAGATCATTTGCCGATTTCATATTCCAGTAAGGCAAATATTTTTCAAAAAATGTAAGTGCAGTTTCAGTCTGTTGCCACATAGTTTCACGTGTCCTCCAGTTTTCACAGGTTAGATCACTATTGGGATGTTTGTACCCAAAATACCATTCTAAACCAGCTGCGCCAGCCATTAAACTACCCCACAGAACTTTAGAGCGTAAAGTATCATGAGTATGATTAATACTATCTGGTACAACCCCCTCTTGATAAGGACCAATTTCATCCATTGTAACCAACCACTTTTTAGAGGAATCTTGAGATAATTTCGTCCACTTTTGGACCACATTGTTCACTTCATTTGGATGAGCACATTGTAAGGAAATACCATCCAGATGTTTAAAACCAAGATAAGGTTTGATTAATTTTGTTCGGTCGGGATTGGTAGAATGAGTATGTACTACGATGGGATTATTATAAGGATCTATTTGACGCAAATATTTAGTCATTTTTTTAGTATCTTCTGATGTCTGACCATAGGGTGACCATTCTACAGGTCCATGTTCCTCTCCCAGGTTCCAGATTAAACCAGATAAATGAGAGAAACGTGCTACAAGTTCACGCAGGTACAATTTTCTTTGTACCCCCGGATAGCCAGCATCAAGCAAACATTCGTTTTCTGTTTCTTGGAGTACTATATGAGGTATAATGCCCCTATTATTCATATGAGACAAAACAATATTCCATTGAGCAAGTTTACTACAATCAAAACGATATCTCTCATTTCTTCGGGTATAAGGCCAAACATCATCTCCGTCTCCTTCAATATTCATTGTTAAAAAATATATTGAGTTCATACCCTGCTCAGCGAGATAATTTACAGCGCCGATAATTTCTTTACCTTCACCTTTTTGCCAGGTTGGATCACCTTTATTCCAGTCCTTTTTATGAGGTGAATAGGAATGTAAATTTGGTTTGGGTGCACTTTCTCCTTCTTCCTGAATATTTTCTCCTCCGAAATAGGTCCCATCAAAATCCTGATATGCCAAAAAATTTTCGGGACTATTTGCTCCAGCTTTTAAAAAATATTCCTTTGTTTCTGCAAATTGAAGATAGCCTTTTTCAGTATATTGTAATCTACCCCTTTTTACAAAAGGATTATTTGTACTATCTGATTTTTTGACTATAAAACTCCCCTGGTTACCATCAAATGCAATGGATTTGGCTTTTTTATTGTTTTTTACGGCAATATTTTTTCCTTTTAAAAAATGAACCTCATATAACCATTGGCCTGATTTATTGGGATTAAATTTGACTTTCCATTTATCACCTTCTGTGGCACCTGAATTAGCAGCATTTCCATCTGCAGCATAAAATCCGGGCACAAAATATTTTTCACCACTTTTAGAATGTGTGAATTCTACTGAAAGTTTGTAATCGAGGAAAGGATTGGGCGTTGAATTCTCTCTTACAGATGGTCCGGAAAAAGTTAAAGTAATTGTATGCCATTGTTTTAAATCACTGATTATTGTGGGGTTTTGATTACAAGAAGGTAGAATCAATAGAATTAAAACAAGGAAAAGCAATATATTTTTTAAGCTCATCCTATTTTGATAGTATGAAAACATGTTTACTCCTTTTCAATTTAAAACCAAATAATATTATCTAAAATTTAGAAAAATAAGACTTTATTATTAAGAATGATAATCTAAATGTTATATACCTCTGTTTAATATAAAATAATTGGTCGAAAAATATAATAACAATCTGTAATTCTTGGTAATAATCATTCATTTACATTTGCAATTTTGGAATATCTTAATTAAAATCAACGTATTTATATGGATTGCAGATTTTTGGAAACGAATTTAATTAAAATAATACAAAAGGAGTTTTTATGACTGACACACAAGAGTGTATAGCACTTGAAGATGAATATGGTGCTAAAAACTATAATCCACTTGATGTAGTTTTGACTAAAGGGGAAGGCATCTGGGTAGAAGATGTGGAAGGCAATCGATATATGGATTTTTTAGCGGCCTATTCTGCTCTGAATCAAGGACATAATCATCCTCGACTGGTAAAAGCACTCAAAGAGCAAGCGGAAAAACTTTCTTTAACCTCCCGTGCTTTTAGAAATGATCAATTACCATATTTTGAGAAAGAGTTGTGCGAAATGACAGGTTATGAGATGATGCTACCAATGAATTCTGGTGCTGAAGCAGTAGAAACATCTATCAAAGCAGCCCGTAAATGGGGTGAGGAAATCAAAGGTGTAGGAAAAAATAATAGTGAAATAATAGTCTGTGAAGGAAATTTTCATGGACGAACTACTACTATAGTTTCATTTTCAAGCGAAGAACAATATAAAAAGGGATTTGGGCCTTACACTCCTGGTTTTGAAATCATTGAATATAATAACACTGAGGCTCTCGAAGAAGCAATCACTGAAAATACAGTGGCTTTCATGGTTGAACCGATTCAGGGAGAGAGTGGAGTAGTTCTACCTGATGAAGGATATATGAAAGAAGTCAGAAGAATTTGTGATGAAAACAATGTACTTTTGATAGCAGATGAAATTCAGAGTGGCCTGGGTAGAACGGGAACGATGTTTGCCTGTGACCATGAAAATGTAAAACCCGATATGATAACGATTGGTAAAGCTCTCTCAGGAGGTATGTATCCTATTTCAGCAGTAGTTAGTTCTGAAGAAGTTCTGGGTGTTTTTAATCCCGGTGACCATGGTTCTACTTTTGGTGGTAATCCGATTGCTTCTGCTGTTGCCCGTGAATCATTAAAAGTTCTCCAGGAAGAAAATCTATTTGAAAAATCTGCTGAAAATGGCCAATATTTTATGGATAAACTTGAATCTATTGACAGCCCCTATGTTGATCTTATTAGAGGTAAGGGGCTCTGGATTGGGATTGTTTTAGATAGAGATGCTAGACCTTTTTGTAAGGCCTTAAAAGATAAAGGAATTTTAGCAAAAGATACCCATGGTAATGTGATCAGAATTGCTCCTCCCTTGGTGATAACTAAAGAACAAATCGACGAAGCATTTGAAATAATTAAAGAGGTTTTAACAGACGATTCCTTTGCTGAGGAGTAAAAATTATGTTCCCAAAATTGAATGATTTTAAAAATCAGATCCTGGCAATAATATTAATTGCAGGAATACAATTTGCTGTAGCCCAGTATGCGGGAACTCAGGCTCATGATCCTGTTATGGCCCAATGTGAAGGCAAATATTATCTTTTCCATACTGGTGAAGGAATTCAGATCCAGTCTTCTCCGGGTATGCAAAATTGGACTAAAGAGGGACAGGTTTTTAGTTCTGCGCCAGACTGGACATTTGAGGTTGTCTCCGATTTTGATAATGTAATGTGGGCCCCGGATATTCAAAAGTATAATGGTAAATACTACTTATATTATTCAGTGTCTAAATTTGGACGTAATCGCTCGGCAATTGGAGTGGCTACAAATAGGACCTTAGACCCTGAGGATCCTGATTATAAATGGGTAGACCACGGTCCAGTAGTGCAATCTGTTCCAGGACGGGATATGTGGAATGCAATTGACCCCAATCTAGCTTTCGATGAGAAGGGTACTCCCTGGTTAACGTTTGGATCTTTTTGGATGGGTATCAAAATAGTGAAATTGAAGAAGAATTTAACAGAAATTGCAAAGGATTCTCCAAGCTGGCATACTATTGCTTCCAGATACCGTTACTGGAAATTGGATGAAAGAGATGCAGGAGATGCTGCCAATCCTGAATTAAACTATGATAGCCTTTATTCAGATAGTACTTTCAAGGCAGCCCGTAATACAGAATATGGTGCTGTTGAAGCGCCCTTTATATTCAAACAGAATGGTTATTACTATCTATTTGCCTCCTGGGATCGTTGTTGCCGTGGAAAAGAAAGTACCTATAAGATTGTAGTTGGTCGGTCGAAAAATATTGTAGGACCTTATTTAGATAAGAATGGTAAGGATATGAGATATGGTGGAGGTACAATCATTGCGCGAGGAAATGAAGACTGGGCTGCTGTAGGACATCCGGCTGCTTACAATTTTGAGGATACGGACTATTTGGTTTATCATGGTTATGATATGGACGATGAAGGTAAAGCCAAACTCATGATATCAAAAATCAAATGGGAAAATCGCTGGCCTACAATATCACTGAAATAAAGAGATTATAAATTATATGCCTAAAATGAGATTGGTCTATGTTAGGAGTATCTACTAATATAATAAGTTTAATAAGTATCTGTCTCGGGAAGAGTTACTCCTTCCAAAGCCATATATCTTAATTTAAACTTACTTATATATTTCTGGCATATAATTTACTGATTCTTTAGTAATGAGAATTAATAAAAAGTGGGGAACGATGTGAGTTATATATTTGAAGGATTTCAACCGGAGAATCTTTGGAAACATTTTTACGATCTCAATCAAATTCCCAGAGAATCCAAACATGAAGAAGAAGTTAGCAATTGGCTAGTTGATTTTGCTGAAAATCTTGATTTGGAAGTAGAGCAGGATCAGCTGGGTAATGTTAGGATAAAAAAACCAGGAGATTTATCTGGTCCAACAGTTTGTCTTCAGGGACATATGGACATGGTTTGCGAAAAGGAAGATGAGGTAGAACATGATTTTCGCAATGACCCAATTCCAATGAAAATTGAAGATGGCTGGGTAACAGCAGATGGGACCAGTCTGGGCGCTGATAATGGTATTGGTATTGCTGCTGCTTTGGCATTAATGGAAGAGGATTTTTCCCATCCTCCTCTAGAATTTTTATTTACTGTTGACGAGGAAACAGGACTGACAGGTGCTATGGAAATGAGCGAGGATTTTGTTAGTGCTGACATTCTGATAAATTGTGACTCGGAAGATTGGGGTATATTTACTATAGGATGTGCAGGGGGACGTAATACCAAAATTGAACTCGATATAAACCGTAAACCCAAACCTTCTGATAAAAAGGCCCTAAAACTTGAAATTAGAGGACTCAAAGGTGGTCACTCAGGGATGGATATTGATAAAGGACGTGCCAATGCTATTGAGCAGCTCAATAGATTAACTGCCTGGCTGGATGAAAAATTTGATATTGATCTAGTTGATTTCAAGGCGGGGGATGCGCATAATGCTATACCAAGGTATGCTGAAGGTTATATTTTTATAAACGGCAGTTCCTTGGAAGAGATAAATAAGTTGTGTAAAAAGTTTGATTGGGAAGTCAATCAGGAATATGGTAAAAAAGAAAATAAAATCGTAATTAAGACAGAAAAAGTTGAACTGGATAAACAACCGCTTTCAAATGAGAGTAAAAGTAAATTCATCAATTTGATTAAAGGTATACCGCACGGAGTTATTGCCATGAGTCCTGATATTGAAGATATGGTTCAGACTTCTACTAATCTTGCTGTAGTTGAGATAGAGGATGGTCGAGCTCAAATTTTGACCAGTCAACGGAGCTCCGTTAGTTCGCAAAAAGATGAGATTTCTTATAGGGTAAAAGCAGTGGCTGATTTAGCCGGAGCAAAAACTGAATTTTCAGGTGATTATCCGGGTTGGGAACCTAATCCAGATTCAGAAATTTTACATGTCATGAAAGAGGTATATCGAGAGTTATATAATGAGGAACCGATTCATGAAGCAGTACATGCTGGATTGGAGACAGGGATTATAGGTAAACGAGTCCCCGGTATAGATATGGTTTCTTTTGGACCTACAATTGAAAACCCTCATTCTCCTTCCGAAAGATTAAAAATAGAGACTGTTGATAAATTTTGGGAATTATTGAAAGAAACTTTGAACAAATTAGGTGAAGAATAAGTTGTTACATACTATTTTTAATTGGTAGAAACAGGATGGATTATAATAAAGCTTGAACTAAATTAGGGTCGCCTAAAAATTGTATGATCGAGAGAAAGTCGCGGTAATCAGGATGGCGGGAGAAAGGGGACTCTAATTTAGTCTACTATCCTGTAACTAGGATAGCAGACTTATTTATAAGACATTCTACTGATATTCAAAAATTTTATTAACTCAATTGCGGAAATCCTTCCAATTACAGCAGTAACATGGTTCAATTAAGCTTACCATGATGAACTTATATTTTTTCTGTACTTATTATAAATAGCACTAATCAATAAATATATCTGATCTTTAATTTAGCTCTTTCTACCTGCTTCTATACCCTGCAAAAGCATGCTCCCAAAAAGAATCTTAATAACACCAAAAACCAGGGGGACAGGGAGGTATTTGTATAAAAAATGCATCATAGTAATAAAGGATTTGCTTGTAGCAATAATTCCTAGAAATCTTTGTATCAAGTTGCCTTCCAAAAAATCATAAAAATAGATTTCCTTCATTTGAGGATGTTTTTTGATAATATAGGGGACATTGAATTTTCCGTATTTTCGCATTCTATTAAGGGCTGTTTTAAAATTCACAAAATCATGATGATAGCCTTTTAGATTTGGGTTGAAATAAAGTTGATTAGAATATTTTTGCTCTAATCTAAAGGCATATTCAGTATCTTCTCCTCCATGGTGAGTCAGATTTTCATCCATTAAACCTATTTTGTCAATAGCTTTTGACTTAATTGTTGTAATGCTAAACAAAAAATGTGAGTAGGAAACCGGACTTGGTTTCTCAAGTTGCATTGCTCCGCGAGGAGCTTGATATAGGTATTTTTGATATTTATTATAATTATTTTGCTTTATATCTTTGCCTGGCAATATTTTGCCCATTACTCCGATTACATCTTTTTGATTAATAAAATTGACTGTCCTTTCAATAAATTTTTCATGTATTGATATATCAGAATCAAGAAATAGAAGCAGATCTCCTTGCGCTAAATTAATCCCGTCATTTCTTGTACAGGCGCGTCCTTGATTCTCTTTATGTTCGATTATTTTTAATAATTCCTCATGTTTGGTCTGAAATCGTTTTAGATTTTGCAGAGATTCGTCAGTTGAGGCATCATCCACTGCGATAATTTCTATTCTTTCTATAGGATAGGTCTGATTAATTATGGAAGTAAGTACTGTACCGATTATATTTGCATTATTGTAAACCGGTAAGATTATTGAAAATTTAGGCTTCAAGAATATCCTCTAATTTTTCAATAGTTTTTTGAGCTTTATATTCCTGCACAATTTGACTTGCGCGTTGAGATATTTTTTGCGCCTCGGAATGATTTGATAATAGATACGATATTTTGTTAACCATATTGTTTACAATTGTATCAAAGAAAAACCATTTTCGTTCGCTATTAATTAGAAACCCATTTTCCTGATTATTGATATATTCCTGAACTCCTTTATTTTGATTGGAAATGAGCACGCAGCCGGATGCCATTGCTTCCATTGGTTCTCTGGGCCAGCCTTCCTTTTTATTTTTATAGATCAGTAATTTGATCTCATTATATAATTCTCGACGTTGAAAACTAGTAGGATTGATAGTTAAATCGATCCAATGGGGTAGGTCGCACTCAGGCGATCCATACGATAAAACTGCTGCGTTTAACGAGGACCTCTCTTTCTTGATTCTGTTTAAAATTTTGAGTTCCTCTTTGAATTTTTTTGTTTTAGAGTGATGAAAGAGACCAATGTCATAACTCCGGTTGTCGAAATCATTCCAGCAATAGAAATTTTTTTGATCAATAAAATTACCTACAGGTCCGAATGGATCCTGTCCCAATTTAATGAGTTCCTCCTTGATCCATTCCGATAAAGCGATTTTTTGTGCAGGGGTTTGAAGTGATTGAAGAGGTTTCCTGGATCTATAAAAGTATGGTTCCCAGGATTGAACAAAATAATATTTTTCTCCATATTTTTTTGGTAAATCCTGGATGGCAAGATTGGATTCCCAATCTGTAGCAACAATTTTATCGGCTAAAGGAAGATATTTTGGAGATAGATTGTACACAACTTGGATATTAACACCTGGTATATCTGTATAAAAGAGGTTTTTGTCCGGGGAATGGGTTTCTCCTGTCCAATCTTTTATGATTTTTATGAAATTGTTTATCTTTTTTTGAAGTTTATTTTGATTAAGTTCTAAAGGATAAATTAATGTTACAGTATGTCCACGGTCAGAAAGATGTTTGGCAAAACTGTTGATTGTACCCATTTCATTATTGGGCTGGGTTAAGAACTTTGGTAAAACAAAAGTTATATCCATTTCAGTTATTTGCTCCTTTATTAAGTACCTTTTTAATAAAATTTAGTTCTTCTTTATTAAAGAAATTAGATATAAGCAGGATGCCAGGTATGATCAGAACGATAATTAATTTTAAAACAAAATCAAACTGTGAGTAAAATGTAATAAATCCAATTGGAACAAATATTAAAAATAGTAAAGCAACCCGGCTGTATTCATAATTTATCTTAATTAATTTTTGGGAGCATCTATAAGTTAAGATTGCCAGGACTATATAGCCAAGTAAAGTCCCCAAAGCAGATCCAAGCAGACCTATTCTAGGGACCAGTAAAAAGTTTCCACTAATATTAACCAGTGCTGCAATCACAACATTGTAGGCGATATATTTAGTTTTTTTCTTGAAATATATGCCCGGCAGAAAAATTTGATAAATGCCGTAAAAGACAAATGCCAGTAATAAATAAGGCACGAGTTTTATACTGGCGTGATAGTCTGGACTAATTAAATAATTTGCTCCTATATGAATGTTTACGATTTTATCTATAAAAACTGTTAAAATTAACCAGATTGATAAAGCTGCAAATGTAAAATAGGTGAGTACTCTTGAAAAAAGTTTCTTGGATTCATCATTGACTCCAGAATGCAGAAAAAATGGTTGCCAGGCGAAATAAAAGGCAGTAGAGATTAGCATCATCATTTTTCCAAGTTTGTAACCGGCTCCATATAATCCGACCTGATCAGTACCCAAGAATCTTTCGATAACCAAACGTCTATTCACAAGTTGCATGGCTGAGATAGATAAACCTGTTGGCATTAAAGGCAGGCCAAATAAGAATAACTGCTTGGCAGAAGTCCATTTAAAAGTTATTTTCAGATCTTTGATTATTGTTAGAAAAAAGAGGAAAAATTTAGTAAAGGAGGCCAGAGCTGTACTGATAAAAATTCCCTCTACCCCCATCCCGGCAATAATTAGGAAGTAGATATTTAATCCCATGGTCAACACAACTTCAACCAGCCTGATGCCTAAGAATAGCTTTGGTTTCTCCTTTAATCGAAGCAGAGCCATTGGGATCCAGCTCATACAATTAAAAAATAGAATTAGAGCAGCGTATTTAATTAAGTAAGCATTTTTATGGATTAAAAAATTGCCCAAAGGTTCATGTAAGAGATAGATCGCAAGACTCAAGATAAAACTGGTCAATAGAGTTTGGTAAAAACCGGTGGACAGGATTTCACTTTTTTCTTTGGAACTATCAGCGGATTTATAAAATTTTAACACAGCCGAGTCTATACCATATCTGTAAATATGATTAAAAAAGGCAATGAAAATTAAAATTAAAACTGCAACCCCATATTCAGCCTGATCCAGAACATTCGTATAAATAGGCAGGAGCAGAAAAGTTATCATCCGTACTAATATATTGCCTATTCCGTATGTGAGCGTCTGTTGGGTTAGCCCTTTGAGTTTTTCAAGCATCCTTGGCCTTATTATTGAATAAAGACATCAAAATTACGGTTTCAATCTAATAATTCATAATAATTTTAGTGTAAAATTGGGTCTGTTTTTAAGGAATGATTCAAAACTGTACGATAAATTATTTTTTCATGAGGTGGTTCTATCATTACCAAATTGAATTTGACAAGGTACTTGTTAAGGTAAAGATAAAGAGTAAAAACTTTATGTTGGAAGTATTTGCAAAGCATGTAATGTAAAAGCCTCCCTTCACCTGAAAAATTTATGGTTCTCTTTCAATTTGTATGGGTAAGTGTAGTTTTTAGGTATCCACATTTTTGTAAAACTTTCATCCTAAAGTAATCAAAATCTTTATAACCATAACCTCTTTTCAATAGTGATTTGATTA
>Ga0102941_1001487_pt1 | contig 11000 bp, 8 predicted proteins | sample SalPonR2_C_D2_MG_FD_79281 | JGI IMG/M metagenome (GOLD analysis project Ga0102941, IMG submission 79281) | Salt pond soil microbial communities from South San Francisco under conditions of wetland restoration - Salt Pond MetaG R2_C_D2_MG | ecosystem: Environmental > Aquatic > Marine > Intertidal... | reverse complement strand
TCACAAGATGTTTCAAATTTTATCACATCTTGGTGATATAGTAAATCTTTGAATAGAAAATGCAGGTCTCAACATGGGACTACCTGCGGGACAAGGTGGCCGTGTGGCCATGTGGCCGGGTGGCCGGGTGGCCGGGTGGCTGGATGCTAGTGTGGCCGGGTGGCCAACACCTATATTTTTCTGTCGGCTTGGGCCTGACTTAAGATTCCGCAGGAGATGGTGGACCTCCGCTTTTTGGGCCATGAGTGTATGTGCTGCCGGTTGGTTTTTACCATACCAAAGGGTGCACTGCTCAGCCTGATGTTGAAAAAGTGTGGGCGTACAAGAGCATAAAAAAATTTGATATAGCGAAAAATCCCTATTTAGTACTATACTTATAGTATGGGGAAATCATTGTATTTCAAGATGGCAGGTTTATGCGGCAGCAGCTTTTATCACCTCCTCTTTATTCTGATCTTCCTTGCCGTGCCTATCCTATCAGCAGATGCTCAGGAACCAATTAAAATCGGCGCCGGTCTTTCCCTCAGCGGTAAGTATGAAGAGCCGGGAAATATGATCAAGAAGGGCTACCAGGTATGGGCACAAGAGACTAATCGCAACGGGGGGCTTCTTGGAAGGCCGGTAGAGCTGCATATCATTGACGACCGAAGCAGCATTGGAGAGGCGCGCCGAATATACCGCCACCTTATTGAAGAAGAGCAGGTTGATTTATTACTTGCACCCTATGGGACCCCGATTACCCTTGCGGTAAGCGAGATCACTGAATCCGCAGGATATGTACTGGTATCCGGCGGAGCCTCCGGAACTGAAATTTGGGACCGGGGGTACAAGTATGTATTTGGGGTGTATTCCACCGCCGATAGATTTTTTATTGGATTTATAGACTTAATTGCTCGAAAGGGCATTCAAAATGTAACTATCCTGCATGAGGACAACCCCTTTAACAATGAAGCCGCACTTGGCGCGGTGGAATGGGCTGAAAAGATGGGTGTATCTGTAGATCAATGGGTCGGATACAATCCCGATATTACCTCGCCTGCACAGCTTCTGAAGGGGGTGTCTTTTTCCGATGATGAGGCACTAATTCTGTGTACTTATCCTGAGGAGGGTTACGCCTTTCTCCAGGCCCTTTCAACAAAGGAGCAACAGCCCTCCGCAATTTGCATGACAATAACGCCAATACATCCCCTATTTTCCTACAAAGCGGGGGCAATGGCCGAAGGCGTATTTGGTCCTTCCCAGTGGGAACCGGAAGAGCGAATTCCCTACCCCGGCACTCGTGAGTTTATCAGGGCGTTTCGGAATTTCACTCAGATGACCCCCTCGTATCATGCCGGCTCCGCGTATGCCGCCGGACAAGTGCTTTCCCGGGCAATAGAGGCTACTCAGGGCCTCGACCACTCAAAATTGCGTGACTATATTACGGCTATGGACACGGTAACTGTGATAGGACGGTTTAAGGTTGATATGTATGGGAAGCAAATTGGACACAACACCCTTCTCATCCAATGGCAAGACGGCAAAAAGGAGGTGGTGTATCCGTTAAGTATGCACACTGCGAAACCCCGCTTTCCGGTTAAGTAACGGATAAAAACTGTTGTGAAACTTCATCGTCTCTTTCCAACCACAATTTTCTTATATATTCTTGGACCAGTCGCCTTCGCAGGTATCATCAGCGCAGTGATTTTAAATGCATTACTTACGCCGGTCTTTATAGACTACTTTACTGAGAAAAGTACTACAGATCTAAAACTCGCCTCCTCTTTGGCATTTGAGCGTTGTGAGGAAAACTTTCATGACCTCTTGTCCCAACGTTTGAGCGATAATGAAATGATGACTGCAACGATGTATCAGGAAACCCTGCGGGAAATCACCCAGGTCCATGATCGGTTACCCTCAGTACACCTTTTAGCGATACTTCGTAAGGGTACCGTCGAAGCGAGCACCTACCCAGCTATTCCCGTGAATTCGAATTTCACCCTACCGGACCCAGGCATATCCGAGGTGCAGGAGTTCAAAAAGGACGGCCGCGCACTACTATATCATTCCCGCTATTTTCCCTTTTGGCGTTTACACGTAGTCGCCCTGGTACCCCTGGAGGCTATATCTGCTCCGGTTAGAATGATTGAAGGCGGGCTCATTTTCTCGCTTATTGGAATAAGTATAGTCCTTTTAGTTACCCTGCTTATTACTGTCCAATTTGCTATCAAACGTCCCCTGAACCGCATTATCGAGGCTACAAAACAAATTAGTGAGGGTTCTTTTCCACAGATCCAATCAACACGGCAAGATGAAATCGGAAAAGTAACTGCTGCGGTCAATGATATGTCCAGCCACCTAAAAGAAAACCATAGGGCTTTACAAAACTCTATTGCAGAAAAAAGTGTTTTATTGCAGGAAATCCATCACCGGGTTAAAAATAATCTCAATGTGGTGGTTAGTCTGCTTCACCTTCAATTTGACCAAGCCGAAAAAGTGGAAGACCCCCGGCAAATATTGAAAAGCAGCTGTGATCGTATTTACTCTATGGCATTGATCCACGAAAAACTGTATCAATCGGAGAATTTTTCACAAATTGATCTTCAGGATTATACAGAAACAATAGTAGATCAGCTATTCAGCATCTATGCACAGAATAAGCACATTGAAAAACATATTCATGTAGAAGATTTTTATGTAAATCTGACTGTTGCTATGCCCTTCGGTCTTATTCTAAATGAACTTATTACGAACTCTCTATTACACGCCTTTCCAAATCGCACATCCGGAAGGATAGAAATTAGCATTCGGCATATGGATGCGGATAATTGGGAGTTTATCTACTCGGATGACGGCATTGGGATCGACCCTGATTTTGATTTTACTGCACAACGGGCCTCACTGGGGCTCAGTCTAATTTACATATTGGGCCGTCAAATTGGTGCCCTCTTGGATCTGCAGAACCGTAACGGCTACTGGTTGAGATTAGTCATTCCTAATCTAAAATCACCTCAGTAGACAAAAGATATCAATTCTAGGAAGATGGGCCCATGCACAACCGCACAAGTACAACTTCCATGCTTCCTGTGGTGATTGCCCTGGTAGTTACCGTTTTGTTTTGGGGCGGTTCTTTTCCGGCAACTAAATTAGTGTTACGCAGTTTCACCCCTATTGCGTATGTATTTTTACGGTTTACCGGGGCCTCTATTCTTTTCGGTATACTGATGATACGAAAGTTCAGGCGGCTTTCACTCCGGACCCATCTTAAGTTGGCGCTTATTGCCCTTTTTGAGCCGACCCTCTACTTCCTCTTTGAAGGTACCGGCATGCAGTATACTTCCGCCTCGAGCGCCTCCATTATTATTGCCGCAATACCTGGAGTTGTCGGTCTTATGGCCGGTATTTTTCTCAAGGAACATTTGAATGTGCAGCAGTGGTCCGGGGTAGTCCTCTCGATTGTAGGAGTAACACTACTGGTCGGTTTTGATGATAACCCGCTCTACACCGGCAGTGCGCTGCTTGGAAACAGCTTGATTCTTCTGGCGGTCTTTTCCTCAGCCTTCTACATGATACTGGCCCGGCACATTTCTACTCAGGTGTCGGTGATAGAATTAACCTTTTATCAAATTACCTACGGCATGATTCTTCTGTTGCCGGTTTTTCTAATTCGGGGAGACCGTGTGCAGTGGGATGCGGTCCATGGGATTTCCGTAGTTGCACTGCTGTTTCTCATTTTTGGGGCTACTCTCATTGCCTTTCTCTCCTACAACTGGGCAATATCCAGGATCCACGTGTCTCGGGCTTCGGTATTTCTGAACGGTATTCCACTGGTGTCGGTGGGAATTTCGGCGCTTCTACTCGGCGAACGGCTCGGACTTAATCAATTGGCAGGTGGGTTAATTATAATTGCCGGGGTCACCCTCACCAACTGGCGCCGCAGGCCTCCGCCACCGCATGTTCCCGGTCAAATAGTAAGCTAAACCCAGGCATGTTCGCTGTCTTATGGGGCTTATGGGGCTTCAGAACTTTCAGGCCCTTCAGGCCCTTCGAGTGGAAGCCAGTGACTACGCGGCTTCATAAATGCCCGCTTTTTTGCAATTACCAGGAATCCAATAAACCCTATGAGTACATAGGTCAGGGATATAGCCAAACCAAGCCAAAAATAGAGGGGATTTCCCGTAGTATAGGTGTAGGCGGGCAGGTTAATGCCCAGGATTAAGGGAATGCAGATTACAAAAACCACCGCCGATGAGAACATATAATCCGATGCGGCGGGTGTTTCAAAGTCCGGATCGATTACCCGAAGCAAGGCAAGGCCGGTCGGCATAGTTCCGGTCATCCCCCCATAGAGAATCATCAAGCGGTCAAAGCGATGGTCCTTAAAAATCCGCGAGCCCATCCAGGGCACTGTAATAAGTACCAAAACTCCGCCGGTCACACTCATTACAACAATCGGGACCCAATAGCGCATCACCACCACTATTGAAATGGCGCCTACCGCGGCGGCAACCATCACATCTACAGAAAATCCGGCAATGCGTGTGAGGGCATGATTATCAATAGTGTATTGCATTTTGAAAAACTTGATAAGCTGCTTCGCCAGGATCGCGGTTATTGCGGCAAAGACAAAGTTTATACCCCAGAGGTTCACCGCCAGCTCTTCGCCCAGTGGTCCGATAAAGGAAAGAAGGTAGGAAATCAGCTTTAAAAACAGGTAACTGAGAAAGTAGACTACAAATACCATTGCCGCTGTGTAACTTAACGAATCTATAGCTTCAGAGTCGGTGGTCAAATACATGCCCAGGGGTTTTTTCCTTTGCCGTGGTAACACACCGGTGCGAATACCCTGTTTCTGAATAGTTTCCTTTTTATCTGCTGATATCCAATCTTTCCGAATTCCATAATTGATCAGCCCCACACCGCCGAAACATGCAAACAAAAACCCGATTGCCGCAAAGGTAAGCCCGACACTGCCCCCGTCCTCAAAACCGAAGGCTGCCCACCCCTCTCCAATAGCATAGGATTGTCCGGGCCCCAGGGCAAAGCCGAGGGGAATAAAAAAACCCATCGACGGAAACAGATCGGGGATATACGTACTGATAAAAAAGAGGGTCAACAATAAACCGACACTTGCCTGCAGCCCGTACTGAAATACTATCGCAATAGCCGTAGCCATTATTCCATGATTTTCCTTGACCTGCTTTTCAGGACTTCTCCTCAGAGTCATAGCGATAAACGAGATGCTCAGCAAATGGTACACCATAGCTCCCAAGCCTTCAGAAGAGAGGTGAAGATAGGGAGCAACAAAATTATAGAAAAGAAGCAGTATAAACCCGGCACTTAGGGCGTTTGGTATCAAATACTTCTGAAAAAATCTGATTTTCACCCGCAGGTATGTTGCCCCCAGTAGAGCGGCGGAAATAATTCCGATATCAACCCACAGCTTCCATGGAAAATTCATTGCAGCCTCCTCGGGTAGTGCGTAAAACTCCCGCCTATTCTACCCCATTTACAAAAAAAGTGTTATTATTTCATTGATGAAACGCAATGAAAATGTGCGAAAACTGCAAACCCTGCTTCGCGATAATGCCGGCACCGCGGAAGCCGGCCTATCCAACCCAGACGGCCCAGTCAACCAAAACAGCCCGGGCGACTTGGAAAGCTCGGAAGGCCCTAGTAGTGTCGGCGCCCAAGGCGGCCGGGGTGGATCACGCAGCCCGGGTGGATCGCCCAGCTCAAGTGACTCAAGAGAATCGGGCTTTTTCGAATCCCCCTACACCCGGGAAGAGTATTATAAAGTGGAGGACGGATATATCCGCGTCTTTCACCATACGCCTCCTCGCCCGAGTACCTATCGACCGGTAGTGTTTATTCCCGGCTGGGGCACTATTCCAGAGGGGTTTAGAGACTTTTTCGATGTAGTGAATCGACGAATAGAATGTTACTACGTTGAAACCAGAGAAAAAAACAGCAGCCGTCTCGATCGCCGTCGAGCGCTTATGGGGATGGACCAGCTTGCCCGTGATGTTCGTACAGTCCTCACACAAAGCGAGGTAGCCGGCACAGGGGATTTTGTACTTATGGGCACCTGTTGGGGGTCGACAATTCTTGCCCACGGCTTAGCGAGGGGGTTTCTTTCGGCACCGACGGTGGTACTCTTTGACCCTATGTACCGCCTCTGGTTTCCAAAGTACTTGTTAAAATGGATCGTACCCCTTGTACCGCTTTGGGCATGGCATATTATACGACCGATTGGAAAACGCATCGCTTTAGGGGGAATGAAAGAACCAACCCAGCGCAGACGGGCGGAGATGTTTGTTGACAGCGCGGATCTGTGGAAATGGAAGCATACCGCTCTGCAAGTCCAAAATATAGATTTATATCAAGAAATGCCCCTTATCGGACAAGAGGTCTTTGTTATGAACGGGGTAAAAGATAAAATTCATGATCAAAATCATTATCCAAAGCTTGCCCAGCTTATACCAAAGGGACGCTTCTTTTATCTTCCGGTGGCAGAGCATCAGCGGGAACAGCTGTTAGGCCTGGCCTCCCTTCTGTGTGCTCAGGTGAGTTGGGAGACAATGCCGCCGAAGGTTTTAGGGGCCTACGAAAAAAATGTGCGCCCCCCGGGCTGAAACGCACAGGGGACGCACATAAACCAAAATTTACCGATAACAACTCCAGCCCGCTGAGCTCTTTACGGCCAGGTTGCGACCAGGTTACGACCAGACGGAGCCCCGCCTGGTTCTCGCGCAAAGGACCGGCGGGCCGTGACTATTTAATCCAGTCCAAGGAGAGGACGGAGTTGTTCAACACCACTTCTGAAACTGTGAATAACAGGCACCGCCTTGTCTTTGCATTTATCCACAAGGCTGTACATACTGCCCTGAGCAAGACAGACCACATCGTTGTCGGCCACCGCTTTATCGATAGTGTCCATCAGGATACGGTCATGCTTCGGTTTGTCGCCTTCCTTCAACAGCGCATCATACGCACCTTCGGCGAAACAGCGATTCACTACGACATCTTGGCCCAATTCTTTGGCCATGGTTTCTACCAGTCGGGCCGACGGGCCGAGGGTACTATGGGCAGTTGCAACCATGCCGACCTGTTTGCCCATAGTCGCAGCTTTCTTGGCCATCGGCGCATCAACCTTCACATACGGAATAGAGATGATTTTTTGAGCTATCTCAGATGCCTCACCAACGGACGAACACTGGTTCAAAATTGCATCACAGCCCAGCTTCTCGAGCTCCTGGGCATAGTTGCAGATACGGCGGATAACCGCCGGCGTGGGGGCGCCGTTCGCCAGCACCTCCTTCAGCAAACTATCGTCAATGATGTTCACCATTTCTACCTCAGGTACGATTTCGGCGAACAGATTGTTCAAATCATCAATCGATTTAAGAAATGTGTGTATTACTCCAACCTTCTTTTTTTCAGCCATTGTATACTCCTTGTATTTATTGTTCCCAATATTTTTGCATACGTTCGCGCAGCTGCGCGGCGTAGGCATCCCAATCGGTGATGGGCTGACGGGCGACGCCCTCCTCACAGGCAGCTTTCGCAACCGCCACTGATTCATACTCTATGACCCGAGGGTCAAAGGGTTTGGGTACGATATAGCTGGGACCGAAGGTAAACTCGGTTCCACCGTAGGCCTTTTTCACGACTTCGGGTACCGGCTGTTTCGCCAGTTCCGCCAACGCACGGGATGCGGCCATCTTCATACCCTCGGTAATCGAGGTTGCCCGCACATCAAGAGCTCCCCGAAAGATAAAGGGAAATCCCAGCACATTGTTGATCTGGTTGGGATAATCGCTGCGTCCGCTCGCCATAATCAGATCTTTTCTGGTAGCAATTGCGGTCGGATAATCGATTTCCGGGTTTGGATTGCTCATGGCAAACACAATCGGCTTATCGGCCATGCTGTTCAGCATTTCCGGGGTTACGCAGTCGGCTACGGACAGGCCGATGAACACATCCGCACCCTTCATAGCCTCTTCCAGGGTCCGCACAGAGCTTTCAGAGGCGAACTCCTCTTTTTCGGGGGTCATCCCCTTCTGGCGCCCCTTGTAGATCACCCCTTTCGAGTCACACATGATGATGTTCTCTTTTTTACCCCCGGCGGCCAGCAACATACGGGCACAGCTTATTCCGGCCGACCCGGCCCCGTTAAAGACCACCTTCATTTCGCTCATCTTGCGCCCGGTAATTTCGGCGGCGTTCAGCAGACCGGCAGTCGATATAATCGCGGTACCGTGCTGATCGTCATGAAAGATAGGAATATTAGTTTCCGCTTTCAGGCGGTTTTCGATTTCAAAGCACTCAGGGGCCTTGATATCCTCCAGGTTCACGCCCCCGAAGGTCGGTTCCATCAGTTTTACGTTCTCGATTATCTTTTCAGGATCCTTGGTGTCGAGTTCGATATCGAAGACATCTACATCGGCGAAGCGTTTGAAAAGCACACCCTTGCCTTCCATAACCGGCTTGCTTGCCAGGGCCCCCCGATCGCCAAGCCCGAGAATAGCGGTACCGTTACTGACCACGGCTACCAGATTGGCACGGTTGGTGTATTCATAGGCCGTCTCCGGGTCCTTGTCTATCTCCAGCACCGGTTTTGCTACCCCCGGAGTATAAGCCAGGGAGAGCTGGTCGGCAGTCTGACAGGGTTTGGTCGGCACTACCTCCAGTTTTCCGGGTTTTCCATCCATTTTGTGATACGCTAATGCTTTTTCTCTCAATTCATCCATTCTTTTGTCCTTATTATAATTTCAAAGTTGCAGTTTCTAGTGTAGGGGCCGTGGTACGGTCACACTTCCATCCAGAAGAAATAACACCTGTGCCTTAGACCCCTTTTTTTCCAACGCATGATCAATCGCGGTTTGCAGGTCCTGCTCAGGTACAATAAAAATTGATTGTAGAAGGTCATCGGAAAGGTCGGTGACCGCGTGAACTTCAGCCCACTGAAATATTTCAGCCATTTTCCCGGCCTTATGGTAACCCAGCTTATAGCCCTTTTTGATCTCCTCCAGTACGCCTTCAGGGGTATCGGCGGAAGAGAGTAGTTTTACAAAGGTCTCCTCACCGACGCCGTCCCGGCAGCTGGCCACCAGAATCATGATTCCGTCGTCGGCCAGGGCCAGTTTTGCGTTGTCAACTGCCTTCTGGGCCTGGTACAGATCGATGTCCATCGGGTATTTGGCAACAGTTACCACCACATCGGCTTTCTTCGGGATATCGGCTACAAATATCTCATCTGCAGACTCAATGGCCGCATAAAAGGATTCGTTGATATCCCCGGCGGTCACTGCATAAATCGAGTGGTCCTTATCCAATACCGTCATGACCGCGAAAATCTCTTTTTTCACTACCCCCAGCGCATCCACCATGTCCTCGTGCACGGGGTTGCCCTCCAGGGCAAGTGCCTTGGCACCCGGGTGCAGGGCGTGTTTGTGGTTCTGCTCAATTGTTTTGTAACTGGCTATACCGGGCAGAAAACCCTTGCGGCCGCCGGTGTAGCCGGCAAAGTAATGGGGTTCTACCGACCCGATGACCAGCACCCGGTCCGCCTCAACGCCCCTTTTGTTGACGTACATCTCGGTGCCCGCCCGGCTATCGCCGAGGTACACCATTTCATCCCTGCGGGCGTCATGGGCGTAGATTCTTTCCCGATAGGCCTCGAAGAGCTGGTCGCCAAAGATATGACGGTACTCTTCTTCCGTAGGTCCGCGGTGTACTCCCGTGGCAATGATAAAGGAAACCTCAGTGTCGGTTTTCTCCAGCAGCGGCGCCAGCGATTGCAGTACCCTACGGGTCGGGGTGGGCCGGGTCTGATCATTTACGATAATCAGTAGATCCTTCGCTCCGTCGATAAAACCCTGAAAGTCTTTACCACCGACCGGTTTCTGCAGCGCAGCCTCCACAAGCTCCCGGGCAGTTTTTTCAGCCTGTAGATCGTTCGGTTCGACCACGCCCATCACCCGCTGATCGGGGACGCTCACTTCAACTGTATCGCGCAGATAGGGTACCGCTACCTTCATTTCTTACCCGCTTTTTCCATTGCCGCTATCAGGGGCAGCTTCTTGCCCGAAAGGAATCTGACCATAGCCCCACCGGCGGTACACACATAACTGTAGTCCTTCAAGTCGGTGAACTTGGCCGCAGCGTTGACGCTGTCGCCTCCGCCCACCACTGTGTAGCCCGGTGCCGAGGCAATTGCTTCCCACACACGGCGGGTGCCCTTCTCGAAAATATCCTTCTCAAAAACCCCCGCCGGTCCGTTTACAAAGACCATTCCGGCAGCGGCTATTTCCTCTTCAAACATCTTGATCGATTTCTCCCCGAGGTCCATGAAAAGCTCTTCCTTGGGCAGATCCGCTACATCGATCTCGCTGCGTTGTCCGTTTTCCTCGTAGGCCAGGTCCTTCGGCACAATGATTCTGCCCGGATACTCTTTCAGATACGTGCGAGCCGGTTCGATAAATACGTCCAGACTGCGGTCGGCTAAAAATTTGTCGGTAGCCGCACCGAGATTCACGCCCGAGGCAATCAGCATTACCGCACCGGTTACTCCGCAGGCCAGAATCTTGTCGGCGGCACCGGATGCCAGCACCTGCTCCATCATTCCGAAGGCATCGGAAATCTTGGCGCCTCCCAGCACATACACTGAAGGGTGCACAGGGGTTTTCAGCACCTTGGTCAGCGCGGACACCTCGTTGAAAAACAGAGGACCCGCCGCCGAGGGCAGCAATTCCTGAAAGGCCACCATACTGGGGGCATTGCGGTGGGCCGCGGCAAAGGCGTCGTTTACATACAGATCAAAGAGCGGCGCCAGAGAACGCACCAGAAAGGTATCGAGCATCTCCTCCGGCTTGAGCTTAACTGCATTTTCAAAGGTAGAAATCTCTTCGCAGAGATAGCGCAGATTTCCTAAAAGAATCCCCTTCCCCTCGTCCAGGTTCTTCACGTGCTCCTGGGCTGCCGGACCGCATACATCATCGATGTAGTCGACCTTGCGG
>Ga0102941_1001483_pt1 | contig 11011 bp, 9 predicted proteins | sample SalPonR2_C_D2_MG_FD_79281 | JGI IMG/M metagenome (GOLD analysis project Ga0102941, IMG submission 79281) | Salt pond soil microbial communities from South San Francisco under conditions of wetland restoration - Salt Pond MetaG R2_C_D2_MG | ecosystem: Environmental > Aquatic > Marine > Intertidal... | reverse complement strand
TACTTGTTAAAAGATTGACGATAATGCTGAGGATAATCCAGAAAGTAGTCTTCATATTTTTTTAATAATTGATAACGATGATCATAAATTTTTCTTTTAAATCAATGGTATTGGCTATGTGCATCTTATTGTACAAATCCACTTAATAAGTAACACCTTGAATAAGAAAAGGTTTAACATGAGATAATACCTTCAATGCAGAACCGTATTCCAAAATCGTTATATTGTCATTATTTTTTTAAGGATAAAAAAATCAAAGACTTATCATATCAATTAACTTTGTACTCTAAATTTTTCTGTTTGTTTTTAAATCATCTAATTTTCATGTGTTCAAAATTCATCATAAACAGATCACACGGCACTTTTGGGTTTTGTCAATCTTACAAAACTAAAATAATTTGTCCCTTTTGTTCTGGTTCTATGAATTCCAGAATTCTTCTTATCGTTTCTTTTTTATTTGTGGTGGTTTTCAGCACTTGCAAACCGCTGCCCAAAATATCCACAATCAATCTCAATCATCTTTATGATCAGGAAGATCAGGTATTTAATGCATCATATCTTGTAAAGCATCATGACCGGCAAAAAAGCACAATCGAGTTTTTTGTGAATTCCGAAACTTTGCTGTATACCCGCAGTGCCAGAGAAAATTATTATACTGCTGATATTGGATTTTCCTGGTACTTATATGAATCTTATGAAGATAAAACACTGGCAGATAGTGCATTTTATCTTGTTAAAGATACGCTTGCAGCAACAGATGCGGTGATGGTAAGCAGAAAATTTACCATCGAAACACAAGATCCCGGTAAATATGTACTACTGGTTCAACTTCAGGATATGAAAAGGAATGCAGTAGAGCAGAAAATCATGGATTTTGATAAAAGCCATCCTTACACTGCCCGGTTTTTTCATTTCAAAAATCAGCAGGAAAAAGTATATTATCCTCCTTTCTTTATTTCTTCTGAAGAACTTTTATGGATCAGTTACAATGATTCTATTGATATGGATATGAGTTACACCTATTATACATTAACTTCTTCTGTGCCCAGAGCACCTTTTGTTGCTGATGATCCTGCAAAAAAAACCGGATACAACCCCCTTTTAGAACAATACACAGAATCTTTTAAAATGAAAAAAGGAATTGGCAGGGTAAAACAGTCTGATAAAGGTTTGTATTATTATCACCTTCGTTTTCGACCCGATCAGGGTTTTTGTGTGCATGCATGGCACGAAGGTTTTCCCGCTTTGCTGAATGCTCCTGATATGATACCCCCTTTGCGGTATATAACCGCTCGCAAAGAATATGATCAATTGTTGAGCTTCGGCAATGATTTCCTTTCCCTGGAAAGATTCTGGACTGCAAGTGCCGGCAACCCCGACCGCGGCAGAGAGCTGATGAAAAAATACAATCAGAGGGTTGAAAGATCAAATGCTCTATTTTCATCTTACAAACCTGGATGGCAAACAGACCGCGGCATGATATATATAATTTACGGAAAACCTGATAGAGTATTCAGATACAACGACAGGGAAATATGGCAGTATCCGGAAACCATGAATATGCCGGCTGTGGATTTTACTTTTAACAGAATCGATCACCCCTTGTCAAAAGATAATTTTGTTCTGGATCGAAAACCTGAGTACCGCAACAGTTGGAATCTTGCAGTAAGTGTATGGCGCCGTTAAATCTTCATACTCAAAAAACACTCATGCAGTAAAATTTAAAAATCAGAATCATTATTTATTCATAATTAAAATACATCAGTTTGGAAAATATTATTTTTGGCATACATCCCCTTATAGAAGCACTGGAGGAAGGCAGAAAAATTGAGAAAGTTTTCATACAGAAAGGTCTTAGCGGAAATAGTTTTCAAAAGTTATTTCATAAGATCAGAGCTGAAAACATCCCTTTTCAGATGGTCCCCATTGAGCGCCTTAACCGGATTACACGTAAAAATCACCAGGGGGTAGTAGCGCAGATATCACTAATTGATTATCATAGACTGGAAGATGTTTTACCCACTATTTATGAAAATGGAGAAGTTCCATTGCTGGTCATACTCGACCGGATAACCGATGTGCGTAATTTTGGCGCCATAGCTCGCAGCGCTGAGGTGGCGGGTGCGCATGCACTTATTATTCCGGAGAAAGAGAGCGCACCGGTAAATGCCGATGCCATCAAAACATCATCGGGGGCGCTTTCACGCATTCCGGTTTGCCGCGAAAAAGAATTGCTGGCAACCATTGCTTTTTTAAACCAAAGTGGAATAAAAGTAATTGCCTGTACCGAAAAAAGCAGAAATGTATTATACGATACCAAACTGGATGTTCCCCTGGCTATTGTGATGGGATCGGAAGAAAAGGGCGTTTCAAAATCAACCCTTGCTACTGTTGATCTTGCAGTTTCTATCCCTCAAAAGGGAAAGATCGGATCTTTGAATGTTTCAGTGGCAACCGGTATTGTATTGTTTGAAGCACTCAGGCAAAGAAATAGATTTTAATGTTTACTTAACCCCGATAAGAATATGAAGGAAGTTGGTGTTTTTATACCTTGTTTTATTGATCAGGTTTATCCTCAAACGGGTCTCAATATGGTAAGGGTTTTGGAAAAAGTGGATGTTAGAGTTGACTATAACCCCAATCAAACCTGTTGTGGGCAGATGGCTTTTAATGGAGGATATTGGGAAGAAGCCAGGTGTGTTGCTGAAAAGTTTATCAGGGATTTTTCTCATTATCAAACCGTGGTAGGACCTTCTGCCTCTTGTGTTGGCATGGTGAGAAATTATTATCCGGGATTGTTCGATAACTCTGCAATGCATCTTGAGAACAAGGCTTTGGGTAAAAAAATATTTGAATTCACCGATTTCCTTGTAAATCAGTTGAAAATTGAAGACATAGGTGCTTCTTTTCATGCAAGTATCACCATACACGATTCGTGTGCCGCACTCAGAGAGTATGGATTGAAGGATGAACCCAGAAAATTACTAAGAAAAGTGAAAGGACTGGAGATCATTGAAATGGAAAATACCGATGTATGTTGCGGATTTGGAGGTACTTTTGCGGTAAAGCATGAAGCAATTGCCTCTGCCATGGCTGAGCAAAAAGTTGAAAATGCATTGAAAACCGGAGCACAATACATTGTTTCAACAGAATCTTCCTGCCTTATGCATCTTCAGGGATATATTGAAAAGAATCAGATCCCTCTGAAAATTCTCCATATTGCCGATATACTGGCAGGCGAAGATTGAATTTATTCTTTTTTTTGCCCGGAATGGATATATGCGACTACGCGTGAATCAAATAAATTCCCAACCCTCTCAACCAAAGGGTGGGGAACGCAAAAATCGAGATCATCAATTTTTTTTACAGGCAAAACCTTTTTACTCGTGCCCGAAATAAAAACTGCTTCCATGACCACAATAGATCTTGCCTGTATCTTATCTTCCCTTATTTTTATCTTGTTTTCATAGCAAATATCCATGATATGTTTCCGGGTAACACCGGGTAGTACATCCTCTAACGGAGGTGTAAGGATTTCATCATTGCGAACAAAAAACACATTGCTGCTACTGCCTTCTGTTACCAAACCTTCATGGTTTACCAACAATGTCTCGTAAACCTTTTTGTTTTCAATGGCACGCTGGTTATTCCTCCGCAATTCAGCATCCATCATCTTGGCATTGGGGTTTCTTCTGTTGCCGCTAAAAAGCAATGTATCTACCCCTTTTTTATATTGCTCTGCTGAGGGATACTGATGAGGTTTGCAGTAGATTAGAAATCTTATTTCATCCTGGTTTCTGATTCCCACAATTTTTATATTACCTTTTACAACGTCATTTTTTTCAATGATTTGATAAACATGCTTTTCCAGTTCTTTTTTGTTGAAATTTCTGCAGGTGCCCGCCATCCTGCATGTATGTTCCAAACGTTGTAAATGATCTTCCAGGAATAAGGCAATACCATCAATTATCCTGAAAACCTCGTAAATATAATAAGGATAATCCAAAAAGGAACCGTTGAAATCACGAACCGGAACCGTTTTTTCGTTGTAGATATAGTAAGATCCAGTGACCTCTTTTGGGAAAGATGAGGAAGAATTATTAGCGACCATTTCTTGTCAGTATTATATTCCTCCTTGAAGTTATATTTACTAAAGCAGCACTTGTTAACATTCTTATAACAAGTGATCAGTCATATGCCGCTGATAGTAAGCATATCAGACAGGAGAAATCCGGATATAAAATTCTTGATGAATCTTACCAAAGATTCACCACATCAAATGCTTTTTCTTCGATCCGGGAATAGTATTCAGCAGGATGATCCCACGAAACTCCGGGTGCTTTTTCATTGAGTTCTGCCAGATTTCTGTTTTTTAGATCAAAGATCATTGTGCCGTTATAATCATAAACCCTTGGGTAGTAAAAATGAGCTGTTACAAGAGGTTTGGAAGGAGAAGGATTCTGAAGGTGATGAATAACGTTCAGGGGTTCGAAAATAACTTCACCTTTCTGATAACTTTTGGGAGGATGACACAGCAGTTGAGTGCTGTCGGAATCAAAAACAAATGCTGTTTCGGTGATCAACCCTTTGAGTACAGCAACATATCCCCAAAAATTATTATGTTGATGAGTAGGAAGTTGATATTGTGGTGGCCACACATTTAATAGTACTCTGAGGGGCGAATCCATGACCACTACCCGGTAATAGTCTTCAAAACCTTTATCTTCTAAAAAACTCAGGTATTCTACATTGGTGAAATCGAATTTACTGAGTTTTATCTTCAGGTTGTTCGGTTCTATTTCTTCTGATCTCAGACTTTTTAATTCTTCAATAACTTGTCGCATCGCTTTTTGTTAGGGTTTTATTACATGGAATGATTAAGGGGTTAAAATTACGAAAAATTGAGCAAAATCATACATTTGAAAAACACTTAAATTTTGGAATGTTGCAAGATAAGAGCAAGACCTATTTATTTTTTAAATACAACGATAAGTTTTTTGTTAAAATCATCTGAAAATGGAAGGAAATTCTCATCTTTGTAAACAATTGTATCAAAGCACAAAAACATTTTATCAGAAAAATTGAATGATTCGCTATGTCTAATGAAAAATATTTTGAGAAGTTCAGGAAAAACATCATTGGAATAGATCAAACTTTTGTATCTCCTTTTGGGGTGCAGAAGTTAGTTTATGCCGACTGGATTGCCAGCGGGAGGTTGTATGAACCCATAGAAAAAGTATTGCAGGAGCGGTTTGGTCCATTTGTGGGCAACACACATACCGAATCGAGCGAAACCGGTGTACTTATGACCCATGCCTACCATGTGGCACAAAAAAAGATCAAAGAGCATGTGAATGCAGGACCTGAAGATGTGATCATAACTGCCGGTAGTGGCTTTACTACTGTGATTAACAAGTTTCAGCGAATTCTGGGGTTGAGGGTTTGCGGTAAACTCTCTGTGGGAAAATGCCTGAAAGAAACAGAGAAACCTGTGGTTTTTATATCGCACATGGAGCACCACTCCAATCAAACTTCATGGTTTGAGACCACAGCCGATGTGGTAGTGATAAAACCCGGAGATGATATGCTGGTAGATCTGAATCATCTGAAAGATGAGTTGGAAAAGCACAAAGACCGAAAACTGAAAATAGGTTCTTTTACTGCCTGCTCCAATGTTACGGGTATTCGCACACCCATTTATGACATGGCGCGCCTGATGCATGAATACGACGGCATTTGTTTTATTGATTATGCTGCTTCTGCCCCTTACGATCACATCAACATGCATCCTTCCGACCCCATGGAGAAACTGGACGCTGTAATGTTTTCACCCCATAAGTTCTTAGGTGGACCGGGGAGTCCGGGTGTATTGATTTTCGATTCCTCGTTTTACAATTCCGAGGTGCCCGACAACCCAGGTGGTGGTACTGTAGACTGGACCAATCCCTGGGGCGAATACAAATATATCGATGATATTGAATTGAGATAAGACGGTGGTACTCCGGGATTTTTGCAAACAATCAAAGCAGCGCTTGCCATTGACCTGAAAAATCAGATGGGGGTGGAAAATATCCATACGCGTGAAGATGAACTGCTAAAGATTGCTTTTAAGGAATTTGAATCCATCCCCAACGTAAGCATTCTGGCAGATAACACCCACGAGAGATTGGGCGTGATCTCTTTTTATTTTCCTGAAATACACTACAACCTTGTGGTAAAACTGCTCAACGACCGGTATGGCATACAAGTGAGAGGTGGTTGTGCCTGCGCCGGCACTTACGGGCACTATTTGCTGAGTGTTGATTACGAGCATTCCAAAGATATCACCTCCAGGATCAATTCCGGAGATCTTTCCGACAAACCCGGATGGATAAGGTTATCTATCCATCCCACCATGACCAATAAGGAACTCTATCTGATCATAGAAGGTCTGAAGGAGATTCAGCAAAACTATAAGCGCTGGGTGAAAGATTATGTTTACAATCCGCGTAAGAATGAATTTAAACACCTGAAAGCACCTTCAGAATATTCCGATCTGGTTAAAGATTGGTTCAGACTTTCAATACCTGTATAGGGTTGTTATAAAAATACCCTCTCTGTTTTTACTACACTTTTGTGAAAATCACAGAGAGGGTTTTCTTAATATCGAAAGATCAGGTGTTTTTTAATCCTGTTGTGCATAAGATTCAACAGGTTCGCAGGTGCAGATCAGATTTCTGTCGCCGTAGGCATCGTCGATGCGTGTTACAGGTGTGAAATATTTGATCTCTTCTGACCATGGCATTGGAAAAGCTGCCTTTTCTCTGGGGTAGGGCATGTCCCAACCTGTGGCAGTAACCATGCGTGCCGTATGTGGGGAATTTTTCACCACGTTGTTGTCTTTGTCTGCGGTTCCATCTTCAATCTCCCGAATTTCTTCCCTGATGGCGATCATGGCTTCAATAAACCTGTCAATTTCGCTCAGAGGTTCACTCTCGGTAGGTTCAACCATGAGGGTGCCAGGCACCGGGAAAGCAACAGTTGGAGCGTGGAATCCGTAATCCATTAATCTTTTGGCAATATCAATGGCATCTATGCTGGCAGATTTTCGGAACGGGTTGCAATCGAGAATAAGTTCATGTGCCGACCTGCCATTTTTGCCTGTATAGAGCACAGGATAATGATCTTCTAAACAGGATTTTATATAATTGGCATTCAGGATAGCGATTTTGGTTGCTTCCGTAACTCCTTCTCCACCCAGCATTTTGATATACCCGTAGGTGATCGGCAAAATGAAAGCACTTCCAAAGGGGGCACCTGCCACAGCGTTGATCCCTTTTTCACCACCGGTTTTGGCCATCACATGTCGAGGCAAGAATTTCACCAGGTGCTCGGCCACACCAATGGGGCCAACACCAGGGCCTCCGCCACCGTGTGGTATGGCAAATGTTTTATGCAGGTTTAGATGACAAACATCGGCACCACAGATAGCAGGATTGGTAAGTCCTACCTGCGCATTCATGTTGGCACCATCCATGTATACTTGTCCGCCATTGTCGTGAATGATTCGGGTAACCTCCAGGATATGTTCCTCAAACACGCCATGGGTTGAAGGATAGGTAACCATAAGTGCAGCAAGGTTCTCCTTATATTTCTCCGCTTTTACTTTTAAATCATTAATGTCTATATTCCCCTTTTCATCGCATTTCACTACCACTACTTTGGTTCCTGCCATCACCGCACTGGCAGGGTATGTACCGTGTGCCGAGGAGGGTATCAGTGTTATATTTCTGTATCCTTCTCCACGGCTTTGATGGTATGCCCTTATCACAGCCAATCCGGTATATTCGCCGGAGGCGCCCGAATTGGGCATAAAGGTAAGAGCGGCAAAACCTGTTATCTCACAAAGATCATTCTCCAGGTTTCGGATCAGTTCCAGGTAACCTTCTGCCTGATCGCTGGGTACAAAGGGATGGATATTGGCAAATTCAGGCCAGCTAAGATGAAACAGTTCTGCTGCTGCATTGAGTTTCATAGTGCAGCTGCCCAGTGGAATCATGGTTCTGTTGAGCGCGAGGTCTCTGTTTTCCAGTTTTTTCAGATATCGCATCATATCGGTTTCTGAATGGTAACTGTTGAAAACAGATTGTTGTAGAAAAGAACTTTGGCGTGTGAGGTCTTTGGGAATGGTGGTGATCTTTTGACATTCTGCAGGATTGCATACAAAAGAAGTGAAATGTTTATGATTAGCCCGAGCAAAAACTTCCAGTATCCGGTTGATATCTTCCAGCGAGGTAGTCTCATCGACGCTGATTCCCACGTTTTTTTCATCTATGATCCTGAAATTCATATCCTTTGATTCTGCTATCTGGCGAATATGATCGGAATAAATGTTTTCAGGAAGCTGAATTTGCAGGGTATCGAAAAAATATTCATTGGTTTGCAGATATCCATATTTTTCCACTTCCTGTGCCAGCACGCCCGTGAGAATGTTGATATGTCTGGCAATCTTTTTCAATCCTCCTGGCCCATGATATACAGCATACATGCCTGCCATAACGGCAAGCAGTGCCTGTGCGGTACAGATGTTGGAAGTAGCTCTTTCTCTTTTGATATGCTGTTCGCGGGTTTGGAGTGCCATGCGCAGAGCCTGGGTACCTTGTCTGTCAACTGAAACACCAATGATTCTTCCAGGAATTTGTCTTTTGAACTCATCGGTGGTAGCGAAAAATCCGGCATGCGGGCCGCCATACCCCATAGGAACGCCCAAACGTTGCGATGAACCTACAACTACATCTGCTCCCCATTCACCGGGGGGAGTCAGCAAGGTTAAGCTTAAAAGGTCGGTGGCAACAACCAACTTCATTTCATGGGCCCTCACTTTTTCAGCGAAAGGTTTGAAGTTGGTTACTTTTCCTGTTTCGTCAGGATATTGAACGATGGCACCAAAATAAGAATCATCGAAATCTGCTTTTCTGCAATCGCCTTCAATCAGTTCTATTCCAAGCGGAGTTGCACGGTTTTTCAGTACATCTTTGGTTTGCGGGAAGATACGTTTTGAAACAAAAAACTTGTTGGTCCCTTTTTTTTGTGCTGCTCTCGATCTGCTGTTAAAAAGCATGATCATTGCTTCGGCAGCGGCGGTGGATTCATCCAGAAGCGATGCATTGGCGATTTCCATACCTGTAAGATCGCTGATCACGGTCTGGAAATTCAGCAAACCCTCCAGGCGCCCCTGCGATATTTCTGCCTGGTATGGTGTATAGGCAGTATACCAACCCGGATTTTCCAGGATATTTCGCTGGATAACCCCCGGCGTAATGGTATTGTAATACCCCATTCCGATGTATGTTTTGTATATGCTATTGCTTTTGCCAAGGTGTTTCAGATGGTTGATATATTCATATTCATTGAGTCCCTGGGGTAAATTTAGTTTTTTATTGAGCCGGATAGGGCGGGGCAGCGTTTGATCAATAAGTTCATCAACAGATTGAACACCGATGCGGGAGGTCATTTTTCCAATATCGCCATTTTGCGGGCCATTATGTCTGAGAATAAAATTATCTGTTATCATTGAGTAGATGTATTTATTTTAAATATAGATGTTGGGTGAAATAAAACTTTTGCCGAAAAACGAATCAAACGATGTTATTGTTTTCACAATTAGGATCATTTAATGTTTCTTTGGTTAATTGTTTGTTTTGTGATCAAAATTCCGTTTTTTTTCTTTGCCGGTTTATTGAATGTATTGCTTGGCCATTTCTTTGCCCTTATCCAGGGCTTTAAGGTTCAGTTCAACCAATTGCTCGCTTTTTTTACCAAAAAAGAATCGTATGGCATCCTGTATTTTAGCATAGGGAATGCCGAGGAAATCGGATGCAGCGCCCAGCATCACAATGTTAGATGCTTTGGAGGTGCCCAATTCAGAAGCCAGTGGGTCAGCATCAATGGCAATATGGTTTTTAAGGATCCTGATCTCGCTCATGATCTTCTCCGGATCAGGATAATCAGGTATGTTGATAAAAGGTTTTGTGTTGGTGATCAGCCATCCGTTTTGATGAAGAAAAGGCAGGTACCTCAAAGATTCCATGGGTTCAACGGATAAGATCATGTCTGCTTGTCCGTGAGGAATGAGATCTGAAGCAATGGGTCGATCAGACAATCGCAGATTGCTTTGCACATCGCCACCTCTTTGGCTCATACCGTGTACTTCGGCTTGTTTCAAATAAAGATTACTGTTTACAGCTGCATGACCAATAATGGCAGCAATGGACAGTATGCCTTGTCCACCTACACCGGCAAGTATGATGTCTTTTTTCATGTGTTTGTTTTTTAGTTTTGACAGGATTTTTTGGATTTTTTGAACTATCCTCCAAATAAATGATCCTTCTGGAAAAGTTTTAATCTTTCTGATGGGTATTATCCCATGGTCATTATATGTGACAGATTACTTTATTATCTATTTCCAGTATTTATTTTGAGGACGTTTTGGGCTTGTTTCTCATTTTTTTATTGAGTGTTTGAATACACTCTCGCCGGGGTATGATCACGCTTACACCTTCATATTCAATTTCTTCCTTAAATACTTGCATGTTCTCTTCATGTCTTTTGGGCAGCGGTTTCAGTACCCTGATATGATCCTCTTGCACACCCAGCCCTTTGCAAATGCTTTCAATCTTACCTAGTGCAGCAGAGGGTTGTCCACCCGTCATGCCGGTAGTGGCATTGTCGAGAATTACAACAGTTATATTTGAATTGTCATTTACGGCATCGAGCAGACCTGTTAGGCCGGAGTGGGTGAAGGTGCTGTCACCGATCACGGCAATGGCAGGAGTTAACCCGGCATCTGCCGCACCTTTGGCCATTGTAATGGATGCGCCCATGTCAACGCAGGAATTGATAGCATCGTAAGGGGCAAGAGCCCCCAGGGTATAGCATCCTATATCAGAAAAAACACGTCCTTTTCCATATTTTTCAAGAGCCTGGTTGAGTCCGTGAAAGCTATCTATGTGCGGACAACCTTTGCACAGTG
>Ga0102941_1001480_pt1 | contig 11019 bp, 12 predicted proteins | sample SalPonR2_C_D2_MG_FD_79281 | JGI IMG/M metagenome (GOLD analysis project Ga0102941, IMG submission 79281) | Salt pond soil microbial communities from South San Francisco under conditions of wetland restoration - Salt Pond MetaG R2_C_D2_MG | ecosystem: Environmental > Aquatic > Marine > Intertidal... | reverse complement strand
CGACACAAGCGCGACGCAGCGCGAGATCGCGCGATCGAAACATGAACATGTGCTGCACACGACGCACTGCAAATACCTGAATTAACTTGAAAATCGCTACCATCCATCATAGGGGCACAGGATAATCTAGCGTGTTGATTTATTTGCATTTTTTTCGTATCTTCAAACCGTTGGCGGCGGATGCAGCTCTTGCCGGACTACGCCCCAATATCCCCGAATTTGCCCCTCTACGACGACTCATTGCACTCATGAGCCGCACACGAAAATGGCCTCCATCGACCCTCGCTCCCCTCCGGTGCTTAACCTCGGTCCAGATCAGACGAAAGGGTGGCTCACGCGAGCGAGACGGCCCGAAGCCGCGACGACGCCGCACGCTCAAGCCCGCCAGGCGGAGACCCGGGTCGATCAAGGGCTGGCGCCGAACAAGTCGTCCGTCTCCCGCCTCCAGACCTTTGGCGACCTCATCGACCTTCATATACCCGAAATGTGCGAGGTTGGGAAACCGCCGCGTTGCGGGCCAGGGCGGCGGTCGAATGCAGCGTCGAATGCTTTGACCGGCGCGCCAAGAGATGGGCCCCGCGAGCCAGCGAACCCGAGGCAGAGATGCAAGCGATGCCGACACCTGCGGCCTGCGCCGGGTTGATATTACCGACGTGCCTTCAGGTGCTGCAAAAACGCCTGCACCTTGGTTGTCCGGTGCAGATCGACATGGGTCACCGTCCACAGCGCCGCCGACCACGCATCGCCCGGCGGGATGACCGCCACCAGGTCGGACCGCACGCAGGCATCATGTTCTGCCAGGAACCCCAGGCCCAGCCCATCGCAAACCGCGCTGTGCTGAACCAGAAGATCGGTCGTTTGCAGGGCCAGGGCATCGGACGGGACATTCGCCTTCATCCAACCGGCGAACGGGACGCGGTCGGGCGCGCTGATGTTTCCCACGAACCGATGAGTGTCCAGCCGGTCCGGGTCCGGCATTCCGGCGCGGTCGATGTAGGATTGACTGGCATAAAGCCCGAAGCGCAGGCGGCGAAACAGCGTCACGACATAATCCGGCACCTCCGGCTTTGCGCCGGCGCGGATGGCGACATGCGCCTCGCCATGTTCAAGCCGGGCCAACTGGGCCCCGGCCACGAATTCAAGCGCGATCTGCGGATGCGCAATGTGGAACGCGCGGATCGCTGGCATGACGAGGGGGGCGATGCCGGCTAGCGCAGTCACGATCAGCGAGCCTGACAGTTGCCCCGCCTTGCCCCGCGCGCGACCGGCCAGATCGGCGAACATTTCATCCGCGCGGCCCGCGACCTCCAGCATGTCGCGGCCCGCATCGGTCAGGGCATAGCCGCGCGCGTGCCGCTGGAACAGGGGCGCACCGAACGCGCCCTCGAGCGTATCCACGTGGCGACCCACCGTCGCGCGATGCACGCCAAGCGCCTCGGCCGCGGCGCTGACCGTTCCCAGGCGTGCAAGCGTCAGCGCGGTGCGGAGTTCTGTCCAGTAGTCCATGGCGAACCGTAGCATCGGCCCAATGTCGTATCAACGCGCACAAGCTGCGCATTTGGCTGTGTGGTGCGCATAATGATGCGCGGGCATTCTGTTCAAAGACCGTATTCACAAAGAGATGTCCGACCATGCAAAGATATCACCCGTTGCTCGTGGCGCTGCATTGGCTGATGGCGCTGATGATCCTTGTCGCGCTGGCCGCCGGGGGCCTGGTGCTTGCCGACATGCCCCCTGACAGTCCGGACAAGCTCTCGGGTCTCGGCGGGCACATGGTCTTTGGCATGGGTATCGGCGTTTTGCTGATCGTGCGGCTTGTGACCCGCACACGCAGCACGCACCCACCCCATGCAACGACCGGCAACGGCGTGCTCGACCGGATCGGGCGCTGGACGCATTGGGGCTTTTACGCCCTGATCGCGGGCATGGTCCTGACCGGGCTTGCCACGGCCATCGGGGCGGGCCTGTTTCCCATCGTCTACGGCGGCGCGGCACAGACATTGCCGCCCGAGTTGACCACCATGCCGACACGCGTGGCCCATGGCATCATCGCAGTGGCCCTGGTGGCGCTGATCGCGCTGCACATCGCGGCGGCAGCCTATCATCAATTCGTCCTGAAAGACGGTCTCTTGCGCCGAATGTGGTTCGGCAATCGCTCCACATGACACTCGCCAAGGCAGACTCCATGAAGATCCTCGCCTTTGCGGCCAGCAACAGCCGCACGTCCATCAATCGCGCGCTGATCGACCATGCGACGGCACGGCTAAAACTAACCGCCCCCGGCACAAAGGTCGAAACGCCGGATCTGAACGATTTCGAAATGCCGATCTATTCCATCGACCGCGAACGCGCAGGTGGCATCCCGGCAGCGGCACAAGATTTCTTCACGAATATCGGCGCGGCGGATGCGATCCTCGTGTCGTTCGCCGAGCATAACGGCTTTGTCACGGCCGCCTGGAAAAACATCTTCGACTGGATGAGCCGGATCGACAGGGCCCTCTGGCAGGGCAAGCCGGTGGTGATGCTGGCGGCCTCACCGGGTGGGCGCGCGGGGGCCAACGTGCTGGCCAGCCAGGAATTGCTCGCGCCGCATTTCGGGGCCGATCTGCGCGCAACGCTTGGCATCGGCAAATGGCACGAGGCCTGGGACAGCAAGGCCAAGCGCCTGACCCGACCCGAAGATATCGCCGCTTTGGATGACGTGCTCGGTCGCCTCGCAACCCCGCCCGGGGACGAGGCGGCGGCGACATGATCGCTGCGGGCGACGCGATGACAAGCGTCGCGAACTCCCGGCCAAGACCGTGGTTTGATTATCACGTGAGGCGCGGGCTTCAGGAAAACCGCTCAAAAAAACCGAGCCCGAGATTTGCCACCAACACCGCAGGAGTATCGCCATGACGAAAACACAGACCACCGTCCTCAAGGTCGCCGCCGTTCTTTGGGTGATATGGGGGCTCGTTCACATGCTGGCGGGTGTCATGACCATCGCCCAAGAGACACCAGGCGCCGTCGCGGGGATCGCCGATGCGGTGGACCCGGCCTTGCTGGCAAACACCTATCACGCTGCGGTTGGCGCGGTGATCAATCAACACGGGTTCAACCTGTTGTGGATCGGCCTTGCCACGACCATCGGCGCCGTTTTCATCTGGCGCGGGAACATGACCGCGATCTGGGTGGCGGCCATGGTCGGCGGGTTGGCCGATGTCGGATATTTCCTGTTCATGGATTTGGGCGGCTTCGTCCATTTCGTGCCCGGCACTGTGATGACGCTCATCTCGGCCAGCGCCATTCTCCTGAGCTTTTGGGTCTGGCTGGCGGGGCGCGGCACATCCGCAGGGATCACCAGATAACGCAAACCCAAACCGGAAAGGCACACCGATGACGGACCTGCCCAAGATCACACCGGCCGAAAACGGCCCGCTGATTGTCGAGAACGCCCCACGCCTGAGCGCAGCTGACGGGACCGACATCGCGACGCCGCCCGAATTCGGGCTGTGCCGCTGCGGGGCTTCGGCCAACAAACCCTTTTGCGACGGCTCCCACCATGATGCGAAATCGTCCGATGACGACGCCGGCCCGACGAATTGACAAAGCGCCCTTCGGCGTCGTCCACGGCTCGATCACGGTCATGGCCCCGCTCGTGGCGATGCACCCGCCGGTCGAGGATCCTGGCCACAAGGCGCTGATCCTCTCGGGATCGGTCGTTGCGCGGCTCCCCGAAGATCGGACAGTGACGGCGGGCGCGCGGTTTTCTCGCCGAATCCTGGCATATACGGCAAGTGGATTGGCGCGGACGGGAGTTGGCTGACCGATTTCCCTGCTTTATCCATGCACCTCGGAGGTGCCCATGCCGCGACTGCCCGACCACCCGACCGTGCATGTAGGAAAAGTCTGGCGGCTGATCCTGGCCGATCTCGGCCTGAGCAGGGTCGCCGTGCTTCGGCGTGCAGGGTTGCCCGGCGGCCTGCTGGACGGCGAAGGCTCGCGCATATCGCTGGATGCGTTCTACGCGCTTTGGGCAAGTTTCGAAGCGGAGGCGCGGTCTCGGACGCTCGCCTTGACGCTCGGGCAAGTCGAGGCGAGCGAGTATTTCGACCCCGCCTTCTTCGCGGCCATGTGCGCGCCCAACATGACCGTGGCGGGGCAGCGGCTGGGGGAATTCAAACACCTTGTCGGGGCCTTCAGCCTCGATGTCGAAGTGCAGGCCGACGCCACCCGGTTCACCTACCGCTGCAAGTATCGCCCGGACCTTCCGGTCGTGATGGCGGCGACCGAAATCGTGTTCCTGGTGAACCTCCTGCGGCGGGCGACGCGCCATCGTGTTGTCCCGCGGGCGGTTTGCCTGCCGGGACCGATGCCGGAAAAACCGGCTTTCGAAGACTGGTTCGGATGTCCGGTGGATCTGGGCGACAGCGCATCCTTCAGCCTTGAACGTGTCGACGCCCTGCGCCCCTTCCTGACCCATGACAACCAGATGTGGCAGGCGTTCGAGCCCGGTTTGCGCCGCCGGATGGAGGATGCCCGCGAAAACCTGAGCACGCGCGCCCGGATCGAGAACGCCCTTCTGGAACTGCTGCCCAGCGGGCGGACCCAGATCGACGACGTGGCCGGTGAACTCGCGGTCAGCCGCCGGTCGCTGCAGCGGCGGTTGTCCGAGGAAGGGACAACCTGGCTGGGCGTCCTCAATTCCGCCCGCATGCGGCTGGCGCAGCATTACCTGAAGAACACGAACCTGAATGCGGCGGAGGTCAGCTTCCTGCTCGGTTTCGAAGACCCGAACTCCTTCTTCCGGGCGTTTCGGCGCTGGACCGGTGCCACGCCGGAGGCATGGCGCGAGGCGCAGCGGGCGCGGGCCTGATCTGGCGCACCCCGCAAGTCATCTGGCACGGGTTGCGAGTGACTGAGGCGGCAGAAGCCACCATGTTGAGATCAACGAAAGCCATCTCAGTGAGGGACGATGATCACATCCGCCGTCATTCGCCGCCATGCAAAGGCCGACATGGCCGGCAAGTCGGTTCTCTTTTTCGTGTCGAAGCCCGCCACCCTGATGGGGTTTCCGGTCTCCGAACAACGCGCAGCGCGCCTGGTTCGCCTCCCCCATGTCGCATAGTCAAAGGAATACCCATATGACCAAAGTCTTCGTGACCGGCGCCTCCGGCTTCATCGCCAAACACATCGTGCGGGAACTGCTTGCGCAGGATTACGACGTGCGCGCCTCGGTCCGGTCCGACAAGCGGAAGGCCGAGTTGCAGGGGCTGTTCCCCGACGCGGCGCTGGAGTTCGCCACGCTGGACCTGACCAGGGACGACGGCTGGCAGGACGCGCTCAGGGGCTGTGACGTGCTGATCCACACCGCCTCGCCCTTTCCGCTGACCGAGCCGAACGACCCGCAGGACCTGATCCGCCCTGCGGTCGACGGCACGCTGCGGGCGATGCGCGCCGCCAGAGACGCCGGGATCAGCCGCGTGATCCTGACCTCTTCCTGCGCGGCGATCTACAAACAGGCGGACAAGCCCAAGATGCAGCAATCGGACGAGACATGCTGGACCAGCCCGGACGACCCGTCCGTTGGCGCCTATGAGGCGTCCAAGACGCTTGCGGAAAAGGCGGCATGGGACTTCGTGGCCGACCATCCCGAGATCGCCCTGACCACCATCAACCCCGGCGCGGTCTTCGGCCCGCCGATGGATGCGCGCTTTGGCTCCTCGCTGGAACTGGTCGAACAGCTGATGACCGGCAAGGTCCCGATGGCGCCGCCGATGGACATGGTCGCGGTCGACGTGCGGGACGTGGCGCGGATGCATGTCGCGGCCATCGACCTGGAAGCCACGAAGGGCGAGCGGTTCGCCGCCGCGAGCGGCACGTATCGCTTTCTCGAACTTGCCGAATTCCTCAAGGGGTGGGATGGCACCCTCAAGACACCGGGGCGCGAGGCGCCGGTCTGGCTCTTGCGGATCATGGGTCTGTTTTCAAGGGACGTGAAGGGCGTTCTGGCGAATGTCGGGCGCACCCTTGCCGTTTCCGGTGCCAAGGCCGAAAGCACGTTCGGCTTCGACTTCATCCCGGTCCGCGATGCGCTGATCGCGTCCGCCGAGGCTGTGCGGACGCACACAACCCCGAACACAAACACATGATAACCGCATATCTGTGGGGAACGCCCAACGGCTACAAGGTGGCCATCGCTCTCGAGGAAATGGGCGTCGATTACGAAATCACCTGGGTGAATATCGGTGCCGGCCAACAGCATGAGCCCGAATACCTCAAGATCTCGCCCAACGCGAAGATCCCCGCCATCGTCGATCACGAGACGGGGATCAGCCTGATGGAATCAGGCGCGATCTTGCAATACCTCGCCGAAAGGACGGGAACGTTCGGCGGCGAAACCCTTCGGGACCGGTGGCAAGTGGCGCAGTGGCTGCACTGGCAGATGGGCGGCCTTGGCCCGATGATGGGCCAGGCCAACCATTTCCGGGGACTGACAGAAAAGGTTCCCTACGGCGAGACCCGCTACATGAACGAGACCGCGCGCCTGTTCGGTGTTCTCGACAGGCAGCTGGAAGGCCGTGACTACATCGTCGGTGACTATTCGATTGCAGACATGGCCGCCGTCGCCTGGGCAGGAATGGCGCCGATGATGGCGGATGAACGGCTGACCGCTTGCGCAAATGTCATGGCCTGGATCGGGCGCAATGTCGCGCGACCCGCAACGGCCCGCGCGATCGCCCTGTCGCCCGACTGAGATATTACCGGATTGCAGTGTCCGGCCGTGCGCAAGACCCGCGCCCCCCGATTGCCCGTCGCCGGTGCCCCGGCGACCGCTCGGCGGACAGGGCGATCATGCTTCTGAGCCATGTTGCCGCCAGGAAAAGGAGCCACCATGGCGCAGCGTAGGCCGGGGCGACCAGCCATCCGAAGAGGGCCGCGAACACGAGGCGTCCACCGTCAGAATAGGCCTGATCCAAGAGGCCCTGACCTGGGTTTTCCGTGGCTTCCACGAGTTCATGCATCTCTTCGAAGTGGATCATGACGGAGAGGAAGTATGCCGCCCAACCCAGGATGATGATCAACGGGATGATCACCCATCATGATGGTTTTCGCCAAAAAAAGCGCGACGCCAGGAGCGCCGCTGGCATCACCAATAAAACGCCAGCGAACAACCGGCTTTCAAACGACATTGCACCCACACCCAGTCTCGGCGCCGCATTGCTTGGCGCAATCCTTGCTTGCACTCGGTTTGCAGGGGCAACGGGGTCGCAAGGCGAGAGAAGTTTGTGAGACTGCGCGGTCGTTGCTCAGCGCGATCAGCCTGGACCACCGGGGGCGGCTGGGACTTCGGTTGGATACATGTCGGCGAAATCCTTCCGAAGCCCGGCGCCCGGAAAGATCAGGACGCGGACCGGCCGGGCACCGAGCATCGCGTCGTTGCGCAGGAACCGGTCGGTCTAGACGTTTTCGCCGCGGATTGCGTCGCACACTGCTTCGGTAACCTCGCGCGTCGTGGCCTTGCCGCCGACGTCAGGCGTCAGAATTCCCTCTGCGCAGACCTTCTCCACCGCACGCATCAGGCGGGCCGACGCGTCGCTTTCGCCAAGATGGTCCAGCATCTGGCTGGCTGTCCAGAAGGTCGCGACGGGGTTGGCTATACCCTTGCCCGTGATGTCGAAGGCCGAGCCGTGGATCGGCTCGAACATCGAGGGGTAGCGACGTTCCGGGTCGATGTTTGCGGTCGGCGCGACACCAAGCGACCCGGCCAATGCCCCGGCAAGGTCGGACAAGATATCCGCGTGCAGGTTCGTCGCCACGATCGTGTCCAGCGATTGCGGGTTCTTCACCATCCGCACGGTCATCGCGTCGACCAGCATCTTGTCCCATGTCACATCCGGGAACTCTGCTGCGACCTCGGCGGCGATCTCGTCCCACATGACCATGCCGAACCGCTGCGCGTTGGATTTCGTCACCACGGTCAGCATCTTGCGCGGCCGTGCCTGCGCCAGCGCAAAGGCATAGCGCATGATGCGGGTGACACCCACGCGCGTGAAGATGGACACCTCGGTGCCGACCTCTTCCGGCAGGCCCCGGTGCGCGCGCCCACCATGCCCCGAGTATTCGCCCTCGGAGTTTTCCCGTACGATTACCCAATCCAGATCGCCGACACCGACGTCGCGCAGGGGCGAGGTGACGCCCGGAATGATCCTGGTCGGCCGGACATTGGCATATTGGTCGAAGCCCTGGCAGATCGGCAGGCGGAGCCCCCAGAGCGTGATGTGATCGGGAACGTCCGGCGCGCCGACCGCGCCGAAGTAGATGGCGTCGAACGGTTTGAGTTTTTCCAGACCGTCATCGGGCATCATGACGCCGTGCTTCTTGTAGTAGTCCGAACCCCAGTCGAAAGTCGTCATGTCGAACCTGATGGTTCCGTCGCGCTTTTCGAGCGCCGACAAGACTTCGGCTCCCGCTTCGATCACTTCCGGTCCGATCCCGTCGGCGGGAATCGCGGCAATCCGATAAATTCTCATGGTGGCCTCCCAAATCATCGATAGCCCGACACGGCGAGCCAGCGCATCGCGGCACAGTCGCAACTTGACGACGCGCCAGCAACGATGCACTGATCATATAAATTTTCGCAATAATCCGGGCCTGGATGGAACTCCGACAACTCAAATGCCTGATTGCCGTCGCAGACACCCTCCATTTCGGGAAAGCGGCGCAAAAGATGGACATGCTGCCGGCATCGTTCAGCCGCCAGATCAAGCTCCTCGAGGACAGGTTGGGCACCAGGCTGCTTGCCCGTACCACGCGGCACGTATCGCTGTCGGATGCCGGACAGGTCTTTGTCGAGGCGGCTCGTGACATCGTGGAGAGAGCCGACCGCCTGGAGGCCGAGTTCAAGGGAAACCGGCAAGGCGATGCACCCATCCTCAGGATCGGCGCGATCGACAGTGCCGCAGCCGGGCTGATGCCCCAGTTTCTGCCGCATTTCCGCGAGGCCCATCCCGAGATCGACATCGAGCTGCTCGAGCAGAAGACCATTCGCCTCCTGCCCCGCCTGCTGTCGGGCAGGCTCGACGCGGCCATCGTTCGCCCCCCCGATGCCGCCGACCCACGGCTGACCTTCCGGTTCCTGTTCTACGAGACCGCCGTTGTTGCGGTACCTGATACCCACGCGTTGGCCTCGCGCACCGTATTGTCCGTCGAGGACATGGCCGATGAGCCGCTCATCGTTCCGGACCGCAGTTCGAGACCCCATAGTCATGACCTCACGATGAAGCTTTTCCTTGAGTCCGGCCACACCGCACGCGTGGCCCAGATCGCCGAGGAAAAACAGACGATCGTGAGCCTGGTCGCAACCGGAATCGGATTGGCGATCGTACCCCGTTGGGCCTCGCGACTGGCTGTGGGCGGGGTCACGTTCGTGCCCCTCAACCTGCCGCCGGGGCTTGCGCGCGACAAGTTGGCGTTGTCCGTGGTCTGGCCCCGCGATACGCGGCATCCGGCCAGGGATGCTTTCCTTGACGTGCTCAACGACAACCTCGAAAGGCTGTCGATTTCCGCCTGACCAAGATTAATCAAAAAAATTGTATAATCTGAACGAGGCGTTTCACGCGGCTTTTCCCTTGAGCCACGCATGTTGCTGCTCTTAGCGTCATCGCAGTGTGCCCGGAAGGGCGCATGCCGTGCAGTGCCGACCAGAGCGCGCTGCAGGAGGACGGCAAACCATAGTGGAGGAATACATGCAGAAAATTGCTTACGCGCGGCTGACCGCCGTGATGGCCGCTGCGGCACTGACCGCTGGCGCAACCGCCGGTTTCGCGCAGGACGACCGCACGGGCTGGCCCGAGAATTTCACTGTTGGCACAGGATCTCAGGGTGGAACCTATTTCGGCTACGGCTCGGGCTGGGCCGGTATCGTGACCGACGTCCTGAGTGTCTCCGGCGCTGCCGAGGTGACCGGCGGCCCGATGCAGAACATGGCGCTGGTGCACACCGGCGAGCTTCCGTTCGGCATGACGACCATGGGTCCTGCCGCGGAATCCATCGCCGGCGGCAACCCGATCGCGCCCGGTCTGGCCATGACCAATGCCTGTGCGATGTTCCCGATGTACCAGACGCCGTTCTCGATCACCGCGCTGACCTCTTCGGGCATCACGTCGGTCGCCGACATCCCCGACGGTGCACGCATCGGCTTCGGGCCGGCGGGTTCGACCTCGGACACCTACTTCCCACGGATGATGGAAGAGCTGGGAATCAACTTCGAGCGCCGCAACGGCGGCTGGTCCGACCTGGGCAGCCAGCTGCAGGACGGGTTGCTTGACGTGATCGCATTCGCAGCGGGCGTTCCGGTTCCGGCGGTCAGCCAACTCGAAGCGCAGGTGGAGGTGAACATCATCGAGTTCACCGAAGAAGAACAGGCGCAGATCACGGCCGCCTTCCCGGTCGCGCCCTTCGACATCGCCGCCGATACCTACACCACGCTCGAGGCACCTGCCCGTTCGGTGTCGATGTGGAACTTCGCCATCGCCAATTGCGACCTGCCCGAGAGCTTCATCTACGCTGTCGTCGATGCGGTCATGTCCGACAACGAGCGCATGGTGAACACCCACCGCGCAGCACGCTCCACGCTGCCCGAGTTCTGGGATCGCAACACGGTCATGCCCTGGCACGCCGGTGCCGCCCGCTGGTTCCAGGAAAACGCCGGTGCCGAGATCGCCGACGACATGATCCACGGCGACATGTGAGATCGGCCGGGGGGCGCAAAGCCTCCCGGATTCCAATCAAGACATGGGTCCGCGCCCCAAATCGGGCGCGGACCCATACGTTCAAGGGCGATATCTGCCTGGGGGGGGACAGCATCATGACCACCAATAAGATCGCCGCCGAGGGCGAAGAGCACCTGATCGCCGATGGCGTTGACGAGGACCCTGTCGAGGGCAACCGTCGCTTGTTCGCGGGGCCTGCGTATCTGCTGATCGCCACGCTTGCGACGGTGTATGCCGCCTTCCACATGGCGGCGCTGAACGG
>Ga0102941_1001478_pt1 | contig 11026 bp, 8 predicted proteins | sample SalPonR2_C_D2_MG_FD_79281 | JGI IMG/M metagenome (GOLD analysis project Ga0102941, IMG submission 79281) | Salt pond soil microbial communities from South San Francisco under conditions of wetland restoration - Salt Pond MetaG R2_C_D2_MG | ecosystem: Environmental > Aquatic > Marine > Intertidal... | reverse complement strand
TCTTTCCATCGTGTAAAATCACCAATCACTTTCAGATAAGCAGACCTGGGTCTTATGCCGGCAGTATTTTCAGCAGAGAAAGACGAGGGAAATTTCCAGAACATTCCATGCATGGTCATGAGGTAGTCAGGATTTTTTGGGGTGCCCACATCCCTTATTCTGGGCCACTCGGTGTTCCAACCGTGAGCCCCATCGTAGGTATGGCTTGCTTTGGGTAGCCGGTAAAAATGCCATTCTCCCATATCTCTTACACCCACAATAACTGATTTGTGATCCCAACCTGTTGCCCAGATGGGGTCTGTGTCAGCATTTTCATTGCCGGTAATACCTCCCGGACCAGTCACTTCAACAAACTGATCGCGTCGCACCACCGTCCAATCTTCGCCATCCCACTCTGCTAAAACGCCTGCCGGGATATCAAACTTCCTGAGTGCCTCTTCACCCAATTCTCCATTGTTTGTATACACCATTACGCCTTGCCCGGAATAAAGGCCTTTGCCGTGTGCACCTGGCAGATTCGCCAGTGATGATTCGGGTATGTTTGCTTCAGCGGCGTTCACTCCATTCAGATCACGATACAACATATCAGGCTCCAGTGTGTGAACATTCACTTCATAGAACCCTTCTTCCATGGTTCCGAAATAAATCTTATTTTCCGGGTCTGTCAAATGTCGCGCATTGCCAGTGTGCCTTCCCGGCATTTCTTCATAGGGTATCACCTTTACGTTTCCAGTAGAATCGATGGCATAAGGTCCGATGAACAGTTGATTACTTTCCTTGTGAATCATGCGGTTGGCAGGTGTCCCGCCGATGCTTTCCGGGCGGGTGATGATCTCAAGTTCATCTGTGATCTGATAGAGTTTATCGCTTGATCCCATCGGCAGATGAGGTCCATAGGTGATCAACCATAAACTGCCCGCCCAGGGAACAACAGCTCCTGTTCCGCATTCACCTTCCTGATTGTAATAGGCCAAATGCGGATAAATACCGCTGATTTTGAGAGGCTCATCGTTTTCTGGTTTCTCCGGGGTAGAACATGCAGAAAAAAGCACGAAGGAAAAAAATAAGAGAGCTGCTAAACCTGAAAAGGTTTTTAGTTTTTTTGAAATAGTCATCGAATAAGAGTTTTTGAAAGAGCATTTATTTTGAAAAAAGAAAATTCATTTTGCGTTTTAGAGTCGGCAAAAGTAGTTGAAGAATAATTTCAAGATGTAAAAGTGCGAATTTTTTTTCAATCTGAGTCCACTCCAAATAGTCTATTGTCCGCGAATTTCAATCATTTGCACTAATTTTATTTATTGATTTTCAGATGATTAAAAATGAGATATTTTCACGAATTTCCCGAAAACAAGTTTTCGGAGTGGACTCAAATCTAATTTTCAATCAAATTTTTTAAAATACGGCACTTTAATGCCTGTTTTTATTCAGAGGTTTTTCTCCAGTTTAAACATTTTTCCGGGCAGTGGTCTTACAATGCCTTTAAATTCTAAATTGAGCAGGATGGATGATGTTTTACTAAAGGAAAATCCAGATTGGTTGAAAATCGAATCAAAGGAGGTTTCTCCGTTGTTTTTCAATAGGTTGGTGATGATAGTTTCGTCCTCGTCTAATTCAACAAACAACTGTTGCTGGGCATTATTTTTTTTCCTGTTTTCGGGTTCCCATCGCATAATATATTCAATATCCTTTGCGGTATCAATCAGAAAAGCTTTGTTTGCTTTGATAAGCATGTTGCACCCCTGGCTGTATATATCGGTGGTTTTGCCAGGAACGGCAAATACATCCCGGTTGTATGAGTTGGCAATGTTGGCGGTAATAAGTGCACCACCGGTTTTAGCGGCTTCAATTACAATCAGGGCATCTACCAGACCGGCAATAATGCGGTTTCTTTTGGGGAAATTTTCCCGGTCGGGTTTGGTTTGTGTAACAAAATCGGATACAAGACCCCCGTTTTCATTCACCATTTGCTCTGCCAGATTAGCATTGAGAGGCGGATAAATGCGGTCGAGGCCATGGCCCAAAACACCAACGGTTTGCAATTTGTGTTGCAGAGCGCCTTTGTGTGCCCTTGCATCTACGCCATAAGCCAATCCGCTTACAATTACTGGTGAATACTTTTTCAAACCCTCTACAATTTCGTCGCATTTGGTTTTACCGTATTCTGAGATACTCCGCGTGCCTACAATGGCAATCATTCTTCTGGAATTGAGGTCAGCATTTCCCTTCAAAAAAAGAAGGATAGGTCCATCATCGCAATGTTTTAATCTTTCAGGGTATCCTTTGTCAGTAAAGAAAAAAGTTTTGATCTTATTTTTTTCTATAAAGAGCATCTCCTGCTCAACACGATCATATTGGTTGAAGTTTCTTACCGCACTTGCCAGATGTTTTCCAATACCGGGTATCTTGAGCAGCGACTGTTCCTTTTCCTTAAAAACACCCTCAATACCTCCACAATAAGAGATCAGTTTTTTTGCATTGATGCCGCCTATACCTGGCATCATTGTCAAAGCAATCTGATATTTTAACAGGTCATCCATTTCCTCTGAGAAATTTGATTTGTTCAACGAAATGATTGGAAGGCAAATATAAATCCATTTTTTTGAATAAACAGCAAAAACTCCTACTTCTTCCCGGGTTATATTTGTTAAACGTTTTAAAATAATTTTTCTCCATGTAAAATATTATCATACGCAGAGAGATGAAGGGGGATGTGTTACAAATGTTATTATCCGTTAAAATTTGGATCAATCCAGGTTCTTTGAAAACATTTGTACCTTCATCTTTTTTAACTTGCATAAGACTTTTATGCCAGACAACAAATGTTAATTCTTAAAAAATTTCTACCCCTGATTTTTAATGTTTGGTCTTTTTTGTCTTCTTTCAGGAAAACAACTTTGATGATCATGAATGTCTGGGGTGGTATTACAAACCTTAAAACTTACAACTATGGAATATCGAAAAATTGGAACCTCAGACCTTGAATTGTCTGTAATAACTTTTGGTGCCTGGGCTGCCGGTGGATGGATGTGGGGCGGATCAGAGCGCAAAGATGCTGTGAAGGGAATTTTGGCTGCTTTTGATCAGGGTGTTACCTCTATTGACACGGCTCCCATTTATGGTATGGGTGAAAGCGAGGAGATCGTGGGGGAAGCCATAAAACAATTGCCTCGCGATCAGGTGCAGATTCTCACCAAATACGGATTGAGATGGGATTTGGCCAAAGGAGATTTTTATTTTAGCAGCAAGGATAACAACGGAAAATCTGTTGATATTTACAAACATGCCTCCAAAGAATCGGTACGAAAGGAATGTGAAGACAGTTTGAAAAGGCTGGGTACAGATTATATCGACCTTTATCAGATCCATTGGCCCGATGCTTCCACACCTATTCAGGAAACAATGGAAACGGTAGCTGATTTGCAAAAAGAAGGCAAGATAAGATATGCCGGGGTTTGTAATTACAACCTCGATCAGTTTAAAGAAGCACTGAACTACATCGATCTGGTTTCAGACCAGGTGAAATACAACATGATCAACCGGAAAATAGAGGATGATCTTGTACCGTATCTGATCGAGAAACAAAAATCGGTGATAGCATATAGTCCGATGGAGAGGGGTTTGCTCACGGGTAAGATCAAACCCGGACATGAATTTGCAGAGGGAGATCATCGTGCCGGAAATCCGGTTTTTGAAGATGACAATATAAAAAGAGTACAGGGTTTTCTTGAGAAAATAGAACCCATTGCTAAAGAGAAGAATGCTACATTGGCTCAATTATCCGTAAAATGGGCGGTTTCGCAACCCGGCATAACAGTTGCACTGGTTGGAGCCCGCAATGCAGAGCAATCAGTGCAAAATGCCAAGGCAGTGGATATTCAGTTATCCGGAGATGATATTAAATTTATAAATGATGAACTGGAAAAACTGGAGTTGAATCTCTGAAAAAAAATAAACCCCTTGCTCCGGGAGAGCAAGGGGTTTCTTATTTATATGTATCTGTTTCTGATGTCTTAATCTATCCAATCAGGACGTTCACCAAATTGCCCGGTAAAAACCATTTCGTTTAATCCGATCCTTTCTCTCTCAGATCTTTCCATCGACTGAAAACTTTCTTCCTTCAACACATGAGGCTGTCCTTTGTAACCCAGGGCAAAAGCAGTAAGAACCTCAAAACCTTGGGGGACATTAAACACCTCTGCCGCTTTTTTATTATCGAATCCCCCCATCTGGTGCATATATAATCCTTCTTCGGTAGCCTGGAAAGTAGCATAAGCAATGCTCTGCCCCACATCGTACTGAAATACTTTGTTGGGTCGGTTTCTTTTAGCGGAGAGGGTTTTTCCTACCGTGATACCCAAAACGGGTGCCAGTTTGGCCCATATTTGATTAAATTCTACCAGGGTTTCCATGATTTTATCCCATGTTGGATCGCCTTTCATGCCAATAATAAATCTCCAGGGTTGCTCATTGCTGCTCGATGGAGCCCAGCGGGAAGCATCAAAGATTCGCTGAAGTTTTTCTTTTTCCACCATTTGTGGAGTAAAAGAACGTGGACTCCATCTTTTCATGATGATGGGATGTAATTGTAAATCTGTTTTGGCAGGTTTATCCATTTTCAATGATATTTTTTGTTTTTATTTTATAATGATCATATTTTGTTTTTCTTCCTACTTAACACAAAAAACAATGCTTTGTTGAAAACAATAAGAAACGGTAAAATGAGTACCAAAACAACAAGCATATACGTTATTGATTTTTTGTAAACCCTGCGAAAAATCCCGTAATACTTGTCATTAGTGTCGAAGGGAGATTTTCCAGGATGTCTGTAAAGCACAGAAACATAGAGTTATATAAAAGAAATTAACTAAAGCAATCGCTTCCTTTATGGGTTTTATGATTCTTATCCATTTTCTCATTCAGTGAGTTTGAGTAATTTTGCCCGAATAAAGGGTTGGTGATTATTCATTCACCAAAAATTCATTGCACCAAATCATCAATGGTTTTCAGGTGTTTTCTGTTTCCGAAAAAATACTGAGTATGGACTGGAACTTATATTTAAACTTTTCTGTGGCGATGCTTGCCATCGTTAATCCTTTGGGAATGATTCCCTTGTGGTCAGGGCTTACCAGTGATATGGACCGTCCTTCGCGCCGGAAGCTTGCCCAATGGATCATTTTTACTTCATTGCTTATATTGCTGATCTTTCTGATTTTTGGAGATCATATTCTTACTGTTTTTTCCATTGATCTCCCTGTATTTCAGATCGCAGGAGGGATTTTGCTGCTTTCCACAGGGTTATCCATGGTAAATGGTAAAATATTTCAGATTGATAGTCACAGGCAAAATGCAGAAAATCCCTACCAACTTGTGAAAACACGCTTCAGGGATATTCTCGTGCCGCTGGCCATTCCCATGTTGTCTGGTCCCGGTTCTTTAACCACAGTGGTTCTTTACGGTCACAGGATTTCTGTTACGCATGATTACTTTGTGATTTCCGGAATATTAACTGCTATCATGGTGATATTATTGCTGGTTTTTTATTTCTCCGAAAAAATTGAAAAAACCATTGATCCTATTATCTTCAATATTCTGACGCGGCTATTTGGGATTCTGGTGGTTGCCATTTCCATTCAGTTTATGGTTGAAGGGCTGGGCGGTGTTTTTCCAAACTGGTTGGAAAGCATTAAATAGTGTCAGCATAAAATCTCATGTTTTTTATGTGTGCCTGATAAGACAATGTAAAGATCAAGACTTGCGATGGATGAAAAACAGCATGCTCGATATAAAAACGAGATGTCTGTTTTGAAGGCAGGCAATACGCTAAAATGACGTTTTCCTGCAAGCACAAAAAGAGATTCTCCGGAAATGTTTATATTCAAAAGCAATCGCGTTCCTTTTAGGAGTTGCTTTCTGTTTTGACGCCGAATTGTTTGTCGATCTTCAGAAACCGGATGATGATAAAACCAGGAATGGTGCACAAAACGACCCAGATGAAGAAATAATTATATCCGATAATTTCCTGTATCCAACCCGATATCATACCCGGAAGCATCATTCCCAGCGCCATTAATCCGGTACAAATGGCAAAATGCGCTGTTTTATGTTTCCCTTCTGCAAAATAGATCATATACAGCATATAGGCGGTAAAACCGAAACCATACCCGAACTGCTCAAAGGCCACCGAGGCAGAAATAATCCACATACTCTGAGGCATTGTGTAAGAAAGGTATACAAACACCAGATTGGGCAGGTTCATGGCAAGTGCCATGGGGAAGATCCAGAACTTCAGGCCGTTTCTGGAAGCGAGCAGTCCACCAAGTATGCCACCCAGTGTAAGGGCAATAATTCCTATGGTGCCGTATATAAGTCCTACATCGCCGGTGGTTAATGCCAGTCCTCCCACTTCCCGGCTATCAAGCATAAAGGGAGATGCCATTTTTACAATTTGTGCTTCTCCCAGTCTGAAAAGCAATAAAAAGGACAATGCAGGTCCAATATTATTCTTCCTGAAAAAGGAAACAAAGGTATCCCAGAACTCAGCCATGGGGCTTTTTCCCTGGCTCAAGGCGGGTTTATCACCTTCCGGGCGTGGCAGTATGATCTTATGATAAATAAAGAACAAAGCAAAAAGGCCGGCCAGAATTACGAATGTGAGAGTCCATGCCAGTGGAATATTTCCTGACCTTCCTTCGAAACCGGCAGAAACTGATTTATCAAGTTTAGGATCGAGCTGTATCAGTAAAAAGGCTGTCTGGTTTTTGTTGTTTTGGGAAAATATCAGTCTTTCTCCCTCCACCAGCCGGATGCTGTTATTCCCGCTTTCAAGGGCAGTATTCAGAACGATATCCGCATCATCATCAAAGTCACCCGAAAACTGAACTCCCACGATACCCACATTTCCCTGCATTCTGTTCTGACTGGTGTCAATGGCATCTGTGATGTTCAGCAGATTTTTGATCCAGACTTTGAGCGGATCAGAAACATATCTGGTCCACCAGGAAGGTTTTTTGGTGTCGACCTGTTTTTGAGGAAGAATAAACCCATTTTGGAGGTTTTGCTCTCTCACCCATTCAATGATGGTATCAGCCTTCTCCTTTGGGATGTTGGCAGTAGAAAGCTGAATTGTATCCTGGCTGATGGTAAAACTATTTTCAGGGGAAATAGTCTTTGCTTTTTCCAGTTTTTGCGAAATGGGCAATACACTGGCATTGGGTTGTGTTACCACATTGATTTTCACAGGATCTTCACCAGTGAAAACTTCAAAAAAACCTGCCAAAATAATAAGTAATCCTTGGCCTGTGATCATCGCAAACCGGTAAAAGGTACTTCTTATCCCAATAAAATAGGATTGCTGCCCTTCCTTCAGTCCCAGCATATAAAAACCATCGGCGGCAATGTCGTGTGTAGCTGAGCTAAAGGCAAGCAGCCATAAAAAAGCGAGAGAATACTGAAAAAACGAAGACAAAGGGAGTGTAAATGCCACTCCTGCCAGACCGGCTCCCACAATGAGTTGCATGCTTACGATCCACCAACGTTTGGTTTTAAAAAGATCTACCAGTGGACTCCAGAAGGGTTTGATTACCCAGGGTAAGTATAACCAACTGGTATACAAAGTAATGTCGGCATTGGAGATGCCCAGCCGTTTGTACATGATCACCGAAACCGTCATGACCACTACATAGGGTATACCCTGCGCGTAATAAAGTGTAGGTACCCAACTCCAGGGAGATCTGCTTGTTTTTTCGTTCATAATATCCTTTTGTTGTTTGGTTTTTTATTCAATATCTTTTTCGCTTGGTTTATTCGCTATCAGCATGATACCATTGTTGCAACTGTGCATCCTTAAAGTAGTGCATCAGAATTTTGCTATAATTATAACCTTTGTTGCCCATGACAGCGGCACCTATTTGGCAAAGCCCAACACCATGTCCCCATCCGGCACCAGTAAAAATAAATTTTCCGGGTACTCCGTTTTTCATTTCTGTTTTGTCTGCTACAAATGCCGAACTGTAGAGGTGGGTTTTGGAAAATGCTTTTCTTATGACCAGTTCTTTCCCAATCGTAATTGTTTTTTCAGAACCCACAATCTTTAGTTTTATTAATCTACCTGATACTCCGCGTTCAATGGGTATGAGATCAAGGATGTTGCCCACAAAGATGTTTAACCTGCTTTTCAGCAACCGCTGAATGTCTTCCTGACTCAGGACTGTTTTCCAGCGAAAAAAATCGGTTGTTTCCTGGTCATAATCGTTTAATACCTGTTGCAGTATTTGTTTATCATGTGTATTGCAGAAAGCGGGTGGATTGCTTTTGATCCAGTGTTGCGCCTTCTCCTCTGTGTCGAGGTTTGTATCAAATCCCTCCGGAGTATCAGGGTGATCGATCACTTTTCTGAGATAGGGGTGGGGAACAGGCTCCCAGACATTTTCAAAGATTTCTGCAATACCACCGCAACATTTTGAATAGCGTGCATCGCAGATATTTTCGTTGTAAACGAGTACCTCACCAAAAGTTTCCCGAACGGCATTTGCCACTTCCCGGGTAGAGGCCTTGGTAATGCCCTGATAGCGTTGGCAATGATCATCGGCACAAACATCAAAGTTCTGATGGTCTTCGCGATCGTACCATTCTATGAATTCTTCTTCTGATTTTACACCCTGGTGCTGCTTACCCAGTTTTTGCAGTTGTTTTCCCTTTTCTGTCTGTGCCAGCAACCAGCTCCGGGAAATAACGGCATGGGCTTTTAGTAATCCTTCCGAAGATTTGGCGCTCATCTCGGATGAGATCACACTTTCAAGGTAATCTTCCAGAGCAAGCACATTGATGGCGGTTAAATGACCTTCTTCTTCAATGATCTCCAAATCACCTTTAAATTGCTGATTTTCTTTCCTTTCCCAGTGAAAATTAATTCCTATTGTCACATTATTCAGTTCAAAATAATTTTCTTTGTATTTTGTGGGTGTCAGGGTAAAAGGGGTTTCAATGTTGGTTTGCTCCCCGTTCTGTTTTGCTAGCAGGATTTTTTTCTCTTTTTTCAGAATTTTATATTGTCCGGGCACAAAGACCTTCCCTTGTTCTGTTGAGAAATTTCCATGCAGGTAAAAGGATATTTCCTCTGAGAACATGATCCCTACCCGTATTTTGGGTTGTTGTTTAGTCATGGTAAAATTTTATTACTGACAATTATTTTTTGAATCAAAAGACTTTTTATTTATTTCTTGCAGCAAAAAGCAAATGCCGAATCGCAGATGACCGTAAAAACCTGCCAATGCTCTTTTGTTTCTAAGTGAGGGAGATATCACATGGTTTTAACCTGATACTATTGATTCCCTGAAAAAGAAAATAGATATCTGTTCTGGTTTATTCTGCATGTGTTTCAATTAATTTCTCCATTCTCCAAAATACGCGCTCAATCACTGCCCCGACAAAATGCGAATAAAAAGCAACAGGCCCCACCCATGGGATGGTGGCATATTGATGACCTTGTTTTTTCATATCCTCCAGGCACCTCTTCAATAAAACCGCTCCAATGCCTGATCCGCGCAAGTCGGGGTGAGTACCCATCGGGCCAAACCAACCGGTACCCCTGTTGTTGCCATTATGCACCGAAAAGGCTTGTATACTAGCGTTTTTTAATGCTAAATGTACCGATGGCGGGCTGTCTTTCATAGCAACATTCACCTCGTGTTTCCATAAATCCCATTCAGTGCTGAGCAATTTGTCTATTCCTTCCAGATCGTCGTAAGTGGCACGTCTTACTGCGATATTAAGTTTATCGAGTTTTTCTTCTTCATCGGCGGTTTCCCAGTTTCTGCTTTTCAGATCAACAAACATGTTAACGGATTCATCGAATTTTCTGAATCCCATTTTTTGAGCAAAGCAAAAAGCCGCTGTATAGCGTGGATCGATGCCTGGCATAAAATAATTGAACGGTGAGTCGCCCCATCGTATAGTTTTTGCCCCTTTTCTGATTAGTTCTTTTTCAGCTTCCTGATAGAGTTTTGTACCTGTATTTTTTCGTCGCGCCTGCTTTTCGACGGCCATTAATTTAATGTATCCATATTCCTGTTCACGGATGGTGCGTCTGACGCAAAAAATGAAGCCGGTTATGATCCGGTTCTCATAAGCCGTAAAGCACAGGTCGGAATCTGCATAAGGATCGCCTGTAAGTTTTTCTTCCAGCAGACTGGTAGGTAACGTGTCATAGATCAGGTTATGTTGCAGGAATTTTGCCGTTTCACCCAGATCGCTGGGCCAGCCTTGTTTGATCATAAAAATGGATGAAAACATAACCTGTTATTTTGGTGCATAAATCAGAAAATACCGGGGCATCATTGCATTTCTCTTTTTAAGAAGGTAAAAGTATACTTTTACCGCATAAAAAACTAAAACGCAGCGATGCTTTGTGTTAATTTTTGCATTTGTGCAGCGGTAAACGTTACCTGGTTGAAGATATCAGCGATGATCTCTGGTGTTAGTTTCTCATAATCTTCTTTTCTGGGTGTAATCAGAACTCCTCCAAAATCTACAGATGCCGGGCTAAGCACAATTTTTTCATCTCCGGCGGCGAAAAACTGTTTTGGGCGGTGTAGCTTTCTTGGAAACATAAAAACCCTGTATTGTTGCTCTTCATACATAGTGAGGATGTTGAGCATGGGTTCTTCTTTTTCCTTCGTGCTACTTTCCAGCAATAGCATTATTTTATCAAAATATTCCCGAATTGTGTCTTGTGAGTTACTTTGCAATACAATGCATTTGCGCAGATACTCCTCCATTGCCCATATCTGCAGGTCGTTTGTTTGTCTGATCAGGTTTTTGGGCAAGGTATGAAAATCCTGATCAATGGGCATAAACCCCTTGTTGCCAGCCTGGAAGTGAAAGTGATCAGGAGCAGAAGCACCACATTTAGGGCCGTTGTAAAATACAACAAATCCGGGCAATGCTTTGGCCAGATTGAGCATGGCAGGCATGCGTCCGCTCATGGACTGGGGGATATGTTTGCGATGTGGTATGGTCAGGTGTTTAG
>Ga0102941_1001475_pt1 | contig 11041 bp, 12 predicted proteins | sample SalPonR2_C_D2_MG_FD_79281 | JGI IMG/M metagenome (GOLD analysis project Ga0102941, IMG submission 79281) | Salt pond soil microbial communities from South San Francisco under conditions of wetland restoration - Salt Pond MetaG R2_C_D2_MG | ecosystem: Environmental > Aquatic > Marine > Intertidal... | reverse complement strand
TGATCCTTACGAAGACGCATGTCTTCAAGGCCGATGCGACCACCTACACGCTGGTGGCCGGCGCCCATCGCCTGGCCGTGCAGGTCAATGGCCGCATCCTCGCGGAAACCACGTTCGACCTGCTTGCCGGCTGAGCCGGACCAGTCTTTTGCAAAAGACTGGCCAGATCCTTGCAAGGATCTGGTGCCGGGTGTCTCTTGAAACCGGGGCGGGCGGCTGTTAGCTCGTTTCCGATAGAAATAATCGGGCTTTCCGCACGATGCCGGCACTTCCCCGCCTTCAGGTCGATCAGATCGCTTGCCGTTTCGACGGGCTCGAAGTGGTGCGTGACGTCAGTTTCGAGGTGCAGCCGGGCGAGATCCTGTGCCTTCTGGGGCCGTCGGGCTGCGGGAAATCCACGACGCTGCGTGTCATCGCGGGCATCGAACGTCAGTCTGCGGGGGCAATTCGCGCAGATGGCGACATTTTGTCGGACGAGACCACCCACCTGCCGCCGGAAGCACGGGGGGTGGGCCTCATCTTTCAGGATTTCGCGCTGTTCCCGCATCTGAGTGTCGCTCAGAACATCGGCTTTGGCCTGAAGGGCAGCAAGGCGGAAAACCGCGCACGGGTCGACGAGTTGCTCGATCGGGTCGATCTGACGGGATATGGCGACAAACCGCCCCATTTGCTGTCGGGTGGCGAACAGCAGCGTGTGGCACTGGCCCGCGCGCTGGCGCCGCGCCCGCGGATCATGCTGATGGACGAGCCGTTTTCGGGCCTGGACAATCGCCTGCGTGATGGCATCCGCGATGAAACGCTGCAGCTTCTCAAGGAAGAGGGCACCGCCGTCGTTCTTGTCACGCACGAACCCGAGGAAGCCATGCGCATGGCCGACCAGATCGCCCTGATGCGCGACGGGCAGATCGTGCAGAAGGGCGCGCCCTACAATATCTACAACGCGCCTTGCGACAAGGCGGCCGCCGCGTTTTTTAGCGATATCAACGTTATACGTGGAACAGTGCAAGGCGCGCTGACCGACAGCGCCTTTGGCCAGTTCCTTGCCCCCGGGGTGCCCGACGGCACGCCGGTGGAAATCGTGTTCCGTCCGCAGCATGTCAAGATCGATTTCGACCGGGGCGGGCGCGGGCCGAATCCCACACCGCAAGACGGCACGCCCGCGCGCGGGGTCGTGGAGCGCGCGCGGTTCATGGGCCATGAAAGCCTGGTGGAGTTCCGCATGGATTTCGACGGCGGCATCGTCAAGGCAACGGTCCCTGCGGTATTTCTGCCCAAGCCCGGAACACCACTTTGGCTGACCATAAGGCGAGATCGCTGTTTCGTTTTCCCCCGAAAAGCCTGACCTGACGCACGCGGAAGTGTGTTTTTGGGCTTTGATCTGCCGCTCTGACACCATACCTATGCTACAGATGACGACATGGCTGCCCTTGCAGGCGTTCAGCGCGGCGGGCAGCGGAGGGAGAAAACGATGCTTAACAATATTGGACCGGCAGGCCTCTTGCTGATTGCCGTTGTTGTCCTGGTTTTGTTTGGCCGCGGCAAGATCGCAGGCCTGATGGGCGAGGTCGGCAAGGGAATCACGGCGTTCAAGCGCGGTGTGAAGGATTCCACCGAAGAAATCGAGAATGCCTCGACCGCCGACGCGGATGGCGCCACCGCGCGTGACGTGACCCCCGAGGCGGACCGCGAGACCCGCTAAGGTCGCGCCCGGATGATCCGGGTGCTGCAGAGCCAAGCGCGAAGGAACGTTCATGCCTGACATTGGCTGGATGGAATTGCTTGTTATCGGCGTGGTGGCGTTGATCGTCGTCGGGCCAAAGGACCTGCCCGTGATGTTCCGCAGATTGGGGCAATTCACAGGGCGTGTGCGCGGCATGGCCAAGGATTTTCAGCGCGCCATGGACGAGGCCGCCGATGAATCCGGTATGACCGAGTTGAACCGCGACCTGCGCAAGGCTGCGCAATACACCACCAACCCCAAGAAAGCCGGGATGAACGCGCTCAAGGAAACCATCGGCGATCTGGGGATCGACCCGGCCGATTATCCCGAAGGCAGCGAAACCCGGAAGATGGCCGAGGAAAAGGTTCAGGCGACCGCAAAGATGCGCGAAGAGGTCGAGGCCCGCCGGCAGGCGAAAATCGACCAGACGATCGCGGACAAGGAGGCCGCCGCAGCCGCCCGCACCGCGCCCGCAGCCGAGCAGACTGCACCCGCAGCCGCGGCACCCGAGACGCCTCAGCCCGAAATTGAGGCCGATTTGCCGCCCGCACGCACCGGAACCCAACAATCATGAGCGCCGACGATTCGATTGAAGACAGCGCCGCACCGTTGATCGAACACCTGGCCGAACTGCGCACGCGCCTGATCCGGTCTGTCATGGCCTTCGTGGTCGGCATGGTGCTGATGTTCACCGTGGCCGAGCCGATCCTGGAATTCATCTCGCAGCCGCTGGCCAATGTGCTGCGCGATCGCGGCGAAGACGCGCGCCTGATCTTCACCGCGCCGCAGGAAAAATTCTTTGTCCTGATCCGGATCTCGATCATGATGGGGTTCGCCGTGTCGTTCCCGGTGATCGCGCATCAGCTGTGGCGCTTTGTGGCGCCGGGCCTTTACGCCTCCGAAAAGGGGGCGATCTTGCCGTTTCTGGTGGCCTCGCCGGTCCTGTTCTTTATCGGGGCAAGCTTTGCCCACTACGTCGTGACGCCCCTGGCGATGAATTTCTTCATCGGGTTTTCCGACGCGATCCCGGCGCTTGCGAACCTGATCGCAGGCGATGGCACGTTCCAGAACCCCGCTGCCGATCCCGAAAGCGGGATCCAGACGGTGTTCCTGGGGTCGGTCAAGGAATCGCTCGACCTGGCGCTGAAATTCATCTTTGCCTTTGGACTGTGCTTTCAGTTGCCGGTGCTTCTGACGCTTCTGGGCAAGGCCGGACTGGTCACGGCCGAAGGCCTGGGCAACGTGCGCAAGTGGGCCGTTGTCGGCATCTTGACGCTTGCCGCGTTGGTCACCCCGCCCGACGTCGTCACCCAGGTGATCTTGTTCACGGTGGTTTATGGTCTTTACGAGATCTCTATCCAGCTTGTGCGCATCGTCGAACGCAAACGGCTCCGCCGCTTGCGGGCCGAGGGCATTCTTGACGAAGACGAAGAACTGTAAGGCCGGACCACCCGTGAACATATCGACTTCAGACGAACTTATCCGCATTGCCGAGGCTCTGGAACGGCTGCGCCCACCGCCGGCCCGCGCACCCGACTGGTCGGGGGCAGGCGCCTTTGTGTGGCACGCCGATCCAGATCGGCTGGAACCGGTGGACGCGGTCAACCGGGTTGATCTGAGCCTGCTGTTGGGGATCGACCGGTCGCGCGACACGCTGATGGCCAACACGCGCCAGTTCGCCGAAGGCCTGCCCGCGAACAACGCACTGTTGTGGGGCGCGCGCGGCATGGGAAAATCGTCGCTGGTCAAGGCGGTGCATGCTGCGATTCATCCCGACATTCCCGATCTCAAACTGGTCGAGGTCCAGCGCGAGGATCTGCCGAGCATCAGCCGCCTTCTGACGCTGCTGCGCGCGGCACCCGTGCGCGTCATCCTGTTTTGCGATGATCTGTCGTTTTCCCATGACGACCAGCATTACAAATCGCTCAAGGCGGTTCTGGATGGCGGGGTCGAAGGGCGGCCAGACAACGTGATCTTCTACGCGACATCGAACCGACGCCACCTGATGCCGCGCGACATGATCGAGAACGAACGCGGCAGCGCCATCAACCCGTCCGAGGCGGTCGAGGAAAAGGTCTCGCTGAGCGACCGGTTCGGTTTGTGGCTCGGGTTCCATGCCTGCGGGCAGGACGAATATCTCGACATGATCCGGGGCTATTGCGCAGCCTACGATCTGAACGTGGCCGAAGACGTGCTGTATGCCGAGGCGATCGAATGGCAGGCGACACGGGGGTCACGATCAGGCCGCGTGGCCTGGCAGTTCTTCAGCGACCTGGCAGGGCGGCACGGCATCCGTATCTAGACGGCCAACCCGCCATCAATCCGAGGCGCGGGCAACCCGGGCCAGAAGGGCGTCGACGTCATCGGGCGTGGGGGCCGGGGGTGGCGCGCCCTTGAACGGGCCCTTTACGACCTTGGAGTCCGTGTCATCCTGGACCACCTCCTGCACGGGTTCCGGGGGCGTTTCGGCGGCAGGTTCGGCGCGCACTGGCCGTCGCGGCCTGATCGGGGGGGCGTGTTTCAAACGATGTTGGGCGGCCTCCATCACGCGCAGGGCGCGACGGTCCATCACCCGCTGCCAGGCCGCGGGGATCGTGGCCAGCATTGCCATGACCGGCATGGAATAGGGCAGCGTGGGGACATCGGCGCCGGGATCCAGCCTGTCATAGGGGCGGTCGGGATGCATGTGGTGTTCGGAATGGGCCGGGGCGTTCAGCATCAGGTAGCTTGAAAACCCCTTGGGCGCGTTCCAGCTGTGATGCGCGCCGACCGGTTCCATCCGGCCGTTATCCAGTTCAAGCCGTTGCAGGCCGTAGTGCTGGATGTAATCGCTCATCAGGATCTGCGCGCCGGTCAGCAGTGCAAGCAAGATCAGCAACACGCCACCGACGAAACCCGCCGCCCACATTGCAAGACCCAAGGAAAGCGCAGCGCCGCCGACCCACAACAGGTAGGGGTTCTGCACGCTGTGCGCGGGCAGGTCTTTTCGGTCCAGCCTTTCTTCCTCTCGCGCAAGTCCGGACTGGAACGACCCGACCCAGGCGCGCGGAAGATAGGCCCAGAAGCTTTCGCCGGGCAGGGGGGTGTTGGGATCATCTTCGGTCCCGACAAACCGGTGATGGACCAGCCTGTGCGCCGACACGTGATGGCCGAAGCCGACCGAGGTATAGACCGTGGCGCCCAGGGCCCGCAGCCCGCGATTCTGGCGGTGTATCAGCTCGTGCGCATTGGGGTGGCTGACCTGCCCAAAGAACGATGCCGTGGCCAGGAACAGGGCCAGCCATGCGCCAAGGCTCAACCCGCCTCCGGCCAAAGCGACCAGAACAACCGGCAACAGCGTCAGATGCGCAATTCCGAGCACCACCGACAGGCGATCTGCCCAAGGATCCGATGGGTTTTCCGATGGTTTCGGCGGGTCCAGAAGCGTGTCCATCCCGGCCGCGATCAGCGTCAGCCACAGCAAGGCCAGCGCCGCCGCCCCGCCCCATAGGGTCGCGCCGATCACGATCAGCACGAAGGGGATCAGCGTCACGGTGGCGTATCGGGCGATAACGGGCATGGTGACTGCCTTATCCGGTCTTTGACGTATGATACATGATGCCAACGGTTTTGGGCAAAACCATGGCCTTCCTTTCAGGTCCCGAGCGTATTAGGTGAAGACCAGCAGGAAAATCAGGCGAAAGGCCGCAAGACCCATGTCCTTTTTCAAGAAACTGAAGGACCGGATGTTCAAATCCTCGTCGCGGATCGACGAGGGGCTGGACGCGATCATCGAAGACGGCGCCGTTCGGGATTTGCCCCCGGCCGAAAGCGAGGACGCGGCGCAGTCTGTTGCGGCCGCTGATCCTGCTTTGATGCCTGATGACCAACAGCAACCAGAACCCGGACCTGAGCCTGAGGCCAAGGCCCGGACAGCGCCCGAACCTGCACCCGCGCCCGCCCCCGAACCCGCGCCGGCCCCTAAACCTGAGCCTGCGCCAGAACCTGAGCCTGAGCCTGCGCCAGAACCGCGCCCTGCAGCCACCCAGGCGCCGCCCGAGCCGATGGCCGAACCTGCAGCCAAACCGGGCATTCTGGGCCGTCTCATGGGCCGCAGCGCCGAGCCCCGCCGCGCGCTTGACGATGATATGCTGGAACAACTGGAGGAGCTTTTGATCGCCGCCGACATGGGTGTCGACACCGCGCTGCGGGTGACGGCGAACATGGCCGAGGGGCGGTATGGAAAGCTTCTGTCGGCCAGCGATATCAAGGGTTTGCTGGCCGCAGAAATCACACGTGTCATGGAGCCTGTGGCCCGCCCTCTGCCGATTTACCCCAAGACCCCGCAGGTCGTGCTGGTGGTCGGTGTGAACGGATCCGGCAAGACCACGACAATTGGCAAGCTGGCCAGCCAGTTCCGGGCAGCCGGCAAGAAGGTGGTGATCGCCGCCGGCGACACCTTCCGCGCGGCCGCTGTCGAACAGTTGCAGGTCTGGGGCGACCGGGCAGGGGTGCCGGTGCTGACCGCACCCGAAGGATCGGACCCGGCGGCGTTGGCCTATGACGCCATGACCAAGGCCGAGGCCGATGGCGCAGACCTTTTGATGATCGACACGGCAGGTCGTTTGCAAAACCGTGCGGACCTGATGGAGGAACTGGCCAAGATCGTTCGCGTGATCCGCAAGAAAGACCCCGACGCGCCGCACAACACGCTGCTTGTGCTGGATGCCACCACGGGTCAGAACGCGCTGAGCCAGGTGAAGACGTTTCAGGCGATGGCCGATGTATCGGGGCTTGTCATGACCAAGCTGGACGGGACGGCCAAGGGCGGGGTGCTCGTGGCGCTGGCAGACAAATTCGGCTTGCCGATTCACGCGATCGGTGTCGGTGAGCAGATTGACGATCTTCAACCTTTTGATCCCGAAGAATTTGCGAATGCTCTCGTTGGCATTGAATAATTCCCACATTCATCCACCGGGGCTGTGGGCAAATGCGGGCGCAACACCCCGGTGAGTGAGTTCATCACGTCAATCGAGGGCACACAGGCCGGTGCGACCCTTGCCACCGCATTCGCCCTGCTGGCGGCGCTGCTGCACGCGATATTTGGCGCGCTGCAGAAGGGACGCCACGAACCGCTTTTGGCACGCGGCGCCATCGACGCGAGCTATGGCCTGATGGCCGCCCCTTTTGCCCTGTTCGTTGTTCCCTGGCCCGAGCCGCACATGTGGCCGATCTTTGCGGGCGCCTTCGTGATCCACGCGCTCTACAAATGGGCGGCCCTGGCCAGCTATCGGCGGGGGGCCTATACGGTCGTCTATCCGGTGATGCGCGGAACCGGCCCTCTGTTCACGGTGATCGGGGCGTGGTTCTTGTTCGGCGAAACCTTCAACGCAACCCAGTGGTTCGGCGTTGTTGTCCTGCTGTCGGGCCTTTACGGGCTGGCGGCCTACAACATGGTCCATATCACGGTTGCCCGCGACACGCTGATCCCCGCGCTTTGGCTGGCGGTGTTGACCGGGCTTTTCGTGGCGCTGTACACCACCTTCGACGCCTACGGCATACGCGCCACCGCGGACCCTTTCACCTTTCTGGCGTGGTTTTTCTTTATCGACGGGGTGCTTTACCCTTTCATCGCCGCCCGCTACTACCGGACGCTTTCAGATCCGCCACCTCTTGGTCCGCTTGCGCTGCGCGGTGTGATCGGTGGGTTCGTGGCCTTTGGCAGCTTTGGCTCGATCATGCTGGCCACGCGTCTCGACCAGGTGGGAGAGGCCGCCATTCTGCGCGAAACCTCCACTGTGTTTGCGGCGCTGATCGGCTGGCTTCTACTGGGGGACCGCGTTGGGCCGCGCCGGATTGCGCTGATGGGGTTGATCGCGGCGGGTGCGGTGATAGTTGAGGCAGGCGGATAAAGGACACAGCATGACGGCACGCCCCATCAATCCCTGGCTGAAGCAGGCGCTGGATCTCGGCCCACCGATCCTGTTCTTCATCGCCTACATGCGGTTTCAGGATACCAGCGTTACGCTTGGTGGCAGGGATTATGACGGGTTCATCCTTGTCACCGCAGGGTTTGTCCCGCTGCTATTGTTGTCGACGGCGATCTTGTGGAAGCTCACCGGAAAGATCTCGCGCATCCAGGTGTTTACCGCGGTGATGGTGATCTTTTTCGGCGGCCTGACCGTCTGGCTCAATGACGAACGCTTCTTCAAGATGAAGACAACGCTGGTCTACGGGTTCTTTGCCACCACGCTTTTCATCGGGCTGTCGCGCGGGCAGGCCTGGTTGAAATTCCTCATGGGAGAGTTGTTGCCGATGGCCGATGAGGGCTGGCGCATCCTGACCCGGCGCCTGGCCATCACGTTTGCCCTGATGGCCGTGGTGAACGAGGCCGTCTGGCGCACCCAATCCACGGAATTCTGGGTGACCTTCGAAACCTTCGGCCTGCCTGCGTTCTTGTTCGTGGTGTTCATGGCGCAGGCCAGGCTGATCGAACGCTTCAGCCCTTCGTCCGAGGCGGACGCCCCTTCGTCGGGGGACGGCGCACCCCGCTCGTAGGGGCGCGTTTGCGCAAGGACCGCTTGGGATCGCCCGCGCCTTTGGGCTTGGCGTGCCCTTCCACCGCGGCCTCGAGACCCAACTGATCGCGCAAGACACGCGGCTTGACCTCTTCGACCGCGCCGGGCTTCAGGTCATTGAGGCGAAACGGGCCGTAGGACACGCGGATCAGCCGGTTCACGTTCAGACCGACCTCGGTCATGGCCCGGCGGATTTCGCGGTTCTTGCCTTCGCGCAGGCCCACGGTCAGCCAGGCGTTCGCGCCCTGCTGCCGGTCCAGTTGGACCTCCATTCCTTGAAACCGTTCGCCGTCGATCACCAGCCCGCGGCGCAGCGGTTCGAGGTCCGTATCCTTGGGTTCGCCTTTCACACGGACGCGATATTTCCGCAGCCATCCGGTCGATGGCAATTCCATCCGGCGCTTGAGATCCCCGTCATTGGTCAGCAGCAACAGGCCTTCGGAATTCAGGTCCAGGCGGCCCACGCTCATCACGCGCGGCATCTCGGGCGGCAGGGCGGCGAAAACCGTATCGCGGCCCTTTTCGTCCTTTTCGGTCGTCACCAGGCCTGTAGGCTTGTGATAGAGCCAAAGCCTGGGGCGTTCAGCCGCGGGAAGGGGAACGCCATCGACGGTGATCTGGTCTGCTGCCGTCACGTTCAATGCAGGGCTGTCGATGACCTTGCCATTCACGGCGACGCGGCCGGCTTCTATCATGCGCTCCGCCTCCCGGCGGGAGGCGACCCCGGCGCGGCTCAGACGTTTGGCGATGCGATCCCCGTCACTCATGTCAGCCGCTTAGCGGTTTGACAGCGAAAGCGAAAGCGGCAAGACCGGGATCATGGCAGAATTCCTGAGCTTCATGGATATGGCATTGGACGAGGCGCGCGCGGCCGCGGCGGCGGGCGAAGTGCCCGTGGGCGCCGTGATCGTACGCGATGGTGTGGTGATCGCCCGGGCGCGCAACCGGATGCGCGAGTTGACCGATCCGACCGCCCATGCCGAGATGCTTGCGATCCGGGCCGCGTGCGCCGCACTCGGGTCAGAACGCCTGACGGGATGCGATCTGTGGGTGACGTTGGAACCTTGCCCGGCTTGCGCGGGGGCGATTGCCGCGGCACGGGTTGCACGCCTGTATTTCGGGGCAAGCGATCCGAAATCGGGCGGAGTGGTCCAGGGACCCCGGGTGTTCGACCATCCTCAGGCCCATTGGAAGCCAGAAGTCTACAGTGGCCTGTCCGAAGACGAAGCGGCGGCGATACTGAAGGCGTTCTTCGCTGCGCGTCGATGATCGCCCCTGACCCGGGCTGATGATAGGAAAAAAGGGGGCTCTGCCCCCTCGGCTTCGCCTCACCCCCGGGATATTTATGAAACAGAGAAGGCTCTTCAGGCTTTCTTAACCGAGGCATGGAAGCATGGAGTTGCGGTACAGGCGGGGACGCCGATGACCGTAAACGGAGAAGCCCTCGCCGGTCACGGGCCGGTCGAGGGTGGACCACCTGCTTCTCTGTTTTTCAAATATCCCCGCCGGAGGCATTGCACCGGTGCAACCGTCTTCATGGGGTCGCGATTGGCGCTGAGCGCGCCGCGCATGCCGGCCTGAGGCGTCCCCGGAGGGGCAAGCCGAGGCAAGGATAGTGCGCGTGAGCGCACCTTATGGTCGAGTTTCGTTCGCGCGGAGGGCCTGTAAGCCGGATTCTGTCCAAGGGGTTGCCCCCTCTGGATGACCATTCCTCTAGGCGCATGGTTGCCCATGTGCTCAAGCTGCCAACCCGGATGACTGGGGCCGAAGTCGCGCCCCGGGGTTTCCCCCGCGCCATCCCTATTTGGCATTGCTCCCGGTGGGGCTTGCCGTGCGGGCGCTGTTGCCAGCTCCCCGGTGGGCTCTTACCCCACCGTTTCACCCTTACAGTGCAGGCACTGCGGTTTGTTTTCTGTGGCGCTTTCCGTCGGATTGCTCCGCCCGGGCGTTACCCGGCACCGTGTCTTCAGGGAGTCCGGACTTTCCTCGAGGGTCGAAACCCTCGCGGCCATCCAGCCCTCCGCGCGAGGGTTCGCTTACGCTGAGCGCGCCTGCCGATCAAGCCCCGAAGCGCAGGGCCAGGTCCGCCACAAGCGCGCAATCGCGGCTGTCGAGGCGGCCTGAGGCTCCTGGTCGGAACCGAAGCCGCACGGTTTCGAGCAAAAGCACGTCATCCACATCGGGAAACCCGAACGCCAGGGCGTCCGCGCGGAAGCGGGCCTCGTCAACCGCGATGTCCCCTGCCGCGGGCCACACCGCAAGCCCTTGCCGGGCGAGGCGTTGCCAGTCAAAGCGCGGGCCGGGGTCGATCTTGCGGCCCGGTGCCATGCAGGAGTGACCGATCACGGATTGGGGGGGGATGCCCCATCGTGACATGATGCCTGGCAACAGACCCTCGAGCGCATCCATCAATCGCGCCGAAAAGGGTGAAAATCCGTCATTGTCCAACTCGATCCCGATGGACCGCGAATTGACATCCCCGCGCCCCTTCCACGATCCCGCTCCGGCGTGCCAGGCGCGCATCTCTTCCTCCACCAGCGCTGATACGGTGCCGTCGCGTCCTATCAGGTAGTGCGCGGACACCTCCCGCCCGGGGTCGCAAAGTGCGCGTTTGGCGGCTGCGCAATCGGCCATGGCCGTGTAGTGCACAACCACCAGTTCGGGCCGCAACCCGTCGCGCCGTGGCCCGAAATTGGGCGACAGGTTCAATTCCGCGCAACCGCAGCAGCGGCGCGATAGACCGAGGGGTTCCAGGCGCAGGCAT
>Ga0102941_1001474_pt1 | contig 11043 bp, 8 predicted proteins | sample SalPonR2_C_D2_MG_FD_79281 | JGI IMG/M metagenome (GOLD analysis project Ga0102941, IMG submission 79281) | Salt pond soil microbial communities from South San Francisco under conditions of wetland restoration - Salt Pond MetaG R2_C_D2_MG | ecosystem: Environmental > Aquatic > Marine > Intertidal... | reverse complement strand
ATTTACGGCACGTAGGACTTCCTCGCCCTTTGCCTCTTCAATCGTTCGGTTTACAAACCTGCGCACAACCCTTAGATTGACATCGGCTTCAAGCAGGGCAAGTTTGATCTCTTCAACGGCATCCTGGATATTCTTTTCGGATATCTTTGATTTGCCCGAGACCTGCTTGACAATATCTGTAAATTTGTCGGAAATTTTTTCCAGCATACACCTGTCATCCTAAGAGTTTTAAGGTTTTTATACCGCATTTTGCACCGCTATGTCAACGGATCTGCAAGAAATGACGCTGCAGGTACTTAATTCGCTCCTCCGCACGCCTTCGATAAGGATCGGTAGGATAAAAAGATACAATTTTACGGTAGTATTCCACCGATCGCCGTTCATCCCGGGGCGGAGTGGGAGACTCATATATTTGCCCAAGGAGAAAGAGAGCGTAACCTGCCTCTTCACCTTTGCCCTCGGCAGATTGAAGATATATCTGCAAAGCCTGTTCGGCCGACGCTTCCCGATCTCTCTTGTACAAAAACTCACCTGCCCTCATTAGCAGTTTTGAATTCTCAGAGAAAGTTATATCCGTTGTGTCCGGCTGAAGCAAGGCCAAGGCCTGAATCTGTCGGGAGAGAGCTAATGCATTTCCATTTTCCAGAAAACTTCTTACACGTTCAAATGAAAACTCGTCGGTTGAAAATGTGCCGGATTTCAAATTTTCATCCTCCGTTTCATTTTCCGACCGTTCCGGCATGGCCGGCGTAATTGCAGCCGTCGATTCACCCTCTCCGTTTTCGTCAAGCTGCCTTTTTGGGCCTACATCAAGGGACACACGTCTCGGGGTCTGCTCACCTGAACTGCTGTTTTGCTGTTGAAAAACCAGGGTATATCGCCCTCTATTCCGAGCTAAAAACACAAACTCCGTAGAATCGCCCTTATAGTTTCTTGCCTGAAACTCAACTCCCTGAACCTGAGATACTCCACGATCGTAAATCCACCCGAAACCTGGGAGGGTAAGATGCACGTGCTCGCCCTCCTCCGCACGAATGAGCCCTCTACTCTCCGGTTCTTCTTCATCCGGCTCGGCTTCACTTGCCGCGACTCCACTTGCCCCTGCTTTGCCTGTCTCGGCTTCTCCTGTCCCGGCCGGAGAATTCCGCTTTTCCTGTTTCTCTCTGTCACTCTCTTCCTGTTGAGCTTCCTCTGACGGTGACACCTCAGCCGGAGACCGTATTGCTGATGCTGATGCAACCTCTTTTTCGGAGGGTCCCTCAGCTTTGTTCGAATATGTTCTCTCAGAGGGGCTGCTCCCCTTCCTCACCTCATTGTTCGATTCATTGTTTGATTCATCTCGGGACCCATCGTTATCGAAGCGATTATCGATCTGGGGGCTAAGCATAAGAAAATTTACCGAAGACAGGTTCTCAGGCTGATAATCATCTATAGAGACCTTCGGCTTCGTGTGCGGTTTTTCCGGCTCATACTCCTGCACCGGTGCAGCGGTGGTTAGCCAGACGTTCAGCACCCCAAGAAGAAGCGGTATTGAAATCCTGCACAAGAGGCGCTTCATCAGGGAATCTCCTCAAAGAACTCCTCAATTTCGCGGTCACTCTCTTTCTGTAAAACCTCCTGAATAAGAACCTGAGGGTCCTTCCAAAAGGGTGCAATTTGCTCTTCACTCCAGCTGCTGTGTACCTTGCGAAAGGGATACCATTCCTGCTGATACAGTTGCTTATATTTTTCGGGGACGCGAATCTTTTGAAGTATAGATTCGCCGGTATTTGATCCTGCAAACACTTCAGCTCGGGCGGTTGAAGATTTCTGCTCGGGCTGTGAGCCTCTGTTGATTAACACAAATACGAGCGTACCGACTAGGGCTAAGATGGTCACCCCGGCAACTACAAGAGCATAAAGCTTAGCTTCCTTCGCGGTTAAAAAGGCCATCGGCGACCTCCTCCTCTTCCCCTGCGGCTTCGTTCATCTCCGCCGCCGGCTCTTCATCCAATTCCAGCACACTGTTATCCCCGTCACCTTTCTCTACAACATCACCATTATCAGCCAGTCGTACCGCGATAATTTTTGAAACCCCCGATTCCTGCATAGTGACGCCGAGCATGGTACGGGCACCGGCGACGGTTTTTTTGTTATGGGTTATCACTACAAATTGCGAGCTATTCCCAAACTCCATCAAGAGGTTTATAAACCGCCCCACGTTTGCCTCGTCCAGGGCGGCATCAATCTCATCGAGAATACAAAAGGGTGAAGGCTTTACCATATACGTAGCAAATAACAGACCTACCGCCGTCAAGGACCGTTCTCCACCGGAGAGAAGGGCGATATTTTCCAGCGCCTTGCCGGGGGGCTGTGCAAATATTTCAATCCCGGATTCAAGGACATTATCGGGATCGGTTAACTTCAATTCTCCTCGACCGCCCCCGAATAAACGACGGAACATGGAGTGAAAATTCTTACGTATCTGATCGTATGTCTCTAGAAAGAGCTCTGTGGATTCTGTTTTTATTTCCTGGGTTATCTGCTGAAGGTCTTCCCTCGCCTCATATAGATCTTCCAGCTGACCACTTAAAAAGTCGTACCGCTCTTTTACCTCGGCAAACTCCTCCTGCGCCATAAGGTTGACTTGTCCTAGATCTTTTAGTTTCTGTCGTACCTCCTGCAGTTGCGGTTTCAGTTCCTGCACGGTAGCAGCAATGTCGAACATACGGGTTTCAAACTCGGTAAGTTCTCTCCCATGGCGGTCCTGAAAATTTGAATACATGCCGCGTATTTCCGTCTGGAGAGAAGCTACTTCCATCTGCAGCTTTTCCACTTTGTCCTGCAGTTTCCCGAGGTTCTCCATTCGCCTTTTTAGGCTGCTCTCTTTGTCTTTTAAATCTTTGTTTTGCGTCGAGATGCCTGATTCTAGCTTCTTCAGGTTCTTCTGCAGTTCCTTTTCCCGGATTTCAAGCTCTTTCTGTTTTTCGGCTATCCGAGTCAGCTGGGTTTCTATCTCCGTAATTCTGGAAGTATTTGCTTCAATACTTTTACGGTTTTCCTTAAGAAGGCTTTCCTGCTCTTCCAACTGACGCTTCAGCCCCTCAAGGGCTTCCGAGGCGGCTTTTTTCTGCGTATGGACCTGTACACGGTTTACCCGCAGTTCTTCTAGGGTCTTCCGATACTCGTCAATTTTCTCGATTAATTGGTTATTTTCGGTCTTTAATTCTTCAAGTTTCTCCGAATTAACCCGTTGAGAAGCACGTCCCTCATCAATTGCCTGTTCTATTGAGCGCTTTCGGGTTATGATCCCCTCCGGCGCCAGGAACTCATCAAGAAAAGCGGGAATTGAATTATGATACTCATCGAATAAGTGTTCCAGCTCATCGTTTTTAGAAGCTATATCCTGAAAAGCAGCAAGGGATTTGTTTAAAGCCTCTTTAAGCTCATCAATATTACCCGAGGAAGTGCTCTGCATATCCCTCACTAAATCACTTTTTCCCTGCACTTGAATGCGCATCTCCTGCAGCATTCGTCGGAATGCCTGTTCAGCATCTCTACGCTTGTGGGAGGAATACCCGCTTTCATCAAGCTTTTGGTCCAGTTGAGCTACTATGTCGTCGGTGATAGTATGCAGCTCCTGTTGATAGTCCTGTATTTCCTGTTCTATACGCTTATTTGTCGCCTCAAGATCAGCAATAAGTGTGCGGTTATGTTCTATTCTCCCTCGCGCATTTTCTATACTAGTTTCAAAACCGGAGATATTCTCATCAATTTGTTCTAAACGATTTTTATACTCTTCAAGCTGAGTACGGCGCTCACCTGCCTGCCCCTGCAGAGTTTCCATCTTTTCGTTTATGCTCTTTTCACGCTGCTCTGCTGCCTGATTTTGGCGTCGAATTTCTTCAATTCGCTCGTTCAGCATCGAACGCTGGTTTTCATGATTATTTTTTTCAATATCGATTCCATAAAGCTTTTTTTGCCCCTCAATCAGTTGGGATTCCATGCTGTTGACCTGATCGAGGTTTTTCTCGAGGGAATCATTGATTTCATCAATTTTCTTTTTCAGGGCATCCCGTTCCTGGAGTCGCTCACTGAGCTGTTCCTCCTTCTCCTGTTGCCGCTGCATCAGGTCCTTTAATTTCAGCAGCTGGAGGTCCAGTTCCAGACTAAAGACTTTATCGTTATATTCTCGGTACTGAGCGGTTTTTTCAGATTGAACTTTAAGAGTGTTGTAGGAACGCTTCACCTCTCGCAGGATATTTTCCACCTGCTGCATATTATCTTCCGTTCTCTTTAATTTACGCTCAGCCTCCGCTCCGCGGTACTTGTACTTTGTGATGCCGGCGGCCTCTTCAAACAGGAAACGCCGCTCCTCGGGTTTGTTTGACAAGATCTGGTCTATTTTTCCCTGTTCCATTATCGAGTAAGCCGATTTACCAATACCGGTATCAAAGAATAGTTCTCGTACTTCCTTAAGTTTGACCGGTGTGCTGTTTATAAAGTATTCACTCTCTCCCGATCTATGGAGACGGCGTTTTACAGCAATTTCGGGCATGTCCATCGAAAGAAAACCATCTTCATTTGATAGGGTAAGAGTTACTTCTGCTACATTGAGGGCTTTACGACTCTCGGTACCGTTAAAAATAATATCTTCCATACGGTCCGCCCGCAGGGAACGGGTTGACTGCTCACCCAATACCCATTTCACCGCATCAACTACATTACTTTTTCCACACCCGTTCGGCCCTAGCAGGGCACTAATTCCATCACGAAATTCGATTTTACTCCGATCGGCAAAAGACTTAAAACCGAACAGTTCTACACTCTTTAAAAACACCTATTTTTCATCCTCTTGATTTATTATTACACATGACCCTACTATAACATAGATGCGAATAGCAGTGAATAAGAAACAGCCCATACCAGCAATTCGCAATGTGAAAAATTTTGGATATTTTTCACATTGCGAATGCTCACATTTTGTTTAAGATAAGTAGTTTATCTTAAAGATGGTGTGGGTATTCTCATTTTGGAAGCCTTATGGATTCCAAAATGAGAATACCTGAGCCCATACAAGTCTATACAGAGAATTTAAAAACCGATATCTTCTATTCATGTCGGAAGCTGATTTTCAATGTGGACCTGTGATCTGCGGAATTGACGAAGCGGGTCGCGGCCCTATCGCCGGCCCCGTATGCGCGGCAGCCGTTATTTTAGGTAATTCCTTTGATCGCTCACCATTAAAAGATTCTAAAGTCCTGTCGCCGACACGCAGAGCATTTATAGCCGGCACTCTTATCAATTGCGCCGCTGCTGTGGGTATCGGATGGTCGTGGCCGGAGGAGATAGACCGAATCAACATCCATCACGCCTCGCTTCTGGCTATGCAGAGGGCCTTTGAGGCGCTGCCTCCAAGCACAATCCATGCAGAGAAGGTGCTGATTGACGGCAAGTTTACTCCGCCCCTCCCGCTTCCTTCGGAGGCGATAGTAAAGGGCGATGCCCTTGTACCCGAGATTTCCGCCGCCTCTATAGTTGCAAAAGTTGCCCGGGATCGCTGGATGGTCCGTTATTCCTGGATTGAAACCAAATGGGCCTTTGAAACGCATAAGGGATACCCCACAGCGAAACACCGGCAGCTGTGTACATTACACGGTTTAAGCCCAATTCACAGAAGATCCTTTCGCTGCACTCACTAATTTATTCTTTCTTGCTGCGGATAAACTCTACTGCTTTTTGAAATTCCGACAGAAATTCCTCCATATCTTCATCAAACACGATAACCGAGTGGCGCTCAAAACCACCAACCTCGTGCTTTTTACTCTCTACAATATTGAGAAAAAGATCTCCCTTTCGATTTTCTTTCACATTAAAAAAATACGTCCGCTTCCCTACTGTAGTTTTTGCTGAAAAAACTTCTCCCCTGATTCCCATAAGATATTTTCCTCTTTATATGTATCAATATTAACGACCCGATAGTATCCTAAAGAAGGACTATTTGCAAGCAGCTGTTTTTATGATCAGGTTTTTATGCTATTCTCCTGAAACGGAGGGGAAGCATATGGATACACGCAAAGTTGGAATTATAGGTGCTGGAGCATGGGGAAGCGCAATAGCTAAAAAGCTTGCTGAAAACGGCCACAGAGTACAAATGTGGGCCTACGAAGCTGAAGTAGTAGATGCAATTAACACTGCCCATGAAAATCGAACCTATTTGCAGGGGGTTCATCTTCCTGAGGGGATAACCGCCACCCAAGATATCTCGAAGGCTGTTGAGGAGAAGGATTATCTTATAGTAGCAGTACCTTCTCTTTTTCTCATCAACATTGTAAAACAAATGATCCTCCTCCCGTCGATCCAAGAGGGGGCTGCCCCGATCGCTGTACTTACAAAAGGATTTTTAGAAGGCCCTACAGGGCCCCTCCTTCTAACTCAGGCAGTAGAAAATTATTTGCCGGGTTTTTATAAAGATAATCTGGTGTACATTTCCGGGCCGAGCCATGCTGAAGAAGTTTCCCGCGGAAAAATTACCGGATTGATTAGTGCATCAAAAAACCCAAAAAACTCGATACAATTCCGGGAATTACTAAAAGGCCCCAGCCTTTTGGTATTTTCCTCCTTGGATATTATCGGGGTACAAACCGCCGCGGCGATAAAAAATGTAGTTGCCCTTGCCTTTGGTATGCTTGATGCATTAAAAGACCTAAATGATAAATTTGGAGACAACACTGAATCACTTCTCCTGGCGGCGGGTCTCAATGAAATTCAGTTGTTGGGAAATGCCCTTGGAGCGAGCCACTCCCAAACATTTACCTCAATTGCCGCCATCGGAGACCTGGATGTAACCTGCCGCAGTGTGTACGGCAGGAACAGGCGTTTTGGCCGTGAAATTATTCACGACCGAAAAATTGACTCTTATTCAAGTCTTGCCGATATTCTCCAGCATATAGACCGTATAGGTTACCTGCCCGAAGGAGTAGCAGCGTGCCGATTTGCCTTTGAAATTGCCAAAAGGAAAAAGTTAAAAACGCCGATTATCAATGCCGTCTATAGTATTCTAAACCGTGAAGCCGAACCCTTTGAGGCGATTAGCGATCTGCTGGAAAAAATTTCCGGTGTTGAAGTCGATGATCTAAGTTGAATTCCATATAATTCTTTTTAGGAGACCTATTATGAACTCTGAACACAATTCAGATCTTCCAGTATTCGACAAAGAGGCCTTTCGTAGAAGATGTGTCTATGATGGAGAATTGGAACACACTATCCTGCACGGCAGCCTTAAGGACCTTGAATCTCAAATACACAAGCTGAAACAGAATTACGATGACCAGAATTATCAAGAATTAGAACGCACCGCCCATGCCCTGAAGGGAACAAGCGGCACTATAAGTGCTATGAGATTACACACTACAGCTCAAGAGTTGGAACTCGCCGCTCTCGCATTGAAAGAAGAGGAAAAAGAAGATACAGGGGGGCTTTCCCGCATTAAAAACTTAATTGATCTTACACAACAGCATTTTTTGGAGTACAATACTGCCGTACTTGACCACTATCCTTCTTGAGCGGAGGAGTTATAACACTCGATGAATTTGTTCTCGTATTTCAGTTTTACGGCAGCTTTTTTTTATCTCTTTATAGGAGTGTACGCGCTCCTGCGTGATTATAACGGTTTTGTAAACCGTTTGTTCTTTTTTCTTACGCTAGTTTTTTCCTTCTGGGCCCTTGCAAATAGTATCGGTATCGGTGCCGAAAACAAGACGGCCGCATACCTAGCCTACCGACGTTTTTCATGGGTATTTTTTCTTTTCCCTGCCCCCCTGCTTCACTTTTCAATACGTATTTCACCGCGTTTTTTTACCGTAAAGAGCCGGTTTATTCTTCTGTTATACCTTCCTGGAATAGTACTTTACTTTGCTTCACACATGGGGCTGGATATTATCACTACATTTCAGCAGACCCAATACGGATTGACAATTCAGTATAATCGCGACACACCGCTTTATTACCTGAACATACTGCACTACACCTTGTATGTACTATCTTCAATTCTTGTATACCTTCACTGGTTTCGACATAGTGAAACTATCCGCGAGAAAAAACAGTCCCTTACAATAATTGTAACATTTGCCGTTGCTTCGCTCCTAAGTACAGTCTTCGGCACAGTCTTACCTCTGATCCACAAATCTTCGATTCCTCCCCTGTCGCCTGTTTTTATGACTATATGGGTATTCGGAATCGGTTATGCTATTCTCAAGTACCGTCTTCTATATCCCGGCCCGGACATTGCGGCCCTCACCATTCTACAGCATATTCACGACACGGTTATGATGTGCAACAGAGAGGGTAAACTACTCTACGGAAATAAAATGCTCATGGACTTAACCGGGTATCCTTCGACCGAACTTACCCGCCTTTATCTGAACACCCTTTTTCCCGACATAGAATCCCCTCATGAAATTATAGATCAACACAATAGCAGTATATCCACATATATCTCCACAAGAGATGCTCAACCTATCCCCGTACTCCTTTCAATATCACCATTGAAGGATTCCCATAATGATGACCTCGGCTATGTATGTACCGCCCACGATCAGCGGCCCCTTCAGAATTTAGAGGCTGAAAAGGAAATGCATAGAAATACGGCAGCAGCCTTACGGGCCTCCGAGGAAAAATTTATGAAGGCCTTCTATCTGAGTCCGATTGGAATGGCTATTCTGAATCCGGAAACACAGCACATTGAAGAGATGAACGATAGTGGAAAGGTGATGTTCGGTATTCCTAAAGATGAAACCCTGGAAAGCGTATATCCCTTTCTACATTGGGCTGATTCCTCCCAACGCAGATATTTTTTCAGACAACTAAATCAAATAGGCCGAATTGAAACCTTCTCCGCCGGCTTCACACGATATGATAATGAAGTATTGGAGGTCCTTGTTTCCGCAGACCAAATTGTCAGCTCCGGCTCCCCCCATCTTATGTTTTACTTTTTTGATATTACCCGAATAAACCAATTAGAAAGTGATTTATTCAATATGCAAAAATTTGAAACGGTGGCGGTTATGGCCGGAGGTATTGCCCACGATTTTAATAACCTTTTAACTTCTATCCGCGGGAATATTTCTCTCAGCCGTTATTACATGGCCCATATACCGGAGGCCCTTGAATTGCTCTCTTCGGCGGAAACAGCCTGCAACAGGGCTACCGAATTAACCTCAAAACTCATTTCATTTTCAAAATATAGTAATCCTACAAAAAAGAACGTGGATATTCTGTCAATTATAGAAGAAAGTTTAGAATTATCGGTGCCTGAAGCGAGTGTTAAAACCACTATAGAAGCGGAGCAGGACAATTTTTTTATTAAAGCCGATGAAGTTCAAATGCTGCAGGTATTTAATAATTTGTTTATCAACGCGAAACAGGCAATGGACAAGGAAGGAACAATTGGTATTCATGTATGCAACTACCATAACTCGGCTACCGATAGCCCCAGAAAGCAGAGAATTCAGGCAATTCCCCTGGCCGATTATGTCATGATTACAATTCAGGACAGCGGTAATGGAATTCCCTCCGACCAACTCCATTATTTATTCGACCCCTATTTTACCACAAAGGAGCAGGGCAGCGGACTCGGCTTGACTGTTGTGTATGCAATTATAAAAAAACACGGCGGTGAAATTCAGGTTGAAAGCACCAGGGGTAGAGGAACACGCTTTACTATTTATCTACCGGCCTCATAGACCTTCGGTAGGGCATAATCCATCCTCAGCTGCTCCGTGAGTTCAAATATCCGCATATTGTTCTGAGGATGCACCCACATGGGGGCAATTTCATTTAAGGGGGCCATAACAAACATGCGCTCGGTAAGCCGGGGATGGGGGATTTCCAACTCAGGGTGAGAAATAATATCCTGATCAAAGAACAACAAATCAAGATCGATGGTACGAGGCCCCCAGCGAATATCACGCTTTCTTTCCAGCAGCTGTTCAATTTTCAAGAGCCTCTGAAGAAGAAGGTCCGCACTTATACTGGTCTCTATTCGAGCAACCCCATTCAAAAATTTCCCCTGCTCGGTGTAGCCAACCGGCTCCGTCTCATAGACCCGGGAGACCTCTGTAACATGGATATCCTCTTCTTCCTTCAGTAAATTCAGAGCGCTGTTAATATAGTGCATACGATCACCAAGGTTCGAACCCAGTGCAACAAAAGCGATGTGTGCAGCCGGCCGGCGGAGAATACGATCGGTCATCCGGGCGGCCCTGCAATTCTCCTTTACATCGTGTACCCGCACAAAATCAGCTCCGGCCTGAATTCCCAGTACGGTGGTTGCCGCTGTACCGGCGACCCGCTCCTCAGAGGGCAGGTTCAAAGTTTTACCTATCATAGACTTACGACTTGTACCTAAAAGCCAGGGATAGCCGAGAGAATTAAGTTGGTCCAGGTTTCTCATTACCTCTATATTCTGGGCCACGGTTTTACCGAAACCGATACCCGGATCCACCACAATTCTGCTTTTTTTCACCCCCGCCGCTTCTGCAATACCGATGCTCTCCCTTAGTGTATTCAGTATATCCGGCATTAGCTGGGAATACTCTGTCCCCTGTTGATTATGCATCAGGCAGCATACCGCACCGGTCTCAGCCGCAGTTTCAGCAAGCCTGGGATCACGACGAAACCCCCAGACATCGTTTATCATTGAAGCGCCTGAATCCACGGCAAGCCGAGCTACTTCGGCCTTGGACGTATCAATTGAGATAGGAATTCCCAGCTCCTCATAAAGAGCACGGATTACAGGCACCACCCTTTCAATCTCCTCCGCCGCAGTTACAGGGGTATGCCCGGGCCGGGTGGACTCTCCTCCCACATCAATTATATCGGCACCTTCGGCCTGCATACGCAGGGCATGATCTACTGCAGCCTGAACAGAATTGTACCTTCCACCGTCGGAAAAAGAATCCGGAGTTACATTCAGAATTCCCATAATGTAGGTGCGTGCACCAACCTCAAACTGATACTTTCCAATCCGCATATAATCCTCCGGATGAGCTATGTCTTTACTAT
>Ga0102941_1001471_pt1 | contig 11057 bp, 12 predicted proteins | sample SalPonR2_C_D2_MG_FD_79281 | JGI IMG/M metagenome (GOLD analysis project Ga0102941, IMG submission 79281) | Salt pond soil microbial communities from South San Francisco under conditions of wetland restoration - Salt Pond MetaG R2_C_D2_MG | ecosystem: Environmental > Aquatic > Marine > Intertidal... | reverse complement strand
CTGGCAGCATTCCTTCGCAATATTGCAGATGCAGCAAGCATAGGCGGAGTTGACTATATCCGTGGTACCATCCAAGGTGTCTTGGATGGACCTGAAGAGGGTGAGACCATGACTGATGCTATTCTTCGTCGTATCCAAGAAGAACAGACAATGACTGATATCTCTCTTGAGAGAGATCCAGCAGCTGGTATAGCTGGCCAGACTGTGGGCTTCATCGCAGGTCCAGGCAAGGTAGTCGGTGCGGGAATGCGAGCAGTCAGAGGTGCCGGCCGAGTAGCACAAGCGGCAAGTGTGGTGGGAACCAGTTCAGCCATCGGATCAGCTAATGCTGTAGTTGAGACTGGTGCAGATGCTATTCAAGAAGCAAGGAATGGTAATCCACAGGCCGCAGGTCAGATGATCCGTGATGCAGCAGGGGATGGAGCAATGCAAGGTGCCGCCGCTGGCCTTGTCGGTGGTGTAGCACTACCAACAGCTATCACAGCCAAGACTCTTGGTACTAGAGCAGTTATGGGAACAATCAATCGACTCCGAGGTAATCAAGAACTTGGAAGGCAACTGGTCCAAGCAGGCATGACCGGAGGTCGACCTGAAGCAGCAAGAAGACTTCATCAACTGTTCCAGAGGAACCCAGAGTTCATGCAGAGATTCATAGCCAATGGTGGATATGGATCAATCTTGAGAGCACTGGGAGTTGATGCTGTCAGCATGGGACACAATACAGGCGGAAGTCTACTTCATCAGAGCAACAATGTTCTTGGTCGAGCAGCTATCGGTTCTATCCTATCAGGCGAGCCAGAACGATTCCGTGGTATGAGACAAGAAGTCACCAACTTCCTTGATGACTTCCTATATGATCCAGCTGATCAACCACAGCGAGGCGGCCCTGTAACAATATTCAATACCAACGGAGAAGTGGTCGAAGAGATACCCGCTGTAGATAGTAATCGTCGTCGACAAGAACAACTGTTGAATACTCGAACTCTACCTGAAGGCTTGGTTGATGATAGATTCATCGTCAATGGTCAAGATGTCTCAAGACATGGATCTAATAACCAAGGCGATCAGGAGGAATCAGAAGAGGTCCAGGTGTTCCGTCCAGGTGAACAATCTGTAACAGAGTCAGAACCAAGCAATCAACCAGTCGATCCCATTGAGGCTCTAACACCAAGTCCATCAGACATGGAAGCAGCAGCCGAAGCAATCCGTGCAACCCAAGGAGAATAACCCATGGCAATAACAGAACAGACTCCTAGGAAGCTATTCACAGCAACCGCAGGTCAGACTGAGTTCGACTATAGCGATACCTTCACCATAACAGATATAACAACAACGAGAGTGAAGAACAATAATACTGAGCTAACAAGGAATGTTGACTACACTGTGAATATCAGCACAGGAGTAGTAACTCTAACTGATCCAGCCACACTGAATGACACGATTGCAGTATATCGAGAGACACCTATTGAACGAGCCAGCAGCTTCTTGATAACCGGTGAGTTCAGAACAGATGTCTTGAGCGATGACCTTGACAATATCGTGAGGATACTACAAGAACTTCGTGAGAGAGCTGACCGAACCATACGATACAGTGAGAATGTCAATATCGACGATGATGATGTAATACTACCACCAGCCGAATCAGGTGATGGTATCGGATGGGACACTAACGGAAGACCCACCAACACTGGAGACGACTAATGACCGTCAACTCAACGGTTCCAATCAGACGACATGTCCTAGTATCCACTGGGGCACAACGAGTTGACTTCCGGTTCCGTGTGAATCAGACCAACGAAGTCACAGTTCGAACTGGTTCTGATCTTGACAATCTAACCACCATGGTTGAAGACACTGACTATAAGGTGGTTCTTAACAGTGAGACCATCATCCCAACCACAGGTCGTATCGAGTTCATCAATACACCACCTGTTCGTGGTCAATATATCGAGTTGTCAATCAACACCAACTTCCAGAGATTAACCACAAGTGTAACACCAGAGACTATCCGTGCAGATCTAATCGAGATCATACAGATGATAGATGAAGTCGATCGCAAGCTTGATAGAGCTATCACTCTTGACCCAACCACACCTACTACACAGACTGGTGTCCTAATCGACTTCGATACTGACCTAGCTGGTCGCCGATGGACACTGGATGATACAAGAATCGTGGTTGCACCTGATCAGGTTGAGATAGCAACACTCAACTACAATGACACCCACAATCCACTCACAGTGTTCGATGTGCCGGTGGGACTCATACTCATGCAGACCTTGAACTACACTGTTGAACCACAGTTCGTGTTCGTCAACAATATTGTTGACATGACAAGTGAAGACACCTGGTCTGTAACCTACAACTCAGTCGAAGTGGGTATTGAGGATATAGTTGAAGTAGACACACAGACATTCACAGTGGATAACAGTCTAGATCAGACCTTGGATACAGTCAATACAGTGATCCCGGCTCCCGTATTACCTTATGTCTATAATCGTCAGGATCCACTTGTTCTGCCTCTGTTCAATGCCAGTGGATCAAGATTCTTCCCGGGTGCAGTTGCATATGACAATGCCAATATCAAGGTGGCTAATACCAGCGCCTCTACCTTACCAGTGGCTGAATCAAGAGTCCTAACCAGCAACAATAGTCGAGCCACGGTTGACTTAGGTGATGATACAGATAGTTCTGTCTTCACTGACACTGACAGAAGCCCTTGGATCTATGTGAGTGACTTCGACATCAATATACCAGATGGCAAGACCATAACCGGTCTAGAGATCATCTTGGAGGGATTTACAACAGTAGTACAGTCGTCTGGTTCAACCGGCGGATTGAATGTGGGTGGTATGATACACAACAGCACACTGAGCAGTGGTCGACTACAACCGTTTACAGGAACCACAGCCAGTGGAGGTGGAACAGGGGCGATTGAAGGATTGTTCGGTGGAACAACTGTCAACTTCTTCGCACCTGATGAAGATGAAGTAGTCGGTTCAGCCTTCAATATGAGCACCTTCAATGGTGCCAGCGATATCGCTGGTTCTGATCTCAATGCCAGCACATGGGGGGTAGCTGTCAGGCTCTTCAAGTCAAGATCTGGTTCGGCTTCAGGAATCAGTATCGTAAGAGCGAATATTGACAGCATCAGTGTGCGGATCTATTACGATGATAGTGATGTGGATACAGATTGATGGGCTTATCACTAAATAATACTATGGAGAGAGAGATATGACAATCGCAACTCAGGTCAATAGGACCATACTGGTAGCAACCGCTAGTCAGACAGTGTTCACATACAACTTCTACACACCACCTGACATCACAAGTGGTGAGATATCAGTTCGTGTCAACAATGAACCACAGACCACTGGCATAACCATCAATACCACAGCCAAGACTGTGACATTCGACAGTGGGCTCGATGCCAATGATGAAGTATTGATCTATCGAGACCTCAACCAGGTGCGCAATACCAACTTCTCACTGAGTGGGAATATCAACTCTACAACACTCAACAACCAACTGGACAGAACAATCGCTTATATCCAAGATGTCGACTTCAAGATGCAGCGATTTAGTATCCAGTTCACACTACAAGAAGCATACAATGCAGAGTTCACCATCCTTGGTGAAGCATACAATGCCTTCAATATTGACAGTGTGGTTGGCCAGACCGACTCTGGAACAACAGACTACACTGTGAAGCTGAATGATGCGGCAGTAACTGATCTAACCTCAATAGGGGCCGGCCCAACTAAGGTCAAGACAACACCCAGTTCACCCGTATCAATCGACCCGACTGACAAGATATCAATCCTTCTGTCGGACAATGCCAATGCTCAAGACCTATCGATCACATTCCTGTGTTCAAGGGTGGCAGCATAATCTAACCTAGGGAGAATATAATGGCAACTATTACCGCATACAGCAAGTGGTGGGTCAAGGTCCTAACAGATGGGACAGTTGACCTCAACGACGGTTCATACAAGGTGGCCCTCGCAACCGCAAGCTACACACCAAGTGCAGCACATGAAGACTTCGCAGATATCACCAATGAGGTGAGCGGAACCAACTACACAGCAGGTGGTGCAGCAATCGGCTCAGTCACAGTAACAGAGACAGGTGGTACAACCACAGTTGATGGTGCAGATGTGACCTGGACAAGCTCAGGTACAGGATTCAACGATGCTCGCTATGCAATCCTCTACTATGATACTGCAACCGCAGGCACCAGCCCACTTCAGGGATATATCGACTTCTCAAGCGATAAGGGTAACACAACTGGTGACCTAACCTTGCAGTGGAATGCTCAAGGTATTTTCACTATCTCATAAGATGGAACATAACATGAGTAAGATTGATGCTATGATACAACGAGGAGAAGGTATTGTCTATATGACAACCAACCTTGTCAATGGTAAGAGGTATATTGGATCACATTGCGGAGATCCAGATAGCAACTATCTTGGTTCAGGTATTAATCTTACTCATGCCATCAAGAAGTATGGTAAGGAGAACTTCGAGAGAGTTGTCTTATACCACGGTATTGGATTCAGAGAGTATGAAGGATTCATCTTGGCCGAACTAGACTGTGCTAATGATGATGACTACTACAACCTAACCAATGATGTCTATGCAGGTGGACCAGAGCACACACTGTTCAAGAATGGACACGAGCCCTGGAATAAGGGGACCAAGGGTGTAATGGTTCCTTGGAATAAGGGGAAGACTGATATCTACTCCGACGAGACTCGTAAGAAGATGAGCGAAGCCAAGAAGAAGGCTGGAATCAGACCACCTTGCCGTAAGGGAGCCAAGCAGCCTGAGAGAAGTGCAGAATATCGCAAGAAGCAGAGCAATGCTTGGACACCAGAACGAAGAGCGGCAGCAAGCGAGAGAATGAAGAAGAACAATCCCAATCGTCGTAACAACGATGCTACGACTATCTCATAAGGAGATGCTCTAGAGAGAGCCAGAGAGAGCCCAGAATCAACAAGCCCCCAACCTTGCTCACACTGGGCTTATGGACAGAAGATCTGTCCGAATCGGTGGATCGGTTATTGAATCGATCCACCACATAACATAAGAGGACACGATATGTCTGAGACCATCAGTGTCACTACCAAGACCTATTCATTCACATACTCTAGTACACACGATCACTTCCTAGTCAACACCAGTGACCGGGTTGGCAAGGTAGTCATCTTCGATGGTCCTACTAACTCTCTACAATCAAGTCCTAGTGCTATAGATCTAGACAATGTGGTGCATGACAGTCTCAACAGTATCGTAGCTGGTGCATCCACTGGTGGTAGTCAGAACGGCGGCAGTATCAGCAATGGTTCTCATATCTGTAAGCTAGCAGGCAAGTATCTGGTTATGTGGGATGCCAAGATCGACTTCAACAACAATGGTACCAGCAATACACCTGAATACTGGACACTGGGTCTTCATGTCAATGGAACCTATGCTGGTGGTGGTCAGACTGGCACCAATGGTGGTGACAATACCAGCTTCCCGTCTTCATATGCCAATGGTGCTGCTATTCTTGACTTGGCAGCAGAAGATGATGTCACCTTGGAGATCATTGACTTCAATACCACACAGAGTGAATCCTTCGTAGCCGGCAGTCTCAAGTTCATCAAGCTTGATGATGACTGGAACTATATCAGACTCAGCAAGACTGGTAGCACAACAGCATTCGGTGCAGCAGCCACCTGGCAGAATGTCACATGGGAAGTTCAAGACGAGTATGACAGTGCAGTATTCACTCACTCGACTTCAGTTAACAGTGATGAGATCACATTCGATTCGTCTGGTAACTACCTATTGATCCCACAGATGGCCTATACGGGCACAGCAGCTAGGGCAGTTCAGCATCAGATGCATGACATTGACAGCTTCGCAAGACCTGCACTACAGCAGAGAGTGCCCAGTGTTGATGTAAGAAGCTGTACTATACAGATGGTCGGCTCAGACTCTAACAATGACTATGCATTGAGAACACAGATCTTGGGTGCAAGTACAACTGGTGCAGCTATTGACAATCCCAACTGCATACTTGACATTGTCCGGATTCCGCCAGATGTCGATGTCTTGTTCATGGACAGTAACAACAGCCCAACACCAAGTGGAGGCACTGCTGATCAAGAACTAGACTGGAGTAACAACTATAGTGGATCACTAGGCTCAATGACTTGGTCAAGTTCACCTAACCCAGAACGAATCGAGATTGATCAAGACGGTGACTACCTTGTCATGTTCAGCCCAAGTGGATACAGTGGTGTGGGTTCAACAGAGAGTGCAGAGTTCGATCTAGCCATTAATGGTACCAATACCAGCTATAACAATACTGGATACTATGAAGAAGAGACCAACTTCTACACCAACACTGCTATGGTTGCAGTTGATGTAGCTGATACTGACTACCTCAGCATTCAATATACTCCTGAAGGCACAACCAACAGCTTCTACTATTCAACAGTTGAGGCTCTGCCATTGCATCAGTTCACTGATCAACTGCCCCTTGGTCCTAATGTGGTTCAAGAGAATGTGGTCACCTATAATGATGTGTTCGTCAAGGATGATCAAGCCATCAGTGTCGATACCCTAGCATACTCAGTGGACAATGCTCTTGATCACACCATACTAGACCCAGAATTCATCGAGATCGATACTGATACTTGGACATATACACTCAATGATATCGTATTGATCGCTAATGAATCAGCCGAGGCAGATACAGCCAGTTGGAATGTAACATATAATGATGTGGAAGTCTTCGAAGCTGGATTCATCACAGTAGATACAGCAGAATACACTGTGCAGTATCAAGAACTGGTGGTGTTCGGTAATGAACTGATCGATGTAGATACTAGTTCATGGACATATACTGTGTTGGATGTAACTCCTCAGGAGTCATTCGAAGTCGATACCAAGTCATATGACTATGATATTGACAATGAGCAGACAATAGCAGCAATCAGACCACCACACATCATGATATGGGACTATTAACAAGTAGAGGAGAACTGACATGACAGACAAGCCGACAAGGAAGACCCGAACTGTTCTAACACAAGACCAACTCAATGAGCTGGCAGAACTATCCTTGGATGGAGCAACATTCAGTGAGATGGCTGCAATCTTGGGTATTGACAAGAGCACACTCAGTCGTAACCCCAAGTATCGAGAGGTCATCGACAGAAGCCGAGCACATCTCAATGTTCAACTCAGGAAGACACAGATCAGACTAGCACTTGGTGGTGATGTAGCCATGCTCAAGTGGCTTGGTCGTGCACTGTTGGGTCAAGATACAGAGCAAGCACCTTCAGTCACTGTGAATGTGGGTGAGAGAGAGGAGATTGATGTGGTTCAGGATGCTGATAATCGAATCAATGCAGCATTCGAAGCTCGTAAGAACAGCATGAACTAATCAATCCGATAAGTAATCGTGATCAGTTCATGATCAATAGCATCGGTCGGCTTACTATAGGTATCTCCGTACTTGCATAGCTGCGCTCGCCGACCGATGCGCCTTACCTCAATAATAATCAATGGAATGCACGGTCTCGCTTGACTTATCTTCTGTAATACTATATAAATAATACTGAAGATAACAAGTACAGGAGACTGGTAATGACCTATAACAAGATAATAATATCCACCATGGCAATGGTAATGATGTCTGGTGTTCTACTGGGCATGAGCCTCATGCTAGCAATACAATCACCATCAACACTACTAACAACGGAGATACACGATGTTCAACGATAAGATCAAGTGGGAGATACTGGAAGCGGAACTGGGTCAACCATTGACTCAAGAAGATCGAGCCGCCTTCGAACCCTTCCTAAGGACCTTGGCACGACTGGATGACAAGACTAGAGAACAAGTCTTGGACTTGGTGGAAGACTTCGCCAATACAGATGATATTGACCGGCAAGCAGAGATCCTCAATGAGGTTGATCGACTAACAGCATACCTATACTGGCCTTGGTATATCCGGGGCCTGATATGGTTGCTGTCACTCATATTCGGTATTGCGGTAGCCATCTTACTTCTACCACTATTCATACCGGTGGCTGGAGTCATCATATATGCGATTGCATCGATCTTGAACTTAATGCCCGTATGGTTGCTCTTGACCTTGACCGTGACGGGAGCCTTGTTCTACTATGGATGGTGGATCTCAACTACCATCAGAGATATCTCTGCATGGTTCAAGAACAAGGACAATCAAGATGAATAACTACGAACGACAATACACACCACCCCGGACCACCTGGTGGCATGTGGTGGCGATTGCAGCATGGACCTTGATGGTCATAGGTGCAACACTGGCAATACTAATACTATAACCAAGGCTTCTTGGAACGATAATATCCCCATCAGGTATTGACTTGGTGGGGATTCTCATGTATAAATAATAGTATACCAGTGGAAGTCATGAGCCACTGAAGAGCTGGGACCCGAATCTATCTCCGTGGAGGAGGTGTCCCAGCTAACCTAACACGGAGAATATCATGAATAACATACTAATAGACGAACGACAGTGTGGTGCAGGCAAGACTCGCCCTACTGGTAACAATAACTCAGTAATCGATGACCTCAAGGTGGCTTATGACCTTGGTCACAGATCAGTGGTGGTAATACCAACCATTGATCTCATGAATGAGTATGTGTCTCTCGTTCGTGAATTCATCACACCCAATCTTGAAGGTGTTCGTATCATCAACAGTGATGTGTGTGACAACACCAGCCGTGCCTTCAGCAATGCATTGATGAATCAAGACCGAATCATCCTAGTAACACATGTCACTTGGACTAGATTACCTGAGAGATTCCAGGGTATCACTCGTGACATGTATCTCTTCATCGATGAAGCTATTCAGACAACTGACATGGTTCGGATCGTTCGCAATGAGTCAGAGATCGAATTCCACTGGGATTCAGCAATAACTTGCACACACTATCAACCAGAATTGGATTACCAGATCATCGAAGTAGACAGCAGCTACTTCGGAAGTCACAGTCTAATATCAGACAGCACTCAGATGCAGAAGCTGGTTGAGCCTCGTCGTATCCGTAGCATCAGAACAGAGGTGCTGGAGGCAATACAGAGTGGTAATGAACCACACACATTCGAGATATATCTTGAACTTGATCCAGAACTCATGCTCAATTGGAGACAAGTTCGTATTGCCGCAGCTAGATTCGGTGACACAGACATGAGGCACTGGCTAGACAAGGCCGGTATGCAATACAGTGTGATCCGTGGATGTGAATTCCAGAAGCATACATCACCTATCCGTGTTCATATGCCAGATACCCATAATCGATTCACATGGAGCAAGACCCGTCAACAAGCTGGATGTGTGATCTTGGATGACATGAAGCAATATGTGGTTGGTCTTGACCAAGGTCAGGACTGGTTGTCTCTTGCCAATGTAGGTTATGAGATGGAGTTGGTCCAGAATCAGACTCATGGTACACACCGAGCACATGGCATGAATGCATGGAGACACAACACACACATCGTGTTCCATTCAGCACTCAACCCATCTAGTTCCTACAAGCAATTCTTGAGATCACATGATGGTTATCATCCCGTCCGTGAATCAGATCCCATCTTCAATGCCATGTGTGGTTATGAGTTCTACCAGTTCATCATGAGGGGTGCTGCAAGGTCAGGTCAAGCCATTGATGTAGTGATCCTTGATCATAGACTACTTGATGTGATCTACGAGCTGTGGGCGTCAGATGCCATCGAGGTTGAACTATGGGATACACCTGAATACAGAACCCATCCTGACACTCAGATCACTCTTACCAAGAAGCAACTCAATAGGTCATATTACTTGAGGAAGAAGAATGATCTTGATCCCAACTGGACTCCAATACAAGTCCTAGAATACATGGGTGAACTTGATTCTACCCAGGTAGAATCAGATTCAGCATCTCGTTCTATAAGTCCTATAGAACTTCATGCTGAATCCGGTCAATCAAGCAATAATTCTCGTTCCCACTCATCGACCACCCCAAGGATGGGCGGTGTAATGAGCAAGATGAGAAGAAGACAGCTAGATCAACGGGCAGCAGAGATGGATAATAACGGATCAGTCTCACCATTCTTGGAGAGACTGTTGAGAAGAGCGGGAAGATGGATGGGAGCCTGAGCAATCGCGATCACTCAACCGGAACCATAAGAACGAGCCCCTATCAAGCACTGAGAGATCAAGAGCAAGAAGACTTCGTATTCGGCACCAGTTGCCCTCAGATATGTGCCCAAGAGAGATTCTTGCAAGATATAGTAGATAGATGCAACGATAATGTTGTTAAAGGCTTATACAAGGAAATCGTTGCACCTTGTCCTTCTCACTCATCCGACCTTAACTGAATGGACCGCAACTATAATAAATAATAACAGACAACACAAGGAGATACAACAATGGCACGAACAGGAGATCACTCATATAGACCAGGGACACCAGGACACAGACAGCCAGAAGAGACTCGTCGCAAGATCAGCGAGACTCTCAAGCGCAAGTGGCAAGACCCTGAGTATAGAGCAAGACAGACCAAGGCTCTTGGTGACAACTTAATCCATGCAAGAGAAGATCCAGAGGTATGCAGTGCACGAATGAAGAAGCAATGGAGCGATCCAGCTTGGAGGAACCGTATGCGAGAACGACAGAGCATAGGTGCTCAGAGGCGCTGGGCTGATCCAGAGAAGAGAGCAGCACTATTGCGGGCTAGAGGAATATCAGTTGAAGGAGACCATAATGAAGATTAATCTACTCCATGGCGATAACCGTGAGACACTCAAGACACTACCTGACAATAGTATCGATGCCATTGTCACAGATGGCCCCTATGGAATCAACTTCCTCGATAAGGACTGGGATGCCAATACAGGAGCCCTAGAGACATATCAGGAGTGTCTGAGAGTATTGAAGCCTGGAGGTCACATCTTGGCATTCTCAGCAGCACGAACCTATCACTATCTAGCCGTTACCTTGGAGCAAGCTGGGTTCGAGATCAGAGATCAG
>Ga0102941_1001470_pt1 | contig 11059 bp, 8 predicted proteins | sample SalPonR2_C_D2_MG_FD_79281 | JGI IMG/M metagenome (GOLD analysis project Ga0102941, IMG submission 79281) | Salt pond soil microbial communities from South San Francisco under conditions of wetland restoration - Salt Pond MetaG R2_C_D2_MG | ecosystem: Environmental > Aquatic > Marine > Intertidal... | reverse complement strand
CGGGCGGTGGCGATGGCGAGCGCCGGCGCAGCGTGTTCGAGGGGCTGCGCACGCGAGGGATCGGCGTGAACGTCCACTACATCCCCGTCCATCTCCAGCCCTATTACCGCGGACTCGGATTCGCCCCGGGCGAGTTCCCGGACGCCGAGGCCTATTACGCCGAGGCCATCAGCCTGCCCATGTACCCGACGCTGAGCGAGGCGGAACAGGACCAGGTGGTCGCCGCGCTGCGCGAGGCGCTGGCTGAATGAAGCTCGCCGTCATCCCGGCACGCGGCGGCAGCAGGCGTATCCCGCGCAAGAACATCCGGGAGTTCTGCGGCAAGCCGATCATCGCGTGGTCGATCGAGGCGGCGCTGCGCTCAGGCTGCTTCGACCGGGTGATCGTGTCCACCGACGATGCCGGAATCGCGCAGATTGCACGGGCCCACGGCGCCGAAGTGCCGTTCATGCGACCGCCCGAGTTGTCCGACGACCACACGCCCACCGTGCCGGTGATTGCGCATGCCATCCGCTGGTGCGGAACCGAGGCCGACGCTCACGTGATCGAGGCGGCGTGTTGCATCTACGCGACGGCGCCGTTCTGCCGGGCGGAGGATCTTCGTGCGGGCGAAGAGATCCTGGCGCAGGAGGGTGTGGACTACGCTTTTCCTGTGGTGAGCTACGGGTTCCCGATCCAGCGCGCGTTGCGTATCGCGGCCGACGGGCATGTCGCAATGTTCCAGCCAGAGCACGCCGCCACGCGCTCGCAGGATCTCGAGCCCGCTTATCACGACGCGGGACAGTGGTACTGGGGCAAGCGCGCCGCGTGGCTGTCGGAGCGACCGATCTTTTCGCCGGCCGCACGCCCGCTGGTGCTTCCGGCGGAGCGCGTGCAGGACATCGATACGCCGGAGGACTGGGCGCGCGCGGAGCTCATGTTCCAGGTGCTGGCAAGACGATGACCCCGGGCGCGACGCCCCGCATCGTGTTCCGCGCCGACGCCTCGCTGGAGATCGGCACCGGGCACGTCATGCGCTGCCTGACACTTGCGGACATGTTGTGCGAGTGGGGTGCCAGCTGTGAATTTGTGTGCCGGACATTGCCGGGCGACCGGATCGACGAGATCCGCCGCCGCGGCTTCGACGTCCGCACGGGGGATGACCCCCGGCTGGGTGGAGGTCTCCGGGCGGACTGGCTGGTGGTTGATCATTACGGGCTCGATCGGGACTGGGAACAGTCGCTGCGCTCCGCCGCCAACCGGATCATGGTCATCGACGACCTTGCGGACCGGCCCCACGATTGCGACCTGCTCCTCGACCAGAACCTCGGCAGCACGCCGGAAGATTACGACACTCTCGTGCCGTTGAGTTGCGAGCTGTTGTGCGGGCCGAAGTTCGCCCTGTTGCGTCCGGAGTTCGCCAGGCTTCGAGCGAACGCCCTTGAGCGGCACCAGGCGCGCTGCGCGGAGTCCCCGATCATGCGCATACTCGTGAGCATGGGCGGCGTGGACAGGGACAATGCGACCGGGCAGGTGCTGGAAGTGCTCGGCGCCGCCGAGCTTGCGGGCGAAGTCGAGGTGACCGTCGTCATGGGCGCGGCGGCGCCGTGGATCGGGCAGGTGCGAGTGCAGGCCGAAGCCCTGCCGTTCCCGGTCGAAGTCGCCGTGGACGTGGCCGACATGGCCGCGCGCATGGCGGCGAGTGATTTCTGCATCGGTGCCGCCGGAAGCACGTCCTGGGAACGTTGCTGCATGGGCTTGCCGAGCGCACTGGTGGTGCTCGCCGACAACCAGGCGAAACTGTGCCGGGAACTGGTCGGGGCGAGCGCGGCTTTCGCCCTGGGGGGGCCGGAAGAAGTCGCCGCGACGCTGCCGCCGGTGCTTGATACGATCCGGGCCGAACCGCAGCGCCTCGCCGACATGTCGGCGGCGGCCGCAGCGATTTGCGACGGGCTCGGAACCCGGCGGGTGGCCGACCGGCTGCTGGTGGCGCAGGGCGGGCGCGACGCTCCGGCATCAGGCACCTGGAGAAGAGATTGACCGTGGATATCCATTTGCGACCCCTGACGCCGGACGACTTCGATGCCGAGCTCGTCGGCTGGTACGCCAACGACGACGGGCATCTCGACTACTTCACGGGAAGCGGTCGCGTCTTCGATCGCGACACGCTGATGAAAGATTTTGAGTCGGGGCGCGACTCCGGGCGGTGGTTCTACTATCTTATCGAGACGGCGGGGGGCGAGCGCGTAGGCACCCTCAAGATCGGGCCGATCGACCAGCGCAACAAGACTGCGGACCTGGTGGCGTTGATCGGCAACCGCGATTTTCTCGGCCAGGGCCTGGCGACGCGCGCGATCGCGCTTGGCAATGCGCTGGCCTTCGAGCAACACGACGTGCGGCGGCTGCACAGCGGCATCTTCGCCACCAACGTCGCCGCGATCAAGGCCTACACGCGCGCCGGGTGGTTCGTGGAGGCGACCATGCGGGGTTATTACCTGCGCGAAGGCCAACCCGTGGACCGCGTCTGCGTCGCCTGCCTCAACCCGAAGTATTTTCCGGACAGCTGATGGACGTGCATGATGCCCAGTGAATTCGCCATCGCGGGAAGGGCCATCGGCCCGGATCATCCTCCGTACGTGATCGCGGAGGTTTCCGCCAATCACAACGGCCGGCTGGACGCGGCCATGAAGATGATCGAGGTGGCGAGTCAGTCCGGGGCCGACGCCGTGAAGCTGCAGACCTATCGGCCCGACACGATCACGCTCGACTCCGATGCCGAAGAGTTCCGTATTCGCGGCGGGCTGTGGGACGGGCGGACGCTCTACGAGTTGTACGAGGAGGCGCACACCCCCTGGGAGTGGCATGCGCCGCTGTTCGAGCATGCGCGCAAGCTCGGCATCACGATCTTCAGTTCGCCCTTCGACACGACGGCGGTCGACCTGCTCGAGGACCTGGATGCGCCGGCGTACAAGATCGCTTCCTTCGAAGCGGTGGACCTGCCGCTGATTCGTTACGTGGCGGCGACCGGCAAGCCCATGATCATCTCCACCGGGATGGCGGACGTTGAGGAGATCGGTGAGGCGGTCGAGACGGCGCGGGCGGGCGGCTGCGGGCAGCTGGCGCTCCTGCATTGCGTGAGCGGCTACCCGGCGCCGGCGGCCGACTACAACCTGCGCACCCTGGCGGACATGAGCGAGCGCTTCGGCGTCGTGATCGGCCTGTCCGATCATACGCTCGACAACGCCACGGCCATCGCCAGCGTCGCGCTCGGCGCTGCGCTCATCGAGAAGCACTTCACTCTGGATCGCAAGGGCGGCGGGCCGGACGACACCTTCTCGCTCGAGCCTGCCGAACTCGCGGCACTGGTCCGCGGTGCGCGTACCGCCTGGGAAGCGCTGGGGCAGGTGGATTACGGCAGGAAGTCGAGCGAACAGGGCAACGTCCAGTTCCGCCGCTCCCTGTATTTCGTCAAAGACCTCGCGGCGGGCGAGACCATCACCGCCGACGCGGTGCGCAGCGTGCGACCGGGATATGGCCTGGCGCCGAAATTTCTCGAGGCAGTCGTGGGGAAGCGGGTCATCAAGGACGTGGCCAGCGGCGAAGCGGTGAACTGGGACGCGATCGAAGGCGAGTCACGGTAGAATCGTCCGGAACTGCAGCGGAGCGAACGGTCAATTCGCCAGCGCGGCTCCTGGCCAAGAGGGAGGCCCCATGAGCGACGGCATCACGAAGGACTTGATGGAGCGGCGGATTCCGCAGTACCTCGCGGCCTATCTCGCGGGATCGTGGATTCTCGTAGAGTTCTTCGCGTTCCTCGAGGAACGCTTCCTGCTGTCGCCGCACCTCACCAACCTGGTGCTGCTGCTCCTCCTGCTCATGCTCCCGAGCGTCGCGCTGTTCACCTATCACCACGGCAGGCGCGGTCCGGATCGCTGGCGACGGGTCGAGAAAGTGTTCATTCCGCTGAACGTGGTGGTGACCGTCGGTGTGCTCGCCACGCTGTTCGCCGGCCGCGACCTCGGCGCGATGACCACGACGGTGACCGTCGAGGGTCCGGACGGGACCGCCGTCGAGCGTACCGTGGCGAAGAGCGAGTTTCGCAAGGGCGTGGTGCTGTTCCCCTTCACCCTCATGCAGGATGAAGCGGACAGCCGCGCGCTCGGGATTGGCGTGCTGAACGTCCTCGCCGTCGAACTGGTCCAGGACAGTTTCATCGACGCCCGGGCACCGATGACGTACCGGGACAAGGCCCGCAACGCCGGTTACGAGGTGACCGAAGTGCCCCGGCCACTGCGCCGCCGGATCACCCGCGAACTCAACATCGATCATTTCCTGGACGGCGAATTCTCTTACGATGGCGCCACTTTCCGGCTCTCGCTCCTGCTACACGACGCCGAGCGCGGCGGAGTGGTTGCCGCGCACGACTACGAGAATGCGGACCTGATGGCGCTCATCGACGACGCGGCGATCCAGCTGCGCAAGGACCTCGGCCTGCCCGCCAGGTACATCGAGGAGACCCTCGACCTGCCTGCCCGTGATCACGCCACCGCTTCCATCGAGGCGCTGCGGGCCTATGGATACGGCGACCTGGCGGTGCTCGAACGGGACGATTTCAAGGCGGCGCGGGACGCGATGCAGCGTGCGATGGACCTCGACCCGACCTACGCCGTCGCGGGATTCGCGCTCTACCGGCTGAACATCCTCATCGGCGACGTGGCTGCCGCCACCAACGCCATTCGCAACGTGATGGACCACGTCTACCGCATGCCGGAGCGCTTTCAGTTCGCCGTGCGCGCCGAGTGGTACGCCATGCAGCAGGATCTGCCGAAAGCATTTGCCGTGTATGAAATGTGGGCCGAACTCTACCCGCAGGATCTCGATGCCCAGCTTTACAGTGCGCAGATCCGGACCTTCCAGGGCGACCGGGAAGGGGCGCTGGTGGCCTTCGAGAAGGCGCTTGCCCTCGATCCCACGCGGCTGGACATCATCGAGCAAGTCGGCGGGCTGAACGAGCAGCTCGGCAAGCCTGACGCCGCGCGCTCCGCCTACGAGCGAATGATCGAGGAACGGCCGGGGAACGAGGCGGGCCTGGTTCGCCTCGCGAGGCTGGAAAACCGCGTCGGGAACCATGACGCGGCGCAAGCGCTGTTTGAACGCGCGTCGCTGATGGATTCCGAGAACGTGGAGATCATCAATGGGCTCGCCGACCTGCACGCCGACAGGGGGGATTTCGCGGCGGCCGAGGCGGCGTATGAGCAGGCGCTCTCCGGAGCGAAGACTCCGCAGCAGCGCTGGGAAGTCCTCCGCGCGTTGCGGACCTACCACGCTTATCGAGGTGCCTACAGTCGGGCTCTCGACTACCAGCTGCAGGGGGAAGTCGAGGCAGCGGCTTTCCTGCCACCGCTGCCACAGGTCCAGTCTCAGCTGATGGGATTGCGCACCTACGTCCATGCCGGCCAGGCCGAAACGGCGCTGGAGCGGCTGGAGGAACTGAGCAGTCAGCTCCAGGCGCCCATGGACGCCCTGGCGCCGATCGGGCGAGTCGCCGTCCACGAGGCAATAGGCGATGCGGAGGCGCTGGCGCTTGCGCTGGACGACGCGCGCGCGATGCTGGAGCGCACGGGACTGAACTCGCTGCAGCGGGATATCGTGTTCGGGCAGGGCCGGCTGCACGAGATACGCGGCGAATGGGAGGCGGCAATCGCCGCCTACGAGGAGGAGCGCCGCCTGTCGCCGACCGATACGGAGATCCCTCTCCAGCTGGGCCGCGTCTATCGCGCCATGGGCGACCTGAAAGCCGCCGAGCAACACCTCCAGGAGACGCTCACGGCACAGCCATCCAACGGCCGCGCCAACTACGAGCTGGCCCTGGTGCACGAGGCACGCGGACGCAGGGCCGAGGCCATCATGCACCTGGAGCGCGCAATGGCCACCTGGGCGCCTGCGGACGAGGCCTACGTATATCCGGGGCGTGCCAGGGACAAGCTGGCCGAGCTGGGTAACGCTCGCTGAAGTTCCACGCTGCCGGGCACGTCCGCGTAAGATAGCGGTGCCACGCCCGGGAGAGTGAGAGCGATGCAGACCACGGAACAGCACGAGGACGTCGCGGAAGTCCTCGAGGAAGTCACGCCTGAGCAGTGGCAGGTCATCCGTGCCGCCCTGGAGGCGGAAGATGCCCTGGCGCTCAAAGAGGCGCTCGCGCCCGTCCACCCGGCGGACATCGCCGACCTGCTCGAACAGGTCGATACGGACCAGCGCTCGAGATTCCTCCGGCTCTACGCCGCCGAGTTCGAGGGCGAGATTCTCTCCGAGATCGACGAGTCGATCCGCGAAGAGGTCATCGAGGTGCTGCCGCCCGACGTGCTCGCCGATGCGGTGCGCGAACTCGACTCCGACGATCTCGTCGATATCCTGGAAGACCTGGAGCAGCCGGAGCGCGACTTCATTCTCCGGTCGCTGGAGAAGAAAGACCGCGCGGCCGTGCAGAGCGCGATGGCCTGGCCCGAAAGCTCGGCCGGCCGCCTCATGCAATCGGAGACGGTCACGGCGCCGCAGCACTTCAACGTCGGCGAGATGATCGACTACCTGCGTTCCGCGGAGTGGCTACCCGACCAGTTCTACCACATCATGCTGGTGGACGCGGAAGGCAAGCCGACCGGCTACGTGACGCTCGGGCGGGTGCTGGCTTCGCGGCGCGACGTCGGCCTGGTGGACATCGCGGAAGAGAGTTTTCGCACGGTCAAGGCGAGCGAGGACGAGGCCGAGGTCGCGCACCTGTTCAACAAGTATCACCTGATCTCGATGCCCGTCGTCGACGAGGCGGAGCGTCTCGTCGGGGTTATCACGATCGATGACGCCATGAACGTGCTCGACGAGGAGCACGAGGAAGACATCCTGCGCCTGGCCGGTGTGAGCGAGGAGAGTTCGCTCAGCGACCCGATCTGGGACACGACCCGCGGGCGCTTCGTGTGGCTGTTTATCAACCTGCTGACCGCCATCTTCGCCTCCTTCGTGATCTCCATGTTCGAAGCCGAGATCGATGCCTTGGTGGCGCTGGCCGTGCTGATGCCGATCGTGGCCTCGATGGGCGGGAACGCCGGGACGCAGTCAATGACCGTGGCGGTGCGGGCCCTCGCTACACGTGAACTCACCGGCAAGAATGCGCGGCGCGTGCTATGGCGCGAAGTTGTCGTGGGCGTACTCAACGGCTGCGCCTTCGGCATCATCATGTCGCTGGTGGCCGCACTCTGGTTCGGTCTGCCGATGCTCGCAGTGGTCATCGCCGTGGCGATGATGCTGACGCTAGCAGCGGCCGCCTTCGCCGGGATCGTACTGCCGCTGGCGCTCGACCGCATGGGCGTCGATCCGGCACTCGCCTCGGGGCCTTTCGTCACCACGGTCACGGACGTGGTCGGATTCTTCGCGTTCCTGGGGCTCGCCTCGCTGGTGCTGCTCTAACGCGGGCCTATTGCCTGTCGGGTGGAGGGGAAATTGCCGCCCGCGTCACGGGATGCGTTGCGTTGTGCTATGCCTTGATGCATGAACGACGAGACGAAACGAATGATCCCGGTAAATGTGCAATGGTCGACATAGCGATCAACTGGCCGGAAATCCGCTTCAACCTGGTGCACCTGCTGATGGCGTGGATCCTGGCCATGCCCGTGGCGTGGGATCGAGAACGCGCGAGTCGCGGCGCCGGCCTCCGAACCTTCCCCCTGGTGGCCGTAGCGGCGTGCGGCTACATGCTCGTGGGGATCTCTGTGCTCGACAGCACCGGCGCCGAGGCGCGTGTCGTCCAGGGCCTTATCACGGGCATCGGTTTCATCGGCGGTGGCGCGATCCTGAAGAGCAAGGGCAATGTCACCGGGACGGCGACGGCGGCGAGCATATGGAACACGGGGCTGATCGGCCTGGCGGTGGCCTACCAGCGCTACGAGATCGCGCTCCTGATGTCGCTGATCAACTTCGTGACCCTGCGTTTCGTCCAGCGACTGAAAGCGGACGCCAAGCAGGATTGACGCCCCCCGCGCTGCTTTTACCTGATACGTAAAAATACGAATAAGAATTACTCGCGTTTAAGATCCGTTCCTGTTAACTTTCCCGACCACAGCGAATCACGCGCATTGTCGGGAGAGAAACGTTCATGTCGCACCCTGTCCAGTGGGGACAATCAGTGGCCATCGCCGCGCTGGTAATCCCGTCAGCCCTGTCATTGCAACCAGCCTTTGCCGCCGAGGAGGCGACAGCAGAAAGAACAGACGAGGTTCGCCTGCTGCCGGGCGACGACGCCGTTCAACTGCAGGCCATCGAGGTCACCGGACGTGAAGAGGAGTCGCTCTTCGCGGAGTCCACGTTCTCCGCCGACAAGACGCAGACCCATCTGCTCGACGTTGCCCAATCCATCAGCGTCGTAACGAAGGAAGTCATACAGGATCGTGCGCTGGTGCGACTGAATGACATCGCACCCTATGTGGCCGGGGTCAATGAGTTTTCCGTGTACAACGACATCACGATCCGCGGTTTCCGCAATTTTGATGACCGGCGGATCAACGGGCTCCGTGCCTATAACAATTTCTGGTCCCAGGACCTGATCGCGCACGTCGAGCGCGTCGAGATCATCAAGGGCCCGGCCGCAGCGACCTTCGGCGATGCCTCTCCGGGCGGCGTGGTCAACATCGTCACCAAGAAACCTTTGCAGCGGGCGCAGACGAACGTGAGCGCGCGTTACGGCGGTTACACCGGGTACAGCGGCAATGCGGACCAGTACCTGGCGCTCGACACCACCGGTCCGATCACGGACCAGATCCTGTACCGTCTCAACGTCGCCTACGAAGACTCGGAATCATTCCGCACGGAGATCTTCAACGAGAACTTGATCGTCGCGCCTTCCTTCTCCTTCCTGCCGACCGACACCACTCGTGTCAACGTGGATTTCGTCTATACCGACTCCAAGGGAATCCTGGATCGCGGCCAGCCGGTTTTCGACGGCGTGCAGGACCTGACCACGGTGCCGATCGACGTCTCGGTCACGCAGCCCGGCGACAAGTTGAACACCGAGACGCTGGCCACGACGATCGCGCTCGACCAGAAGCTCAACGACTCGTGGAGCCTGGCGCTCGCGTACATGAACTACGACTACGAGGAACAGCTCGAGGAGCACCGCATCGACAACTACGTCACGCCCACGGAGATTTCCCTGCGCTACAACGATCGCGATTCGGAGGCCGACGTCGATTCGGTGTCGGCTTACCTGGTGGGCCACTTCGACACGGCTGCCGTCAGCCACAAGCTCGTCGTCGGCATCGACACGGTGGAGCGCGAGGACATGGCCCGCGAGGTCATCGCCCGCAACGTAGATACCTTTGATCTCGCCAATCCGATGAACATGGCGCGCGACGTCGACTCCTACACGCTCGTGTCGCCGAGTTACAGCCCCTGGCGCGGCTCGCTCGAAGCCCGGGGGCTGTACGTTACGGACCAGCTCACCTTAGGTCCATGGGACCTGATGCTGGGATTGCGATACGACGATTTCGAAGTGGACTATGTCGACCCGACGATCACCAGCCCCGAGGAATCCCGGGTGGAAGGCGACCAGCTGTCGCCGCGCATCAGCCTCCTGCGGCGACTCAATGTCGATCAGTCCGTTTACTTCAGCTGGCTGACGGGCTTCCAGCCGCCAGACCCATGGACCAGTGCGCCGATCTACGGCGGTCCTTTCGACCCGCGTGAAAGCGAGCTATTCGAGATCGGCTACAAGCAGCTCCTGTTCCACGGCCGCGCGATGTTCGTCGCCTCGATTTACCAGCTGACGCTGAACAACGAGATCGTCTACGCCAACGACCTGAGCAACCCCGATCTCTATATCCAGCGCGGTGAAGAGCAGGCCACGGGGCTTGAGCTCGAGTTTTCCGGGAAAGTCACGGATGCACTCCAGCTGATTGCCAACTACGCCTACAACGACACAGAGATCGTCGATGACCCGGACCCCGCACTGGAAGGCCGGCGCAAGGAGAATGCTCCGGAGCACACCGCGACCCTTTGGGCGCGGTACGACCTGAACCCAACCTGGGGTTTCGGCGCCGGGGCGACATACGTGTCGGAGCGTGCGACTTTCAACCCGACGCTCGAATTGCCGGACTACACGATCTTCGATGCCGCCATCTACTACCAGCCGATCGAGCAGCTGGAACTGTCTCTGCAGGGCAAGAACCTCACTGATGAGACGCACTGGACGGGTGGCTACAATTTTGGACGTGTGTTCCCCGGGGAGCCACGCAGCTTCAGCCTCACGGCCAACTATCGCTTTTGAATTGCTGACGACTCCGCTCGTGAGCCTTTTCGAGGTTGCAGCTTTCGCTGTAGCCTCTTTTTTTTCGGAATGATCACGTGAACCTGCCCGGCAAGAAAACCTGGTTCCGCATCCACAGTTTCACCGGCGTGATCACCGGCCTGATGCTGTTCGTGATCTGCTGGAGCGGGACCTTCGCCGTGCTGTCTCACGAGTTCGACTGGCTGGTGACGCCGGAAGCCCGGATCGAACGCGGCGGCGGCAAAGCGCTGAGTTACGGCCAGCTCAAGGCCGTGGTGATGCAACATTATCCACAAGCCGAGATCAGCTCGATCGCGGCGCCGTTGTACGCGCGTTCCGCAGTGCAGTTCGTCGTCAACCTGCCCGAGCAGAACAGCATGCGGATCTACGTCCACCCTTACTCGGGCGAGATCCAGGGCGCGTGGAGCTACCTGGACATCCAGCGATTCTTCCGCAGCTTCCATATGGAACTGTTCATCCCGTACTTCGGTGATTACTTCGTCGTCCTGTTCGCCGTGACGATGATCGTCTCGCTGGTGGCCGCCCTGTATTTCTACCGGCGTTGGTGGCGGCGTTTTTTCACCTTCAATACCGGCGCGCGGGCATTCTGGAGCGACGCGCACAAGTTGACCGGCCTGTGGAGCCTGTGGTTCCTGCTGGTGATATCGCTCACCGGCGGCTGGTACCTGTTCGAGATGCTGCGCGCCGATGTGGGGGACGGCAAACTTAGCTATGCGGCCGCAAACGCTTACGGCACCACGGCCATTCCCG
>Ga0102941_1001469_pt1 | contig 11061 bp, 11 predicted proteins | sample SalPonR2_C_D2_MG_FD_79281 | JGI IMG/M metagenome (GOLD analysis project Ga0102941, IMG submission 79281) | Salt pond soil microbial communities from South San Francisco under conditions of wetland restoration - Salt Pond MetaG R2_C_D2_MG | ecosystem: Environmental > Aquatic > Marine > Intertidal... | reverse complement strand
CGCACAGGGATTTTTGTAACCTGTTACAAAAAAAAGAGAAAGGTTTCGTTTTCTTGAGAATTTGTAAGCATTAATGAGCTTAAGCCCTGTCATTTGAAATGATTAACCCAAATTGTATGTTAAGACGATTTGCCTTAAGAAAAGTTCAAATGTTATAATCACTGAGTCAGAAGAGAGTTCTGGTATTGAAGATCTGGTTTCTGTTCCTTTTAAAGATTCCTGTATTCAGGACTTTTCTAAGTTTTATAAACGTTAAAGCGCCTTCAAACTGATTTGAAGGAGATAGTTTATAATCTTTTATAGTCAGATTCAGATCTTCATTTCTACGGATAGTTAAGCACGGGACTTATCGTCCCGAAACTGAAGGAGGGATACATGTGAAACGTTTTGTTATCATCGTTCTAATTCTTTCGATTGTATTTACTTTGGGCATGGCAAAGACAAAAGTTCAGTTTTGGCATGCAATGAGCGGGTGGAGAATTGACCTGCTGAATTCGATGGCAGAAGACTTTATGGAACTCCATCCGGATATTGAGGTTGAAGTTCAGTACACCGGCAGCTACAACGACACGCTGAACAAGCTTATTGCAGGAATCAAGGCAGGAACTCCTCCTAACGTCGTTCAGGTCTACGAAATCGGAACACGTTCCATGATCGACGGGCAGATTGCAGTACCGATGCAGGATATGATTGACCAGGACCCGGATTTTGACATTGCAACCTTTATGCCGCAGGTCTTGAATTATTACCGGATTGACGGCAAACTCTATTCAATGCCCTTTAACTCTTCAAATGCCATTCTCTTTTACAACAAGACAATGTTTGAGGAAGCAGGCTTGAATCCGGATAAGCCGCCGAGAAACTATGAGGAATTGAAACAGGCCTGTGCCGCTCTGACCGAAAAGGACAAAAACGGCAACATCGTCACGTCCGGTATCACCTGGAACCTCCACAGCTGGTTCTTCGAACAGATGCTGGCTATGCAGGATGCACCACTTGTTAACAACAACAACGGAAGAGCAGCTCCTCCCACAGAAGCGCTTCTGGATAATGAGGCCGGAATGAAATTCATGACGCTGTGGAATGAGTTGACAGAGAAAGATTATATGATTAACACAAAGAAAGAGGACTGGACTGGCGCCAGGAAGCTCTTCCTCTCACAGAAAGTCGGTATGTTGATCACATCAACGTCTGATGTTGTAGCGATGATGGACGGTGCCGAGGAGAACAATTTCGAGGTTGGCGCGGCATTCCTGCCAACACCGAAAGATTCACCAAAAGGCGGTGCCATCATTGGCGGCGGAAGCCTCTGGCTGATCGATGGTAATCCCGATGAAGAAACAAAAGCGGCCTGGGAATTTGTCAAATTCATGGCTGAGGCCCCTCAGCAGATCAAATGGCATGAAGGTACGGGTTATTTCCCGGTTCGAAAAGACGCTGTTGAGCAGCTCCTCTTTGAGGGCTATTACACCGAATATCCGGACCATCTGGTTGCCCTTATGCAGCTTCTTTTCTCCAAACAGGATTACAACACAAACGGTGCTATCATGGGGGTCTTCCCCGAATTCAGGAACACCCTTGAGAACAATGTGGAAAAGATGATCAACGGTCAGTTAACCCCTGAAGAAGTTCTTGAGAAAACAGCGGAAACAACTGACGATCTGCTTGAAGAATACAACGAACTGTACGAGTAAAACTGCTTTTATTGTATAATATAAGGGCGGCTTTATTAGCCGTCCTTAGTTTTTATGGAGGTGGAACCGGTCGATGAAAGGCAAAGGCATCAATTTTAGAAAAATATTACCATTCTTATTGTTAATTCCAACGTTGTTTGTCATTATCACCTTTATCTATATCCCCGCCGCAGACTCGTTTGAAATGAGTTTTAACAGGGAGAACAAGTTCGGCACCAGGACGATTTTTGTTGGAACTGAAAATTACGGAAAGATCTTTACAGACCCCGAGTATCTCAGCATCTTCGGGTTTACAGCCGTTTATGTCGGGCTGACTGTTTTTATCACCGTCTTTTTGTCATTTTTTCTGGCGCTTTTACTCAACAAGAATGTTCCGGGAAGTTATGTGTACAGGGCGTTGATATTCATCCCCTATGCCGTGTCGCCTGCGATAGCAGGTACACTCTGGACATTCATGCTCGACCCTGTTGCGGGGCATGTCAATTATATTATAACGGCCCTTTTCGGCCAGCAGATTGCCTGGCTGACAACAGAGCCTTACGCCTTTATTGCGTTGCTGGCGGCGACGGTCTGGAAGATGCTGCCGTTTGACATTGTCTTTTACATCGCCGGACTGCAGAGTGTTCCCGATGATCTCCTTGAATCGGCTACTTTGGACGGGGCGGGTGCTTTTACCAAGATATGGAAGATAAAATTCCCCCTTGTATCGCCGATAACCTTTTATCTCGTTATTATGAACATAATAGCAGCCATGTTCAGATCCTTTGCGACGATTGATGTGATGACGGGAGGCGGCCCCGGTGGCTATACCACAACGATGATGTACAAGGTATATCTCGATGCGTTCAGCTACCAGAAGATGGGCATTGCCTCGGCAGAAAGTGTTGTTATGTTCATAATGATGGCGATTGTAACGGTCATTTATTTCATTTACGGACAAAAGAACGTTTACTACAGGTAGGGGTGGCTTGCATGAATATAAAAAGAAAAAAGGTATTGGATACAACGTTTACCGAGATAGGTCTCATCGTCATATCATTTATCATCTTTTCGCCGCTGTTGCTGGCGTTGACGATGAGTTTGCAGACACCTGAGAGTGTTTTCTCATATCCTCCCAAATTCTTTCCACAGAGTTTTCATTGGGAGAACTATACGCAGGCCTTTCGGGCGATTCCTTTTGCGAGATTACTCTTGAATAGTGCGCTTGTTGCAACCTTTATAACGCTGGGAAAGGTTGTGACCGGTGTCCTTGCGGGGTATGCCTTTGCGAATTTCAAATTTTTCGGAAGGAGCTATATATTCGCCTTTCTGTTTGCAACGCTCTTCCTTCCGGCGGAAACCGTCATGATTGTTCCGCTTTTCATGGTGATGAAGGAGTTCGGTTGGATCAATACCTACTGGGCTTTGATCATTCCGTTTACGGCGAGTGCCACAAATGCCTTCCTCTTCAGACAGCATTTCAGGACCATCCCCTCAGAGCTTGAAGATGCCGCCAAAATTGACGGAGCCGGGCCGATGAAGTTTTTCCTGACCATTCTCCTGCCCCTTTCAAAATCAATGATCGGCGGTGTTGTCATCATCAATTTCGTCTATTCCTGGAATATGTATCTCTGGCCGATGATCGTCTCAATGGAGGATAAGATGAAAACGGTTCAGGTGGGGGTCAAGATGCTTATCTCCGGGGAGGGCACAAACAACTGGGGTATCATCATGGCCGGTACATTGATTGCGGTATTACCGACGGTGGTCGTCTTTTTGGCGCTTCAAAACGTGTTTGTCAAGAGTCTTGTCCGCTCCGGTGTAAAGGGTTAATTTTTATATAATTGAGGTTATAATGTGTTTGTTTATCTGATCCCCGCCCTTTTCTTCGGGTGGTCTCTCGGGGCAAATGATGCCGCCAATATCTTTGGTCCCCCTGTTTCGTCAAAGCTGGTCAAATACAGGACTGCCGTTCTGCTCTCAGGGCTCTTCATTGTGATTGGCGCCCTTCTGCAGGGTGGAAACGGTATGGAGACGGTGCGTTCTGTTTCAGCTTATTCGTGGGTTTCAGGCAGCATGTCGGTTCTGGCGGCGGCGATCACCATGACGATCATGACCTTTTTGAAGGTGCCGGTATCATCGTCCCAGGCCATTATCGGGGCTATTATCGGCATGAATATCTTCGGGAACAATTCAGTCAACTGGTCTGTGTTGTTGAAAGTTGTGGCCGCCTGGGTGGGGACCCCTCTCGGCGGGATGCTGTTCGGGTTTATCTCGCATAAGAGCTTTTCCCCTCTCTTCAATAAAATTGGCTCGATCGTGATGCAGGAACGGATCATGAAGATTATGGCCCTCATCATTGGCTGTTATGGTTCATATGCCCTCGGTGCCAACAATGTGGCGAATATAACAGGTGTTTTTGTCAATCAGATAGGCGTTGAGGCTGCAACACTGATCGGTGGTGTTGCCATTGCCCTTGGGGTTATCACCTTCAGCAGAAGAGTCATGTTCACGGTCGGGAAGAAGATCACCCCGCTCGATCCCTTTTCCTCTATGATCGCCATTCTCGGCGAATCGTTGACCGTCTGGGTGTATGCCCTGATCGGCATTCCGGTTTCGACCTCCCAGGCGGTGGTTGGATCTGTTCTCGGTACAAGCCTGGCCGCCGGACATGGGTCTATCAGTAAAAAACAGGTCCTCAAGATCGTTATCGCCTGGATCAACACCCCCCTTTCCGCCGGCTTGATTGCTGTCGGCCTTGCACTGTTACTAAAACTCTTCGGTATAACCTTCTGATATAAGCTCATATGGTATAATTAAATATAATAACAGGGAGGTTCTGCATGGAAGAAACGGGCAACTCCATCAATCGATTTCTAATAACTTTTGCTTCTTTTTCCAGGGAATTGAACACGGCTCGGAATCGTGTGGATATTGCAGGCGCAATCGAAAAGGTTCTCGGTAGATTTTTTAAATTGGAAGCATGTCTCAGCGCAGCCTATGACGGGGTTAAATGGGACGTTTTTAAAAAAGACGAAGGATTTCCGTTCGACGAAGAGGAGATGAAGAGTTTTTATGATCTGGCGCTGGAAAGAAAATCGCCCAGCTTTTTTCCACTTGAAACAAACGGCTTTTTGGTCATACTTCCTGCCGTTAAGTCCGGAAAACTCCTTTCGTCCTTTTTTGGATATATTGAAAATGAAGACGATGATGAATTCACACAGGAACTGGAAACGTCCCTCGGCTTTTTTAGTTATTATTCGGGGATTGTTCTGGAAAATCTCAGACTCTTCGGTGAGGTCAGGGAGAGCGCCCGTCTTCAAGAGGAACTGAGAAAGTATTTTGAAAAGATGCTCAATTCGCTCGATGAGGGGATCTGTGTCCTCGATGCCTCGGGGGGCTTTGTTTTTAAGAATCAGAAATTCGATGAACTCGAACTTGAAGAAGAAATTATCGAAGAGATCAAGGCAATCAGCAGCGAAACACTCGATCAGAGCGCCGGACAGGCCCGGGAAAAAGAATTTAATCAGGGTTTTTTCTCCTTTAATTCAATTGTACTGGCAGGCGGTGGAGAGATCCTCGTCCGGCTCGAGGATATCAGTAACACCAAAGAGCTGGAGCGGATGAAGCAGATCGATCAGATGAAGACCGAGTTTATCGCCAACATCTCACATGAATTGAGAACCCCTCTTTCCGCGATTACAGCCTATTCAGAGACCATAACCGAATCGCTTGAATCACTGGATGCCGAAACGTTGAAGGAATTTATGGGGACTATACTCGATCAGAGCAATCATCTTACCTTTCTGCTCGACCAATTACTTGATTTCTCGAGGATGGAGCGAAAGAATCTACAGATAGATAAGAGCCGTTTTAATATTGTCGCGCTTATTAAGCGGGCGAAGGAGAGCACACGTGAACTTTATGAGAGATTTAACACAAAGATAGAGATTAATGCAGACAATGATGAGATGTTTGTGGAAGGCGATGAGAAGAGGATCCATCAGGTACTTATCAATCTCATCTCCAATGCCATCAAATACGGTGATAAAGAAGAAGAGGAAAGAAACGTTATACTGACGGTAGCTGAGGTTGAAGATTCTGAAGAGATCAGGATTTCCATCGATGACAACGGAGTCGGGATTGATGAAGAGAACCTTGAGAAGATCTTTGAGAAGTTTTATCGCATAGACAGCAGTCTCACCTACGAAGTGGAGGGAACGGGTCTGGGACTGGCTATCTGCAGAGAGATACTGCTCGAACACGGAAAAGATATTCATGTAACGAGTAAAGTCGGAGAGGGTTCTCATTTCGAATTTAAACTTGACAAAGCGAAGGAATAGATATCATGGAGTTGAAGAAGACCATACAGCAGATAGACAGTCTTCCGTCTCCGGATGTTGTTTTACAGAAGATCGTTGATACCGCCAACAATCCCTCTGCCTCCGCCAAGGACCTTAATGAGGTGGCATCAAAAGACCCGGGGTTTGTGTCAAAGATATTGAAACTGGCCAATTCCGCTTATTACGGGTTACCGAGGAATGTAACGAAACTAACGGATGCCATCATGATACTCGGGTTTAAGACCGTTCGAAATATGGCGATGAGTATTTTTACCAACAAGGAGTTCTACGACTTCAACTCGGAAGAAGTTGACATATCGGAGTTTTGGAAACACTCTGTTGTTGTGGCTATGATAGGCGAAGTGACAGCGGAGATTATCGGGTATTCAAACAAGGAAGAGCTCTTTATGTGCGGACTTTTGCACGACATCGGGAAAACCATTCAGGGAGTGCTTTATCCCAGGCTTTTCGATGCCATTGTCAAGTTGGCAAGAGCCAAAAAGATCCCTTATATTGAGGCTGAAAAGATCCTTGATATACCAACCCATGAGCTTTTTGCCGAGATGCTCTTTGAAAAATGGAATTTTCCGGAACTGGTTTTAATAACGGCTTCGAGACATCACAGACCTCAAACAATCCGTAATTCTGTTTACGCCGATCCCATCAATATCATCACGTTGTCCACATTTATCGCAGAACGCTTTGAGTTTGGTGATAACGGGTCGGGAAGTCCCATCAAAGTCCCGAAATTTATCTGGGATGATCTCGGGTTAACCCCGAAGACATTTGATGAGCTGTTGTCAGCCGTTGAAAGCAAATCCGATAAGATTGATGAATTTATTAATATACAAGGAGGCTAAAGAATGAGAGTAGGTATATTAACCGGTGGAGGAGACTGTCCCGGTTTGAATGCAGTTGTCAGAGGGATTGTTTCCGCCAAAAAGAGTGATATGGAGATATTTGGATTTATGAAAGGCTGGAGAGGACCTCTTGAAGGTGATTATATCCCCCTTAACGCCGATGATGTTGAGGGCATCCACATACTGGGGGGGACCATCCTCGGAACATCGCGTACGAACCCCTTCAACAGTGAAGAGGATACCAAAAAACTCTTTGACAATCTGAAAAAACTCAAGATTGATGCCCTGATCGCGATCGGTGGGGATGATACGCTCTCCGTTGCCGCTAAACTTGCGTCATATCATTTTCCGGTTGTCGGTGTTCCAAAGACCATTGATAACGATGTCTCCAACACCGATTACACATTCGGGTTCCACACAGCTGTAAACGTCGGGGCGGATGCCATCGACAGACTTCATTCAACCGCAAAGTCCCATAACCGGGTCTTTTTCGTTGAACTGATGGGCAGAGAGGCCGGCTGGATAGCCCTTGAGGCAGGACTTGCCTCGGGAGCACATCTCGTCTTGATACCGGAATACCCGATGACGATGAAAGAGATCCTGAGTATTGTCGACAAGCGAATGAAGAGAGGCGGTTATGCCATAATTGCTGTGGCCGAGGGTTTTAAACCGACGGAGATCGAAGATGGTATGGACAATGAAAAACCGACGGACGCCTTCGGACATATACAACTCGGCGGGATTGCCCATTATCTGAGCGAGATCGTCAATGAGAAACGTGATTATGAAACCCGGTCCGTCGTGCTCGGCCATCTCCTGCGGGGGGGAACACCGACAGCATTTGACAGGATACTGGGGACACGCTACGGAGTCAAGGCAATGGAGCTGATCAAGCATAAGGATTATGGACGGATGGTGGCCTTATCCGGGAACGATATTGTATCGGTTCCCGTTGAATACGGGGTGGCAACAAAGAAACTCGTCCCGTACGAATACTATAAACTCAGTTCGTTGTTCTTCGGTTAGTCATTAAGAGAATAACGACTGACACCCAATTTTAAAGGATGGTGATAGATTGAAAGGTAAACATGCATACGTGAGATGGGCGATTGATGTCATTGAATCATATGTGAAAAACGGGAAGGCTCCGGAAATTCCTGAGGATATCCCGCATCAGCTCCTTGAGCTCTCTGCAGGTGTTTTTGTCACGCTGCACGGGCCCAACGGTGAACTCAGAGGGTGTATCGGCACGTTTATGCCGGCAAAGGATAATCTGGCACTGGAAATCAGGGATAATGCCATCGCTGCAGCCACAAAAGACCCGCGGTTTAACGCTGTAACGCCGGGAGAGCTGGAGGATATAACCGTCAATGTGGATGTCTTAACGTCTCCTGTCGAAGTGGATACGATTGATGAACTGGATCCCCGAAGATACGGCGTCATCGTTCAAAGTGGATTTAAAAGAGGGCTTTTACTTCCGGATATTGAAGGTGTTGACACGGTTGAACAGCAATTGAATATCGCTAAAAGAAAGGCAAGTATATTCGATGATGAACCCGTAAAGATTTTTAAATTTGAAGTTAATAGGTACCGTTGAGGAGGAATCAAAATGAGGGAAGCCCTTTTTTACGAAGAAATCGGGGAGGCCGATGATGTTCAATGTCATTTATGTCCTCATCATTGTATTGTAAAAGAAGGAGATGCCGGGTTATGTAAAGTGAGAAAGAATGAGGGAGGAGTCCTTTATTCTCTGGCTTACGGGAAGATCTCATCGCTGGCTAACGATCCGATCGAAAAGAAGCCCCTGTACCATTTTCATCCCGGCACAAAGATATTATCGGTGGGTTCCTGGGGATGTAATTTCACCTGCCCCTGGTGTCAGAACTGGGAAATCGTGACACAAAAACCGCCTCTGCAGAAGGTGACACCCGACAGACTCATCGATATTGCCATTGACAGAGAGATGGACGGGATCGCCTATACGTACAATGAACCGATTGTATCATTCGAATTTGTTCTGGATACCTCCCGTATGTCCAATGCGGACGGTATCTACAATGTGATGGTCACCAACGGGTATATTGAGGAGGCCCCCCTCAAACTCTTACTGCAGACCATACAGGCCATGAATATTGATCTGAAAGGTTTTTCGTCATCCTTTTACAAAAAGAGATGCTCAGGCGAACTGGAAGTTGTGAAGAAAAACATAGAGACCATCTACAACGAAGGATTACATCTTGAACTCACGACTCTTGTCATACCCGGTGAGAATGACACTGAAAAAGAAATGGAAGAAGAGACGAAATGGATCGCCTCGTTGAGCCCGGAAATCCCGTTGCATCTGAGCGCCTATCATCCGGCACACAGATTTCAGAAACCGCCGACTTCCGATGAGAAGATGATGGCACTTTATAAGATCGCCAAAAAAAACCTCGACTATGTTTACATCGGGAATACGATGGTTGATGAAGGCCGGAACACCTACTGTCCGAACTGCTCGAATCTGCTGATTGAAAGAAGTGGATTCAGCGCCAAAGTCGTTGGAATCACAGAAGACAAGAAATGTGAAAAATGCCGGGAAGATATCAAAGTAAAATTATGACACTCAAGAGAAACACATGGTTGCTGATCCTTATGGCAAGCATTGTGTTTTCTTTCCTTTTCTTTCTTCTGCTGACCAATAACAGGGTTGAGTATATTGGAAAAGTGGATATTGCGCTGGGGACAAGGGTCAAGGTGGTGGTATCCGCTGATCATCCTGAGCGGGTGATAAATGCCATATTGAGGGAATTTCATCGCATCGAGGATAAATTCACCGTTAATGAGAAGAAGAACGATAAATCGGTCATCAGCCGGATTAATCAAAGCGATACCTATCCGGTTGTCATTGACGAAGAAACGGCATTTGTGATTGAGAGAAGCCTTGGACTCGCCCAGGGTACAAACGGCGCCTTTGATCCAGCACTGGGGAATCTCATCAAATTATGGGGGTTTGACAGGATCAGTGATGCTGATTTTGAACCGGACGTACCGACTCAGGAAGAGATTGACCGGGCAGTCCGGCTCAGCGGGTACGAGCATGTGTCGGTTGAAGGCAACAAAATAACCCTTGAAAACGGGGTTGCACTGGACCTGGGTGGTATTGTCAAGGGATATGCCATCGACAGAGGCGTTGAGATTGGGAGGGAAATGGACACCGATGCAACAGGCTATATCGATGCCGGCGGCGATATCGGGATTATCGGCCCGAAATTCGGGGGCGATTTCTGGTCGGTAGCTGTCAGAGACCCCGAAGGGGAACCGGACGATTATGTTGAAAAGGTCTTTCTTGAAAAAGGGGCAGTCGTCACATCCGGTGATTATGAAAGGACATTTGAAATTGACGGTAAACGATACCATCACATCTTAAACCCGAAGACCGGCAGACCGGTCAGAAAAACGAAGTCATCAACGGTTATCGCCCCCAACGCAATGGACGCCGATGTTCTCTCAACAGCCGGGTTTGTTCTCGGCGGGGAGTTTGCCTCAATCATGCTTCCGCCGCTCGGGGGGCAGGGGTATTTCATCGGTGAAGACGGGAAGGTCAAGACAACTGCCGGATGGCACTTCTTTACCGAAAGAAGATGACCCGCTTAAGACTCTTCAGGGTTAAAGACCTGTTGCTGTACATCGCGATTGCGTGCGTTACCATAGGGGTTCTTTTAACGCTGAACAGGACCGGATCCGACATGATTATTGTGAAGATTAACAAGACAACAGTCTACCGCTTCTCACTGCTTGAGGAAGCAACGAAAACAATCGAGAGTGATAACGGAAAACTAATGGATGTTGTGATAAAGGATGAAGATGCATATATAAAGAACTCGACATGCCCGCTGCATTTATGTGAAGAGGGATCTATCGCGCAAACGGGTGCATTGGTCTGTGTTCCAAACCGGGTGATTATCACATATGATACTGATCAAATGGATTATGATAACGAAGATCGCCGTGGATATGACTTGATGACGAAATGAGTGTTGGATGATGCATGAAACAGAGAAGAGTGTTATGAGAGATGCGGACCGGACCCGGAGGATTGTATTTCTTTCGGTTGCTGTGGTGCTGGCGAGTGTCATTCATTTTTTTGAGATGTTTGTTCCTCCGCTGCTACCTGTGCCGGGATTTAAATGGGGATTTTCTAAT
>Ga0102941_1001467_pt1 | contig 11064 bp, 12 predicted proteins | sample SalPonR2_C_D2_MG_FD_79281 | JGI IMG/M metagenome (GOLD analysis project Ga0102941, IMG submission 79281) | Salt pond soil microbial communities from South San Francisco under conditions of wetland restoration - Salt Pond MetaG R2_C_D2_MG | ecosystem: Environmental > Aquatic > Marine > Intertidal... | reverse complement strand
ATGTCGCTTGATCCGGCTGCCGCCGGTCGTTGAGTGACGATGTCCTCGAGTAGGGCGTAGATCGATGACGGCGCATAGCCCAATCGCAGCGGAACATGCGCAACGTGCATACCGAGGTCACCCATCACGCCGATCTCCCCGCAAGTTTCGGCGCGACGTTTCCAGTTGATCGGCTTGCTCCGGTCGATGTCGGAGGAGTGCAAGAAGGCCGACCGCACCTCGATCAACTCACCCAGGGCTCCACTGCGCGCGTGGTCGTACGCCCGTAAGGCCCCAGGGAAGAACGGCATCTCGCTGCTGACCCGGACGAACACACCTGAAGAATCGATCGAATCCGCAATCCGCTGGGCGGCAGCGAAGTCGATCCCGAACGGCTTCTCGGCGAGGAAATCCCGACCAGCCGCCGCGGCGGCCGTGTAGATCTCCTCGTGCAGGTTGTGCGGTACCGCGATGTACAGCACATCGAGGGAGTCGTCGTTCACCAGTTCGGCCCACGAATCGGTGAGGGTTTCGATGGTGGGTACTTGCCGGAACCATTCGAGCGCGCTCGGATTCAGGTCAGCCACGGCCACCACCGACGGACGCACCGGGTGGTCGACAAGGTGCAACCAGCGTCCGCAGATGGCAGCGAGTTCGCGGCCCATCAAGCCGCCCCCGATGATCCCGATGCGTACGTCGGTCATGCGATCAGTTTTTCCGCTTCGTCGACCGAGGCGTTCGCGTGCAGCATGGCCATGAGGGCTCGGGTGATCCCGGCGGGCTTTTCGTGCTGGACGATATTGCGGCCGTAGACGATGCCGGCGGCGCCTTGCTCGAGCACTACTGCGGTGCGCTCGAGCAACTCGCGGTCCGGCACCCGGCCGCCACCGCGCACGAGAACAGGCACGTCTCCCGCGATACGTACGACTTGGTGGTAGTCGGTGGGATCGTCAGTGGGGTCCGCCTTGATGACATCTGCGCCGAGTTCGACCGCCTGGCGCACGATGGGCAAGATCAAATCGAGATCGCCGTTCACGGTGTACCCGGTGGTGCCGTCCGGATCGACGGGCTTCATCACGAGTGGTTCGACCATCAGCGGCATTCCGTACTTTTCGCAGTCGGCCTTGGCATCGAGCACGTTCTGCACGCACGCCTCGCGCACCTCCGGCCGGCCTGGCAGGTCGAGCAGGTTGACCACGATGATCGCGGCGTCGAGTTGCACCCCTCGCTTCGCTGGCTCAGGGATCATCAGCGAAAACATATGGTCCGGAAGCGGGGCACCGTAGACGTTCGCCACGTCGGTTCGCATCACGAGTGCTGGGCGCTGCCGACCCCGATGGGATTGCAGTTTGGGGGCTTGACCCTGGGTCAACTGAATGGCGTCCGGAGCCGCATCCACCAGGGTATCGATGGCGCTGGAAAGGTCTTCAATGCCATTGAGGAAGTGGCGCTCGCCGAAGAAGCCATGGTCTATCGCCACGTCCAGGCAGCGTCCGGAATCTGGATTGAACAGGCGATTGAGGCGGTAGCGAACATCGGACACGTCGAGACAACTCCTTGGGCTCGTTGAATCAGTCGATGATCACACGAGATTCGCAGGCTCGGATCTGCGTGCGCCCCCGAAGGCTCCACCCTATCCTCGCCATGGACGCAACTAGGGGTCGGCGAGGAGTGCCATGAGCGAGTTGGTGGTCGGTATCGACGCTGGCACTACGCGCGTCAAGGCCTTGGCGGTCAACCTCTCCGGTGCGGTTCTGGCCGAAGCGGCGGTACCGACTCCCTGGATCCGATCCGGGGCCGAGGCCCACATGGATCCCGACCAACTCATCGCCAGAGTTCACGAGGTTCTCGCCGGACTGCTCCAGGCGCCTGCTTGGCCCAGCGATGGACGCGTGATCGGCATCGGGGTCACCAGCATGGCCGAAGCCGGAGTACTCGTCGGTCCCAGCGGAGACGCGGTGGCTCCGGCCATCGCCTTCCACGATCCGCGTGGGCGATCTGACCTGATCAAGCAAGCGATCGATCGCGAGACCTTTCACGGGCACGTCGGCATGCGGCTCAACAACAAGCCTTCAGTTGCAAAGATCTTGTGGCTCCAAGAGAACGTCGCGACCGCGGAATCCGCGACCACCTATCTGAGCATCGCCGAGTGGATCGTCTACCGGCTCGGCGGTGAGCAAGTCAGTGAGATCTCCTTGGTTTCACGGACCGGCTTGTTCGATGTAGTCGAGCGGGTTCCCTGGCAAGCCACCCTCGATTTGGTTGGCAACCTGCTCCCTGGGCCGGTGACCATCGCTGGTGATTCGTGCGGCAATGCGACCAATGTGCCCGAACCCATGCGTGGTGCTGCGCTGACCGCCACGGGCATGGACCACCAGTCGGCTGCTTTCGCGTGCGGAGCAGCCACCACCGGCGCACTGTTCGATTCGATGGGAACAGCGGAAGCCCTCTTGCGTTTCGCGCCAGGACCGCTACCGCGCGAGGAACTCGTCCGCCTCGCCGAACGTGATGTTGCCGTCCTATGGAGCGTCATCCCAAACCACGTGTGTGTGCTGGGCGCTTTGGTCACCGGTTTGTCCCTCGAGCGCATCCGCCAACTCCTCGGAGTCGAGACATTCGAACAACGCGCCGATCTTGCCCAGCGGGCGCTGGATGCCCAGACCGGTGGCCTCCAACTTACCGAGGTGGGACACACCGGCTTGAGCATCTCCGGTGTCGACGACGACGCCACCCCCGCCGGTCTTTGGCGGGCGGGCGTCACCCACCTCGTCGATCTCGGGCAAGGGTTGCTGCAGTTCATGGAAGCCGCGAGTGCGCCACGGCAGCGAACGGTGCTCGCTGGTGGCTGGGTGCACGATGCGATGGTGGTGCAGGCGAAACGCGACGCCATCGGTGAATTCGAAGTCAGTGAAGTTAACGAAGCCGGCGCACTAGGTGCTGCAATGTTCGGCGCGATCGCCGCGGGCGTGATGCAAAGGCCGGCTGCGAATGCCGCTCCCCGTTGGCCGAACGCTTCATGACGGATCGTCACCGACAGGCGGTTTACCGCGCCGAGGATCAGTGGTTCTCGCTCATCGATCGTGGCGGAACCGTCGACTTCTTCGGATCCACTCTGCAAGCCCCAGTTCAGTTGCGTTTCGGTCGACTCGAAGAGGTGACCACCTACGTGGACCACGCATGCACCGACTACGGCGTCACCCCACCCTCGGTTCGGCACCGCAAAGGTGGCACGCGTGCGCACTATGGGGGAGGAGTCATCGCTATCCCCACCCATGAACCGTGGGCGATGCGCGAGTCGGTTGTCCTCCACGAAGTAGCCCACCACGTGTGCGTGACTTCGGGCGGCTCGACCGCACACGATGAGCAGTTCACGGCAGCCATGCTCGAACTCGTTCGCGCACGGCTCGGGCACGAGGCTGAACTCCTGCTGCGCACCGGCTATTCGGCATGTGGTGCACCATTGGTGGAGGCGGCATGAGCGTGACCATCGAACGCATCAGTGCACTGCTGATGAAGGCTGAGCGGACCGATAACGAACACGAAGCGGACGCCTACTTGATGAAGGCGCAGTCGCTAGCAACGCTTGCGAGTATCGATCTCGCTACCGCAAGGGCGAAGCGTAAAGACGACGAGACCCCTGCGGATCCGATCACTCGAACCGTGACGATCGGGGAGAAGGGAAAGCGGGCGAACACGCATTTGGTTTCGCTGTTCGTCGTCGTTGCGCACAACAACTTCACGATGGTGGATGTCGCTGCGGACTCCACTTATGTCATCGCCTATGGAATGCCGCAAGACTTAGACGTCACACACACCCTTTTTGCGTCGCTATCCGTTCAGATGGCCACCACTGCCCAGGTTTACCTCGAGAACGGGGAGTGGCGAAGCGAGAGCTATCGCGTGCGTTCGCGTTCCACGGGGCTACTGGTCACCAAGAAGTTCACCAAGCAAACCGCTCGCGCGGCTTTCTATCGCGCGTACGTTGCCCGGATCGACGAGCGTTTGCAGCAGGCTCGCGAGCAGGCGATGTCTGAGCACGATGGGGTGGAGAACGCTGCTTCGTCGGCGGCAGTGGTGCTGCGCAAGAGCGAATCCGAGGTCCGCGCTTTCCACCGTCGGAACTCCGCGGCCCGAGGGCGCTGGGGCGGCTACCGAGGGGCAGCTTCGGGGCGGTCGGGCTCGGCAGCCGGTGCCGGCAGGGAGGCCGCCTCCTCAGCCCGCCTCAGCCCGTCTGAAGAGTTGCCCGGAGGGCGTCGCGAACTACCCGGCTGAGGTGCCACTATTCGCGGATGGAAATCGGGGATGTCCAGCAGGCAGCTGAGCGCGCCCAGGGCGTAGTACGCGACCTGCCGGTGCAAGGAGCGCGTTGGCTCAGTGATCAGGTCGGTGGCCCGGTCTATTTGATCCCGGAGAACCTGCAGCGCGCCGGATCATTCAAGATCCGCGGTGCCTATAACCGCATCGCGCAGCTCAGTGCTGACGAACGCGCCAAGGGAGTCGTTGCTGCTAGTGCGGGCAATCACGCGCAAGGAGTCGCACTCGCCGGACAGCTCCTCGGTGTGGACGTCACGGTGTTCATGCCGGTCGATGCATCTATCCCCAAGATCGAAGCCACTCGCGGCTACGGCGCAGATGTTCGCTTCCATGGCACCACGGTTGACGAGGCACTCGTTGAAGCGCGCGCCTTCGCCGATGAAACCGGCGCGATCTTGATCCATCCTTTCGACCACGAGCACGTGGTGGCTGGGCAAGGAACCCTCGGTCTGGAAATAGTCGAGAAGATTCCCGACGTCAAGACGGTTGTCGTGTGCACTGGTGGTGGTGGACTTCTCGCGGGGGTCGCGTTCGCCATCAAGCAAATCAATCCTGACGTCAAGGTGATCGGCGTGCAGGCCGAAGGTGCTTCGACTTACCCGCAAAGCCTGGCCGAAGGGCAGCCGGTCACCCGCGCGCAGATGAACACCATGGCCGACGGCATCGCCATCGCCCGACCGGGGGACGTGCCCTTCGAACTCGTCCAGGAATACGTCGATGAGTTCCGCACGGTCACCGAAGACGAACTTTCCCGCGCGGTCTTGATGTTGCTCGAACGCGCCAAACTCGTGGTCGAGCCCTCGGGCGCCGCCGCCACCGCAGCCGTGATGAACGCCCCCGAGGACTTCGAGCCACCCGTGGCGATCACCATTTCCGGTGGCAACGTCGATTCACTCGTCCTGCTGCGCATCATCCGCCACGGCATGACCGCCGCCGGCCGCTATCTGTCGATCAGCGTCCACACCCCTGACTTCCCCGGGTCCCTCGCCGGCCTGCTGGAAGTCCTCAAACAGCACAAGGCCAACGTGGTGGACGTCTTCCACGACCGCACCGACCCCCGCGTTTCCATCGGCGATGTCCGCATCGACATACAGATGGAAACCCGCAGCGCCGAGCAGCGCGACCAGATCCTGTCCGCCCTGCGGTCCTCCGGCTACCACGTCGAGGTCCTCGACGGCTGACTGTTTGAGGGTCATTCGCGGCTTGGGTAGGCGAAGAAGGGAGCCTCTTTCGCTAGTCGCTGACCACCGGAACTGCGCGCGCAAGCACGGGCGTACTGTTCAGGGTTGTGCCTACGGAAAACGCTGTCGAAGCCCACGGCTTGGTCAAGGAATTCGGGGACGTCAAAGCACTCAACGGCATCGACCTCGTGGTTCCGCGTGGTCAGGTGGTCGGTCTGCTCGGCCCCAACGGTTCCGGCAAGACCACCACGGTTCGCATTCTGGCCACCTTGCTGAAAGCAACTGCCGGCAGCGCGAAGGTGGCGGGCTTCGATGTCGCCAAACAAGCCGACGACGTGCGCCGATCCATCGGCCTGACCGGTCAGTACGCCGCCGTTGATGAATTCCTCACCGGCAGGGAGAACCTGCGCATGTTCGGTGGGCTTTACCACCTTGATGCCAACTACGTGCAATCTCGCTCGGATGAACTGCTCGAGAAGTTCGACCTCACTGATGCGGCCAACCGGCCGGCCAAGACCTACTCCGGCGGTATGCGCCGGCGCTTGGACCTAGCTGCGAGCTTGATCGCCAAACCCGGCATCTTGTTCCTCGATGAACCGACTACGGGGTTGGATCCGCGATCGCGGATAGGGCTGTGGAATGTGATCACCGAACTCGTTGCCGAAGGCACCACGGTGCTGCTGACCACCCAGTACCTCGACGAGGCCGATCAACTGGCTGACGACATCGTCGTGATCGATCACGGCAAGGTGATCGCGCACGGCACTTCGAGCCAACTCAAGGATCAGATCGGCGGCGATCGCCTCGAGATCACGCTGAAGGATGAAGCCCAAGGTTCGGTTGCCGAATCGGCGCTTGCGCCACTGGTTTCGGGCGAAGCCACGATCGACGGTGTGCAGTACTCCGCACCGGTAGCCGGAGGCTCTCCGGTTCTGATCGAGGCTGTTCGCGCGCTAGATGCCCACAGCGTGGGGGTTGCCGATATCGGTCTGCGCCGCCCCACCTTGGACGACGTATTCCTCTCGCTCACCGGCCACAGCGCTGAAGAAGGCGAAGAGCAGGCGCAACCCGAAAGCCCTGAACCAGCCGGGCGCGGACGTCGAGGAGGTAGGCGATGAGCGCACCTGCGATCCAAGCCAAGCGACCAGCTCTCGGCTGGACGTTCCACGACGCGGTGATCATCGCCCGCGCCACGATCGCCGCCTCGTTCCGCGTGCCTGAGGCCCTGTTCTTCCAACTGATCCAGCCGGTGATCTTCGTCCTTTTGTTCGCTTACGTTTTCGGTGGCGCCATCCCGATTCCCGGCGCCGAACCGGGCAGTGAAGCGGATGCATCTCTCTACCGGCAGTACTTGATGCCGGGCATCTTCGGTCAGACGGTGGCCTTCGCCGCGGCGTCGAGCACTGTGGGTCTGGCTGAGGCGATGCAGCGCGGCATCATCGATCGCTACCGCGCGCTGCCGATGTCCCAACCGGCCGTGCTGCTCGGCAACACCATGGCGAATGCTCTGCGGCAGATCTTGGTGCTCACCGTGCTCAGCATCACCGGCTTCATCGTCGGGTGGCGCATCAACGACGGAATCTTGAATTCGATCTACGCATACCTGCTGCTGTTGCTCTTTGCGTACACGGTCACTTGGGTCGGTGCGTTCGTGGGTCTTTCGGTGCCGAATACCGAGACAGCCAACACCGCCGGGTTGATCTGGATCTTCCCGCTGACCTTCTTGTCCAATGCGTTCGTGCCCATTACCGCGCTGCCCACGTGGTTGCAGTACTTCGCGGCGTTCAACCCGATCTCGAGTTTGGTGCAGGCCACCCGTGAACTATTCGGCAACCCTACGGGCGCACCGACCGACTTTTGGACGTTGAACAACCCGGCGCTGTACACCGTGATCTCCTGCGTTGTGGTGATCGCGATCTTCGCGCCGCTCGCGGTGCGCAAGTACCGCACCGCCACCAGCAAGTAGTCGAAAGCGAGTTTCGAACTAACCGGTGTAGGTCTCCACCTTGAGGATCTCCACGTTCATCGTCTTGCCGTTCGCCAACTCATAGCTGGCGGTTTCGCCGACCTTTTTGCCCTCGACAGCAGCGCCTAGGGGTGAGGTCGGGGAGTAGACCTCGATCGAGGCGTGGGCGGCTTCCTCGCGGGAGCCGAGTAGGAAGGTCTCTTCGTCGTCGAATTCCACGAAGCGAACAGTCACGACCTTGCCCGCGGCGACCTCGTCGGCGGCGGACTCGGGAACACCGATCTTGGCGGATTCCAGCAGTTGCTTGAGTTGGCGGACCCTGGCCTCGTTCTTGCCCTGCTCCTCCTTAGCGGCGTGGTAACCGCCGTTCTCCTTGAGATCGCCCTCTTCTCGGGCAGCCTCGATTCGCTTGGTGATCTCCACCCGGGTGGGGCCTTCCCGATCGGCAAGCTCGTTCACCAACCGGTCGTACGCCTCTTGGGTGAGCCAGGTCGTCTCAGTCATAACGCACCACTGTAAATGCCGTGGCAAATCCGGCCACTGTGAGGCAGTGGCCCCTCAGTCGGCCGTCCACGGCTGCTCGGGCACCGCGATCCCCGGCGGGAACTGCGGTCCCGGCGCGCGAAGTTCGCCCGGCCGTTCACACGCGAGCACCTCCACCGCATACGCGGGAGCAACGGTGCGCAGTGAGTAGTCGATGGTGACCACGTCTGCTCCGGGTGGGATGACGATCTCGGCGTATCCGACATCGATCCGCTTGGAGTCTTGGGCCCGCAAGATGCAGATGACTTCGTCATTGCCGTCTCGGGAAACATCGAAGGTTGCATCCGCACGATCCGGTGCCACGACCGTCCAGGTGATGAGCTGATGGCGAACGTCATCACGCACCAGCATCAGCCCGGCGAAAGCCACGCCGGCGAGAAAGAGAACCGTCACCACCACGGAAATGACGATCGGGGACAGCCGCCGTTTGTCCAGCCCGTAGCGCGCCCGCATCTGGGGCGAGAGTTGGTCTGGCGAGAAGGGCGAGGACACAGGTGCGAGACTAGGTCAGTGCTAAGCCACGAGCCCAACAACGTGCCCAGTAACAAACCACTGCGCCTGATGGCGGTGCATGCCCACCCCGACGACGAAGCCAGTAAGGGTGCCGCCACGACCGCCAAGTACGTGGATGAGGGCATCGAGGTGATGGTCGTCACCTGCACTGGTGGTGAACGAGGCGACATTCTCAACCCGGCCATGCAAGAGGCCGTGGACACCGAGGGCATCCACACGGTCCGCGAGCGGGAGATGGCTAACGCCGCTGCGATCTTGCGGGTCAAGCACGCCTGGTTGGGTTTTGAGGATTCCGGCTTCCCGGAGGGTGACCCCAAGCCCCCGCTACCGCCGAACTCCTTCGCTGCCCGACCGCTGCACGAGCTCACCCCGGCCCTGGTTCGCCATATCCGCGATTTCCGCCCGCAGGTCATCACCACCTACGACGAAAACGGTGGCTACCCCCACCCCGACCACATCCGCACCCACGAGATCACGATGGCCGCGGTCAAGGAAGCAGCCGATGTCGGCCAGCACGCCGATCTCGGCGAGCCGCACCAGGTCTCCAAGATCTACTTCAATCATCAGTTCTCCAAGACCCGCGTGGCAACACTGCATCAGGCGATGCTCGACGCCGGCCTGGAATCGCCCTACGCGGAGTGGATCGAGAACTGGAAGGACCGTGACGACAACTTCCGCCGCGTGACCACCCGGGTGCACGCCGCGGACTATTTCCCTGTCCGTGATCAAGCCCTGCTGGCCCACGCCACGCAGATCGACCCGAACGGCATGTGGTTCGCCGTTCCGCTGGAGATGCAGCAGGAACTGTGGCCGACCGAGGATTTCGAACTCGCGTGGTCAGCCATCGAGGTACAGACTCCAGAGGACGACCTATTCGCCGGGCTAAGGGGCTGAGGCAGACATGAACAGCAACGTGAGTCTGGTCATCGACGGTGGCCTGCAGATTGTGGGCATCATCGTCCTCATCCTCGGCATTGTGGTCTTCTTGCTGTGGAAGTCGATGAACCGGCAGATCAAGAAGATCGACACCAATCTGCCTGCCGGCCCGCAGGATCAGCGCATCGCCGAGGACGAACACTTCACCGAAGAAGCCGTGATCCACGGTGAGGAAGAACGCGACGAGGATGAGCAGCGCACCTGACATCAAAGTGCGCCCGTCTGCTCAGGACATCTGGCGCACCGCGATCACCCCGCGCTGGCTGATCGCGCTGATCGCATTGATTGCGTTCATCGCCGTGTGCATCGTTCTCGGTCGCTGGCAATGGGACCGCACGCAAGACATCCTGGCCGCCGAACGGTCGGCTGCATCCGAACCCATCTCGCTAACCGAACTGATCAACGACGACGGCACTTGGGGCAACGCGGAGATCGGCAGGACTGTCATCCTCGACGGAACCTTCACCGGTGATGAAGTCTTGATTCCGAATCGCGAGTACGAAGGCGAGGCTGGAACCTGGACAATCACGCGTTTTGAACTCGACGACCAACGAAACGTCGCGGTGGTTCGCGGCTGGTTGCCGAACGAGACAACGAGTCCGCCCATCCGACAAGAACCCACCCGCATCGAAGGTGTGCTGCATCCGAACGAGGCGTTCTACCAAGGTGCGAATGAAGAACAGATCATCACCGTCGATGCAGCCGCGCTGGCCAATGCGTGGAATGCAGATCTCATCGACGGCTACGTGATGTTGCAAGACCAGGATCCGATCCTGTTGGCCGCGGACGCCCCCGCCCCGGTGATCGTGCCGCCCACCGTTCAGGTGGGGAATGTCCCTTTCCCGTTGCAGAACTTCTTCTACGCGATCCAGTGGTGGATCTTCGCCGCCTTCGCGATATTCGTGTACGGCAGGTGGCTGTACTTGGACGCAAGGAAGTAGGTTCCCGTTCGTGATCACGGTTATGGGTGAAGCGCTCATCGACATCATCGTGAGCCCTCAGGGAGAAGTGACGGCAGCTGCCATCGGTGGCGCGCCGTTGAACACCGCCCGAACGTTGGCCCGGCTTGATGTGCCCGTTTCATTCCTCGGTGGTGTTTCGACCGATGCCTTCGGTCGCCGGATCTCGCGGATGCTTGCCTCCGATGGTGTGTCGTATGCACTAGGTGAGCCGATGGATGCGCCCACCACGTTGGCGATCGCCGAGTTGGACGATGGTGGTGCGGCTTCCTACCGGTTCGTCTTCGATGGAACCTCGGCCACCTTGGTGACGCCTGGAGATGCCATTGGCGCCGTCACAGCCGATTGTTCGGTGCTCCACGTGGGCACGCTGGCGTTGGTGCTCGAGCCCCTTGCCGATGCGACGCAAGCCGTGGTCGAAGCGGCCCCGGATTCGAGAATCGTCATGGTGGATCCGAACTGCCGCCCTGCTGTCATGACGGGTTCGGCGGTTTTCGAATCGACACTGGCGTCCGTGCTTGCCCGCGCCGATGTGGTGAAGGTCAGTGGTGATGACCTGGAGTTCTTGTACCCCGGTGAGCGGCCGGCTACGGCCGCCGAGCAGATTCACATGCGCACCGGTGCCACGGTTCTCTTCACTGACGGCGCGAACTCGGTGGTAGTGATCTGTTCT
>Ga0102941_1001466_pt1 | contig 11064 bp, 11 predicted proteins | sample SalPonR2_C_D2_MG_FD_79281 | JGI IMG/M metagenome (GOLD analysis project Ga0102941, IMG submission 79281) | Salt pond soil microbial communities from South San Francisco under conditions of wetland restoration - Salt Pond MetaG R2_C_D2_MG | ecosystem: Environmental > Aquatic > Marine > Intertidal... | reverse complement strand
CTTCTCCGAGTCTTTAACCGGGTCAGATAAAAAGATAGCCCTCTCCGCTGCTCTTCGAGTTAATAACCCCTTATTTACCTCAAGCTCTCCTGTATCCTTATTCCGTACTTTATTAAACTCTAAGATCTTATCTGCAGCACTCTGTTTATCCCCTTTATTCAAAAGCTCTACAATAGAGCCCATTTTTCCCGTACCTACATTGAAAGCTAAAGATGTAAGCGCTGCTTTTTCCGCTTCACTCATAGGTACTTTCACATCTTTTAGAAATGATTGATGCTTTGCAATATCATTTTGGAGGAGCTGCTCGGCTTGCTCCTTACTTAGCTGAGAGAAATCCTCCCCAGGCTTTTTCAAGTGCCCGTACCCTATAGTTCCATAACCTGCTACATCGCTATAAGTCCCCGAGCGGAATCCCTCAAACTTCTTTAAGATATCGGCGGTTAAATTCTCGCTCTGCACTACTGAGGGATCTATCCCATAATGCTTAAGCGCCGACCGTCCCGAGGGAGGTATCTGGGGGATATTTACTCCGGTCAGGTTACCTACTTTAGAAGTGGCTTTATTAATTACCCCAGAGACCGAATCGGAGACTTGATTGATAGAAGAAGATATCCAGCTCCAAGCTGATGATGTAATTTGCTTAGTCTTCCCTTTAATTGAATCTACCGATTCCTTAAATACATCATCGTAGATCTCCCCTATCTCAAACTTAAAGAAATTCAAAATAGGCTTTAAATTATCGGTATATAAATCTTCTAGTAACCGAGCAGCAGACTCATACTGTTCTTCAAAAAACACCCCAGTTCTCTGCATAATCTGCGAAGCTTTTTCTTTTAATGAAGGGGGGTTGGTTAGGAGCTCATGAAGCGCATTCTTCATTGTAGGTACGATACCAAACTCTTCATTAAAGAAGTACTCCTTCATACCACGGAAGCCATCGTAGAGTTCCTGTGGCTCTGCAATCCCAAACCCCATACCTGAAAGCACCGAGGAGAGAGAGGACAAGATTTTCGTTTTTGTGGAGATCTCTTCGGAGGAGGGGATGTCTGCAATCTTACCTGCATCTGTCCAACCACTAAGAGCATCAGTAACGCTTAAAATAGCTTGCAGAGGTACTGCAGCTTTAGCGAGAACGCTGGCACCTCCTCGAAGAAGCCCTTTCGATGCTACTGCAGTACCTCCCGTTGCCCCTGCAGCTCCCCCTAACCCAAAAAACTTCTGAAAAAGAGAAGACATACCCCCGGCTGCTTTCCCTAGAAGGTTCTTACCCGAAGACAGAATCCCCTTTGCTTTTCCGAGTGCAGCCCCACCGGCAGCTCCCCTCAAGAGAGTGGAGAGTATACCCCCTGAATCACCTCCCGAGAATATACCTCCCGAATCACTTTTCTCCTCAATATCCTCCAAATGGGAGTCGATACTTAGAAGCAGATTTTCTTGATCCTGATCTCGTTTTTTACTTCGCATACTAAACACTTCAAAAATATTCAGTATACCCCCAAGAAGTGCTCGATGCTTATCATTAGTTACTCCATCAAGGAGGGTAGTTTGATGTTGTTTACTAGCGACGTCAACAACTTGCTCTGTAGCTACCTCTACTTGTTTTATATCACGGGAGAGGTCTTTGAGGGACTGTACTTGATCCTGGGCGAGGGTAACGAGGGCTTTTGATTCCGACCTATCTTCGAAAGCATCCCGAGCTTGTTCTAGTAGGGGCACTAGTTCATGAACTCCCGTCGTAGGGTCGTATTCAACATCCACGACTTCTTGAAAGTCGTCAATAGTCTTATTCAGGTTGGAAAAGTGGCTAGCAATGTCTAATGACTTAAACCCTTCCTCCATTTTTCCCGTAAGTACATCTAGCCCCTTAAGGATGTACATAAGGGTATCCCTCACCTCGAATGTAGCTTCCATTGTACGAAGGGCGGGGGACTCCATAAGCTCCATAGAGCGAGATATAAGCTTACCTGTCTTTCCGATGAATGTATTATTCTCTTTATTTTCTCGTATCTGGAGATTTTTTAAACTATCTAAGCCCCCGGCAAGTTTTTCCGATTGCATCTCCGTCTTCTTCCCGAAAAACTCCATGATAGTTGTAGTAGATGCCATCAGAATATCGAACCAACCTTTTTCCATGACTACGGAAAAGGTTTTATCCATGCGCTCTAAGATATCTGACGTAAGCTCCCGTTGGGATTTAAGCATCACTACTTCATTAGAATCCTCCCTTCGAATACCTTGTCTCGGGTGTACTCTCCTATCTAATTCCCTATCTGTTTTCTTTTCAAGATACGCAGTTACATTATCCGCCATATCAAGCTGCGAATTACGCATATCTGTAAGAATCTGGGTCTGAGGATCTTCGGAAAACCCCGCTTCTTCAGGTTCTTGTATTCGCTGTAGCGCCTGAGGAGGCTCGGTAAACATAGAAGGGGCTACAGTCGGTACCTCGGCAGGTTGCTTTTTTAACCCTCCCAATATAGCAGCCTCTTCTAATTGCTGCTCGATAGAGGCTACTTTATCGAGCAACTCAGCCTCATATACTTTGGTGCTATCTAAAAGAGACGTAGGCGTCTCCGCATAGGAAGGCTCTACAACTCCCGAGACTTGCGCAGGGATATCTTGGTTATAAGATGCATCTAAGTTCCCGGATGATTCTTTACTTTTTGTAGGTGGGTAAGGATACTCTTCAGAAGTCCCTTCCCCAGAAGATGACCGGTCTTCTGGATTATAGTCTTCTGAAGCTTGGCGTTTTTCGAGGAGTGACTTGAATGTCCCTCCTAAAGATCTTACATCGATAAGAGAAGAGAGTACTTCGGATACCCCTCCGAGACCTGCAAGTGCTAATGCAGCCTGCGTTGCTCCGGAGCGGGTTTCTTGAGTGACTACCCCTTTAGCGGAACCTGCAACATTTTTTGCTCTGTCCAGCGCCCGCCGCCGAAGTGTCTCTTTTTCTCTCTCCTGTCCTTCATCGGCAATACCTTCTTCTATTGCTTTTAGAGAGTCTACCATAGACCGCTGACTCTCTAGAGAACGCTCTTCTTGTCTGCGCTTTCTGTGGCGCTCAACTTCTGTAGTCTCTTTATCAATAATATCTACCATAGGGATCTCCTTATTGGTAGGAAGACTACTTAGCTGCGTTCTCCAAGCTTTGAATTAAGGTCTCATAAAGGAACTTTACCTCTGCATAATCCTTACTCTCCAAGCAATCAGGAGAGATATGAAGCTTACTTGCCAAAGCGTATTCTACCTGAAGCAGACTCTTGATGCTCACGAAAAGGTTGAAGTTGTGAATGGAGTCTATCTAAGGATACTTCTAGCACTGCGCCGCAAGGTGTTTTCTTGCCTCCCATGTGCCTCTCTTGGGCAATAACCCCGTCACAAGTAAGGATGATAGGTTTTATTCCGTGTTGAAATAAGGCATCTACTTCCTTAATAACTCCGTAGTCTTCCCAGTTTATGTTTTGAATGAACTCGTAGCGATCATCAAACGGAACTTCTTTGCCATTAATAGAGATAATTTGTTGAGCAAAAACCGCATGGGATGCTTCGAGTATAACATCTGCAGAATCTTCATCTATCTTCCCAAGCTTATAAAGTTCGAGTAAAGAGCCAATAGTTGTGGGTGAAAGCGCTATATCTTTACCTTGCATAGTTACTACCGCAGGGAGTTCCGGTACTTTATCATATAGGTCGGTGAACTCTACTTTATCGATAGAGGATACCTGGGTGTGTTTCTTCCCACAGCGATTACAAGTAACCTCAAACTTAAATTGACTTGTACCAATTGAAGATATTTTTCTTAGCAAACTTACGTACAGAAAATCGGGAAAAGTAAGCTCCATCTTATCAAATGAAGTAATAATACCTTGAAGTAAATACTCATATAAAGTTTGAGTTTTTACTTTAGATTGGGAGAGGGTTTTCAAGTCTCCAAAGGTATAAGGTAGGTAAGAGATTTCCGCACCCGAATCATAAGGAAGCCCCCCGGAAGGTAGATCGCTACAGGGCACCGTGATCGCAGATAGCTTTCTTTCTTGCATTATCGCAGCCGTACTCTCTTGCTGCGAATCTTTTGGATTAAACTTCATATAATGTCCTCCGTATTTTCTGAAATCGTATCAAGTTTTTAGCATCCCTTAAAGGCGAGAAGGGCAAAAGTTTTGACGGAGTCAGTGTTTTTGACACTTTCCCTAAAATAAGGTATAACTGGTTTAGTTCTAACAATTAGCGCAGGTGCTTTATGTCGGTAAAACAGATAGCCATTCTGGTATGTATAGTACTAGGTTTTATTACTGTTTTTGCCTTTTCTTTTAATAAGTGGGGCGTAACGGAAGCTAGTATTATATGCTTAGTTCTCATAGCGTTTTTTTATAAAAAAATAGTTCGGGTTTTTCAAGAAGACGAGCAAGAAAGGTAGTCATGATGAGGAAATTTTTATGCGTCGCATTATTAGGTGCATTGGCAGTGGGTTGTACTCGGATAGAACCGGGGTACGTAGCTGTTAAAGTAGATACCTGGGGAACATCAGAAAAGGGCTCTATGGAGCAGGTCGGCCCAGGCAGGTATATGAGCTGGGGTGGGGTAGAATTTTATAAGTTTCCTGTCTTTGTGCAGCAAAAAATATGGACAAAAAATAAGCAAGAAGGCTCTCCCATCGACCAAAGTATTACTATCCAGACTAACGAAGGTCTTAGCGTAAACCTCGATATAGGTCTAAAGTTTATGGTAAATAAGGAGAAAGCTCTTAATATTTTTCGAATGTATCGAAAAGGTATAGATGATGTAGCCGATGTTTTTCTTAGAAATCAAATTAGAGACGCTTTCGTTTCCGAAGCGTCTCAGTATGCCGTTACGGATCTCTACGGGAAGAGGAAAAATGACCTCCTTACAAACGTAGAAGAGAGAGTAAAAAAGGAAGTTAACCCTACAGGTATCATTGTAGAGCGTATATATATCATTGGCGATATGAGGTTCCCTGATACTGTAAGAAGAGCCCTTAATGCAAAAATAGAAGCAGGGCAAAAAGCAGAACAACGAGAAACAGAACTACGTGAAGCGGAAGCAGAAGCTCAAAAAAGATTAGCTACCTCCCGAGGGGAAGCGGAAGCTATCTTACTCAAAGCTAATGCAGAAGCTAATGCAAATAAAGTTATCTCCAAATCATTAGACCAAAAAGTTCTCCTAGGTAGATTCATCGAAAAGTGGGATGGTAAACTCCCCTCTACCATGTCAGGTGATAGCATCCAGCTTCTTAAATCCCTCGATAAATAACCTATAATCTCCCTACAATAACTAATGTAACTGAGTAGAGATTACCCTCCGAGCTAGAGTCCCCCATAAAAGTTAAAGTACCTTCTGGGTAGACAAAGTAGCTCATTCTCTTAATAGGCTTTCTATCAATCGAGAGCTTTTGTACATCTACCTGCTTTGCGTACTCAGAGAGAAGTGATATGTAGTCCCCATTATTTAAAATCTCGACGTTGATCCAGTTATCAAAAAAATCATAGAGTGTTCCTTTATCATCATCATAGAATGATAAAGAAATCTCATGATCCGAAGTAGATTTTGCAAACCTTGCCCTACTCATGGGGGTATCTACCATATGAGATTCTATAGTGGCTGTAGGTATTGAGATATCCACGGCGGGAAACCAAGTATCAAAAGGAGTAGGCACGCCCTGGATGCGCACATCCCATAAATGCTTCTGCCCCCATTGGATACCTCGGATCTGTTCTATATTGCGCAAAAAAACCATACCTCCTCCTTTGGTAAAGGAAAATATGATATATGATTAGTCAAAGGATATGTAAATTTTGCAGTCGAAAACTTCTTGCAGCTTTCTCATAGTTTCACTTTTAGGAATAGATCCCTGTTTCCATCGGTAGAAAGATGCTAGGGAAACTCCCAACTCATTACACAAAGCAGGGATATCATCTACCATTTCGAGAATCTCTGTAAACTCTACCATCTTAGGTGACTACAGGGCCTCTCTCTCCATCTAAATTCTAACGAATTATAAGTGGGGCTTCTAGGGATTGAACCCACGCTGTATAGCCCTACAGCGATACTGAGAACTACACAACGTAGGTTTACAAAATGCAAGAGAGTTAGCGGAAAAATACCAAAACGCTTTCATCTCCACTCAAGTCTTCACTGCCTCGTTCCAGATATGAATGGAGTATTCCCGCTTGTTATAATAAAAATTCCCTTTAATTTCTCTTATGAACTTATAAATTATCTTACTTCCATATTTTGTACGGATGGAGATATCATCCACTTCGGCATCTATTATGGAGCCGTTTTCAAACTCCGTATTTTCTCTAGTTAATAGAAAAGCACTCCCCGTATCGGGGTTCTTAGCTTTGTAATATTTTCTTCCTTTTGATACGATCTCTATTTTCATTTCGTCACCTTCTCATTTTGTGTTATGTAAAATAGCGTTGTATACTACAACGAGAAATACGCCAAGAAAAACTTTACATAAAACTCTCAGGAAGCTGTAAATGCTCTTTCGCTTCTTTAGAAAGCCTATAGCCTTCATCGGTTACAACGATAAGCTTATCATTAATTGCCTTAGCGAATTTATTATGAAAATTTGTTCGAATAATACCTAGAAGATCCGCTGCTTTACTTTTATTCCTTCCGGAGTAATTATAAGCAGAGACTACGAGATACGCCTCAAAGCTGTTCATTACTTTTCTGAGATGAATGGGGTTATCAAGCTTAATCCCACTTAAAATAGTTTTATAATCCACTGTTAACATTTGCATTCCTCTTTATTTATTTGTAAACACAATACAACAAAATTAAAGGTATTGCTATCAGTGTAATAAAATTTGACACTTTCCTTTTTACCAATTTTGAGATACAAGACTTACAATTCTCAGTTGACTTATGTAAAGAAAAAGTTTACATTGGGGGAGTGAAAAAACACTCCCAAAAAGACAGTGGCAAGTATATTATTTAGTATGCTTGCTATTTTTGTTTCTCTGTAGAATTGAAAAATAGTATTCCTTACATCATATTTCAAAGGAGATTAAAAATGATAAAAGCTTCCCAAGTACTAGAACAATTTATAGCTGTAGAAGAGAACGACGAATTTGATATCATGGAGGATCTAGGTCTTCTTCTTTCTGAAGATTTATTTGATTCTCCTGAAGAGTACCAAGCATATAAAGCTGACCTCCTCGAAGCTAAAAGGATTTTTGGTAGACTTAAAAAAACAGCCAAAAAAGCAAAAAACAAAGCATCACAAATAAAAAGAGCTACCCCTCAGAAAAAACGCTTTAGCGGAAAAAAAGGACTTGCTGTTGCCGGAGCTGCAGGGGCTTACTTTGGGGGAGCTAAAATGCATAGAAAATTACAGAAAAAACGAGCGAATAAAGATTTTTAACTTTCGGGGTAGTAATGGATTTTGAGAGAAATTTTAAAAAAAGTTTTACTTCTCGGATAGTGAAGCTCGTCAGGGGCTTGAAGTATTTAGGCCCTCTGGGTAGAGATAACGTAGAAACTTTTGAGTACGAAGATTACCGACCGCTTACAGCAAATGCAATAGACGATAAAATATTACTACTTATGATTGCCCAAACCGCAGCATACTATAAAGAGTTTCTACCAAAAGGAGGAGACGTACAAATAAGCTTAATGATCTCCCCACCAAAAACCGTTATTACCTATAACGCCAAGAAAGGATGGGGTCATCTCTTCCAAATGCTTCGAAAGCACACGCATCGGGGAGGGTTAGATGAGATACGACTCACCGGAATCTCAAGAGGGAAAAAATTATTTTATACCTCTTACAAAACCTACTCCGATGAGAAAAATGAAATCCCCGAGGAAGAAGCTTTAACTTTTATAAAGACGTACAGTTCCAACCCAAACATAGAAGCTACGGTACCACCACTACCCGAATTACCGGAGTTCTAGTCTTTCCATGAATCATGTCTTGTAACAAAATTTATTCCAAAGCTATACACTGCGAGATCTTCTTCAAAAGCTGCGATCCACACCCCCTTAAAAGCAAATGCAGCTCCTTTACCTTTCTTCTTAAGCTCCGGGTAATCATCAAGTATAGAATTATATCTCCTTCATCTGATGCCATTTCAATTACTCGATCTAAAAGCTTGACAGAAAGTTCGTTTGCTTCTTTTGGCTAGTAAAGTTATATCCACTTTCGTACACTTCCGTAAGTTATTTATACCCAGAACCTCTTTTTTCTTGAGAGGAATACATCCACCACCATCTTCTTCTTCTGGAATTTCAAACCAAAATTCCATTCCATCTGTTTCTTTAAACTTGGCAAAAAAGTTTCTACCAGATCATACTTTTTTCTCTTTTTTAATCTCAATTTCATTAAAAATTACCTCCAAGAAGCTTTACAGTTGTCTGTAAGACATTGAAAGAAATATTCATTCATATTTTTATTTAGAAGTAACAGTTTATCTCTAATTTCTAAATGGTTAGATGCATCAATAGGCTTTTCTTCTTGGAAACTTGAGTTTAAGTGTAAAGTAAAAATATCTTCATTCGTACTAGCATTTTTTACCTCTGAAGGTACTTTGGATATTATTTGTGTTTCAATTCCATCTTTTAATAACGTTACTTCATTTCTAAAGCTTTTAAGATACTTACAATGAGTACTCGGAAACGGTAGTGTTAAGTCAGGTTTCAGATACGGCTCAAGATAAATACAAATATCTGAATTACCTACGCAAAAGCCTAAATCAAAATGGTTTATCTTGCTTGTAGATATTTTTGAAATCTCTCCGACATCGACATATTGTAAAAATGCTCTGAATAGTTTTTCATGTTCATCAATAATAGAAGAAAATCCTTTATATTCTTTAGAAGCGTCAAGCTCGAAAAGGAATGTAAAAGTATTATTTTCAATTAGAATGGTATTATCTCTTTTAAGATTTTGAAATATATGTACTTTATGACTTTTTTCTTCTACACATGAACACCCTGTACGATCTAATTTTATATTTACTTCAAAACGATTATTTACTTTGTAATTAGAAAAATGAAAAGTTCCAAATAAACTTTTAATTCTACTTATAGTCTTTGAGTACATAGATGTTACTAAACTATCGCCATCAGGAGTTGATATCTCTAAAGCAGGTGGAAATGAAAAGGTTATTGAAATTTTTTTAAGAGGAAGAGATAGTTTTCCATCACCAAAATATTTTAAGCTCATAGTTTTCTCTTTTCTTTTAATTTTATCATGGAGTAAATAGTTTCTCCAAATTCCAACTAACTTAGTTTTTATAAAACAAAACAAAGACAAAGTACAATAATTTTTCAAAGATAAACTCCAGTGTCATATTAATATCTTTCCATTTTTTTTTTTCTGAAAATATAATGTCTAACTATTTGTTATAGGATCCTACGTGCGATTTTTTACGATGTAAATCACTTTGTATCAATACAAAGTATCCTGACGAATTCCCAAAGGGTTACAAGTCATTCTTATGAGATTTCTCGAGAATGAGTAATAGAGAAGGCTTTCTTCGAGGAAGTATTCACCGAACCTTTTGGTCAGCTAGGTTCAAGACAAATCACCCCTAAGTTATTCCAATGAAATTATTTTTTATTTTCAGAACGTAAATTTTAGCAAGTAAGATCCTATTATGCCTATAGAAGAGCTAAAGAACTCAGAGTGCAGCTTGGACTCCAGATCTGCCATCTGCCGGCTAAGTAAGTATCAAATGGAATATGCTAATTTGAGCAATCAATACCACTAAAATCTTCGGGTATCCATAAACCTCTTTTCTTTCGTTCTTGCTTTATCTTTTCAGGAAACAGCTCATTCAAGGGATCTCTGTAGCTCTTAAGAATCTCTGCTTCGGATTCAATCAGATCAAAACGAGCTTTTATGATATCAAGATCCCCAATCTCACAGCCCAGCCAATGTCTGTTTTTCAGTTCCGAAACAATATAGGTAGTTCCAGAACCACCGAAAGGGTCTAGAATTATATCTCCTTCATCTGATGCCATTTCAATTACTCGATCTAAAAGCTTGACAGAAAGTTCGTTTGAACCTTTTCTTCTTTTGAACTTTGCATGTCTTACTGGTGAAATATCGATCCAAACGTCACTAAGATTAACTCCTTTAGGGTTCATTTTGTTTTTGTAACCACCGTAATCTTTGAGTTCCTTGAAGCAGTTCTGACAAACCTGCATGGGCAAACGATCAGGGTGAAAAGATTTTGGTTTCTTTCCTTTTACAAAGTATAAAAGTGAATAGTGAGAGGGGTATAACCTGGAGGATACAGGAAGACTATTTTTGAATTCAACTCCAATCCAGTGTTTAAAAGTTAAGTAGTTCCTCATATATTCTGAAAAAATAATATTCCACTTTGGGATATTCCAAAGAAAGAAGGACCCCCCAGGTTTCAATAGCCGTATGCATTCATCTATCCACCCTTTACTCCAACTTATATAGTCTTTTTCCTTTAAGTTATCATCTATTTTTGAGGGGTAGTGCTTGGATAAGTTAAAAGGAGGATCTGCAAAGATCAAGTCCACGGACTTAGAAGGCTGGGCTCTAAGCATCTCCATACAATCCTGTTTAAAAACTTTTCCAAGGTCTGTCTTAAAATGCTCGATGTCTTGAGTAATATTAGGGGTTGCAAATGCTCTCCGTGGGAGAATTTCTTGAATTTGTTTAGCATTTTTGGAAATCATGGAGAGAAGCTCCTCGTTAAAAACTCCAAGTTCTAGTCTCAACTGAATTTCCGATTTACCAGAAGCTTTGACTATTTTTCTTAAGTCCTCACCTATGGGAAACACTCTCTCCTCATTGTAATACTTTAGCTCCTTAACATTGAGTCCACATTTCCTAGAAAACTCTTTAACTTGAGATGGAGTTGTGATTTGTAATGCCTCAAAAAGGTGGCAAAAATTGTTCATAAAAATAGCCCTTACTTTCAAGTAGCTCCGATGAGAAAAATGAAATCCCCGAGGAAGGAGCTTTAACTTTTATAAAGACGTATAGTTCCAACCCAAACATAGAAGCTACGGTACCACCACTACCCGAATTACCGGATTTCTAGTCTTTCCATG
>Ga0102941_1001463_pt1 | contig 11079 bp, 4 predicted proteins | sample SalPonR2_C_D2_MG_FD_79281 | JGI IMG/M metagenome (GOLD analysis project Ga0102941, IMG submission 79281) | Salt pond soil microbial communities from South San Francisco under conditions of wetland restoration - Salt Pond MetaG R2_C_D2_MG | ecosystem: Environmental > Aquatic > Marine > Intertidal... | reverse complement strand
GGGTTAAATGAAGAGCCGCCATGCAAAAGAAGGCCTTTGGGGAAAAGAAGAACCTTTGACCGGGATTGAGGGAACCATTAGCGCCATGAAGAGAACGGGACTCAACTGCATTAGAGTTTGCAGATTGGTCCGAGTGCGTATGGATGTGATGTTCAATGCCATTGGCTGTAATCTAAAGCGCTTGTTCAGAGTGTGTCCAAACAAGCGGATACACAAAAATAAACCACCGTTGCTGTTGAATCATATCGCATAAGACGGTAAAAAAGTTAGGGATTGCCCTCTGATTTGAGGAAAAGTACATTTTATACGGAGTTTTTCCGAAAACTCAGAGAAGAACATCTGTTTCTGAGTGAAAAACGTTTTTTCCTTTGAAAAATTCGCTTATTTGAGGGATATTCCCTTTTTTGGAAATGGCAGTTTTTTCGGCGGAATCAGTATATTGTTCAGTGATCAGGACAGAAAAGACTCTCCCTTTTTCTGATAGAATTCGAGCTCAAAGGATGAACAGTACTGCTGGTTGATCCGCAAATATATCCCACAAACTGCATTCACGCGTTGGAGGCTGAAAATGGTATACTTTAACTTCATTTAACGAAGGGAGAACTATATGCGTAGAAAACAGTCAATTTTTCTGGTTTTTTTACTGTTCACCATTTCTGTTGTTTTTGGAGTCACGGGGGGAACTGGAGCCAGAATAAACAGTAAGCTGATTCGTAGTGCTGAGGTGGAATCTTTTCTGGTTCAGGCGGGAATCAACTATGATTATTTTTACCGGAAGTTTTGTTACGAAGAATCGAAAATTATGAGCATCAGCAATGACGAGTACTGGACGAATGACTATCTTATTTTAACCGTAAACGGAAAAGATCATCTGTTCAACATCGCTTTTAAAGAAAGCCCAGAGGGTTATAAATGGGCAGAAGAATCTTTGGCAATTAGTCTGCTGGAGAGTGAAGATTTAACTCAAACATTATGGTTGAGCAATTCTTTTTTTGAAAAACAAGCCCGTGCCTGGCAAAAACGTCACGAATGGGCCATCACTGATGGCATCCAAGATGCCAAAAAGGGCAGTTTTTTCATGAAAATCGGTTGGAGCGCTATGTCGGCTATTCCGGCTGTAGCAAGTGGCGGAGCAACGATACCGATGACTGTTGCAATGTTGAGTACCACAAACAACATGCTGGATTGCATCAAAGATCTGATATCGGTAAGACCTGAGGACTTCTTATGGTTGGAGTTGGGAATCTCGCTATTGGAAAAGGAACATCCGGTCCTTCGAACTATATCGGATCAAGTGGCAATGAGAGAATCTCTTGAGAAAAAAATCAGTAAACTCTCAACGGCTGTATCGGACATAAAAGAGTTGATTAAATCCTACAGTAAGTTAATCAAAAATCTTAAAGCTGATGAAATATCGGGGGAAGAGCTCATTGTCGAGATTGGCAACAGCGAGTCAATCATTTTAAAAAACACGGGAGTTCTTTTAGAAGATGAGACCCTGCTAGACATTGGAGAAAAAATCGGCATTATACCTTTAACGGTTAATATCGCCTCTTTGAACATTGATGCGATAAAAGACATTTTACTGAACGAGATTAAAAAAATGACCTCTTCGTTAAGTAAAAGAGCCGTTTATATTATTACGAATATTGAATACCATGCCTTATTCGGTAAAATAATGGCAGAAGAAATCGCTGATCTTATCATAGAAAAAAAGAACATCCTCAATAAAAAACACTCGGGGCAAGAAGATTTTGATCGTTTAGTGGAAATCTCAGTGGCTATCAGAATGTATCAAAAGGTATATTGGGCGTGTTATACCCAAATGTATGAAAATATGATCTTTTATTCCAGAGCAAAAGGGTTAAAGGGAGCCCTCGACGGTTTAATGATTACCAAAAAAGAGTTGGAGGAATTGGAGAAACAAAAGAAAAGCGTCGAAGAGTACACGAATAATCTCAAAGACGCAGAATCGTGTTATTTCGATATTTATTATCATTTTCATTCAGCCCATCTAACCACTTCAAAAAAAATGGGGGATGTTGTCAACAAACCATTCGAATTTATGGCTCTTGTAAAAGGAACCCGCTTTTATATTGAGGATAACCAACTGAAAACACCCGGAGCTAATGCAGAAAAATCCAAACGGATCGTCAATCTCAGATATGATTTTTCCATGGGTCAATACGAGGTGACGAATGCACAGTTCATCGACTTTTTGAACGATGTTGGGGTGGATTCATCGGGAAAATTCAACGGACATGTAATCTTAAGATGGAAAAGCAACCATTACGAGGAGCCATTTATTATTCTATACGATTATAAGCAGAAAGAATACACAATCTCAGATTTCAACAAAGAACTGTTTCCAGTTGTAAGAGTTTCCTGGTGGGGAGCTATGGAGTACTGTAATTGGTTGAGTAGAAAATCCGGTCTAAAAATAGCTTATGATAAAACCGGCAATTTGTTAAATAAAAACGGAGAGATCACCGACGATATAACCGAAGTAGAGGGATTCAGATTACCAACTATAGCGGAATGGCAATATGCAGCACTGGGAGGAGACAAAGCGCTTAACGACGGATATCCTCAAACGGGAAACAACAATGTTAAATATTCACAAAAACAGACCGTGGAAAGCACCAATCATGCAAAATTTGCTATAATCCGCGATGACGGAACCTTTGAAGTAGGACATTATGAACCAAACGTACTCGATATATACGACATGGTTGGTAATGCGTTGGAATGGTGCACGGATTGCTGGAGTTTTGACAGATCATTTAATGAAGATTTCCCGAAGATTAATCCCGTTTCTGTTAAAAATCCTGAAAAGATCAAATGTCCCCATTTGTTTTTGGGTGCTCATTCAAAAATTGAGATCGATTATCTGTCGAGTATGGCGACAGCGAGAAATACAAACGATGATTTGGGATTTCGATTGGCGAAAACCGGACGGGTTCATACAAAAGAACTCACACATATAGCATATGAAATTCCTTTACAAATCCAATCCGACCCACCAGGTGCATCCGTGTACATCAATACATGTTTCATTGGGAAAACACCTGTACAAGAGGAATTAAAAATGGGAAATTATCATATGACCATAGAAATGAATTCCTACAAGACAGTGGAAAAAGAAATTGAAATTGGTAATCGTCAAACAGCATCATTCGATGTAAAATTGATAAAGAAAACAAAAGTTCAAGCCGACAGTCCGCACCCTTTAAAACTATTCGTTGCTGAATGGGGGAAATATGAAAAGAAAGAGTTCTTCAATGAAAAGGATACCGGCGTGAAATATGTGTTTAAATTTGAAAACTGGCATTCTGAGCATTATATCGAGAGTTATTGGTATCTTCCCGACGGTACACTATATAAAAAGAACCCCCCCCGAACTTATGGAAAAGCGGATACGGATGACGGGTTTCTATACCGTTCAACCGGCTATAGTTTTTCAAAAGCTAAAAATTTACTTAAAACCCTCAAAAATAACCCGGGAAGATGGAAAATAGAATTGTTTCTTGATGGAAAATATCTTGATACCCTCTATTTTACATTCCAAAATGCTGAAGAGCAAAGGACACAGAAAAACACCGAGCAAAAACCGGAGAGTTTTCAAATAAAGTTTAATAATTCCTACCTGATTTACATCCCCGCTAAAGATACTCTACAGCTCGCAGCTGAAGGGCATGTGCTTTCTTACGGGGAGAGTTGGATCGTTAAGGGTCTAAAACCCTATTTGTTTCATTTGAAGCACAAGAACTGGAATTATATTTGGCAGATTAATACTTCCAGAAGAGAAGTTCACAAGATTACAAACGGACATTTTGGCAGTCTGGGAGGAGATAAAAAAAGAATTTCAGTTGGGGTGGAAGTGACAGAGGATGAAAAAAGCCAGTCACCTCTCTCGTTTATCATCCGTTTTTCCGATACTCGTATGATTTACAAACCGGATACACAAAATTTGCGTATTCTGGCGGCTGGGTCGGATATTTCATACAGTCAGGAATGGTTAAAGAAAAATATGAAAAACTATCTTTTTCATTTAAAGAAGAAGAGTTGGCGGGGATTTTTTTGGAAAATCAATACAAGCCGGGGAACAGTATATCAAGTTTTAAACGGTGAATTTGGCCAATATGGGGGCGAGAGTAAAGAAATCAGCCTGAACCTCGATACCCTGTTTTAACGCGCATTTTCCATTGTAAGTGATATACTCAAACGACTAAAAAGTGATAAATAAAATTGGTGAAAAAAAGCCAACTGTTTTGGTATTATGAAACTCATTAAAAGACCAAAATTGGAGGCCAAAAATGAAAGGATGGAAAATGTACAGTAGAATTCACCAATTAAAAGAAGACGGGCTCAATAGGGCCCAAGTCGCCAGGAAATTGAGCATCAATTACAAAACCGTTTCCAAATACTGGAAGATGAGTGGATATTTCACTCAAAGAAACCCACTGTGACGGAAAAAGAACCCCACCTTCACGCTTAAAAGGACCCACTGTCACGGAGAAAGGAATCCACTTTCACGGTAACAACTCCGTTGAGCAAGTAACAAGCGAGGTTCATAAAGTCGCTTTTGAAGCGTTAAACCAAGACAAAGCGCTTAAGCGCTTTGTCTTGGTTTGCAAATGACCGTGACGGCTCTTAACGGCTGTTTTGATTGATCCCGTAGCGTTCCCGCATAGATTTTTTCCCATCGATGTAGATCTCGTATGAATTGTGCTTAATCCGGTCAATAATGGCCTCGGAAATCGTGACGTCTGCCTCACTTCCGATTCGGTCATACCACCCTTGCGGATCATATTGGGTACAGAAGTGCTTTTGTCAAGTGAATAGTGGCTCTTTCCTTTTTCAATAGAAACTGAGAATCATAAATACTTTACTCTAAAATAAAGGCTTTGCTCTATTCTATCAGCTCTATTGTTTGTTCCAACTATCAAAGGTACTCTATAGACTGAGAGCACCTCATTGATCTCAATAATTGTCTATTATAAATGGAAAGAGCCAGTTTTAGAATACCATAATCAATTTTGCCATTGTAAATCTCTATTGACAAAGAAAGAATTATTCTTTTGTCTCGACTCTGTATTTGCCTTTTGAAGTTTCAAGCAAAAGCATGAAATCTTCAGGGCTGGCTTTTTCGGGATTATCAAATAAAATATAAAATGAGTTTTCTACTCTTTCAAGGAGACCAAATGTTGTAAGATCAATATTTCCTCTACTATCGGTATATGTCAATATGCCATTTGTTTTTACAGCAATTTCTCTCGGATCATCATATGATGAAAAATCAGTCTCCTCTTCATCAAAATATCCTGGTGTAATAATGGCATGTAATACAGCATCATCTTGTATTAATTCAATAGCGTCCTGTTTAAAAACATTAGCTTTAATTCCTGCATCTCCTCTGTGATAAGGGTCATGTGCTGGTGCATCAGTTATCAACAAAATCATCTTGTTTGATTTTTTACGCCAACTCACTCTGTTGTATGCATAAGTTATTGCGTAATATGGATTTTCAGGCAAATCATCTCCACCATGGGCATCCAAATCATTCAAATAAGCTTCGGTATCTTCAAGACCAGATAAATCAAGCCAATCATTTGGTCTTGTAGAAGCTGGGACATTGTCATCAAAAGGCATAATGCTTATTTGCAAGTCTAAGCCAGAATTACTGTTCAAATAAGCGATAAATTTCTTTATACTTTGTCGTATACCATCGATCTCTTCGCTCATACTCCCAGTAATGTCGAGAACAAACAGAATATCAGTTTTTATTTGAGCGTTATTTAACTGTATAAACTCAGAAATCTTCTGTTCATCATTTACGAGTGCAATATTTGATTCAACATTAAGGGTTTCTCCGGAAGGAATGACGATTTTAACAGCACTTCTTTCAGAAGCTTTTCCTTTATTCGAGAATAATTTTTCATATTCTTCATCTGATAGTAAATTCCCTTCCAATTTCTTTTTGTAGGCTGAAGGATCTAGAGGTAATGCCTCCGATGTGCCTTCCGATGAGCTTGGATATGGATCGGGAGGAGACAAGTTACCAATATCATTAACACCAGGGGCAAGAACAGACTGATAATCATCCGTAAATGTATTGATATAGATAAATTCAACCTCCCCCTTTTTGGTGATATGGATATCAAATACATTCCAGAAAATTCCTTGCCCATCTGGTACATCGAGTCTTACTTTTTCAGTTGGTGCGTCGTTGACAAAAACGGATACCACTGCATTCGAATTAGAAATACCATCTGGAAGAACCTTTCGATTGTTGGTGAAGTTTTCAACACTATAACGATAATTGGAATTTAGTATTGGTTTGTTGATCATCGTTACTTCAGTTTGAGTGCTGTAATTCAAGTCAAGATAACCGGGCCATGGACTGCCATCATTTGATTCGATTGTCTGTTTGAAAAGATGAAATCCGTTCCCATTGTAGAGTGGTCCGGTTAAGTGCGAACGCAGTTCAATGGACTCATTTTCCCATTCCAGAATTATTTCGATATTTCTGATATTGTTTATATATGGATTTTCATCTACAATCAACGTGTTGGGCATAAACAGGAAAGAACTAACCTCGCTCTCTTCCAGGAAACCATCTGAAGTATATGCTTCAATTTTCCAATAGATCCTTCTAGTTCTTATCTTTGGCAGGAAGAAGATTGACCTCTCTTCATGAAGTAAATTATTGGAGTACAATTTCAAATCTTTCTTTGTTGATCCAAAATAGATACTGAAATAAACCGGAACTTTCTCGGTTATTTCTTTTTCATAGTTCCATTTTAAAATGATTGGCAAATTGTTGACAGTTGCATCTTCAATTGGTTCAATCAGGTTCAAACTACCAAAAGATATGCTGATCAATAAAACAAGTATTGTCAGAAACAGTAATCTTTTCATAATACCTCCTCCAAATTTAAACTCAAATGCTTACTAAAAACAAGAGGGGCCTTACCTTAAAGCCCCTTCTTATTTAGTTTGAGATTATTTCGATGATGAATATCCAGTTCCTTCATTCGTTTCATAAAGGATTTCAACATCACCAGAATCAACTTCCGGTTTTTCAAAGAATACATAATACGAGTTTTCAGCAAAATTCAGGATGCCGGAATTTGTTAGATTGACATTTCCATAATTATCTGTGTACTCAACGATGCCATTTGTCTTCTCAGCAACTTCTCTAGGATCTGATTCTGGAGTGTAATCAGTTTCAGCAGGATTATAGTCATCCTGTGGCGAAAGGATCGTATGAACAACGAATTCAGTACCCAATTCATTTAAAAGTTCGGATTTGCTTATACTTTCATAGTACCCGTTGTTCTCCGAATCTTCATCTGTAACTAGAACAATATGTTTTTCAGCATCGTCGTTCCAGTCTGCCTTCTTGAAAACATAATAAATCGCTGTATACGGAACTTCATTTCCCCCAGCACTATTTCTTAATCTTCTGTCAATGAAAGATAAGGTGTCATCATAAGTACCAAGTCCCTGCCATCCAGCGGAACTTGGTGCATAACTGCCATATGGTAATAATCCAACTCTTGCGTCGAACCCACTTTCATTCAAATGCGTGATAAAGGATTTGAGACTTTTTTGTACTCCAGCAATTTCACTGTCCATACTACCCGATCTGTCAACAACAAACATGATATCAACTGTTGATTTTATCTTTTTTGCCTTTCTTATAAACAGCTTACGAGCAACATCGTTTACAAAAACTGACATTTTATCCGTATCGAGTTCAACATTCTGTGGTAAGATAATCTTGGCAACTTCAAGATCCTCCACTTCAACTTCCATATCAAGATCTTCAAGGATATCGATATAATTATCAACATCAACAAGTCTCAAATCACCTTTTAATTCTATGTCAAGAACAGGTGGAATTTTTGGTAAATACGACTCAACTAAATCTTTTTCATCTCTATTAATCGTCCAAAGACTCGAAGAGGTTTTTGATAGCTTATCAAGGATATCTATTCTCAAATCCTTTGTATTAGCCTGTGTAAAATCAAAAATATTCCAGTAAGAATTCGCTTCTTCATTTGGTACTTCAAAGTCATCTATTAATTTACTATCAAAATAAATTTCTACAATTGCTTCAGTTTCTGAAATATCACCGGATTTGCTCTCTACACTTAATCTAAAGTTTGAGTTGAGGAATTTGTCAAGAAAAGTCTTTGAAAGGATTATTTCCTTATAATTTTTGCTATTCTTTTTGTAGGATTTCATTCTGATTGCTTCGGGCCATGGACTTCCATTCTTTTCATCTGCAAGTGGGTCAAACATGTGAATATCACCACCGGCTATATTTTCTCCCGTTAAATGTAGATCGAGATTAAAATTACTTTTTCTCCAGGAAAGTTGGATTTTCATCTCATTTGGCTTGCCATATGAGTAAGAACGTAGATCTTTTGAGCTAACATATCTAAACGAACTTACTTCACTTTCATCTATTATGCCATTTCTGTTGTAAGCAACGATCTTCCAATACAATCTACCGCTAAAATCGTCTGGCAAAAAGAAGATAGCTCTTTCTGTGGCGAGGAGATTGTTTTCATACAATTCCAAGGTTTCCTGTGACTTTCCCAGGAAAATAGAATAAATGACAGATGTTTGTTCAGAGATATCGTTTTCAAGTTCCCATTCTAAGATAACAGGAATCCCTATGATTGAATTTGATTTTGAGGGACTCAGGATGTTAATACTTGCGAAAGAGACCTCGAGAATCACGAAAGAAATTAATACAACGACTAATAAACTTGTCTTTTTCATACTAAAACCTCCAATTATAATATTTGCTACAGTAAGTACTAAATCAAAATAATCTCAAAAAATTTCAATTTTTTTACCGTGCCACCAGAACAACTGTTTCAGATTCAGCAACTGAATTCTTAAAAGAACATCTTACTTTAATTGTATATTCGCCCACTTCCATAGGTGCCTTCCATTGTATTTCATTACTACTTGATGTAATTTGATCAAAATTCCCCGAATCACAAATCCAATTATAAACAACCCCTTCAACAGGTGTAGTCATACACTTTAAATTGGTTATCTCTCCCGGTTTTATCAGAAAAGGGGTGGCAGTTACTGAATTGATCTTTACGGTTCCATAATAATCTGAATTTATAATTATTTCATGTTGTTTTTTTGTATCGCTAAAAAACAATTTTATAAAATAATCCTGAGGTGTAACTCTTTCTTTGGAAACATAGGTAATAACATTTTTGAACAATTCTTCTCCATAATAATAATCCAATACATCTTCTAGCGAATGCGTATCAGGATTCAAAACAACACCTCCGACATCTTCTACGAGGTTCTCATAATACATTTCTGAATAAAAAGAGTCATTTTGAGAAAAAACAAAAATTTCAGGATCACTCTTTTTAAACCATATCCTATCTGTCAAATATCGCCTGTCTTGCACAGAACTTATTTCTTTGCCACTTGATACGATAATAAACACAAGTTTTCTTTCACCATCATATTCATATTTGGAAAATCCTTCGAGTATAGTGTTGAAATCCGCAACACTGTATCTCTGTTGATTAAATATTACGTCTAACAATTCATCAAAAAAGCTCTCATCTGCTGCAAATAAATTCTTATTTCCCATAAAATGGGCCTTGTTTTTATTTTCCGATGAAGTGATAATTCTTAATTTCGCATCATAGTCATTCTCCTTTACTACTCTGTATAAATCCATCAACTCATTAGAAGTTTCTTTAAAATTTTTCTCAAACGCAGTTGATTCATCAATAAAAATGATAATATCGAGTGGTTTATGCAACGTGTAGTTTCTAGATGTAAAAGTAAATGATAAAGGATCATCACCATTCTCAATCACATATAGTCTCTTTTCGTTAACTGGAAAATCAGAAACAAATTCCAATGATACTTGCGGAAAATAACGATCGTCAAATTTTTCCATCGAAATATAAGACAAAACAATTTGTGATAATAAGATAAATAATATAAATACTGTGGTTTTTTTCATTCAACGAGCACCACAACTTCACCATTTAGGCAATAATTTCTATAACAGGCCTTAACCGATATCGTATAATACCCTTTTTCCATAGGAGCTATCCATGTAACCTCTCGTTTTTCATTTCCCTTTTTAAAGTTTTTAAAACTATTCTCTCCAATTTCTTTCCAAACAAAGTCAACCCTCTTCGTGGGATTTGTTTTACAACTTAAAAGTACTTCATCACCACGTTTTGCGATGAATGGAGTAGCCGTTATTGAATTAATACTGAAATTATTTTTGATATCATCAAGACTGATCATGTAACTTGTTTTAATCAATCTACCAGAATCAAAAAGTATTAAATCTGATTTCTCCACTATTTGAGAGTTTATTGAATAAAAATCAAAGTTATTTTTAAAAGAAAAATAATCTAAAATATCGTACAAAGATGTCGTATTCAGAACAGTATTCCCCGGAACTCTATAATTCAGTTCTTCGAAAAATGGATGGTTCGAAAAGGAAAAAAAGTTTATATTTTTTTTTAACAAAGCATCCTCAACGATCTCTGGGTTGATTTTATTGTTTTCATTAAAAAATAAAGTGTCTTCAGCTTGAAAAAAAATGATGTTTTTAGAAGCTTTTGATAGAAAGTTTATTTTCGAAGCCTTTAAAATTGCATCTAAAGCACTGTAAAAATCAAACCCATTCGTGTAATACTCGTTCCTACCAAATGATTTCAACACATTATCAATGTTGTAGGATAGGTCATGATTCACCTCTGCAGAATCGGAATATCTAATTAAAGCAATTCTTAAGGAAAAACCTTTTTCTTTGAGAGTATCGATAAAACTTTCCAGTTGGTTCAACAAATAGTTGTTATAGAATTGTGAAAAGTAACTGTCCTCAACAATAAAAACAATATCCAACGCCTCATTTTGTTGAAAGGCCTGTCCAAAATATCGATTCTTTTCATAGTTTTCATAAAATATAAGTTGTTTTTTATCAATCGTCTTTCCATCTTTGTAATATGAGAACTCTATCATAGGATATCCTGTTGTATCCAGATCGAAAATAAAATGATT
>Ga0102941_1001462_pt1 | contig 11080 bp, 9 predicted proteins | sample SalPonR2_C_D2_MG_FD_79281 | JGI IMG/M metagenome (GOLD analysis project Ga0102941, IMG submission 79281) | Salt pond soil microbial communities from South San Francisco under conditions of wetland restoration - Salt Pond MetaG R2_C_D2_MG | ecosystem: Environmental > Aquatic > Marine > Intertidal... | reverse complement strand
GGATGCTATTGTTGGGTTCGTTTTTTAAACTTCAAAGGCCCCCGACGCGGGATCTCCTGCTCGCAAAACGTTCATCGACTAAGGGATTCCGCATCGGGGTGCGGAATGAGGATAACCTTGTTGTTTTTCGTACTGTTTAGTTCTACAGCCCTGTCGCGGGATCCCCCGCTCGCATACCGATCATCGACTAGGGGATTCCGGGGCGCAGTGCCCTTAAGCCCTGAAAGGGCGACATACAATAGCCCAGGCCAAAGGCCTGGGGGTCATCAACAGCCAATTCTAAGCCCTGAAGGGGCGTAGTAAAAAATGCTGTGGAATCCACATACCCAATGAAGTGGGGAAAGGGCAGGCGCAATGAGGATAGTGTTGTTGGGTTCGTTTTTTTAACGTCAAAGGCCCGCGTCGCGGGATCTCTGCTCGTATATCCTTTACTCATTGACCACGACCGTCATCTCCGTTATAATAGTATGCGAACTACCTGGATTTTCGTCATCGGCCCGCAATGCGTGCATTTCAACAAAGTCTTCCCCCGAATAATTAGGAAGAGGTACATAATAATAAAAAATCTCCATATTCGATGAATCCTGATCCAGGGTGCTGATCGCTGCATGTCGCGCCTGCTTATGAATTAAAGCTCGCTCGCTTTGATGAAATGACCCTAAGCTGTAAATTAATGTGTCACCAACACTTATAGTTCGTCTAACGATATCCGTACTCTTCCTGTCAGGCAGAGTATGGCACCCTAAGAAGGAAACGATGCATAGTGAGATAATTAGGTTTTTCATTATCAAGACGTTTTTTCTATAACGATATTGATATCCACGTAAGGTGTACAATAGATATTTTTTCTACGCAAATGTATGAAATCTACTTTATCCTATTTTATTGAAGTAGACTTTAAGCTCTATCTATAATAACCAGTGCGAATATATACCCTTTGTATCGCGTGAGGGATGGTAGTGGCCCTGAGCGATAGCGAGGGGGTCCTGAAGATCGCTAAAGGCGATCTCGAGGACGGAACCCACGCACAGCCCGACCCCGAGGTGTCCGCCTTTCTGCGGACCCTCGAGGGGCACGCCCAAAGACATATTATAAAATCAGGTTGGATTTCAAAGCCCAATCATATGAGAAATGGTTGTATTTGTGTACTTTTGTGAGGATTTCAAATACAGGAAAGTAATATATGTCTGAAGCACATAAGGTTGTACCGATTAATATAGAGGATGAGATGAAGTCGGCTTACATTGATTATTCAATGTCAGTCATCGTATCTCGAGCGTTACCGGATGTCCGTGATGGATTAAAGCCCGTACATCGGCGTATTTTATATGGAATGGATGGTCTCGGGCTATCCTACAATAGTTCGTATAAGAAAAGTGCCCGTATCGTGGGAGAGGTGCTGGGTAAATATCATCCTCATGGTGATAGTGCGGTGTATGATGCCATGGTAAGAATGGCTCAAACCTGGTCACTGCGATATCCACTTGTCGATGGGCAAGGAAACTATGGGAGTATGGACGGTGACAGTCCGGCTGCGATGCGTTATACGGAAGCACGATTGCACCGAATCGCAGGCGAAATGCTCTCGGATATTAAAAAGGATACCGTTGATTTTGCATTAAATTTTGACGATACCCTAAAGGAACCTACGGTATTACCCTCCAAGATTCCCACTTTACTGGTCAACGGGGCTTCGGGAATTGCTGTGGGAATGGCTACTAACATGATGCCTCACAATTTAAGTGAAATTGTAGATGGTTTAGTAGCAACTATTGAGAATGAGGATATTACCATTCCTGAACTTATGGAGTATATTAAGGCTCCTGATTTCCCTACTGGAGGTACCATCTATGGTATGAGTGGCGTGAAAGAAGCTTTTGAAACGGGCCGGGGACGGGTCGTATTGCGTGGAAAATCTACGATCGAAACGTTAGCTAGTGGAAAGGAACGCATTATTATTAATGAGATTCCTTATCAGGTTAATAAGGCGAATATGATCGTGAAGATCGCCAATCTGGTTAATGAAGAGAAGATTCTGGGGATTTCAGATGTGAGAGATGAATCGGATAGAAATGGTTTACGCATTGTTGTAGAAGTCAAGCGTGATGCTATGGCTTCTGTAGTGCTGAGTAAGTTATATAAATATACGCCTCTGCAAACCAGCTATGGGGTTAATAATATTGCCTTGGTGAAGGGGCGCCCCATGCAACTCAATCTCAAGGATATGCTTCGGCATTTCATTGAGTTCCGCATTGAGGTCATTGTACGTCGAACGCGGTTTGAGTTGAAAAAAGCGGAAGATCGGGCGCACGTCCTTGAGGGCTTGTTAATTGCACTGGATCATTTGGATGAGGTGATCAAGCTTATACGCGCATCTTCTACGGTTCAGGAAGCCAAAGATGGTTTGATGAGTACCTTTGAACTCTCAGATATTCAGGCACAGGCCATATTAGATATGCGCTTGCAGAAGTTAACTGGCCTGGAACGTGACAAAATTAAAGAAGAGTATAATGAATTACTTCAGCGGATTGCGGAGTATAAAGAAATATTAGCCTCAGAGGATCGTCAAAAAGAGATTGCGAAAGAAGAATTACTTGAAATAAAGGAAACTTACGGTGATGAACGCCGGACGGATATCACCTACGACGATGGTGAGATTAGCATCGAGGATTTAATTGCCGATGAACCCGTCGTGGTAACGATAAGTAACCGAGGGTACATTAAGCGAACCAAGGTTTCTGAATTCCGCACACAGAATCGCGGTGGGAGAGGGGCTCGTGGAAGCAAAACCCGGGATACCGATTTTGTAGAACATATGTTCGTAGCAAGTACACATAATTACTTATTGTTATTTACTGAATTAGGCCAGTGTTACTGGCTTCGTGTATTTGAAATTCCAGAGGCCGGCAAAACCAGTGCTGGGCGTGTGATTCAGAATATTCTGCAACTGCCAAAAGAGGATCAGGTCAAAACCTGGATTGTTGTTAAAGATTTGGAAGACGAAGAGTTTTTAAACTCTCATTATATCTTGTTTGCGACCCGAAATGGAACGGTAAAAAAGACTTTAGTGGAACAATATTCGCGGCCACGGACTAACGGTATTAATGCTTTAAATTTAGCTGATGGTGACTGGCTCATCGATGCCCGTTTGACTGATGGAAATAATGAGGTGGTTTTGGCCAACAGAAATGGGCGCGCCATTCGGTTTTTAGAAGAAGATGTCCGTCCTATGGGGCGAACGGCTACCGGTGTTCGCGGAATGCGATTAGATGACGAAAATGATGCTGTGGTTGGAATGGTCGTTATTGATCGAGAAGAAGACGATCACGATATTCTGGTTATTTCCGAAAAAGGTAATGGAAAGCGCTCTTTATTTGAGGATTACAGACAAACGAAAAGAGGAGCAAAGGGAGTTAAGACCCTCAATATTTCTGATAAGACAGGAAATTTGATTGCTATTAAGGGCGTTCGTGACGATTACGACCTTATGATTACAACTAAAGACGGCGTAGTGATTCGTCTTCCGATTGATTCTATCCGTGTGATGGGACGTGCCACTCAAGGAGTGCGCCTAATCAATTTGGACGCCAAAGCAGAAATTGCTGACGTAGCAATTATAAAAGAGCGGGACGAGGATGAAGAAGAATAGCTGTTATTTTGGAATTTAACCTTTTGTTAAGGTACCATACCCACTATGAGGGCGCGATTTTTCTTAGTATTTTCGTTTAAACATAAATCAATATAAAACAGATATGAAACAAATATCATTTTTAGTATTAGGCCTATTTTTGATTGTGGGGCCCTTGATGGGGCAGGACAGTCCCAGCAAAATGATGAAAAAAGCCGATCGGGCTTATTCAAAGTACAATTTAGACCAGCGAAACAATAAGGATGAGTTGATGAAAGCCCGAGATCTTATTCTTGATGCGTTAAAGGATGAGGAAATCTCAAATGAAGGTAGGGCGTGGGTTGTCAAAGGTCAGGTATATACCAGTTTAGCTAATGAAGACATGAAAATGTTAATGGCCAATCCCGAAACAGAACCTTCCTATCCCGATGCTCCGTTTACAGCTTATGAAGCATTTTTTGAGGCTCTAAATGTCGCTGAAAAAAGTCGATATGAGCGAGAAGCATTGGAGGGGCTCGGTAATTTAACACCTATATTTAGTAATGTAGGAAATGGATATCTGCAGCAGCAGGCATATGATAAAGCCTACGAGCCTTTAAGTGCACTTCTTCACATTCACGAAACATTTGTTGAAGAGGGCGAAAATCCCATTTACCAAAGTGAAGAAGACTATAATCAGCAACGATTTGTGGTAGCTATTTGTGCTATCCAGGCAGGTGATCGACCTACAGCTAAAGGCTTGCTCATGGAGCTCTATGAAGAGGAGTATCCGGATGCCGCTGTTTATTCCAGTCTATTTGACTTACTCATGAATGAGGATAATGAAGAGAAGGCCCTGGAAGTGTTGGATAAGGGAAAAGAATTATTCCCTGATGACAATACCATTCTGTTTGCACGTATTAATTATTACATTCAGAATGATGAGCTCGAATTATTAGAGCAGAGCTTGATGCAGGCAGTAGAGGCGGAGCCTGAAAATGCGTCTGTTCATAGCGCTCTAGCAAATGTATACATGAAAATATACAATCGAATGGTTGAAGCAGAGGAGTACGATAAAGAAGAAGCCAATCGCTATCGTAACCTTTCGATTGAATACTACGATAAGGCTATTGAACTAGACCCTAACGATTTTGAACCGTATTACAGCGTAGGTTCAATCTATTTTAATGAAGCTGCTGTTATCACGCAGAAAATGAGTGAGTTAGGGATGGGCAAAGAAGACCAGAAAATGTATGATAGTTTGAAAGTGGAATCGGAAAAACTATTTGAAAAGGCTTTGCCGTATTTTAAGAAGGCGGAAAGTTTAGAGCCGAATGATAGAAATAGTTTATTAGCTCTTCGAGAAATTTTTGCTCGTATGAATGAATACGAAAAAGCTCAAGAACTCAAGGTTCGCATGGAACGAATCCAAAATGGCGAAACTTTAGAAGAGTCTTATTTCAAGGAATAATACCATTGTTAAAATGTTTTTATGAAAAGGTCGTCTATGTACGGCCTTTTTTTATATCAAAAAATTCAAATATATGAAAGATCGATATTCCGAGCCCCAAGCGCTAAATGATGTGGCGGAATTTCATAGAACCTTCAATCTGCCTATTGAGGGAAAACCCGTCATTCCGGCTGAAGAGCGCTGCGCATTGCGTGTCAATTTACTGCAGGAAGAGTTAAACGAATTCAAGGAAGCTATAGCTGATAAAGACCTTACTGAGGTTGCAGATGCATTAGCTGATTTACAATACGTTTTGTCAGGTGCCATCTTGGAATTCGGTTTAGCTGAATCATTCAAGAATGTTTTCGATGAAGTCCAGCGATCAAACCTGAGTAAGGCTTGCGGCTCAGAAAGTGAAGCGGTAGCAACGCAGGAAGCTTATCAGCGAAAAGATGGTACGGAATCATACATAGAAAAGGTGAACGGTAAGTTTGTGGTCTATCGCAAAGGAGATCATAAGGTTTTGAAATCCACACGTTATTCTCCAGCAGATATACCAGCTCAGCTGAAAGAGAATAAATAAATCGAATCAGTAAATCTATATGAGAATCTTTAGACCCTGTCTTTGCCTATAATTTATATTATGTTAAATTATTAGGAATGGCATCTTTTGGATGGATTCTTTTTTGTCTTCTACTGCTTATCCCTGGAGTTTTCTGAAATGATTGGTGATTTTGTGGCCCCTCTTGGAAAATATACTATGACTGAAAGGTACACTTCCTAACTCCAAGCGGAAATTACCTTAAAATCCTGGAAAGTTGCCATTTGAGAAAGCATCTGTGGGCAATGGGTTATATTCTTCATCATTTATATTAAAGACCTTGTCGTCTATTGTAGTCGCTATTTCGGCAGCCAAGATCCTTACGGGGATAGATCCGATAATGCTCTTTGTTGTAATCATTTGTTCAAGTATTGTTCCCTTTATACCCAACAAGTCTTCAGTATCAAAAAGTGCTTGTTCTGATTGTATCATCCCTGTATTTATTTTTCCATCGAAAAAGAATTCTTCTGTAATGTAGGCTACTGAATTCATTTCTTTGCCATCTACCTCCATACTGGAAACTACTTTATAGGCATCGTATCCAGCAATATCCTTCCTTTCGTTCTCAAATATTTCCACATCAGTAATTACTACATTATCCGCGTTGGAACTTAAACTGGCATTTTTAGTTTTGTATTTATTTCCCATCATTTCCAAATAAACCAAGGTGTCCTGATTCTCAGGATCGTAGAGGACCTTAAAATTCATCCCCCCTCCCATCATGTTGGATTCCACCAGGGTTTTTCCTTTCTTAAAGTAGACGTTCATTTCAAATTCAGAAAACATGTCAATAGCTCCCTTCTTATTGGACAAGCTATCATTCTCCGCATTTCCTAAAGATAACTCATAGCGTATCATGCCTTCTTTTAATTCGTTGCTGTCCGAACAGCTAATAAACAGTAAACTCAAGCTCAATACTATAAATAACGCAATTGGTTTCATTGATATATATTTTGTTCTTCTAATATACAAAAAAAACAATGTGTTACTTAGATAACACAGGCCACTATCATAAAAAAAAGGCAAATCCAGAGTTTTCTGAAATTGCCTTTTGAATTTATTCAATGAGGTGATGAGACTTAACTTAGAATCCCATTCCACCCATATTTTGCAAGTCCTCTGGGTCCATCTCTTCGTACTCAGAAGCATCAATATCAAATACAGAATCATCTATTTCCATCAGGACTTCCTGAGCCGTAAATGTCATGCTTATTTCGGGTTGTGAAACGGTAAATTCTAAAGGCATGCCGCGCAGTTGCTTAGAACCCGGGGCATTTCGAATCATTTCACCATCAAATTCAAATGCATCCGTAATATAAGTTTCCAGTGTTACCTGTTGACCGTCTGTATTTGTTTTCATTACCGCGCGATATGTATCATATCCTGCGATTTCTTTTCTATCATCCTCAAAGTACTCGATATCAACATCTACATCCTCAGCTTCATTCTCATCTGTAGGCATTTGAACTTTAATTTTTCGCCCCATCATATCCATAAGCATGAGCATACTGTTATTTTCCTTATCCATGATCATTTTTTGTTGCATCATGCCATTCATCATATTCATGCTTGTTAGCTGCTGATCGCCTTTAACGTAAATCGTCATGGTTGACCCTTTCATCATTTCAAGTTGGCCAGCAACTTGTGGGTTGTCGCTTGAAAGATCAGTAATTTCGAATTGCACCGAACCTTCAGAGAATGTTTTTTGGCTCCAGCCGGTCGTGGCTATAAGGCAAAATATGAAAATTCCTATTAAATTAATCTTATTCATTTTTGGGTATTTTATTGTTTGATTCAAAAATACAAAACTACATGATACCGCGCTAAATTATTCTACAAAAGCTCATTACTGATCGATCAAGGTATTTTAGGCCACTCCCCCATATACTTTGTGTAGAGTTGTGCGGTATTCAAAGCATCCCAGTATGCTCGATGATTTTCCCCTTCAGACTCTATTTGATTTGCCTTGAGGGCCTTTGCCAGGCCAACGGGGCGGATTAGACTCTTGAGTTCTTGATAAGCCTTTTTAAGGTTGAGTTGTGGACGCATCCATGAAATATCATAATTGCACAGTTGGGCATCATTGTCCAGAAAGAATGCATCTCTTTTTCCCCAGGCGATAAAAGCCCACTCCTCACCAGCTGGCAACCAATCGTAAAAAGAATCTGCAACCTCAGCAAAACTCGGAGCATTCAAAACATCACGTGAGTCAATACCAGTTAGACGTTGACAATAACGAGATAAGTACGGAGCGAGTTGAGGGCGGACTAAGGACTCAAAATGGGCTGTAAAATCTCCATACTCATCAACACAAACTGCACCCCATTCGATAATTTCTTGTTGATCGGCAAAAGGTTGCCCATCCCAACATGTAGCTTCTAAGTCGTAAATAATGCGTTTCATATGAGTTCGGAATTTCAAATGGAAGGAAAACTGCCATGTTTCATTCACTCAATTCAAAACCGTAAATATCCAAACGGTTATGATAATAATACAGTAGTTTAAAATCATCGCTATATATATAATCCTTCTTTAGGAACAAAGGTTTATCCGCATGGTAACTACCTAACATTCGAAATCCTTCCCGGGCAATACTCTCGAGTTCGTTAGAGAACTCTTCCTGAACTTGAATCTTTCCGTTCTTAGCTAAATCAATAACCTGATCATACACTTCTTTGAAACTCATCATAAATCTTGACCACGGCACTTTAAAGTCATCTGTAGGTGCACGAAAAATGGAAAACAAGTCGAGGTTGGCATTCATTTGGCGCAGGAGGCGAAATCCGACAAAAGAAACTAATTCGCTACTCAATACTACTTTACTTTGTTTGTAACTCTCAGTTATTTTTTCACCCAAAAACTGTGTGTAAATAAATTCGCGTTGTTCATCGTTTACGATTTCGCCATCTCTCATAAAGTATTCCTTTATGTCGAGGCGATTTCCGTTTTTATCAAGAGATTCCCCTGCCATATTCACTTCATTTCCAAAAACATCTGTGGGTTGACCAAAACTCGTTAATATTTCAGAATCTGTAGCAAACAATTTATAGATAAATGAAACTTTATTGCTCCAACTATTGGAATTGTCTGTTCCCCTTATATACTTTTCTTTACCCTTTCTTCGCAGGTGTTCGTCAATAAGATATTTGGCCTCAAGCACAAAATGGTAGTTCAGTACAACTGGAACAATAAAAACTTTTTGATCTGAACCCTTCTCGAGTAGATTGCGTTGGGCGTCCAGGCAGGTACTTAGTAACCCCAATTTCAAACGCTGCTCAAGGTGGCCAGATCTGGAACGGGTCCCTCCAGGAAAAAAAATCGTATTTACCCCCTTTTGTATACTTAAGCTCGACATGGTTTTGAGCGTTTGCATATATATGGCATTTTTCTTCCTCCGATCCAATCGATATGCACCAAGCCTATTCATAAAATAAGCGGCAATTTCAGCATTATACAGATTGAGTCCAGCACCATAGTGGAATGCCGGCAAGCCCACCATGAAATCTAAAACATAACCGATCAATATACTGTCTAAATTGCTAAAGTGCGTAGGAACTAATACCACAACGCCTTTATCAAAAAGAGCACGAGTGTGTTTAATATGTCCCGAAATAGGTAAACTCTCCCTCAATCGGTGTTTCGTTCCAAAAATACGGGGTATACCTTTTGATGCTGCGGTGTTCAACAAACGTCCAAAGAAAAAGGTTAAAAACTTTCGAGCAAATAAAAAGGTCTTAATGTTAAAGTTTCCGGCTATTTCTTCCGAATATCGATTAGTAATTCGAAGTATTAACTCATTGAATACTTGCCTTTTATGTTCATCTTCTTCAAGCTTTTCAGTAGCTTCTAGATCTTGAGTGATACGCTTCCAAAATGCCTTTTCATTGGGTGGATCGACCTTCCAGGATTTTCGATTCATTCGCAATCGTTCCTGATAGATCGTGCGCTCAATAACTGCTTTTATATCATCTGTAGAATTCGAAGAAAAGCTGTTAGCACTTACATCATCAATTTCTGCAATGAACGAATCCCTTTTTTCATATAACTTATTCAGGGGCCAATCTGAAATATCTTCAATAATGTGCTCCTGTTTTGCCAATTTCTTTATGTGCGGCCAATCCTTCAACATCATTTAAGTCAAACTTTCATTCAGTTCAGCGATGAAATCCAATATTTCATCAATTCCTTCTCCTTTCAGTGAAGAAGTGGTTTTCATATCGGGCAGTGTTTCCCAATCAGATTGCAACTCTTTTTCAAATGCTTTTCTTGTTTTCGCATGATCTTTATTCTTCACCTTATCCCATTTCGTAAAAAGGATAACAAATGGAATATGCTTTTTTCCAAGTCGACTAATAAATTCGAGATCCACTTTCTGAGGAGGTATTCGACCATCGACTAAAACAAATGCTGTTACTAAATTTGTACGGAAACTCAAATAATTTATTATCATTTGATCCCACAGCTCCCTTTGCTTTTGTGAAACTTTTGCATACCCATAACCCGGCAAATCCACCAATCGCCATTGATCATCTATTTCAAATACATTTATGGTTTGAGTTTTTCCTGGACTTTTACTCACACGAGCTAAGGATTTTCGACCTGTGATCGCATTAATTAATGAAGACTTCCCCACATTCGAGCGTCCAATAAATGCATATTCCGGCTTATTTGGCTTTGGACATTGCTCGAGTTTGGTGAAACTCCCCAAAAACTCAATAGAAGAAATATTCATTTTGGTCTAATTTATCGTGTCCTTGCTACAAGGATACGGAAGATTACGTAGAATTTAAGTCGATTTTTCATAATTTAGCATTTATTTTGCGTTTACTACTGACAACGGGAAACTAATCCTAAAATTGATGCGTTAAGATAACATATGAAATATATTCACATCTGTATTGTTTTGACTTTATTAACATTCATGGCTGAAATAGCCACTGGTCAAATTAAATTTGGTATTCGTGCGGGTGTTAATACAACGGAAGTCGAGCCAAGTAGTCTTCTTGTTAAAAACCGAAATGATGTAGATGAGTTTAAACTGGATTTAGAAAATGCAAGGTACGGCTATCATTTGGGATTGTTCATACAGGCAAATTCAGAGTTTTTATTTATTCAACCTGAGGTTTGGTTTCGCTCGAGTAGTTCTGAATTTAGTGTCGAAGATGTTCAGAATGGAATGGCAAACGAGGTTTTTACAGAAAGATATCAGTATATTGACATCCCTGTTCAAGTTGGCCTTCGATTGGGACCGGTAAGGTTAGGATGTGGACCTGTCGCACATTTGTTCATAAATTCTGTTACAGAATTCATTGAAGAGACTCAAGTAGATGAATACGAAAAAAGATTTGAGGATATAACTTTGGGGTATGTAGCTGGCTTAGGAGTGTATATTTGGAATATTCACGTGGATTTGACCTATGAG
>Ga0102941_1001458_pt1 | contig 11089 bp, 9 predicted proteins | sample SalPonR2_C_D2_MG_FD_79281 | JGI IMG/M metagenome (GOLD analysis project Ga0102941, IMG submission 79281) | Salt pond soil microbial communities from South San Francisco under conditions of wetland restoration - Salt Pond MetaG R2_C_D2_MG | ecosystem: Environmental > Aquatic > Marine > Intertidal... | reverse complement strand
AGCTTTTGTTGCTTTGGTTATGTATATGCTTTATGGACTGTTCCAGACAAGTCCACTTATATTGATACCTGCAGGAATAGCTTTAATGTACGTATTAATGATTACTCTTTCCAAAATTTTTAGCAACATATACAATATACATCCTGAAACAAAAAGAAAAATTGAAGCGTAGATTAAAATTTATTTAAACAATACAAAACCCACTCTTATTTAGGTAAGAGTGGGTTTTTATAAATAAAAACTAATAAATAATTTATTTAAAGAATAAAGAAGGTCATTATTTGTATAAACTTAGATTAAAAAAGGTATAATTAATATATAGGAAAAAATAAATAAGAAAGAGGTATGCAATGGAATTTAAAAAACCTAATATTTTTATCAGTAAATGTATTGAACACGGACACTGCAGATACGACGGGAGTATGATAACCAGCGAGTTTGTGAAAACTTTAGAACCCTATGTTAACTATCTTTATTCTTGTCCAGAAATGGAGATAGGCTTACCTTCACCAAGAGAAGCACTTAGAATAATATTAGTAGATAAAGAAGAAAAAATTGTATTTTCAAAATCAGGAAAAGATGTAACTAAAGATATGGTAAGCTATGCAGAAAATAAAGCTGATGAACTTAAGGATAAAAATCTCGACGGATTTATTTTAAAAGGTAGATCACCTTCCTGCGGAGTTAAAGATGTAAAAATGTATAAAAGCCATGGAAAAGCACCAACTATTCCTAAAAAAACTTCTGGAGTTTTCGGAGGAATAATTGATGGTAAATTCAGCATGCTTCCTATAGAGGATGAAGGCAGATTGATGAATTTTAATATAAGAGAGCATTTTTACACCAGGATATTTACTTCCTCAAGATTTAGAGCTATCAAGGAGACTTTGAAAATGGGTGAACTTGTTAAATTTCACAGCGATAGTAAGTACTTGTTTATGGCTTACAATCAAAGTAGACTTAAGAATCTGGGTAAAATTGTTGCAAATCATGAAAAGAAGAAAGCAGAAGTTGTATATAAGGAATATGAATCAGAACTTTACGAACTGCTAAAGACTCCACCTAGTAATAAAAGAATAATGAATGTAGCTCTTCATATTTTAGGATATTTTTCAGATGATTTATCATCAAAAGAAAAAGCGTATTTTTTGGATTTGCTTCAGCAGTATATGGATAGTCAAATTCCTTTTTCAAACTTATCTTCTGTTCTTGAAATGTGGGCTATAAGGTTTGAAATTGATTACTTAAATAAGCAGAGTATTTTCAATCCTTTTCCAAAAGATTTAATTAAAGTTAGAGATTCTGGAAAAGGAGTATAAAGAAATGAATACTTATTTAAAATAGTGGTATAATATAAGTAGGAACTCTATTTGAAGGTGATTATAGTGAATTCTAAAAAAAAGGTGATTACAGTGAGGGTTATAGGTATAACTTCAATTATACTTCTCGGGTTTTTATTTCATGAACTTTATAAAAGTACAGGTTTTAAGGTTCTTAGTGTAATAGCTCCTGTAAATGAAAGCAAATGGGAACACTGGAAAATGGTATATTCACCTATGATAATAGTAAGTATATTTGAATATCCTTTTATTAAGAATTACAGCAACAACTATATTTTTGCATTAGCCTTAGGTATATTAGCCTTTGAATTTGTAACTTTTGGGATAATAGAATCTTACGAATTATTTTTTGGGCAGGCTCATTTATTTGTACATGTGAGCACATATATTTTAGGAGCTGTAGCAGGACAAAATTTCAGATATTATCTTATGAAATATACTGAACCTAACAAGTTGCTTTTTATTATAGGAATTTCAATATTGATTATTCAGTTTGCTTTATTTTTGGCTTTTACCTTTAATCCTCCTAAAATCGAATATTTTAAAGATTCCATTAGTGGAACTTATGGAATCTAACATATAATTATAAACCCTTCTTGAATTAAGCTATCTTGTAGGATGGCAGTCATTTTTGTAATAAATTTCTTAATTTGTTATAATTGAGTATTAAATTTAAGGAGGGGTTTGTTTTGAAAATTAGTGAAAAATTCAAACATAAAAAACCATTGGTATCTTTTGAAATATTTCCACCTAAGGTAGGATATTCTATAGATACTATATATAAAACTATAGATGACTTAAATGATCTTAATCCAGATTTTATGAGTGTGACTTACGGGGCAGGTGGAACAACTAAGGATAGGACGGTTGAAATTTCTGCATATATAAAAAGAAATTACGACTTATCTTCTATAGCTCACATTACATGCATAAATTCTACAAAAAAAGAAGTTGAAAAAAACCTAAAATCTTTACAAGAAAAAGGCATAGAGAATGTTATGGCTTTAAGAGGAGATTATCCTTTGGATTTACACATAAATAATATGCCTAAAGACGGTTTTAAGTATTCTACTGATCTTATAGAATTTTTCAAAGAAAACTCTGATCTATCAATAGGAGCAGCATGCTATCCTGAAAAACATCCAGAATCTCCAGACTTAGAAACTGATCTAAAATATTTAAAGAAAAAAGTAGATTGTGGTGCTGATTTCTTAGTAACCCAAATGTTTTTTGATAATGAATTTTTTTACGACTTTTTAGATAAAGCAGAATCTAAAAAAATTAATGTACCTATTATAGCTGGTATAATGCCTATACTCAATAAAAGTCAGGTTAAGACAGTAAGTAAACTAACGGGAAATACCTTGCCTAAAAAGTTTGTTAGAATCCTTGAAAGATACGAAAATAACCCGGATGCTCTAAAAGAAGCTGGTTTATCCTATGCTATAGGTCAAATTATAGATCTTTTGTCTTGGGGAGTAGATGGTGTACATATTTATACTATGAATAAATCTGATACTGCGAGAAATATAATGGAAAGCATGAAAGCTATAAGAGGAGTACTTACAGATGAAAAGAAATAAAATACTAGATAGATTAAAAGAAAATTTTTTATTTTTTGACGGGGCAATGGGGACTATGCTTCAAGAATTTGGAATGAGAGCTGGAGAAATACCAGAGCTCTACAATGTTGAAGAACCTGATATAATTTACAATATACATAAAAAATATTTTGAAGCTGGAGCTCAAGTGGCTACAAGCAATACTTTTGGAGCAAATAGGCTGAAACTTGAAGGCAAAGGATATTCTCCCAATGAAATAATAACTTCTGCTGTAAAAAATGCTAAAAGAGCAGCTGGAGAATTTGAAGAAAAAAAATATGTAGCATTAGATATAGGACCTATTGGAACTCTTCTTGCTCCTTTAGGAAGCTTAAAATTTGAGGAAGCTTACAATATATTTAAAGAACAGGTTTTAGCAGGAACAGAGGCGGGAGTTGATCTAATTTTAATAGAAACAATGTCAGATCTTTATGAGGCAAAGGCAGCTGTCTTGGCAGCTAAAGAAAACAGCAATCTGCCTGTGTTTTGTACAATGACCTTTCACGATAAAAACCGCACTTTTTCAGGTACCGATGTAATTACAATGGTATCGGTATTAGAAAGCTTGGGAGTGGATGCTTTAGGAGTAAATTGCTCAAAAGGACCTAATGAGCTTCAAGGTATAGTAGAAGAAGTATTGAAGTATTCACATCTACCTGTAATTGTTCAGGCAAATGCAGGTAATCCTAAAGTGAAGAATAATATAGTTTACTATGATTTTGATAAGGATTTGTATAGTGAAGAAGTTTTGGACATGGCTCGAAAAGGATTATCAATAATAGGAGGATGTTGTGGTACGACACCGGAATACATAAAAGCTATATTGGAAAAATTAAAAAACATAGCTCCCATTAAACTTAATCCAAAAAGGATAACCTGCACCTCATCCTCTTCCCAAACCGTTATAATTGGTGAAGAAGTTAAGATTATTGGTGAAAGAATTAATCCTACAGGTAAAAAAAGACTTAAAGAAGCTTTGAGAAATGGAGAAATAGATTATTTAATCAAAGAAGCAATAAATCAAATGGAAACTGGATCAGATATTCTGGATGTAAATGTAGGGCTACCAGATATTAATGAAAAGACAATGATGAAAAAAGTGGTAGAAGAACTGCAAAGTCTTATTTCTCTACCACTGCAGATAGATAGTGCCAACGAAGAAGTAATAGAAGAAGCTCTTAGAATATACAACGGCAAAGCAATTATCAACTCAGTAAACGGCAAGAAATCCAGTATGGATAAAATTTTACCTATTGTAAAAAAATATGGAGCATTAGTTATAGCCCTTACTTTAGATGAAGAAGGTATACCTAAAACTTCCCAAAAAAGATTTGAAATTGCGAAAAAAATAATTGAGGAAGCTAAATCCTACGGAATTTGTAAGGAGGATATAATTGTAAATCCTCTAGTTTTGACGGCTTCTGCGGAACAATCGGCAGTACTTGAAACCCTAAAAGCTATCCCTATGATTAAATCTAAATATAATGTGAAAATAGTCCTTGGCACAAGCAATGTATCTTTTGGATTGCCTAATAGAGAAATTTTAAATACAACATATTTGGCTATGGCTTTAAGCTATGGTTTAGATGCTCCTATTACCGACTCTACTAAGGACAATATTATGGATGTATTAAGAGCTTTTAAGGTCCTTTCAAATCAAGATAAAGACAGCAAGGAATATATAAAAGAATACAGTAGTACAAAGGGAATTAAGCTTGTAAAAGAGTCTCCAACTATGGAATTAAAGGATGTAATATTAAAGGGACTAAAGGATGATGCCGGTAAAGTAACTGAAGAACTACTTAAAGAAAAAACATCTCTGGAAATAGTAAATGAATATATGATACCTGCCCTTGATATGGTAGGAGATAGATATGAAAAACATGAACTATTTCTGCCTCAGTTGATTAGAAGTGCAGAAACATCAAAAGTCGTATTTGAAGTTATAAAATCCAAAATGATTGATGATGGTAGGGAAAATCTATCAAATGGAAAGATTCTTTTAGCAACTGTAGAAGGTGATATTCATGATATTGGAAAAAATATAGTTAAATTAATATTGGAAAACTATGGATATCAGATAATCGATTTAGGAAAAGATGTATCGAAGGATAAGATAATAGAAACTGTGAAAAAAGAAAAAATAAAATTAGTAGGGTTGAGTGCTCTTATGACTACTACAGTTAGAAACATGGAGCTAGTTATTAAGGAATTGAAGTCACTAGATTCTAATATAAGAATAATGGTAGGTGGAGCTGTAATGTCTCCGAAATATTCTAAAGATATAGGCGCTGATTTTTATGGAAAAGATGCAAGAAAAGCTGTGGATATAGCAAAAAATATTTTCTCATAAATATATTATATTTTCTAAAAGACATAATACATATGGCTCAAAACTTATAAAAACCAAATTACTTTATAATTATGCAGAACAAAATTAAATTTAAGAATGCAATTTAGTTTTGTTTTTTTTGAAATTTTTTAAAAATTAAAATAAAAAAAAAGGAAATAAAGAAAGAGCATTCTCCTATAAATCTGTAAAATCAGGCTATAAAAACCTTTTCATAGAATACTTTTTGACATAAATCATTATATTTGATATACTTCGCTATGCGGTAACTAAAGCTTAAAAAATAAAGAACAAAATGCATAAAAAAATTAAAAATATAAATTTTAAAAAAAGAAGGAGGTTTTAAGTTGATTGAACTTGTAAATATAAGCAAATCTTATGATGGTAAGACAAACGTAATAGAAGATCTTAACTTACATATAGACAAGGGTGAAATTGTAGTTTTAATAGGAGAGTCCGGTTGTGGAAAGACAACAACTCTAAGGATGATTAATAGACTTAATGATCCAACTAGTGGAACAATAATGATTAAAGGTGAAGACTATACTGAGATAAGTAAAATAGAGCTTAGAAGACAGCTAGGTTACGTTATACAAAAAGTAGGTCTTATGCCACATTTAACTGTAGGAAAAAATATTGAAATAATCCCCGAGTTAAAAGGGTGGGACAAGAAAAAGAGAAAAGATAGAGCCTATGAGCTTCTTGAGCTTGTAGATCTACCACCGGAGGATTATTACGACAGATATCCTCACGAACTATCGGGTGGTCAACAACAGCGTATTGGTGTAGCTAGAGCATTAGCAGTTAATCCTGACATTATATTAATGGATGAACCCTTTAGTGCTTTAGATCCAATCACTAGAGAACAGCTTCAGAAGGAGTTACTTAAACTACAGGATGAGCTTGGTAAAACCATCGTATTTGTAACCCACGATATGGATGAAGCATTAAAAATAGGTGATAGGATTGCAGTAATGAAAGACGGGAAAATACTTCAGTATGATACACCAGAAGAAATCCTGAAAAACCCTGCAAATGATTTTGTAGAATATTTTGTAGGAAAGGATAGACTATGGAAATCTCCAGAGATGTTACATGCAAAAGACATTATGCATAAATCTCTAGTTACTGTAGGAAAGAAACGTAGTCCAGCACAGGTAATAGAAGTTATGAAGAAATATGATATGGACATTCTTTTTATAGTTGAAAAAGAAACCAGTAAAGCTCAACCGCCTATTGGATATATTACTAGAGATAATTTAAGAGAGCAAGGGGATCATAAAATCAAGATGTCGGAAATATATGAAAAGGATTTTGTTTCTGTAAATGAAAATTCTAATATGGCGGATGTTTTGAAAATTATGGAAGAAAATAAGGCTCGATATTTGCCAGTACTAGATGATGACGGAAATTTAATCGGAATGATTACAACTGCTTCTATTTTGAATATTATAACTAAAGCCGTTGTTATCAATGAAGAAAGTCAATAAGGGAGGTTGATGTAAATGAATGAAGTAAATTTTTTCCAATTTATAGCTTCTAGGTCTGAAGAAATTTTCGGTTTAACAGTACAACATATACAAATCACAGGCTTAGCTGTTATTTTAGCTATAGTATTAGGTGTTCCTGTAGGAATCTTAATAAGTAAAAATAAAAAGTTGCGTTCACCGATTTTAGGGATAGCTAATATTTTTCAAACTATACCTTCTTTAGCACTTTTTGGTCTAATTATACCGCTTTTAGGTATAGGTTATGTTCCCTCCGTATTTGTGCTTTTTCTATACGCACTACTTCCTATAATAAAAAACACTTTTATAGGAATAAACAGTGTAGATGAAGCAATTATAGATGCAGGAAGAGGAATGGGAATGACATCTAAACAGATTCTAACAAAAGTAGAGATACCTTTAGCCTTACCGGTTATAATGGGAGGTATAAGAATATCAACAGTTATTAATATAGGAACAGCAACAATTGCTGCTTTAATAGGGGCAGGAGGTCTTGGAGAATTGATCTTTAAGGGAATAAGTATGGCCAGTAACAATATGGTGCTAGCTGGAGCAATACCAACAGCGCTACTTGCTATATTTACAGATAAGGTACTTGGTATCTTTGAAACAAAATTAACACCACAGGGAATTACAAGTCAGAAAGATAATTAAATAATACCATAGGAGGTAAAAAATATGAAAAAACTATTAATTTTAAGCATGATTATGATTTTAGCTTTAGGTACTCTAAGCGGGTGCGGACAAAGTGAAAAAGTTATAGAAATAGGACATAAAAACTATACAGAACAGAGAATACTTGGACAATTATTTTCAAAAATTATTGAAGAAAAAACAGATTATGAAACTAATGTAACGGAATTTGGTTCTACAAGTCTTGTATTTGAGGCACTAAAATCTGAAGATATGGATGTCTACCCAGAATATACTGGAACTGCATATGCGGCTATTTTAAAACAGTCGGAATTAAATGACCCTCAAGAAGTATATGATTACGTAAAAGAATCTTATGAGGAGGAATTTGGTATACAATGGTTAGGTGAGCTTGGGTTTAACAATACTTATACTCTTAGTATTAGACCTGAAATAGCAGAAGAATATAAATTAGAGACAATCTCGGATTTAGCTGAGGTAGCTGATGAACTTGTTATTGGTTCTGTAATGGAATTTATTGAACGTGAAGATGGATTGCCGGGAGTAAAAGAGACTTACGGAGGATTTGAATTTAAAGATGTAATAGCATTAGATCCTGGATTAAGGTATAATGCAGTAGATGAAGGCCAGGTAGATGTTATAGATGCTTTTAGTACTGATGGTAAAATAGTAGTTTATAATCTTAAGGTGTTGGAAGATGATAAACAGTTTTTCCCACCTTACTTTGCTGCACCAGTAGTATCGGAAAGCTTATACACTGAATATCCTGAAGTAGTAGAGGCTTTAAGTTTATTAGAAGGAGTAGCAACTGATGAAGAGATGCAGCAGCTAAACTATAAAGTAGGAGAAGAAGGAATGAACCCTGCAGATGTTGCTGAAGAATACTTAAGAGAAAAAGGCTTAATCGAATAGCAAAGAACTTATACAGTGAGACATCCCAGTTTAATCTGGGGTGTTTTTTTTATTTGTTATAGTTCATATAATCTTTATTATTATTGGTTTTTTTGATACTATAAGATAGATAAAAATAAATTTCCAATAAAGCTTTGGGAGGATCTATGTTTAATAAATATAAAAAACTAAATGAGATAGATAGTATAAAGTATGTAAAAGAAAAGATGGATTTATTTGGAGAAGATGAAAATCTGATTTCCCGGGAAATAGGTGATGGTAATATAAACTATGTATATAGAATCTTTAGTAAAGATAGAAGTTCTTCTATAGTAGTAAAACAAGCGGACAAGAAGCTTAGAAGTAGTGGTAGAAACTTAGATAGGGATAGAATAAGGATAGAAGCAGAAGCCTTGATATTGGAAGGAGAATTAGCTCCAGGAATGGTTCCCAAGATATATCTTTACGACGAAATTATGAACTGCATAATAATGGAGGATCTTTCTGAATATCAAATAATGAGAGAAGCTTTATTGGATGGAAAAATATGCAAAAATTTTGCTGAAAAAATAAGTGATTTTTTGGTTAATACTATGATTCCTACAACAGACTTGGTAAAATCACCTATGGAAAAGAAGAAAATGGTTAAAAACTTTATTAATCCTGAATTATGCGATATAAGTGAAAGACTGGTATTTAAAGATCCATATATTGATATAGAAGAAAACACTTTCCAAGAAGATAATAAAGTTTTTGTAGAAAATGATTTGTATAAAGATGAAAATCTCCATACTGAAGTTTTAAAACTTAAGAATGAATTCATGACTAATGCCCAAGCCCTTATCCACGGGGATTTGCATACAGGGTCTATATTTGTAAAGGATGATGAAATAAAGATAATAGATTCGGAATTTGCATTTTATGGACCTATTGGCTATGATATTGGAAATGTAATAGCTAATTTAATTTTTGCAAAGATTAGAAATTTAATTTTAAATAGAACTCCCAATAATTTTGATATATGGATTACAAAAACTATAAAAAACACACTAGATTTATTTAAAAAAAAGTTTTACAAATATTTACTTAAAAACACAGAGGAAAATAGTATAAAAACCAAAGGGTTTTACCAGTGGTATTTAAATGGAATTCTAGAATATACAGCAGGAGCTGCAGGGCTTGAGATAATAAGAAGAATAGTTGGAGAAGCAAAGGTTAAAGATATAGAAACTATAAAAAATTCAGAACTAAAATCTAAGGGCGAAAGGCTGGGAATAGCTGTAGCTAAGGATTTTATAATAAGGAGAAAAGAAATAAAACAAGGGAAGGATTATTTAGATATATTTGATGAAAAGTTCCAGGAGGAATTATATAATGAAAAGATCTGATAAAGATTTAGCTTTTATGCTTAGATATGAAAATGTAGCTTGGTATGAAAAAGGAAAGGTGCAAATACTAGATAGAAGAATATATCCAGAGGAAACTACTAAAGTATTGTGTAGTAATCACAAAGATGTGGTTCAAGCTATAAAGGACATGGTAACTCAAAGTGGTGGTCCTTTTTTAGCAGCAGGAATGGGTATGGCATTAGCTGCCTATGAAAGTCAAAATAAAAAAGAGAAAGACTTTTTAAAATATATGAAAGATGCAGCTTATAGTCTTTCTCACGCAAGACCCACAACTAGTCAGAAAATGATAAATATAGTAGAGGACTTATATAAAGTAGGAAAAAAAGCTGCAAAAGAGGGAAAAAAACCTGATGAAGAAATATTTCGAAAAGTTATATCTAATACTAACAAAAAATATAATAGAATATCAAAAACAGCAGGATATTTGGTAGACACTTTTCCCCAAAAAGGCAGTGTAATGACCCAGTGCTTTGGAGAAACAGTAGTTGGATTTATGGTTAAAATAGCTGAAGATAGAGGAAAAGACATAAGTTATTTTTGTCCAGAGACCAGGCCTTACTTACAGGGGGCAAGACTTACTGCGAGTGTAATAAAGGATATGGGTGGAGATGTAAGGGTAATCACAGATAATATGCCTGGATATGTACTTAAAAAGAAGAAGATTGATGTATTTACTTCTGCGGCAGATATTATAACAATAGATGGTCATGTAATAAATAAAATCGGAACCTTTCAAATTGCTTTAGCTGCTAATTACTATAATATACCTTATTTAGTTACGGGTCAGCCAAACATTAAACATTTTAATGTAGATTCAGTAAGTATTGAAGAAAGAGATCCAGAATTTGTACTTCAGGCCATGGGTAGAAAAACTACTATGCCAGGGGTAAAGGGGTATTATCCTGCCTTTGATATTACACCACCATCAATGGTGAATGGAGTTGTAACGGAAAAAGGAATTTTTTCATCATATGATTTGAAAAGTTATTTATAGTATTTAGCTTTGTAACCAAGGTTTTATAATCAAAAAATCGTTGACAGATAAGTCTATAGGATGTATAATCGTAAACAAGTTATAAATATTGAGCTGTGAGGGAGAGAAAAATATTCTGAAACTGGTTGAAGAGAGCTGATGGTTGGTGTGAATCAGTACCTGAGGAATATACAATGATCACTCCTGAGCTTCCAATTCGAAATGTAGTAGAAGAGGACGGGTGCTTACGATATAAAGCTAGGGTTCAAAGAATTTAATTCTTTCGATCTGAATAAGGCGATTTTTTATTATCGCAAACTAGGGTGGTACCGCGAAAGACCTTTCGTCCCTATATATATCTTT
>Ga0102941_1001456_pt1 | contig 11100 bp, 6 predicted proteins | sample SalPonR2_C_D2_MG_FD_79281 | JGI IMG/M metagenome (GOLD analysis project Ga0102941, IMG submission 79281) | Salt pond soil microbial communities from South San Francisco under conditions of wetland restoration - Salt Pond MetaG R2_C_D2_MG | ecosystem: Environmental > Aquatic > Marine > Intertidal... | reverse complement strand
TTTCTACGAAAACACCTTTAGAAGGAGATTTTAACACGGAAACGATGATCAAAACCAATGGCCTTGCTGGCGATGGAGGATATAGAATAAACATAAAGAAACAAAATATTGATCCTTCTGATCCATTCATATTTCCTTTGGGTACCGAAAACGAATACACACCAGTAATCATCACCCCTTCCACCGAAGGATATGTATCTAATCATAATAATTTCATTACCGTATATCCTGTAAACAAAAACCACCCCTCTGTAGAAGGTGATGTATTGCAATATTACTGGAATATTACTGTGGAAAGTGCCGATGGCAGTAATCTCAATGAACATCACTTTGATCTTGACCTCCAGGCCTCGGCATCACATGTTAACGGAAACGACAACAATTACAGAACAGCTACGATAAGCAACAGCAGCAATACATGGGATATAACTAATACTTATGACAAAAAAACGAAAACATTGCAATACGGATCAGTTCCGCTGGTCACCTATGAAATTACAGCAGGTAAAAACAACCACTTCAATGGTAACGGAAACTTAGCACCCAAATTTACCAGCAAATCATCAGGTGAATGGACAGACGAGAATACCTGGACAAAAACCGGAGGCGGCCCTGAAAAATATCCCTGGCAGGGAAGTATTGTGGAAATTGCAGACGACCATGTTATCACCATCTCAAACAACAACCAAAGAGCAGAAACCATCAAAATAGCCAGCAATGCTACGCTTGACCTGACAAACACAACCGGACATGTTTTTGAATCCTTTTCAGGCAAAGGAGATTTGAGACTATCATCATCCAATCTTCCTGTTAACTCCAAAGGTACTCATGAAAACCTGGAAGTATTTCATTTTAACAATGGCGGTAACATTGAATTTTATGGTGAAAGTTTTACACTTCCCGAAAAATTCACAACCTTCAACAACCTTACGATATGCGGTAATGGTAAAAGCGGTGAACCAGTCATTATAACCCTGGCACCCGGAGAAACACATGTAAAAGGTCAGTTAAAAATCCGTCAATTTGCAACCCTTAGCACCAACCCCAATGCTCCCGGCATATTGACCATAGAAGGGATGTTGAATTTTAACAGAGACGGATACAGCGCCGATCCTTATAACACATTTTTATTTGCAGGTAATAGTCGCTGGTCTGTTGAAGTGAACAACGAAATAAGATTTTGGGAAACTGCCTTTATAAAAGCACAGAAAAGCACCTCTCCAGTTACACATACCCTAATTTTCAGAAAAAACCTATCATATGGACGAGGAAAAATGGATCTCTACGGAGATGGAACATCCAAAGTTGATATGATAATTGAAAGCAACAATGATTTTGATTTTGGATCAGGACAATATGGTGACACCTGGAAATTGAATCATCTGGTAGTGAATTTCACTGACCCCTCCCACTCTCTCACCGTAAAAAGAAATGTAACCTTCCCCAACGAAAACCTGGAGCAAACCATAGAACTCAAAAAAGGGAAACTCGTTTTAAGCAAACGCAACCAGGATCATCCTTACGCAAAAGACATTCTACTCGCCAGCAATGGAAAAAGTTTTCACATCCCATCCGGTTCTGCCTTGATCGTGGAAGGTGAAAACACGGTACGTACGATCAATAACACCAATATACAATTAGACGGTACATTAATTTTACGTGAAAAATCAAAACTTTTGATGGGGTATGAAAACACAGCAGGCGAACAACCTCAGCAAAACAGCGATTGCAATATCATCTACGGAACTTCCTCCACCGCAATAATTGAGATCCACGATGATGCCAGTCTCTATCTCACAGGGCAATTCAGAAGAAACCTCACCAATGAAAATGCATCTGTAAAATACAGACAAACAGGAAACAGCAATTTTGTAGCAGGTACCTCAGCACCAGGAGCAAGCGAAAGAGCCACCCTTGAAATCATGAATAAAGGGAGTGAATTTTTATTTGGCCCCAATGCATCCATTACCATTGCCAACAGTGCCTCCTCTTCACAGCCTGCCTTGTTTATCGAACCAGAAACATTCAACAGTAATGGAACCATTATCATGGGCAATGAACACACAATGCCCGCTCAGCAAATGGGTATTAGAATGATACCCGCTATGGGCAACCTTATCATATCAGAATACAATATGCCCATTGTTTATCTTCACACCTTTAAACATTTACTTAAAGGCAATCTGACCATTGGAAACGGATCCACCTTTCAAACAAGAGGCAACGATCTTTCGTTAGGTGGACATATCTTAAACAACGGTGCTTTTGAAGGTGAAGAAACAGAAACCGTTTTTCTTAACGGAAATAACCAGAACCTCAGCGGAACAGGTATTACCATACTCCATAATCTTTATATCGATGCCATTTCCGGATTTAGCTTCAATCAACCCATGGAAATCACCGGTGATGTAACATTAAAAAGAGGTTTACTCAATGATATGGGCAATGTAATGACAGTGCTCGGAAATGTTTTGATGACAGGAAGCCACATAAGCAACGCCAGCGAGGGTGGAATCATGATGACAGGTGATGACTTACAACAGATTAGCGGGCATGGAAAATTTGGCAGGTTGTATATAAACAAAACCGGCAGGGTAAATGCCGCTGGAAACATACAAATAAAGCAGGAACTTGTATTGACAAACGGAATTTTGAATATGAGCCAGCACCGCCTGCTCATTGAAGAAAATGCCATGATCAGCACCAACAACTCTTTTCATGAAAACTGCATGGTAAAAACAGGCGGAAACCTTGGGGATGGTGGAATAACAAAGAAATTTTCTGCACAGGATCTGCAAAACGATACATGGGATTTCCCATTAGGTACTGATGACTATTATACTGGAGCAACAATCAAAAACCTGACATCTTTTCCAACTGGTAAAAGCATCACCATATTTCCGGTAACAGGATACCATCCTACCATTACTGATGCATTTGAAGAATGCGATCCCACAAAAGTATTGCAATATTACTGGGGAATTGAAACCACCATGAGCAATGATGAGATATTTACCGGAGATATTGTTTTTCATTACCAGAGCAATCATTGCGAAGGAAATTCGCAAAACTATTTAACCGCTCAATTACGTCCTATGCAGGATGATACCTGGGCAAAACTTGATGGCGGAATCAGCTATGAAGATCAAACCCTGGCTTTTTATCACACAGCAGGGGTAAATAACTCAATATTGTCAGGGTATTATACAGCAGGGGAACAAACTGCTATTCCTGCAAACGTACCCAGATTCATAGCTACCCAAGAGGGAGAATGGGAAGATGGAAACATTTGGAATTCTTCTCAAACAGTTCCCCCAAGTGGAGTGATTGTTGAAGTACCCGAAAATGTTTCTGTTACTATTTCGCAAGACATGAAGAGGGTTTACAAAACAATCATCAACGGACACCTTGTTATTAAAGAGGGCACCACTTTCCATAACCTTGGATTTGTAGAAGGAGAAGGGATACTGGAAGTCAAGGGAACAGGTATCGAAAATCCGATCAACCTGCCCAACGGAAGATACGAAGATTTTACCACACCCGGCAGTGAATCAACCATCATATTCAGTGGAGATGCTGGAATACTTCCGGCAAGTCGTCTTACTTACAACAATCTGGTGATTGCAGGCACAGGAAATAAGATTATGCCTCTGGCACAAACCATGACTATCAACGGCGATCTTACGATTCAAAAAAATGCCTATTTGCAAACCTCTATAGATCAGGCACTTGAAATTGCCGGAAACCTCACCCTGGAAGCAGATGCTGGTTTAATCTCACATGCCTCGCATGCATTATTCATTATGAACGGGGAGCAACCCCAGACTATCAACGGTAATTTCACTTCGCAGGCATCTAAAAACCAAAACAATTCCATTTCCCGCCTGCGCCTTCAAAACCAACAGAACATTATCCTGGAAGGTGAAGGACTGGAAATAACAGACCGCCTTTACATTGACGCCGGGATCCTTATCACTAAAAACAGTCATCTTACTTTATCATCACTTGATCCTGGCGCTATGGCTAATTATAGTACTGAGCATTTTATTGAAGGAACCCTTACAAGAGCATTGCCGGCAAACTCAACACAAAATTATGTTTTTCCTGTCGCGCAAAATCACAAACCTCGCTTTATTACTGTAGAACCTGAAAATTCAAATGCAGGAAACTGGACCGCAGAATTTTTTGACCAGGAAACTTCTCTTGCAGGAATGGATCACCAAAGTATGGATGAGAGCCTGGCAAAGATCACAAGTTCAGAATACTGGAGTCTGGAAGGTCCGGTAAATGGAAAAGCTTTTGTTAGTTTGCACTGGGGACCCGAAACAGCAGTTAGTCTGCTTGATGAACACCTCACCACACTGCTGGTAGCAGAATGGAATACCAATGAACAACGGTGGGTTAGCAGAGGAATGACAAACTATGCTGTAACCGGCAACGGATATGGAACTGTAACAAGCAACCTCGTAAACTTTAGCAAAAAATACTTTTCTATTGGTGCATCAGAAGCCAACAATCCTCTGCCGGTTGAACTTTTAGAATTCAATGCCCGTGCAAATAAAAACCAGGTACATATAAACTGGAAAACGGCCACAGAGATCAACAACAGCCATTTCACTGTGGAGAGAAGCAAAAACGGGGTAGATTATGAAACCCTTGAGGTTATAGCCAGCAAAGCAGAAAATGGAAACAGCAATCAGGTTCTTTCTTATGAGATCACTGACGAAACACCGATGGAAGGAAAATCTTATTACAGATTAAAACAAACAGATTTTGACGGTACTACGGATTATTCAGACCCAATATATGTGATTGTAAACCCGCGTTATGAAGATACCTTTTCAGTATTTCCAAATCCTGTTACAGGACAGTCCTTTCAGATCGCCCTCACAGGAACCAACGCCTATGAAAATATTGATCTGAAAATATTCGACATATATGGAAAAATAGTTTTCTCAAACCAACATACTTCTGACGACAATGGCAATTTCATGCAATCCATCACCATCAAGCAAAATTTCAGGAGTGGTATTTATATTGTTTCGATTCATGCAAATTCAGTTAAACATTCTCAAAAAGTGGTGATCAAATAAATGCATCATCGATCAATTTATTGATAGATACAAACCGACTATTTCTCTTAATCATTGATATGATTTTTTTTTAAAACAATGATATACATGTTTTTACTTTTCGACATTAAATAGACTCCTTCTCCGGTACGCCAAATATTTCTCCGATCACCTTTGTTCGATAATCGAAGATATGTTCCAGACGTTTTCTTACAACCCACTGATTGATAAGGTTACCGGCAAATCCGTAAAAAACCTTGTAATGCACAGAGTCAATAAGTTCAACATTGCCATCAGTAGTGGGTTGCTGATAGTGCTTATGATGCCAGAAAAGGAATGGTCCCCATCGTTGCTCGTCAACAAAAAAATAAGGTTGCCGCACATGGGTGATCTCTGTAACCCATTGAAGGGGAATGTTTAAAATTGGTCTTACCTTATAGGTAATGATTTGTCCGGCATGAATATCGCGTTGCCCGCTGAAAGACTGTATGTCGAATCCCATAAAATCAGGTGTAATACGCTTAAGGTTGGCTGGGTCAGTAAAAAACTCCCAGGTCTTATCAATGCTGGCTGTTATTTCCTGCTTTCTGTAAAGATGATGCATGGTTTTATAAATTAATAATGGATGATTTTGATTCTGATTAAACAATACCATTAAAAACAGTTTATAAACCATTTGGTTTAGCATATCTTTTCCATCTTTTGTGGCTCCAGAGGTAATACTCTGGTGCCTTTCGGATCGTATGCTCAAGGGCAGCAAAGTATCTTTCTGTAATATCCTCATTACCAGAAATATTGGTAAGGTTAAAGGAATAATATCTGTAATTCTGATATGGCATGATCTCAAGATAAACCACTCCGGCATTGATTTTTGGTTGTAGCTTTTCCACGCCGGTAATTACCGGGGTTTGCTGGTTGAGAAATAAAACAGATTTTGTTGTATTCTTTGGAGGTCGTTGGTCAGCAATCTGTATGTAAACAGCAGGCTGATTTCTGTGCTTGATCATAAACCTGGCGGCTTCAGATGATTCCAGCAGTTTCACACCAAAGCGGTTTCTCCATTTCATAGAAAGGAAATCGGCAGGGGTAGATTTTTGCTTTTTATACAAAGCATAAACCGGTTTTTTCATCATCAGAGGCAAAGCGGCCAGGTATTCCCAGTTACCATAATGCCCTAAAACCAAAAGATAATTTTTATCATCTTCCGACATGATTTGCAACAGTTTCTTATCACGAATCTGAATTTTACCAAGGATTTGATTCTTGGTAATAGAAATCTGCTTCATCCATTGCGGAAACAAAGCAAACAGATGTTGCGTATTTTTGCGGGCAAGTTGCTGAATGTCATCATAGTTCTTTTCAGGGAAAGAGCGGGCAAGATTCTGGATGATCACATGTTGCCGGTAGTTAAAAACATAATAGGAAAGCAAATATAATCCCTCAGAGATTACCCTTAATATACCTAAGGGCAAAAGGCTGAGGGTATATACAAACAACCAAACAAACTTGCTGATCAGCATCTTCATACAAAAACAATTAATTCTCACCAGTTATGTCACAAAAACTTCAGACAGAATCGGTTTTAAAGATTTTCTATCTTCCTTTTTTCATATAAGAATCGCGAAGTGTAACTGTTCTGTTAAAAACCAATTTTTCAGGTGTTGAATCCGGATCTGTTGAAAAATAACCTGTACGTTCAAACTGATAAGATTGTCCTGGTTTTGTAAGGTTTACAGAAGGTTCGATAAAACCCTTTACCACTTTCAGCGAATCAGGGTTCAGAGAGTCTTTAAAGTCTTTTCCTTCTTCCACATCGTCGGGTTCGGGAGATGTAAAGAGCCGGTCGTAAAGTCTCACCTCTGCCTCCACAGCGTCCTGTATGCTTACCCAATGGATGGCAGATTTCACCTTGCGTGTTGAAGGCAGACCACTTTTGGTATCGGGGAAGTAGGTGCAATGTATGGTAGTAATTTTCCCCTGTTCATCTTTTTCAACAGAATCACAACGGATAATGTAGGCATATTTCAGCCGCACCTCACTACCCGGAGACAACCGGAAAAATTTTTTAGGAGGGTCTTCCATAAAGTCATTTCTTTCAATAAAAACCTCCTTTGAAAAAGGCACCATTCTGTTTCCCGAATTCTCGTCTTCAGGGTTGATCTTTGCCGGTAAATTTTCTGTCTGTCCTTCGGGGTAATTATCGATGATGAGTTTTACAGGGTCCAGCACTGCCATTACCCGCGAAGCATTTCTGTTCAGATCTTCACGTATGCAATATTCCAGCAGCGCCAGATCAATAACATTCTCTCTTTTGGCAACTCCTACCTTGTCAGCAAAAACCCTGATGGAATCCGGTGTATACCCTCTTCTTCGCAATCCGGAAACAGTGGGCATCCGGGGATCATCCCAACCCTTTACATACTTCTCCTCAACAAGTTGCAGCAATTTTCTTTTGCTCATGACTGTATAAGTAAGATTCAGGCGGGCAAATTCATACTGATGCGGACGAACACCCTTTACATCAAGATTTTCTAAAAACCAATCGTATAAAGCCCGATGAGGAATAAACTCAAGTGTGCATATGGAATGAGTGATGCCTTCAATGTAATCGCTCTGTCCATGTGCCCAGTCGTAAGTAGGATAAATACACCATTTGTCATTGGTGCGATGGTGATGGGCATGCATAATGCGATACATAACCGGATCGCGCATGTGCATATTAGGTGAAGACATATCTATTTTGGCACGCAAAACCCTTTTACCGTTTGCAAACTCACCACTTTTCATTCTTTCCAGAAGATCAAGATTTTCTTCTACGGAGCGATTGCGCCAGGGACTCTCAACACCAGGTGTCTGAGGGGTACCTCTACCCTCGCTCATCTCTTCTGCACTCATATCGCATACAAATGCTTTCCCCTTTTTGATCAGATAAACAGCATATTCATACAATTGATCAAAATAATCGCTGGCATATAAAACGGGATCTTCCCACTGAAAACCCAGCCAATGTACATCTTCCTTAATGGCATCAACATATTCGGTACTCTCTTTGGTAGGATTGGTGTCGTCAAATCTAAGATTGGTTTTACCATTGTATTTCTGCGCCAGCCCAAAGTTCAGACAAATAGACTTGGCATGTCCGATGTGCAAATAACCATTGGGTTCGGGTGGAAAACGAGTAACAATTTTGCCATCAGTGGTATTGTTTCTAAGATCAGTTTCAATGATCTGTTCCAGAAAATTAAGAGAAGGTCTATTGGGTTCCGCTTTTGATTGGGAATTTTTCATTATCCGAAAAAGTTAAGGATGATTCTACATAAAATTACAGGTGCAAAAGTAAAAATATTATCTGTCATTTTGGCGCACGAAATACTATATCTTACCATGTTTTTCCAACTCAACACTAACGCATTGCATTTTACCCCCCATGGGTGGATGCATTTTGCTGATTTTTATCCTGATGGATTCTATGGCAGGAAACTTTAACCGGAGCCGGTCAACAATTCGACGTGCAACATTTTCGAGAAGTTTGCTTTTTTGTTGCATCTCCTTATCTATATATTGATAAACCTCCTGATAGTTCAACGTGTCCCCCAAATTATCAGTACGCTCCGATTCTTCGGTGTTTACCTCAATTTCTGCATTTACCAAAAACTGATTTCCTATTACCTGCTCCTCGGCAAAACAGCCATGAAAGGCGTAAAATTCCATGTTTTCCAAATAGATCTTCGACATATTTTTTCTTTTTAATGAAAAGCAAACTTATAAAAAAACTCATTAGCAAACCGGTAAACTTTTGAAATCAGGAAGTATTCCAGATAAAAAGAATTAAAATTTGACCCGCCTATGTTGAAACCAGGGAGTTGAAGAATATCTGCAACACCAAAACCAATAAAGATTTGAACAAATATTAATGACAACAATTCGAAACCAACAACTCAATCTCCCAAATTATCACAATTAATTAATCCTAACCTAATGATATAAAGTATTTTATAATTTAGGACACACATATTCAGGCATTATAATACCTTTTTACTTGTTCACCTCGGAAAACATTTATACATTTGCGTATTCTTTTACCTGATTACTTTTTTATAAAAATTCATGAGCAAAATATTACACATATCTGAAGCCGCCACGATTGCTTTCCACTCCATTGGATTAATAGCCAGAAGTAAGAAAATAATGACAGCGCAAGAGATTTCTGACATCACGAATTTTTCAAAAAATCATATTTCAAAAATATTACAGCAACTCGTCAGAAAAGGATACCTGATCTCTGCCCGTGGTCCCAAAGGAGGTTTTTTGCTTCACGAAAAAGCCAGGAACATTAATCTCATGCAGATCTATACGCTCATTGAAGGCGAGATTGAAGAAAGTGCCTGTAAAATGAATTGCAATAATTGTCCTTTTAATCAGTGCATTTTTGGGGGACTGGAAAAAAAATTCAGCAATGAATTCAGGGATTATCTGGCACACAAAAAAGTTATTGAAATGTAAGCAACGCAATACGGTGCCAAGGCATTCAACATCAAAAAAATAAATAAAAAAGGAACCAAACCATAACAACAAACTCATGAGTCCAATCTGAAAAATTACATTTTCCACAAATTACACGAATTGACAATAATGTTAATATTTTAATATTCAAACAATGAGTTCACTCTAAAAAGTCAATTATCCGCAGATTACACAGATTTACACAGATGCTAAATTCTGATAATCGGTGGGTTTGAAAATAGGAAATAAACATAGATTTGACGAAAACAAGTTTTCGCAATGGACTCAACAATTAAAAACAAAGAATTTTCAAGAACCGTAAGCTCGACGAAGTCAATTTCCCGAAAATTTGTTTTCGGAGTGAACTCACTGAATAAAATTAAAAACATAGTTATATGAAAAGAACAATCATAAAAATAGACGAAGACCTTTGCAATGGATGCGGGTTGTGTGTGAGTGGTTGCCATGAAGGGGCACTGCAGCTTATCGATGACAAAGCAAGGATAGTAAGCGATCTGTATTGCGATGGGCTGGGGGCATGCATTGGCGATTGTCCGGTAGGCGCCATTACACTGGAAGAGCGGGAGGCAGAACCTTACGATGAAATAAAGGTGATGGATCGAATTGCACCCAAAGGAGAAGCAACCATATTAGCACATCTGAAACATCTTAACGATCATGACCAACATGCGTTTGTAAAGCAAGGTATACAATATATAAAAGACCATCGACTGGATGTTGATCTTACAACATTGACCCGCACTGCTCCGGAAGAAAAAACAAATAAAGAAATCAATCAATCAGATAAATCTAAGAAAATGACTATGCACACACAAAACGGCGGGGGCTGCCCCGGGTCAGCAATGATAGCTTTTGATAAACCTGTAGCGGAAACCACTTCAGTACAGGGAAAAACAAATCAAACCACCGAACAACCCTCGGAACTCAGGCAATGGCCGGTGCAAATGCACCTGGTAAATCCCGAAGCACCCTATTTTCAGAATGCAGATGTACTAATCGCTGCCGACTGCATAGGATTTGCCATAGGCAACTTCCACAGTAAATATTTAAAAGGAAAGGGATTGGCCATTGCATGCCCCAAACTTGATAACGGAAAAGATATTTATGTAGAAAAACTAACTGCCATGATCGATCTTGCCAGAATCAACACACTTACAGTAATGATTATGGAAGTACCCTGTTGCTCAGGTTTACTGCAAATGGCAAAAATAGCCGTAGAAAACGCTTCCAGAAAAGTACCGGTAAAAGCCATCAAAATAGGTATTAACGGAGAAGTAAGAAGTGAAGAGTGGGTATAGTGTTTGAACGATAAAGAAAACGAAAAGCAACTCAAAGTCTTTGCAAGAAAACACAACGTGTAAAAAGGTAGTTTTCCTGCAAGCAATAAAAACCATCATTACCCAAAATAATCAGATTATTAACATTAAAAAAAAAGAAAAAAATGAACATGTTTTGCTATCAATGTCAGGAAGCCGCAAAAGGCACAGGATGCACCATAAAAGGT
>Ga0102941_1001455_pt1 | contig 11101 bp, 8 predicted proteins | sample SalPonR2_C_D2_MG_FD_79281 | JGI IMG/M metagenome (GOLD analysis project Ga0102941, IMG submission 79281) | Salt pond soil microbial communities from South San Francisco under conditions of wetland restoration - Salt Pond MetaG R2_C_D2_MG | ecosystem: Environmental > Aquatic > Marine > Intertidal... | reverse complement strand
TTATCAATTAATTCATTAAAGATTTTATATAATAAATATCCTATTATGAGTACGATTAACCCTAAGAAAACGATTAACAATCGCATACGCTCTTCTCTTGGAGAGACTAAATCTGGTGCTGAGGCTAAACCTTCAGCTCTTAATTTTTCATAATTAATTAGATCAATTGATTTATCAAAAATACTGGTTAAGGCCTTTTGATCCTTATTGATCCCAAAATATAGAAAAGAGTTCTCAGATAAAACGCCTTTTTTAGATAGATTCTTGTAGTCAAGCTCGTTTATATAATATTCTGCTACTGTGTTGTTCTCAATAAAAAAATCTGCTTTTCCCGAAGCCACTAGTGCTAGGGAACTCATAATATCCTCGGTTTTAATGATTTTTGGATTAATTAAATTCTTATTTAATAGTTCTTCGTGCCAAAAGCCTTTAATGACTGCAACACGCTTCCCTTCAAGTTCATACAATGAAGTGATGGGTTCTTGTGAGTCATTACCATAAATACCATCTCTTTCTTTACTGAAACTTTTAGGAAAATCAAATAACTCTTGTCGGTCAACTGTTTTAGCCATATTTAAAACATCGACTTCTCCTCGAAGGGCTTTTTCATACATCTCATCAAAACTACCCCGCACAACCCTGTACTGAATGCCAGTAATCTCAGCTAATCGTTGAAATACTTTCCCTGCTACGCCTTCGTATTCTCCATTTGTATAATAATCAAAGGGGAGATAATCTGTTGGGACACCAACAACAATTGGTTCTTGATTTTCTAACCAGTGAATTTCATAAGGTGATAATCCAAGTATTTTTCTGTTGTACTGAATTTTAGTTTCAGTAATTGCTTGTTCTATAGATTCCTTGATCTTTTCATCGCTTAAAATCTTATTTAATATCTCTGATAGAATTCTATTTTCTTTTAAAGTTGATAAAGTCATATCTGAAGTGATATCTGGCAATTGAGTTAATAAGCGAACATTTTTATAGGTGTATAAAAATTCATAAACAATACCACCACCAGAGGTGATGAATCCTTGAATCCGTTTATTCTCATTAAGTGCTTCAAGAGCTTCTTCTTGAGATGTGAATGTAATCGTATTAAACTCTAAATTGGAATAGTTTTCTGAAAAAGCATCAATAATCATGTCCCCTTCAATAAAACCAATATTCTTTCGGTCCAAATCCCCAATGGTTTGGATATCTATAGATTCATTGGTAAATACTGCATAAGGGTACTGATGGATGGCTTTAGTAAAGGCCATAAACTCTTTTCGCTCTTCTGTTGCATTGGCGCCAAAAAGAATATCTACATTTCCATCAATCAAACCATTATATACTTTTCCCCATGATTGATTACCAATAATATCTATTTTTAATCCTGTCTCTTTTTCTATTATTTTTACCACATCAATAATGTAACCTTTTTCTATTCCACGAAACATAAAATAATCCATACCTGAATAGGGATCCAACCCAAGTGTAAAAGTTTGATTCTTATAGTTTTTAATATATTCTATTTCCTGATCTGTAAACTCATAAGCAAAGGTGGTTAAACTTAGTGTTATCAATAGTAAACAAATCAAAATTAATAATTTTTTTAACATAAAAATCCGTCCCCTTTAATTCATTGTTCAAATCGTATCATTAGGAAAATTGTATCATATTTTTGATTAATACTAAAGAGGATTTATTAACTAAGAATAAGATGATTAAGGGGTTTATTTCCTTCTTCTATTATAAATTTATTATAAAAATAGCTTATAGTTTTTTAGTCTATAAGCTAGTTATTACTTCTGTCCTAGAAAATTTAATTATATTTGATAAAACAGAGATTATTCCACTACTCTGTGATCGCCTACAGTTAATAATAGTATAATATGATTACCATCATATATCCAAGCAAATCTATATTCTTTATTCACTCGACTTTCATATACTTTTAGATTGTATTTTTTGGAAAGTGTGTAGTTTTTCTTTGTTTTTAACGAAGGGGAGAATTGATCTTTAACTAAGTGCCTCAATTGCTTTTTTAATGTCTTTTTGTTTCTTTTTGACAGTTTAGAGTATTCCTTCTTAAAATTCTCAGTATACTTAATTTCCACCATTAAATATCACGACTATTCATCTAGTGATTCCAATAATTCTTCAATTCCCATTGCTTTTGATACATTACCATTTTTCACTTGTTTCAAAGCTTTTCCTACATCATCTAACCATTTTTTTTCAACTGTAACGACTGGTGTTATTACGATTTTTCCATCTTCAGTCATTTCAACTTCTAATTTTGAGCCTTCATGAAGTCCCATTTTATTCGTCAGTTCAGAAGGAATGGTTAATTGATTTTTTCTTCTTAATTGTGTTAACATCAGAACCTCCTTTTAGTTAGAATATCTTACTTTCTGACTTTATTATACACCCAATATATATTTTTTTCAATTAATATTTAAATTGATATGAAAAAGCAATTAAAATTTTTAAAATAAAAAATCTCTTTAAACAATTTAGAAATAGTCATTGTTTAAAGAGATCATAGAATAGAATATTTTATTTTACTTTATAGATCCAACCTTCAGGTGCTTCAACGTCTCCTAATTGAATACCTACAAGGGTTTCATATAATTTTTTTGTTACTGGCCCTACTTTGTCTTCATCATAGAAAACAGTGAACTCATCTTTATGCTGAATGCCACCAATTGGTGTAATAACAGCAGCTGTTCCACAAGCGCCTGCTTCTTTAAACTCATCTAACTTATTAATGGAAACATCACGTTCTTCAACTGGCATATCTAAATATTCTTTTGCTACATGCATTAAAGAATATTTAGTAATACTTGGTAAAATCGAATCAGATTTTGGCGTAACAAATACATCATCCTTTGTGATACCAAAGAAATTTGCTGCACCAACTTCTTCTATTTTTGTATGAGTTTTAGGATCTAAATAAACACAATCAGCAAAACCCTTTTCAACAGCTTCATGGTGTGGTAATAAACTACCAGCATAGTTACCGCCAACCTTCGCTCGACCGGTGCCATTTGGTGCTGCACGATCATATTCCGTCGTCATAAAGTTTACTGGTGACATACCACCTTTAAAATATGGTCCCACTGGCACGGCAAATACAGAAAATAAATACTTTGGTGCTGGTTTAACGCCTAGGTTATCGCCAATACCAATCATAAATGGTCTTAAATAAAGTGTTGCACCTGTACCATATGGTGGTACATATTCTTCATTTGCCTTTACTACTTGCATACATGCATCGATAAATTTTTCAGTAGAAATAAACGGCATCATGATTCTTTCATTAGTTTTTTGCATTCTTTCAGCATTTTTATCTGGTCTAAACAATTGGATGCTACCATCCTTTGTTCGATAAGCTTTTAACCCTTCAAAACATTGTTGCCCATAATGTAAAGCACATGAAGATTCACTAATAGTGATTTGATTGTCTTCTTTTAATTGACCTTCATCCCACGCACCGTCTTCATAATATGATACATATCTTTTAGGTAAGTTCTTATACTTGAATGATAACTCATCCCACTTAATATTTTCCATTATTTTCCCCCTTTTAAACCAATAATCTAACTATATGATAACATAAATTTCGTTTAAAATAAAATCATTAGGGTATATATTAAAAAGGTGTTACTTTGAAGGAGGCAAAAATGAACTCATTAATTATTTATTATTCATTAACAGGTCATGTAGAAAGTTTTGTAGAGAAGTTAAAAGACACAACAGGATTCGAAACACTTAAGCTAGAAACTGTTTCTGATCTTCAATACAAAGGTTTCTTGAAATATTTTGTTGGCGGTTTCCAAGCAGTCACAGGTTATAATCCTATTTTAAAACCAATCAACATAGCTTTAGACAAGTATGATCATTTTATTTTTGTAACACCTGTCTGGGCTAGCACCTATGTGCCGGCATTTAATACCTTAATGGATGAGTATGATTTTTCACATAAAAAAATTACAGTGGTGAGCAGTTCAAAGGATCCTAAAACAAAGGTCTATGACAAACTTGACCTTAAATTACCATTAAGTACTATTACAAGATATTATAAAATTATTGATCGGGAACCAGAAGATCAAAAGAACATTATTAATCAATTGATGCAGCAACTTAAAAATCAGGCGCAACCCTATGACTAAAGAAAATAACTAGGGGGTATTCATGAAAAAAATATTATTGTTTATCATCATTCTCATATCATTCATAATACTTGGTTACACAACCATGTCATTTTCTGCTGAGAAAAATGTTACAGCGACTTATATTGATGAGTACCCTTTAACTTTTAAAAATGAAGCCGGTGAAGCAGACGGCTTTGCAATTGATATACTCAACTATATTTTTGAAAAAGAAGGCATTATTGTTACTTATAAACACAGTACTTGGTCCGATGCACTAAAATCAGTAGATGATAAAACAGTTGACTTAATTATAGATATTCTGAAAACAGATGACCGTCTAGAAAAATATGAATTTAATAGTGAACCATTTTTCTTTGGCTGGGGAACTTTACTCGCCCACAATGACAACGGAATTGAAAATATTTTGGACTTAAATGGTAAGACTATTGGCTATTTAAAAGATGATAACTACGCTGTAGGACCTAATGGCCTTGTAGAAAATATTAATCGTTTCAATATCAGTTCAGATTACCTTGTCTATAATGACTACGAATCTATTCTTAATGCCTTAGATAATAATGTGTTAGACGCTGCCATTGTTAGTCGATTAATGGAAAGTCAACTGCACGCCTATAGAAATGTAAGAAAAACTGGGATTGTATTTGCCCCTGGTGGTTTCTTCATCGCTAGTCCTAAAGATAGCAATCTGGCATTATTAGATACAGTTGATCAGTATTTAAGACGTTTGAAATCTGATGAGGACTCCTTTTTCTATACTCGTTATAACCATTGGTTTGAAACTTTAGAACCGAATATTCTTCGGGATTTTTATTATGAAAATAGAATAAGCATTTTTATTATAGGTTTTTTAATTATTTTCTTTTTGTTTTTTTCTAGATATGAGGTTTATAAAAAATCAAAAGATTTAAGGATGACAAACGAACTGTTAAGTAAACATGTCAATCAACTCAACAATGCTAATGAAGAAATAGAAAGCACCTATCAAGACATTGATTTATTGGTTGAAAAGTACGATTTACTGATTCACTTTTTATCAAACAATCCATATACCGTTTATGAAGGTGACGAATCTTTTATGAAGCGTTTGTTATCAATTTCCTATAGTCTATTAGATGGCATTGATTTTGCTTATGCTTATAAAACCCTTAACCATTCGACTTTAGAAATTATAGACTTGATAGGTTACAAACCCTTTAAAAATTTGCACCTAGATCTTTCCCGAATGGAAATACTGAAAGAAGGTATTTTTATAAAAAGTGATTTCTACGAGAATCTTCTATTAACAGCAAAGGATGAGCCCTCTCGATTAATTATTGGCGAACTAATGACTGTGACCAAAGAAACATTAATCATTAACTTTAGGTCACAAAAATTCCATTATGGTATTTTGCTAAATATTAAAAAATCATCTGAAAAGTCATTTAATAAAACATCAAAGGAAGTTACGTCTGCTTTTAAAAATGTTGCGGACACTTACTTTATCATTAAACACTTATTTGCAAAACACAATCAATTTCAAAAGGAAATGCTTCATTCAATTAATGAAATGTTAGAAATACATGATGAATACACAAGGGGACATTCTGAAAATGTAGCCAATTTATCAAAGGCTTTAGCTGAGTATGTTGATTTATCCGCTGAAGCTGTGGATACAACCTATTGGGCCGCTTTAGTCCATGATATTGGAAAAATACTAATACCTAGTAGAATTCTAAACAAAAAAGGTGCTTTGACTGATGATGAGTACAAAGAAATGAAACATCACCCCTATTATGGTTATAAAGCCTTACGGACATCAGAGTTAACAGAGGATATTTCAAAAATTATTTTATGCCACCATGAACGTTACGATGGCTTAGGTTATCCTAATCAAATAGCAGGTGAAGATATCCCTATTGAATCTAGAATTTTAACCATTGCAGATGCTTATGATGCCATGACATCAAAGCGTTCTTATAAAAATGCATTAACCATTGATGAAGCTTTTGAAGAGATTGAAAGAAATTTAGGGAAGCAATTTGATCCTGATTTAGGGGGAAAATTCATAGAAATGTTAACAAACAAAAAACTATAGCGACTTGGCTATAGTTTTTATTTTCTAAACTTTTAATTTATCCACCATTTTTTCTAATGCATCTTTGGCTTCTTTATTTTGCTTAATATTTCCTTGTAATCTGTTTTCAGCAATAGCATAGGCTGTTCCAAATTTTTCCGCTTCAATGGTTTTATCTGCCTCATTTTCCAGTAATAAATCAACACATTGATAAGCGCCATTTTGTGCAGCTATCATTAATGGTGATAAACCATACGTGTCATCTACATGGTTCAATTCTGCCCCTGCATCCACTAGTAATTCTAAGTTTTCAAACTTATTATTTTGTGCAGCATACCAAATGGGTGTACACCCTTGGGCATCCTTTGTATTGATTTCAGCGCCTGCATCAATTAATTTTTTAATAACCTTTTCATCGGAATGATGGGCGGCTAAATGCAGTGCTTGTTCCCCAACATTTCCTTTTATATTTACATCTGCTCCAGCAAATAATAATTTTTCAAAGGATTTCTCAAAATGTCCTAGAATTGATAACATTAACGGTGTATAACCTTCTTCATTCTTTTCATTAAAGGTTCCCGCTTCAATAGAATTTCTAATTTCTTTTGATAAAGCTCTTCTTTTTTTCATAATTTTATTTTTTACATAAAGCATATATATATAAGCAGAACCTATTAAGAACACAGCTATTAAAATCACATATACAAGTACCATCTAATCCCCCTTTAGATTTTTTTCAATAATCGACTTTACTTTCTCTGCTATGACAGTTGTATCTCTTTCATCAGGCTCTAAAATAATGGGTTGACCGATGATTAAGGTCACTTGAGCTGGTTTAATAATCAACTCTCCCTTTTTCAAAGCATTGATAGAACCATCGATGGTTACTGGAATAATATCAGCATCCGCTTTCACTGCAAGTTTTAAACTGCCAGCTTTGAATTCATTCAACTTACCATCTTTACTTCGCGTGCCTTCTGGAAAAACAACCATTGCTTGACCATTTTTAATGTGCTTTGCCCCTTTATTAATAGCTCTTACAGATTGTCTAACATCTTCCCGATCAATAAATATACAATTGACCAACGTCATCCATTCACCAATAAAAGGCATCTTTTTGATTTCTTTTTTTGCAATGAATGCAACTCTTTGATTTAAAGCATTAAGTAAGATTGGAATATCAAAATTGCCTTGATGATTAGAAACAAATAGTACATTTGACTGTTCCGGTAAATTTTCTTTTCCTTTAATAGTCACTTCGATTCCTGCTAATTTTAAAAGATTATTTGACCATTTATTCGACAACTCAGTTAAATACTCTTCTAAGGCCTCAGATTTGCCTTCTCTTTTTAATCGTTTTGCTTTCTTTAATTTTGGAAAAGAGAATAAAAAATATGTCCAAAAATAAGTAAACCATATAATAGTTCGGATCATTTTGCCTCCCTTAAATATACAATAACAACTATATTATAACATATTGAAAGGGAATATAAATAATAAATAACTAATAAATATTACTGGCGCTAAGGGGAACCTTATGCTCTTTTCCGAGTCATAAGGTGTTATTTTTTTTGTATAGATTATTTCTTTTAAATAATCATAAAAACTAAAAAAACCTGAAAAATCTTTTCTTTTAATAAGTAATAGGATTGAATAAATACTACTTAAAAAAAGTGTAATCATTAGCAGTTGACCAATAGCTTTAATACCAATCATAGAGCCTAGAGCCATAAATAATTTTACATCCCCTGCTGGGATTAACCCTAATAAAAATAAAGGATAACCTATTATTAAAGGCATCAAAAAACCATATGATGCTATTTCAATGCCTTCTAAACCCATCATCAGTGTGTTGCTTATAAAAGCAACTCCCATGAATATTAGCAAATGCTTATTTTTAACTTTATTGAGTTTTAAATCAGTCATACTTACACTAAACAAAAAAATAATTGTTAGGATTACTTGAGTCATATCTACCTTTCTTAATGGGTACCAAAACTATTATAGTCATCACTTCTTTTTCTATTCACATCATAAAAAATTACATCACCATCTTCAAATAAAAGACTTTGATTTAAGCCTTTGATCATTATTTCCTTTTCATTATTGAAACCTTCAATATGATACATATTTGATTGATCATTTTTATAAGATAAATTTTTGCCAAAACTCTCTGAGTCTTTTAAGGTTTGAATTTTAAAATTCACCTTTAAATAGCCATCTTTCATAAAGATATCTTCATTAAAATCAATTCCATTGTTTTCAACTGCATAATCAATTAGATCAACATCATCCATTAAAACATATGTGTCATTTGGTAACCAGTACTCACCGTACCATTTTTGTCTTGAGGCCATAACCTTTGATTCATCTACGGCTACTGGTTTATTTAAAATATCACCAATATAGTTTCGAAGATACTTAGTTAAAATTATCTCATCAGCAAATCCTATTGGTTCAACTCTTTTCTTTAAATCATATAATGACATACCTAAAGAATTACTAGTATTAAGAAATGCTTCGTCTTTTAAAGTAATATAAGGATCGCCTAGATCTACTGTATAAGGTATTTGATCTTTAATCCCTTCATCAATAGAAGACAAATCAATTAAATAGTCTTTAGCCTCAACTTTTACTTTTGACCATACTTTTATTGACTTCTCTTCATTGCCTTCATAGTCTATAAAACTAAAGGATGGTTTTATAAGTATTTGATCCTCTTTTGAATAGTTTCCAATGGATTCAACAGTATATCTTATTTTATAACCTAAGGGCACACTACCAGCATTACTAAACTTCGGATGGCTTCCTGGGGCAAGGGGCAAGAAATATTTTTCATTTGTTCTTAAAATATTCTCATTTTCATCTTTCCCACCAAATGGGTAGTTATTGCCTTCAATAAATTCATAGCTATTCGTTGCTGTTCTAAAGACTTCTTCCCAGACGGGATAATCATTAATATCTCTTACTTTAAAACCATACAAACGACCAACTACTTCTACCTTTTTTTCATCTTCAACAATATAAATATCATCATTAATATTTTTTTGTGAAGCTGATTGAAGGTCACTTCCTAGACTATTTATAGCTGTACTTCTTATTTGAACAGTATAGCTACCCTCATCTACCCAAATCGGCACGTAGATATCTGTATCTAAAGCCTCTGCTGTAATCCATGTATTCTTTTCAATAAATTTTGAATTTTCTCTACTCCTTGCATCATAATATACGTCGAAGGGAAATTTGATTTCTTTTTCAAAGATATATTGGTCATAATCTCTATTGCCATAACCTAAGATCTCTCTATGACTACCTGTTGTTTGGTAACGAAATTTTGTTGGCATTCCTAATATAATTGCTCGATCATTAACATCCGCTTCAACTTGTTGATTATAATTATCCCCTATACTTGATATCAAGAGTTCCGAATAAATTGGTGTATGAACTTTAACTTCATTCACTAAAACATCTTTCATAACACTCTCAGAAGAAGGCCCATTATAATCGAAGAATTTCTTATATAGAATTTCACCTGTGCTTTCATAAGTACCATTACGTTTTGTATTGCTTATTTTGATAGCCTCTTTTCTTAAAACATCTGGGTTAATTAAAGTCGCTTCAGTTATTTCCTTTGGCGCTAACGTATTCACTGTACTAATTGATGAGTCCATTATTACATCTGAGTCGAATATTAGTGAATCATTTCTTACTTGATAGCTTCCAACGGCATTCTCTGCTATACCAGACCAGTTTGGCGAATCCGGCGTTTCATTTTTACCAACAATTTTATCACTTAAGGTAACAACAGCATCATATGATGGCTCTGATACTATGTTAACTTCATTAGATAAAACTATTGATGGTTGACTATAATTTCTAGGCAGAAGTACGACTTCGTCATTAGGTAAAATATCAGATGTAATAATAGCTGATTCAATACCATAATTTTCAAAGTAATCAATTTCATAATAAGAATAATCCCTATTAACTGTGTAATTTCTGGAAACTGTTTCACTACTACTTTTATTAATATAAACTGTTTCCTCTTCTGTAGATTTTTCTTGATCTATAACTTTCCATTTTTCAATATACTTCCGTTTAACTGTTACTGAAAAATCTTTATTACCTGTTACTTTTTGAAAAGCATAATTTGTTAACCGTGATTTTCCAATCATTTGTGTATAAACTTCTTCTGAACTTGGAATACCTAAGGAAACATTAAACTCAGATGAGTTTGGTGACATTGCTTTAATTACACCATTGCCTTCAAAACTCTCTGAATACTCACTTGAAGCGTCAATATCTTCTACTGGATCTATTATCTCTTCTTCAACAATATCTTCTTCTAAAACAGGATAGTACATTCGAAGTGGTAATATAAACTTCATACCTGCTGCACCACCATTAGCAAATGTTCCAACACCTATCCTATGATTATCTGTACTTTTTTGAGTGATTGTATATTTGCTTGGAATAGTATTCCATATACCAATATCCTTACGTACTAAATCCCCTTGGGGATTTATAATGTCACTTGAGGTATCTATAGATATGACAGAGTCTCTACCATCCAAAAAAGCATGCCCTTCTGGAACATCGGCTATATTACCTATATTTGTATTACCTAATGACGTACCATCTTTGTTCCATATGGAGAAGAGTGGGAAGCCGAATTTAGATTTAATCATTGGAATTGATACCTTTAATTCTCCAGTTTTTAATTTTATATATCTTAACGGATCAATGTTAAATATAGGTGTATATTTAATAAAAAGTTCATCATTAACTACCGAAATATAAATATCTCTGTCTTTATAAATATTTTCAGGTTTAACATTTGAAGTAATGTAATCCGATTCCAATGTGAACTTCACATTTTCAAGCG
>Ga0102941_1001449_pt1 | contig 11108 bp, 7 predicted proteins | sample SalPonR2_C_D2_MG_FD_79281 | JGI IMG/M metagenome (GOLD analysis project Ga0102941, IMG submission 79281) | Salt pond soil microbial communities from South San Francisco under conditions of wetland restoration - Salt Pond MetaG R2_C_D2_MG | ecosystem: Environmental > Aquatic > Marine > Intertidal... | reverse complement strand
GTCTTTGATTCTACCCGTGAAAAGGGCACCATCAGTTCTCAGAATCCCGATGCTGGCAAAGAAGTGAAAAAAAACCGAACCGTTTATCTTACCACCGTTGCCATATTGCCCGAAATGGTTGAAATGCCCGATCTGAATGATCTTTCTCTCAGACAGGCATTGGCCATATTGGAGAATTACGGACTGAGGGCAGGAAAACTAGAATATGTACCCAACATTGCAAGAGACAATGTATTACAACAAAAATATAACAATGGAACCATAGAACCAGGCACACTCATAGAAAAAGGTACTGCTATTGACCTGGAATTGGGTACGGGCGAATCAGGTAATCTGGTAACCGTTCCTTTTATGGTTGGTAAACCTCGTGAAGAAGCAATTTTGCTGCTCAACCAGTCATCTCTCAATATAGGAGAGGAAGTTTTTCTAGACGATGAAGAATCAACTGATCTGAGGGTTTACAGACAGGATCCGGGAATGGAAACAGGAATGATAAAACTACAAAGAGGAAAAGAGGTTGATCTTTTCTATCGCTCTGCGGAAAATTTTGACTTTGAAGAATACATGCAGGAAAGTCTGTCAGTTCAAACCCCTGATCTTACAGGAAAGTCACCTGAAGAAGTATTTGAAATACTCAGGCAACTATCTATGATACTGGGCAGAGAAAACTTTGAAAACAATGTGCCCGAAAGGAGAGCACGCGCCTATAAACAAGAACCTCAACCTGAGGATAATGAAAAAGTAGTAAAAGGTACTACCTTTGATATCTGGTATAAGGATGTTGATGAAATGGAAGATCAGGAGGAATAGCAATCGTTTTTTCATTTCTCCATTTTCGAATTCTACCTTTTTTTATACAATAATTTAAAAATTACTTTGTTTGTAACCTAACAAACAAAACCCTTCATGACAAGAGATCTGATGAACCTAAAATTGCTTATTTTACTTATTTTTTTCTTGGTTTTCAATCCTTTTTTGCAGGCGCAGGAGGTTTTGCTCCCTCTGCAATACAATATCTCCAAAAAACAACATCATCGGGACAAGGATCAATCAAATCCGATACAACAAAAGAATGATAAAAGCAGTCATCTGTCAATACCTTTCAAAGAAGATTTTTCATATCCCGGCCCCTACCCTGATACACGCTTTTGGAGCGACAGCTTTGCTTTTGTCAATACCGGGTTTGCCGTTAATCCCAAAAGTACAGGTACTGCAACGTTTGATGCTATCGATCAATGGGGTGAGATATATGGCGCAGCAGATTCACTTAGTTTTCTATTTCCTGCAGATCTGCTAACCTCTCAGCCCATAAGGCTGGATTCTATATTTGGAAATAATCCCACTGCTCTTTCCCCTTCTGACAGTGTAATGCTGAGTTTTCATTATCAACCCCAGGGAAATGGAAGTCCGCCAAGAGAAAAGGACTCATTGGTTCTCCAGTTTTTACATACTCCTGCCCATTGGGAATCCGATCCCTCCGACCCTGATGAAAATATATGGGTAGAAGACCAATGGGAAAATGTTTGGAAGGCAACAGGTAAGTCATTGGAAGATTTTTTGATGAATAACGATAGTACATTCTTTCAATTTGTGGGTGTTATGATAGAGGACGAAGCATATTTCAGAAATGATTTCCGGTTCCGGTTTCAAAATTATGCAAGTTTTCCCCAACCAAATCTGAAAAATCCACAGAACTTCGCCGGAATTTCGACCATCTGGAATATAGATTACATCATGTTAGACAGGGGAAGAAACAAGACAGATTCTTTCTACTACGATATAACATTTGCAGAAAAACCCCAATCACTGCTCCAAAAATATCAGGCAATGCCCTGGAAGCATTATATACAAAATCCACAAGACTACCTCAAAGCAAGGTTTGAGGTAAAAATTGCCAATCTCGACAACACTACCTACAATTACTTTTACCGGTACTTTATTGAAGATGAGCAGGGTTCAAATGTAAGAAATTATTCCGGGGGATCATGGAACATATCACCTTTTGCAGAATCAGGGTTTCAGAACTATCAACCCCATGCCAATCCGATTGTAGTTCCAGACCCTCTGCCGGTAAATCCTGCCGATGCAAGACAATTCACCACATACCATGTTATAAGGGAAGGATTACAAGGCGATCTATGGCCATGGAATGATACTATATCCCGTAAACAAACTTTTGACAATTATTTCGCCTACGACGACGGAACCCCCGAGAACGGATACGGGCTGGTAGGCAATTCAGCAAAAGGGGCAGTAAGGTTTTTATTAGGCACCGAAGACCTTATGGACGCTGTTCAGATCTATTTCAACCCTACTTTTCACGAGGTCAATAACAAAGCTTTCGTCATTAAAGTATGGAAAAACCTTGCCCCGGAGACCATCCTTTATGAATCAGAGGTCCTTTTCCCTGATTTCCAGGAAGGTATAAATCATTTTATCACCTACGAATTTGAAGAACCACTTTTAGTGTCGGATACTATTTATGTAGGATGGCAACAAACCACCTCAGATTTTTTACACATTGGCTTTGACACATCAACCGATAATTCAGATCAGATATTTTACAATACCACTGGCGAATGGACTCCATCCATTTTCAAAGGATCACTCATGTTAAGACCAGTATTTGGGGAACAAGTCATAAATAACATCCCTCAGCATTCCGGTTCAAACTCAACGGAAACGTTATTTGTTTATCCAAATCCGTTGAAAGGACAACAACTTTTCATCAAAAATTCAGATGAAGGATTCATGCATGAGGCTGAAATAATCATTACTGATATTGCAGGCAAGGTTGTTTACCGATTATCTTATTCAGATGAGATTGATGTTTCTGCCCTTGCTAATGGTATTTATTTCTTACAACTCAACCGTGGCAATAACTCCAAACCTGCTAAGGGCGCACGTTTTATCATAGCCCGCTAAAACTTACTTTACCTATGAAAGAAGAAGAATTGAACGACTATAATGAGGTAAATAATGTACCGGAAAATGATGAAGATCAGGAGTTATACGAACACCACAGGTTTGTTTCAGATCGCGGACAAGGGCTCATCAGGGTAGACAAATTTTTGCTTTCACGCATGGAAAATACCAGTCGCAATAAAATACAAAATGCGGCCAAAGCAGGAAACATACTTGTAAATAACCAACATGTCAAATCCAATTACAAAGTAAAACCACTTGATGTGGTTACCATTGTACTGGCATACCCACCCCGCGAAATTGAGATCGTGCCACAAAATATTCCACTCAATGTTATCTATGAAGACGAGTTTATTCTGATCATCAATAAACCTGCGGGTATGGTGGTGCATCCCGGACATGGTAATCATACAGGCACACTGGTAAATGCTCTTGTGTATCGTTTTAAAGGCCTTCCAAGGCAAAATGATGAACGCATAAAACCCGGGTTGGTGCACAGGATCGATAAAAATACTTCCGGTATTATTCTGATCGCAAAAACTGAATTGGCTCAAACCCGGCTGGCAAAGATGTTTTTCGAACGCAAAATCGATCGCCTTTATCATGCCCTGGTGTGGGGCAACCTTAAAGAAGACCAGGGAACCATTACCGGACACATTGGAAGAAGTTTGAAGAACCGGCAGGTAATGGATGTTTTCCCGGAAGGTGACCATGGAAAACACGCCATAACACATTACAGAACCCTGGAAAGACTTGGATATGTTTCGCTGGTGGAATGTAAACTTGAAACAGGGAGAACACACCAGATCAGGGCACATTTCAAATATGCCGGACACCCGCTGTTTAATGATGAAAGCTATGGTGGTGATAAAATTTTGAAAGGTACAACATTCACCAAATACAGGCAATTTGTCCAAAACTGCTTTAAAACCTGTCCCCGACATGCTCTACATGCCAAAACGCTTTCTTTTGAACATCCCATAACAGGTGAAAGCATGTTTTTCGACTCTGATATCGCTCCTGATATGAAGGAAATGATCAACAAATGGCGGCACTATGCCCAACACAAAAATTTTGAAGATAGTATGGGTTCCGCACCTATCGACAGAAATGCGGAACCCAATGATTGATCTTTGTTGTTTACAATCTTAACCTCATACCTGCCAGATAGTGGCGGCCAGCCTGCGGGAAATACCCGTCTTCGATAGAAATCAATCCTTCAGAACCCAGATATCCTTTGTATATCCAGGCATTGGTAATGTAATTAACATCCAGAATGTTGTTAATCAAAAAAGTGAACTCCAAACGATTGAAAAATCCGTTTTTGATCTCATAAGAAAAACTCAAATCATTGACCAGGTAAGCATCAAGCTTACGATCACTACTCATGGTATTATCAATATACTGATCGCCTACGTATTTTGAAAATAGATTGATGTGCAGATTTTCAACCGGAGTATAACGGAAATGACTCCCCGATACAATGGAGGGAGAAAAAGCAATATCGGTATTTTCATAAGTTTCCTCCTGCGACCCCATCCAATTCCAGTTCTCATCATATACATCAGAAAACTCGGTAAAAGCAGGGATCTTATTTCTGCTGAAGGACAAGTTTCCTGTCCAGTCCAGTTTTTCTGTAATGTTTACAGAACCTTCCAACTCAATTCCCATGCGGTAGCTATCTTTAATATTGGTACGTGAGAATCCGCCAACATCATTGATCTCGCCGGTAAGAATCAATTGATTGTCATAGTCCATGACATAAACATTTACACCCACTCTGGTATTGGCACTCTGAAACCGGTATCCTGCCTCAATATTATAAAGTGTTTCATGTGTTGGTCGGGAATCGGGTGAGGATTCAGTGAAATCACGCCTAACCGGTTCGCGGTTACTTATCCCTGCAAAACCATAAGCTTCATGCGCACCTCCAAACTTATAGAGCAAACCTGCTTTAGGATTAAAAAAATGGAAAACAGCACGCTGATCAAGAGGGGAAACCTGATTCTCTACCAATGCCAAACCTGTAAAATCGTAAACAATATTGCGGTATTGAAGATCGGTAAACAGAAACAACCCATCTGAAACCTGATAATTGAGTTTAACAAAATTATTAAGATCCGACTTTTGCGCGTCATTGTCATAAAACCGGTGGCCCTTTTCCATATTTTTAGCCAGGGCAGCCCAAATGATTTCTCCAAAATGATCGCCTTCGTAAATATTGAAACCTCCACCGAAAGTCATATCAAATCTCCCCAATGTATTGTATTTCAAAGAATACGTAACACCATAGAAATGATTGTCAAGCCAACGGCGTCTGATAAGATCTGTTTCAGTAAGCAAGGTATCTTTAATGATTACATTTTCCAGACCATAATCCTGAAAACTTTCATCTTCGCGGTATTGCTCGTAATATCCACGTCCGTAAGTATAATGCAACGAAGTGTTGGCAATAAGAGAGGGATTGAATTCATGGGTAAGGTGCAACTGATAATGATCCTGCTGATAATTATCAGTTTCGTTCTCATAAAACTTCATTGTGCCTTCATCATCAAAATACATCCCGGATGGGTTAAACTTACGATCGGTTTCCAGCATATCGCCTGGAACCCCGTTCCATGCCTGATAGGTTTTTTCAGTCCCACTAAAAGTAATTGCTTTTACAACAGTACTTTTTCCATAGTATCCACCAGAAAGGTAAAAAGACTTCAGATCGGAGGTTGCCCTGTCGATAAAACCATCTGAGGATATCCGGGACAACCGACCATCAAAAACCCAATGATCGCCCATCAATCCCGTTCCGAAATTCACTGTGTTTCGCAATGTATTGAACGATCCGCCTGAAGTATGCACTTCACCATATGCTTCTTCATTCAGATCGGTTGTGTTAACACTGATAGTAGCGCCAAAGGCAGCGGCCCCCTGGGTACTCACCCCTACCCCTCTTTGAATCTGGATATTATCGGATGATGAGGCAATATCAGGCATGTTTACCCACCAGACACCATGTGATTCAGCATCATTTACCGGTATCCCATTCAAAGTAACATTTATGCGTGAATTATCGCTTCCCCTGATGTTCATCCAGGTATATCCTACTCCGGCACCGGCATCGGAGCTGGCAACCAGGCTGGGTGTTAAGGAAAGCAATACCGGCAGATCCTGTCCCAGATTGCGCATGGCAATCTCTTCCTTGTTTACGTTGGTGAAAGTGGAAGGCGTTTTTTCATCCGCACGTGTGGCATTTACAATCACCTCCTGGCTCATCAGAGATGCATTTTCCAACGATATTTCCCTGAAATTTTCTTCTGATGGGTTTACTTTGAATGTTTTTGTTTCATAACCCAGAAAGGAGATCTCAAAGGTGTATTGCTGTGCTTTCAGGTTTGTAAATGAGAAACGACCATCGGCATCGGTAAAAGTTCCCAGAAAAGTTCCCTGGATGACAACATGAGCTCCGGGTAGCGTTTTTTGATTTTGTTGATCCCTTACCACACCTTCAAAAGTGTGTTGTGCATACAGCGTAAAACATCCCAGGGTAAGGATTGCTGCTAAAAAAAATCTGTTCATTTTTAATGATTTATTTTGGGTTGAACTTATGAGGGCAATAGGGTAAATACCTCGTTAGTTAATCCCTTCCCTTCGCCGGCATTACCCGGATCAGGTTCAATGGGTTTGATCTCAGCCCGTAATTTAGGGCACCCCTATTTATGATTTGCACTGCAAAGATAAGAAGAATTTCCAGATTCTTACTGCGACTTTAACAGTCATTAAAATGCTTTATCCATTGTATTCATAAAACACAGGGATATCATAACTGCATCCTAAAACAACACAACATACTGTTATCCAAAACCTTACACAACACAGCGAGGAATCTCAAACAACACAAATATCCATATTTACTTTTACCGGGCACTAACAGATATTTTTTCATTCATTTGATTACTTTTGCAAAGAAATAACAAAACAACAATCCGGATCAGATAAAATAAGTATGCAGCTGATCTGCGAAAACAAACCCAAAGACCAGAAAAACATATAGTTATGAAAATCTCAATCATCAACGGACCCAATTTAAATTTGCTCGGAACCCGCGAAACCTCTGTTTATGGCAATGCTTTTTTTGAAGACTATTATGAAAAACTAAAAAAAAGATACCCTGAAATAACCTTCGACTATTTCCAGAGCAATGTAGAGGGAGAACTCATCAACCGTATACATGAAAAGGGGTTTGTGAGTGATGCCATCATCCTGAATGCAGGTGCTTACACACACACCTCTGTTGCCATGGGCGATGCTGTTATGGCAATCAATGCACCGGTAGTGGAAGTGCACGTAAGCAATGTTTTTGCACGCGAGGATTTCAGACATAGCTCATTTATTGCACCCGCATGCACAGGAAGCATTTCCGGTTTTGGTTTGAGTAGTTACCGGCTGGCAGTAGAAAGCATTCTTGATACATCTAAATCAGGCATGGACTGACCCAAACCTGTATATGGTGACAGATTTGAAGGAATGACCCGGTTGCAGAACAACAGAGGGAAAATGATCGTGGTGGGGTGAATCCGGGAAATGCTGTGTTTCAAGGCAAAAGCCAGATCTTCTAACGTTTGGTTTTCCTTTCTTTCCCAAACAGACACCATCAAGGGTATTGCCTGTGTAAAACTGTACCGCCGGCTCTGTAGTCAATACATCCAATGTACGACCTGAAACCGGAGAATAAATGCTTGCTGCCATAACCAATTCATCTTCTTTGGCATTGCCCCGGTTGATTACAAAATTATGATCATACCCCAGTCCGTAACGAAGTTGATCATTCTCTGTCTCAATCTCATCACCTACCTTTTTAAATTCCCTGAAATCAAAAGGCGTACCCTCAACGGGTGAAATTTCACCGTCAGGTACATTTTCACTGGTCATTGGGGTGAAGTTTTTGGCATTGATCTTTAATACATGGTTCAATACAGTCGGGTCTCCTTCTCCATCAAGATTAAAATAAGGATGAGAGGTAAGATTGATGATGGTTGTGGCATCGGTAGTGGCGTTGTATGCTATTTCCAGTTCATGGTTTTCATGCAGGGTATAAGTCACATTCACTCTGATGTTGCCAGGATAACCTGAAGACATGTGAGGCAACAGATAAGACAATTCTATATGTTTATCATCATGAGAAACAACATCCCAAACCACTTTATGAAACCCCTTTTGTCCACCATGTAGATGATTGGTGCCATTATTTGCCTCAAGTGCATAATGCTTACCATTAAGATCAAAAGATGCATTGGCAATACGGTTGGCAAAAGGACCTATTAGTGCACCGTAACAGTAATTATCCTTCTCGATATATTCTTTTGCCGTAAGAAAACCAAGCACGATATCGTCCCATTTTCCGTTTTTATCTGGTGTCAGTATCGAAACAATACGCCCACCATAATTGGTGATAAGAACCTGCATCCCTTTATCGTTTTGTAAAGCGTACAGTGATATATCCTTTCCGCCTTTTTGCATCAGAAAATCTTGTTTCCGTGGAATTTTTAAATCATTAACAAGGTTTTTGCTCATTTTAAAATTTACTTTTTGATTAAAAAATCAGATATTTGCGAAAATATTCCTTTCGGTTTTTATGAGAAATTTTTCTCATCATTGCTGCTATTAAGGTTTTTCGTGAATTATCATGCTTTCTGCCTAATTCATCATCGTCTAGGCCTAGATGCTTTATAGTGGCTAATTTTTGGCGGCAAAGATAACGATAGTTCATTATTTTGTTTGTTTTTTTCAGTTTGAAATCATTTGCAAAAGAAAACAATTTGCATACATCCATCATAAACAATTAAATTTCAAAACACTATGATCTTCAGAAGTTTTTTATCGGGTTTACTTTGCTTACTGCTTACATCATGGATTGCTCAATCACAGGAGGTTTTAACTCCTCAAAAACTATTTGATTTAAAATCGGTTTCAGAGGTATCTGTTTCCCCGGCAAAAACACACATTGCGTATACGGTCGTTGTACCCCGACCCTTTACTGATGAACCCGGAAGTGACTACCGCGAGTTGTATGTTTATGACCTGATAACCAATGAATCCATTCCTTTTATAACTGGCAACAAGGTTATAAGTGATCTTGGATGGGCACCCGATGGATCTGCCATTACTTTTCGGGCTTCTTTTCCAGAAATACCTGGTGTTCAGGTATATGCCATCAGTTTAAGGGGTGGAGAATCTTATCCGCTTACACAGCATACATCCAGTATCAGATCTTATGCATTTATCGATAACCAAACACTTGCCGTAACAGCATTATCGGATCCCGATCCATTTCAGCAGGAAACCCGGAGGAAAGGTTTGAAAATAGAGGTTTATGAAGAAGAATTCAGACACATTAATCTTTACCGTTACAATCTCAACAACCATACAACAGAGCCCTTAACAAAAGATGTTACCGTTTTTGATTTCAGTTTATCTCCTGATAAAAAAACAGCTGCCGCTGCCATTGCTCCCCGCAATCTGGTAGACGATTCTTATATGTTTAAAAGAATACACCTTGTAAACATAGAAACCGGTCAAACGGATTTGCTTTTAGAGAATCCCGGAAAACTGGGAAAAATGGTATGGAGCCCAGATGGAACCAAACTTGCTTTTCAGTCAGCATCAATGCTGCAAGATGCTGTTTCGGGCAGTCTTTTCATCCTGGATATAAACGCCAGAAAACCTTTTTCAGATTTATACAATTATGTAGAAGACATGGAACTCAGCATAACAGACCTTGCCTGGCGCGATAACCAAACTGTAATGTATGCTTCACAGGAAGGTGTTGATGTTAGTTTGAGTGAACAACGCCTCGACCGCCCCAGCAGAAACCTTATCATAGAACCAGGAAAAGTAGTATTCCGCAGATTCAACTTTGTTGATGGTCTGGTTGCTTTTGCCGGCAATACTCCAAAACATCCCTCTGAACTTTTTAAACTCCACCTCGATGACGAAACACCCAATGATACACTTCCTGAAAGTGAAACACAAAGAATAACCGTAAAACCGGATGAAATACTGAATGAACCAGAAAGACTTACCCGCCTAAATCCGCCTCTGGAAGACCTGAAACTTGCCAATCAAAGAAAAGTAACGTATAAGGCACGCGATGAAAAACGTATTGAAGGAGTGCTGATTTATCCACTAAACTATGAAGAAGATAAACGATTTCCACTGATTACATATATTCATGGTGGACCAGAAGCAGCAGTAAGCAATGGTTGGTCAACTGGTTATAACCGCTGGGGACAGGTAGCGGCAGCAAGAGATTTTTTTGTTTTTATGCCCAACTACAGGGCCAGCTCAGGAAGAGGAGTAGACTTTACCATGGCAGGATTTGGTGATCTGGCAGGCGTTGAATATGATGATGTAATCGATGGTATAGACCATCTTATTGATACCGGATATGTTGACCGGAACAAGGTTGGCATTGGCGGTGGATCTTATGGCGGGTATTTTTCCGCCTGGTCGGCAACAAGACATACCGACAGATTTGCCGCTGCAGTAATGTTTGTGGGAATATCCAACCAGCTAAGCAAAAGAAACACAACCGATATTCCCTGGGAAGACTATTATGTTCACTGGGGATACTGGAGTCATGAAAACTGGGAAGATGTTTACAACAGAAGCCCGGTTAAGTATGCGCCGGAAAGTGAAACTCCATTGCTTATCCTGCACGGAACAGAAGACTCACGTGTGCATCCATCACAGTCGCTCGAAATGTACCGGGCACTCAAATTACACGGCAATGCCCCCGTTAGACTTATTTGGTACGAAGGTGAGGGACACGGGAACAGAAGAAATGTACATAGATTCGATTATCTGGTGCGCACCCTCAACTGGTTTGAGTATTATCTCAAATCAGATAACCCAAAAGATGAGATGCCCCCTAAATATATTGATTATAATAGATTCAGATAGAACTTCTTACAACGAATGCGATTATATGCATTTAGGTTGTAAAAGGAATTTAATAATGTAAACTCCTGAACAAATATCGTGGTTTAAACTTTATTTGAAACAACCGTATAAAACATTTATGTGCCAATGATGAAAATCTGATCCGAATATGCCTGCAAATAAACATCCACACACAAGAAAAAAGCACCTATATTGTTTCCAGGTTTAAACGATACAGACAAACAACAATT
>Ga0102941_1001445_pt1 | contig 11129 bp, 11 predicted proteins | sample SalPonR2_C_D2_MG_FD_79281 | JGI IMG/M metagenome (GOLD analysis project Ga0102941, IMG submission 79281) | Salt pond soil microbial communities from South San Francisco under conditions of wetland restoration - Salt Pond MetaG R2_C_D2_MG | ecosystem: Environmental > Aquatic > Marine > Intertidal... | reverse complement strand
TGCCGAAGCCCCAGCCCTCGGCCCGGTGCAGCGACAGATAGGCATCGGCCCCGGCGGTGAGCGTCAGAAGCGCCTCGCGGTCCATCGTTTCGTCGAGGATCCGGAACCGCGGATCGCCCGCTGTCAGCGCGTCGATCTCCCCCCAGACCTTGCGTTGGGCGGGATCGCTCACGCGGGCCCGGTTCTGGGTCTTGAGCAATAGCTGCGCGCCGCCTTGGGGAAAGGCGTCCGCAAAGGCGTGGATCAGGCCCAACGGGTTCTTGCGCTGCACGAAGGAGAAACTGTCGAAGCTGGCCATGCAAAGGAACTTGCCCGCGTCGAACCCGGTGCGGGCGACAAACCCGGCACGGGCGCCCAGCGGGTCGGCACAGGGCGCGACGTCATGCGCCAGTCCCATCACCCGGACGGGGCCGTCAAAGGCATCCGCATAGATCGCGCGGCCATGCTCCGACGCAGCCCAGATCTCGTCGATCATCCTCAGCGCCAGCGCGTGACAGGTCGCGGGGCGGGTCAGTTCCCAGAACATGTAGGCGGCCAGATGCGACCCTTGGGTGATGTCGGGCGCATAGGCGAAAAGCAGCGGGAGGGATTCCGCGTTCAGGTGCAGCAGGGTGAACCGGGCAGGGCGGGCCTGCGCGATCGGGGTATGGGCCGCGTCGATCTCGGGCGCGGGGTTGTCGAGGGCGACATTCACCACCTGCACGTCCATGCCACTGGTCTGCAAGGCCGCCACGGAGGCCCGCATCGCCTGGCCCAGCCCGCTGGCCTTGGTCACCGGGCCGATCACCTGAACATCGATGCGCGGCGCGCCCTGCAGCGCCGGGGCGGGCAGGGCGGCGGGATGCAGGCGGTGGCCCTCGCGGGTGCGGCTGGTAAAGCGCCGCGCCTCGAGATCGTATCCGCGCCCTTTCAGCACCGCCACATAGCCTGCGCGCGACAATGGCGCAGAGGACCGGTCCAGCGTGGTCAGCCAGGCCCCAAAGGGAGTTTGCCCGGTCGCGTCCTCCTCCAGAAGCGTCTCCATGCTGGCCCAGGGGATGTATCTCAGCGTGTCCGGCCGGTCCGCCGCCCGCACCATCGCCGCCAGGGTGATCTGGCGACGATTCGTCTCTGTTCCGGCGTCCAGACGCGCCAGCGCGGGGGTCTCTGCCCGCCAGCGCAGCAGGGAGCGTGACAGCGCAAAGGCCTGCCCCTGCTGATCCGCAGGCAGCCCGGCCAGACGGGTGACATAGCCGTCCGGCACAAGGCAGTCCTCTCCTCCGAGGGCGCGGGCCTGATGCACCGCCCACCAGTAGATCACGCCATCCACCCAGTCGGGATTGGCAAAGTCCATGCCCTGCCGCAGATGCGGCACGCCCTGCAATGCCGCCCAGGTGGCGCGGCTGAGGCTGGTCCGTTGCCCCGGCAGGATCACCGGCGCGTTCAGCCACTGGATCAGGTGTTTCGACAGCGGCACCCGCAAAGGGCTGCGCATCGGGGCATAGCTGGTCATCATCCAGTTCAGGACATGCGCCGCCTCGTCGGGGGCGTCGTCCCAATTGAACTGCGCTTCCAGCCGGTAGCGCGGGCGCAGATAGGCCATCCAGGCGCAAAGCGGGTCGGGCAGCGCCGCATCCGTGGCGGGATCGGCCGGCGCGAACAAAAGCGCCTGTCGCGGGGTGAGCATGGCGGGCGTGTCGCGTGCGGGCAGGGGAGCGCTGCGCAGCGCCGCCAGCCCCGGCCACAGCGCCTCGGGCAAGCGGGGGGCTGCGATAATCGGGCCGGTGCCGGACCGGCGCCCAGGACCCCCGGGGATCCACCCGATCTCGACCGGGTTCGGCCCGTCAAGGCGGCAGACGCGCCAAGGTCCCGTGTCAGTCTCTATCCGGAAGGAAAAGCCGCAGGCCCCACCCGCCAGACCGGCATCGCGCAGATCGGCGCGGTATTGGCTGGCCAGGGTCTCCGCGATCCGCCGCCCGCCCGCGTAAAGCGCCACCGGCACCGGGCCGTTTCCCGGTTTGGGCAGCGCCCAGCCGCACAGCATCCCGTCATGGAATCCGTCAAGATAATCCCGCTGGCCCCGGAGGCGGCGCAGACCGTGGCGAAGCGTGTCAGGCCACCGCATCGTAATCGGCGCGCGCCATCATGCCCGCCAACCCGCGCACATCGACACGCGGCCGCCAGCCCAGCATCCTGCGCGCCCGCCCCGCATCGCCCACCAGCAGATCGACCTCGGCGGGGCGGAAGAAGGCGGGGTTCACCTCGACCACCCGTCGCCCGGTGCGCCGGTCGGTGGCGATCTCGTCCACCCCCTCGCCGCGCCACTCGAGCGGCATGTCCAGCGCCTCGGCCGCAAAGCTCACGAAATCGCGGATCGGCGTGGTGACCCCGGTGGCCAGCACGTAATCGCCGGGCGTGTCCTGTTGCAGCATCCGCCACATGCCCTCGACATAATCGCCGGCAAAGCCCCAGTCGCGCCGGGCCGACAGGTTGCCCAGCTGGATCACGTCATTGCCGCCGCGCGCGATCCGGGCCAGCCCGCGGGTGATCTTGCGGGTGACGAATTCCTCGCCGCGCAGGGGGCTTTCGTGGTTGAACAGGATCCCGCAGGACGCATGCATGCCGAAGGATTCCCGGTAATTCACGGTGATGTAGTGACCATAGGCCTTGGCCACGCCGTAGGGCGAGCGCGGATAGAACCGCGTCTCCTCGGTCTGCGGCACCGCCTGAACCAGCCCGAACATCTCGGAGGTGGAGGCTTGGTAGAACCGCGTTGCGGGTGCCAGCGTGCGCAGCGTATCGAGAAGCCGCGCAACCCCCATGCCGTTCACGTCGCCGGCATAGATCGGCTGGTCCCAGGACGCGCCGACAAAGCTCTGGGCGGCGAGGTTGTAGAACTCGTCCACCGGCACATCGCGGACCAGGCGGAAGATGTTGGTCATCTCGGTCAGGTCGAGATCGTGAAGGACGACCTGGTCGGCGATGCCGAGCGTCTCGAGCCTGACCCGTTCGGCCTGGGCATTGCGGCGCAACCCGCCATGCACCTCGTAGCCCTTGCCCAGCAGAAGCTGCGCCAGGTAGGCCCCGTCCTGCCCGGTGATCCCGGTGATGAAGGCGCGTTTGCCGGAAGGGACGGGGCAGGGCACAAGCCCCCGGGACGCCTCATGGGGCATCGCGTTCACTGTGGGCGTCATCTCGAATCCTCACGCATAAGGGGTACATCTGCCCTGTTATCCACAGAAGGGGGTAAAGAATGCGTTAAGGTTAATCGGCGGGTAGGAAGAATTTACAGATCGTGAAGGTCGGGATTGAAATGTATGTACAAATAGTGCATACATGCAGTGTTAACAGCTCGCATGAATAAGGGCTGGTGCAAATGATCGTTGATGAGGCCGAATAATCGGTCACCAAAAAACAGAGGAAGATAAGCGATGGCTCTCGACCACAGCAAAACCCGCATAAGGATCTATCCACATGTTCCAATGGGACGAGCAGAAACGCGAGTTGAACCATGAGAAGCACGGTGTCGACCTCCTAGAAGCCGCCCTCATTTTCGAGGGTCCAACCCTCACCCGGGTGGACGATCGCCGCGACTATGGCGAGATCAGATATATCTCCCTCGGCCTGGTGGACGATATCCCCTACGTGGTGGTCCATACCGAGCGCGACGGGAACACCCGCCTCATCTCCGCCTGGAGAGCAGGACGCAAAGAGCATGAAACATACAAGAACCGCTTCCCTTGAAGACATCCGCGCCATGAAGGCGCGCGGCGAGACACGTCCGACGCGTACGGATGCGCCTGAACTTGATCTGCCCGATGGATTCTGGGACGACGCCGTCCCACAAGAACCCAAAACCAAACAGCCCGTCACCCTGCGGGTCGATCCCGACATCCTCGACTTTTTCAAATCCCAGGGCCCGAAAGGCCATCTGACCCGCATGCACGCCGTGTTGCGCGCCTACGTCGATGCCCAGAGAAAGGCCCGGTCCTGACCGGTTCTGTCCCAAAAATCGCCCCGAACACCCCTATGCTGCCTCCGGAAACCCAAGAGGTGTGCAGTGAACTATCTTCTGGAACCCGTGATCGGCATCTGCCGGTTCTCCTTCTGCGGCAATGGCGATTGGGCCGCCTATGCCGATGTGGCGGCCGAGACCGATATCGATCTGCTGCGGCTGACGCAGGCCGAGACACTGTATGACGACGCGCGCATGGCGCTCAGGTTCCACCTGTTCGAAACCTTCCTGCTGCCATCGCTGAAGGCGCAGAAAGACCCGAATTTCGTTCTGATCGTCCTGACCTCGGACATCCTGCCCGCCCGGCATCTGCGGCGGCTGCGCACGCTCTGCGACAGCGATGACCGGCTGCTGCTGGTCGTGTCGGACGAAACCACCGTACATGCCGCGCTGATGCCCGAGATCACCCGGCTCAACAGCGGGCTGAGCAAACCGCTGGTGCAGTTCCGGATCGACGACGACGATTGCCTGTCGGTCGATTACGTGCGCGAGCTGCGCCGCTACATGCAGCGGCTCGGCGACGTGATGCCGGTTGCCTATTCGCGCTCCAACGGGCTGGTGGTGACCTCTTACGCCGCCGACGGGGCCACCCGCCTCTACCGGGCCACGCTGCCGTTCAATTCCATGGGCACCGCGCTGCGCATCCACGGCGACCGCACGATCTTTTCCTTCGGCCATGCCGCCCTGCTGCGGCGCTTTCCGGCGGTGGTGGACAATGCCGGCATGGGGTTCGTGTCGGTCAAGATCGACGGGCACGATTCGCGGCCGCTCCAGGCCGACGATCCCGCCTTCCAGCGCAGCCACAGCCCGGTGGCCGACGACGAGGCCGAAACCATCCTGTCGAAATGGTTCGGCTTCCTCGGCGAAACCGATCGCCGGCAGCAGCTTGTCAGCCATGTCGAGACCGCCGCCGCGCTGGCCGCGACCCGCCCGGCCGCAGCTTCCAGGCTCAGGGCCGTCTGAGCGACCCGCTGCGCATGCCCGTGCCGCACCGCTTGCCCCCGACGGGGCTTGCCCCTATTGAGACCGCGCCCGGTTTCGAAGTGCCCTTTTGCGATGACCCTGATTACCCTTTCGTCCATCCCTCCACGTTTCGGGCATATCGGCCCGACGCTGGAATCGCTTGTGGCGCAGGCGGGGGTGGACGGGGTCGAGCTTTATGTGCCGCACAGCTACCGGCGCTTCCCCGACTGGGACGGCACGCTGCCCGCCCTGCCCGCCGGCGTCACCCTGCATCGCTGCAAAACCGATTACGGCCCCGCGACCAAGGTTCTGTGTGCCGCGCAGCGCTACCGGGGCCAGGATCTGCGGCTGCTGTTCTGCGACGATGACCGCGATTACCGCCCCGGCTGGGCGGCGGGGCTGCTGGCCTGTGCCGATCGCCACCCCGACCGCGCCGTGGCGCTGGCCGGGTGGGACATTGCCGGTCTCGCCACCCGCAGCAGCTTTGCCACACCGCGCCACCGGCGCCGGTCGCGCACTTGGGACATGGCCTACCGTGCCGCGCGGCTGAAACAGGTGCTGTCGGGTCAGGCCAGGACGCCGCTGTCGCGGAAACCGCCGCGCCGGATCATCGCGCAGGCGGGGTTCGCCGACGTGTTCGAAGGGTATGGCGGCGTGGTGGTGCGGCCCGATTTCTTCGACGACCTGGTGTTCGACATTCCGGCGCAGGCCTTTCATGTCGACGATGTCTGGCTGTCGGGCGCGCTGGCGCGCAGCGGCATCGGCATCTGGCTGACCGCCGACCAGTACGAGCCCAAGACCACCGAGGCCGACCGCCACGAGGCGCTCTACCGTCACCGCGTGGCCGAACAGGGCCGGATCGAGCTGGATGCCGCCGCGATCACCCTGATGCGGACCCGCTGGAACATCTGGGGCGGATCGGGCCAGGCCATCCCCGAAGGCGGCGCGCGCCAGGTCTGATCCGGGGGCAAGGGCTTTCGAAAGCCCTTGGGAAGGCTTTTCGAAAAGCCTTCCACCGCGTTGGACACCGGTCGCGCCAGCCGCTATCACCGCCTCCGAACAATGCCGCAGGCTCCCATGACAGACACTCCCTCCGACATCGCGCGCTCCGTGCTGGCCATCGAAAGCGCGGCCCTGGCCCGGCTGGCCGACGAGTTGCCCGCCGATTTCGACGCCGTGGTGTCCCGGCTGCTGGTGCTGCCCGGCCGGGTGATCGTCTCTGGCATGGGCAAGTCCGGCCATGTGGCCAACAAGATCGCCGCCACCCTCGCCTCGACCGGCACACCCGCGCAGGCCGTGCATCCCGGCGAGGCAAGCCATGGCGATCTGGGCATGATCACCCGCAACGACGCGGTGATCCTGATCTCGAATTCCGGCGAGACCCGCGAACTGGCGGACATGATCGCCTATTGCACCCGCTTCGAGATTCCGCTCATCGCCGTGACCAAGCGCGCTGACAGCACGCTGGCCCGCGCCGCCGACCACATCCTGCACCTGCCCGACGCGCCCGAGGCCTGCAGCATCGGCATGGCGCCCACCACCTCGACCACGCTGACCATGGCGTTGGGTGATGCGCTGGCGGTGGCGCTGATGCAGCATCGCGGCTTTGACCGCGAAAGCTATGCCGCCTTCCATCCCGGCGGCACCCTGGGGGCGCAGCTCCTGCGCGTTTCGGCGGTCATGCACCGGGGTGACGCGCTGCCCGTGGTGGCGCCCGATACACCCATGGGCGAAACCCTGGTGGTGATGAGCGCCAAGGGTTTCGGCGTCGCCGCCGTGGTCGAGGACGGCGCTTTGACAGGCGTCATCACCGATGGCGATTTGCGCCGCAATCTCGACGGGCTGACCGGCCGCAACGCCGGCGAGGTCGCCACGCCCAGCCCCCGCTCCATCGCCCCCGAGGCGTTCCTGACCGAGGCGCTGGCCGAGATGAACGCTCACAAGATCGGCGCGCTGATGGTGACCGAAAACGGGGCCTTGGTGGGCCTCGTCCACATCCATGATCTTCTGCGCGCAGGTGTCGCATGAGCGTCGTTGTCTTCATCCCCGCCCGCTATGCCTCCTCCCGCTATCCCGGCAAGCCGCTGGTGGAACTGACCGGGGCGACGGGGCAGAAAAAGACCCTGATCCAGCGCGCCTGGGAGGCGGCGAAAGCCGTGTCCGGCGTGAACAGGGTCTATGTGCTCACCGATGATGACCGGATCGCCGAGGCCGCGCGTGGCTTTGGCGCCGATGTGCTGATGACAGGCGAAGAGGCCCGCAACGGCTCGGAACGCTGCGCCGAGGGGCTGGCGCAGCTGGACGATGACCCGGACGTGGTGGTGAACCTGCAGGGCGACGCGCCCCTGACGCCTGCGTGGTTCGTCAAGGCGCTCATTGCCGCGATGCGACCGGGGGTCGAGATGGCCACCCCGGTTGTCAAATGCGATGCCGAGACGCTGACCAATTTCGTCACCGACAGGCGCGAAGGCCGCGTCGGCGGCACAACGTCGGTGATGCGCGCCGACCAAACCGCGCTCTATTTCTCCAAGGAAGTGCTGCCTTACGTCGGTGACCTGTCCAATCCGCCAGAGGTCTGGCACCATGTCGGCGTCTACGCCTACACACCCCGCGCCCTGCGCGCCTATGCAGGCTGGAATGAGTCGCCGCTGGAACGCGCCGAGGGGCTGGAGCAGCTGCGCTTTCTCGAAAACGGCAGCCCCATCACCTGCGTGCCGGTCGAGGGCCGGGGCCGGGTGTTCTGGGAACTCAACAATCCGGTCGACGTGGCCCGGATCGAATCCGTCCTGAAACGCGAGGGGATCGCATGACACCTGTCACCATTGGCGAGATAACAGTCTCCAACACGGCACCATTTGCGCTCATCGCGGGCCCGTGCCAGCTCGAATCCCTCGACCATGCCCGCATGCTGGCAGACCGGATCGCCGCCGCCGCCGAGGCCACCGACACGCCGTGGATCTTCAAGGCAAGCTACGACAAGGCCAACCGCTCGTCGCTGTCCGGCAAGCGCGGTCTGGGCATGGACGAGGGGCTGACGATCCTGTCCAGGATCAAGGCCGAATTCGGCGTGCCGGTCCTCACCGACATTCACACCGCTGACCAATGCGCCCCTGTCGCGCAAGCGGTGGATGTGCTGCAAATCCCGGCCTTCCTGTCGCGCCAGACCGACCTGCTGCTGGCAGCCGGCGAAACCGGCGCCGCGCTGAACGTCAAGAAAGGCCAGTTCCTCGCCCCCTGGGACATGGAAAACGTCGCCGCCAAGATCGCCAGCACCGGCAACACCCGCATCCTGCTCTGCGAACGGGGCGCGAGCTTTGGTTACAACATGCTGGTCTCGGACATGCGGTCCCTGCCGATCATGGCGCAGACCGGCTACCCGGTGGTGTTCGACGCCACCCATTCGGTGCAACTGCCCGGCGGGCAGGGGACATCCTCGGGCGGCCAGCGCGAATTCGTGCCGCCTCTGGCCCGCGCGGCGGTGGCCGTGGGTGTGGCGGCGGTGTTCATCGAAACCCACGAGGCCCCCGACAATGCCCCGTCGGATGGCCCCAACATGGTCCCCATCGAACAGCTTCAGGGGCTTTTGTCCATGATGCGCCGGATCGACAGGGTGGTGAAGGGCTAAAGGCTTTTCGAAAAGCCTGTCGCGGCCCCGCAATAGCTTGGTTTCGAGCATTATTTTTCTGAATATCGGCGAGAGCCCCATGCCGGAAAATTTGTGGCGCGTAATGCGTTTTATGTCATTTCTGCGTAGGGTGCGTGATCTCGCGCACCTTTTTCATATGCCACGGTGGTGCGTGCGAGCACGCACCCTACGCTTGTCGAGAACCTAGCGGATTGAAAGCTGTAGCGAGTACGGCCCGTATGCGGCCCGACGATCAAAGGTGCTTACGATTATCTCATATGTTCGAGCTTGGGTTGTAAAAGCGTATTCGTCCCGGCAGTCGACGACATCCCGAATAGTGAAGCACGCGTAAGGCCCTGCAGACAGCTTCAGCCTGGCTGTCTGGCCTGCACCACTGCCGAAGCGATAACAATGATACTCGTTGAAGCCGATCTTGTCTTTCACCACACCAGATGAGCTTCCCTGCGAAAATCTTATCTCCGTGCAGTCCTGCGCGACGGACTCGGATGCCCATAGACCCAAGCCGAGTGCGACGATGAACCTAAACATGGTTAATCCTCCTTTGGAACAATCTGGCCTGAAGAGTTTACGCAGGTGGCTTCGCAATTCCCATCCCTCTCGAGGTAGAGTTCAGGTTCCCATCCCGCACGTCCCTGCCGGTCATGATTGGGCAAAATGCCCCCCGGAACAAAAACACCGGGCCAGTTTCCCGGCCCGGTGTCGAATTCTCGAATGAGGGTCCTGATGCGTCAGGCGTTGACGCGGCCTGCGCCCTTGGGGCCTGCGATCAGCCAGATGATGAAGCCGATCACCGGCAGCACCACGATGAGCAGGGTCCAGAGCAGCTTGGCGCCGGTGGAAACCGCGCTCTGCCATGTCTTGACCAGGGCGTAGATGTCCAGAATCAGGACGATAATTCCAAGAATACCATATTCCATTTCAAGTCCGCCTTTCTTCTCTGTGTCACCGGATGAACCACCAGCCCCCCTCCAGGGTTCCCGCAGGGCCATCCGGGCCTCCCCCAGATCCGGCGAGATGCGCGCACCGATCCCTGTCGGTATCCTGCCGCGCATGGGCCCGCGTTTCCTGCTGCATATCGGTGCCAACAAGACCGGCACCTCCTCGATCCAGCGCATGCTGGTCGAGAACCCGGCCGCGCTGGCCCGGGCGGGCTGGGTCTATCCCGGGTTCCACCTGATGCATTGCGCGCATCATCCGCTGGCCTATGCGCTGGCGGGGCACCCGACGCGCGGCCTGCAGGCCGGCTGGCGCGACGCCTTTGCCCGGGCCACCGCCGATCCGGCAAGCCGATACGTGATCTCGTCCGAGCTTTTCTTCCGCGCCGTTCCGCCCGAGGCCGCCGCAACGCTGTTTCCGCCGGGCCAGACCCGCATCGTGCTCTATCTGCGCGAACACCTGTCCTACCTCGCAAGCTGGTACGCCCAGGCGGTTCAGGAACGCAACCTGACGGCGGGGTTCGACGATTACATCCGCCTTTTTCCGCAATCCTTCGACGGGTTTCTCAAACGCTGGGAGGCGGTCTACGGGCGCGGCGCAATCACCCTGCGCCCGTTTCGCCGCGACGCCTTTGCCCAGGGCGACATCCGCGCCGATTTCCTCGGGCAGATGGGCGGCGTCGACGGCATCACGATGCCCGCCGCCGACAGCAACCTGACGATTTCGGGCAACCTGCTGTTCTTCAAGCGCCTGCTGAACCACGTGATGAGCTACGAGGAGGCGCATGCTTTCCCGATCCCCGACGAATTCGGCGCCTATGCCGACCTGACCGAGACCTTCCGTGGCCGGTTCGAGACCGGACCCGACACCGCCGCGCTGGTGGCGCATCTCTTTGCCCGCGACCGCACCGCCCTGCTGGCCCGCGGGCTCGATCTCGGCCCGGTGCCCGAGCGTGTCAGCGGACAGCCCTGTCCCAACTTCGACACGCTGCAAGCCGACGTGGCGCTGATCGCGCAGGTGGCGCATGAAACCGGCAAGGCCTTCCTGCCTTATGCCCGCCGCCTGCCGGTCTGGCCGAAAGACTGACCGAATCTCCCCGCCTCGTAACCCTTCATTAACCTTGATGACCCAGGACTGAACGGGACACCCAAGCCCCGGACCCTGCCCCATGCTGATCCACCTTCCCGAGCCCGGCAGCCAGAGCCTCTCCCTCAGGGGCCGCCTGCTGGCGCAATCGCTGCGCGCCCATCTGCACCGGCGCGGCGACAGGCTTGTGCCGCCCGTGCCGCGCCGGACCGGCGCACAGGCGGTGCAGGACACCGCGTCCCTGGCCGCCCTGCCCCCCAGGCCCCATGCGCCCGAGACCGCGTCGCTGGGGCTCGGCCTGCCGCAGGCGCTGCGCCACGGCCCCGCCACGCTGCTGCTGACACAGCCGCTTTGCGCCGAGTTGGAGACGTTTGGCGGCCCCGATGCCTGGACGGCGGCGGGCCTGTTGCCGCTGGTCCTGCAAGGCTACACCCGCGCCATCTTGGTCGACCGGGCCGATGTGGCGGGGTCGGTGGGGTTCGCGCCGTGGATCCCGCTGGCGCT
>Ga0102941_1001436_pt1 | contig 11148 bp, 9 predicted proteins | sample SalPonR2_C_D2_MG_FD_79281 | JGI IMG/M metagenome (GOLD analysis project Ga0102941, IMG submission 79281) | Salt pond soil microbial communities from South San Francisco under conditions of wetland restoration - Salt Pond MetaG R2_C_D2_MG | ecosystem: Environmental > Aquatic > Marine > Intertidal... | reverse complement strand
TCGAGCGAAACCTGCACCTGCACGTCGGGCTGGACCTGGCCCTCCACCGGCTTCTGGGCAAGAATGTTCTCGAAAGAGAGATCCCGGATATATTGCCCGAGTATCTGCATCTTGATCTGCGGTTTTTGCGCCGCGGTATCCGGTTCGGCCATCAAAACAACCTTCAGCTGGGGTTCGCAGGGTCTCTAGCAGAGGGGGAAGACGCCCTCAATCCCGCGTCCAGCCCGACGGACCGTCGCGTCGCGAGGGCGGCACCTCTTCGAAACTGCCCTCGATGGTCTGGTCGTCCGGTCCGGCCCCCGGCCCGGGGCGCCGGCCGTAGGTTACCGTCTCGACGCGTATGCGCTTGCGGATGAAGTGGTAGACGGCAGACCGGACAGGCGGGATGAGCAGCGCGAACCCCACCGCGTCGGTGAAAAAACCGGGCGTGAGAAGAAGCGCGCCCGAGAAGAGCACCATCGCGCCGTGGGCAAGCGACTCGGTCGGGTCTGAAAGCCGCTCGAATGAACCGCGCACCTGCCCGAGCACCCGGAGGCCCTGGGAGCGCACGAGAAATGTGCCTGCGATGGCGGTGAGAACGACGACGGCAAGAGTCGGCCAGAGGCCGATCAGACCTCCAACCTGGATGAACAGTGCGATCTCCACGAGGGGCACGACGAGAAACAGCAAGAAGAGCCACATATTCCACCCGATGTCGCAGGGGGCTGGCATAGACTTGAGCCCTGCGTCACCCTACATATGGTTCCTGATCGACGATTGCCATCGCGCCAACCGGGACGACTCATGAGTTCAGCCATCATCCAGCTTCTGGTCCTTGCGGGGATCGCCGTGTTTCTCATCCTAAGGCTGAGAAGTGTTCTCGGCACGAGGGACGGGTTTGAAAAACCTCCCGTATCCGGCCCCGCTTCGGGCGAGCGCCGGGTGCAACGGCCGGAATTCGACGTCATAGAGGGCGGGCCCGACCGCGACATCACCGACCATGTCGACGAGGGCACCGAGACCGCGAAAGCGTTGGCGGCGATGAAAGCCGTCGACCCCGACTTCAACGTCCGGGAATTTCTCGAAGGTGCGCGCGGCGCATACGAGATGATCCTGATGGCGTTCGAGGCCGGTGATATGGACGAGGTCCGCGGATTTCTGGCGGACGACGTGGCCGAAAGCTTCGACGAGGTGATCGCGCAGCGTGAGGAGCAGGGCCTGACGATCGACGCGAACTTCGTCGGCGTTCGCGAGGTGACCCTGCAGGGCGCGACGCTCGATCGCTCAACCACAGAGGGCGAAGTGACCGTGCGTTTCGTCGGAGAGCTTACCTCGGTCGTGAAGAACGCGGCGGGCGACATCGTCGAGGGCGACCCCAACGAGATCAAGCGGCAGAGAGATGTCTGGACTTTCGCGCGGGTGATGGGGTCGGATGACCCGAACTGGCAGCTCGTCGCCACGGGAGAATGATCCGTGCGGCTGTCATGGCCGCCGTGGGCGCGGCGATGATGGCAGGCGCCGCGGCGGCAGAGGCGCGTTATTCCTTCGTCGACTGGGCCGCGCTCGAAGGCTGGGCGGAGGACGATCACGCCGCCGCCCTTTCGGTGTTCACCGAAACATGCGGCGACCTCGATGGCCCGCATTGGCCTGCGATCTGCGAGATCGCGCGAAACTCGCCGCCGGCGCGGGAGTTCTTCGAGCGGTTCTTCCTGCCGGTGATGGCCGATGACGGCAGCGAACCGCTGTTCACTGGCTATTTCGAGCCGGAGCTCGCCGGCTCTCTCGTGCCGACGCCGACCTTTCGCTACCCGCTCTACCGCCGCCCACCAGAGCTTTCCGGCGGACCCTGGCTCACGCGACGGGAGATCGAGACGACCGGCGCCCTTGATGGACGGGGGCTCGAGATCGCCTGGCTCGCAGACCCGGTCGACAAGTTCTTTCTTCAGATACAAGGCTCCGGCCGTGTCCATCTGCCGGATGGCAGTCGCCTTCGCGTCGGCTTCGGCGGCAAGAATGGCCACCCCTACAGATCGGTCGGCAACGAAATGGTTCGCCGCGGCCTTCTCGCCGCAAATCAGGTTTCCGCCCGGATGATCCGGAGTTGGGTGGCGGCGAACCCCTCCGAGGGCGCCTCGCTTCTGCGCCACAATCCATCTTATGTCTTTTTTCGGGAGGTGACCCGGGTGCCGGCACATCGCGGCCCTCTCGGAGCCATGAACCGGTCGATCACCGCGGGACGGTCAGTGGCGGTGGACCCGGATTTCACGCCCCTCGGAGCGCCCGTCTGGGTCGAAAAGGACGGCGAGGAGCCGATCCGCCGTCTTTTTGTCGCTCAGGACACGGGCTCCGCGATCAAGGGCGCACAGCGGGCCGACATCTTCTTCGGAACCGGAGACGAGGCCGGAGAGGCTGCGGGCCGCGTGCGCGACAGGGGCCGTCTCGTGGTTCTCCTGCCGATAGAGATGGCCCTCGAACTCGCGGGCGGCTGACCCATGGCGAGGCGGCGCATGCGTGAGCTTCGTCCCGAGGAGCGCCAGCTTTGGGAGAGTTATTCCCGGGACGTGCGCCCCCAGCTGCCCGGGCCGAAACCCGCCGCGGAACCTTCCCCGCCGGCGCAACCATCCGCGTCGAACCCGCCGGCCAGCCCTCTTTCGATACCCCCCTTCCGTATAGGCGAGGCGGCCCGCGGGCCCGACAGCGTGGCGGTTTCGCGCGCAGGACCGGCCTGGGACGGACCGGCGCGAATGGACCACAAGACCTTTGGCAAGATGAAGAAGGGCCGTCTGAAGCCGGATGCCCGCATCGACCTGCACGGCAAGACCGTCGATGAGGCCCATGGCCTGCTTACCGCCTTCATTCTTTCACGGCAGGGGCGCGGTGACCGCCTGGTGCTCGTGATCACCGGCAAGGGTGAGCGGGATGGCCCGGCCCCGGTCGAGCGTGGCGTGCTTCGCCGCCAGGTCCCTCATTGGCTCGCTCTGCCACCGCTGTCGTCGGCCGTGCTCGACGTCTCGCCCGCCCACAGGCGTCATGGCGGCGACGGAGCGCTCTACGTCTATCTACGTAGCCTCCGCTGAAGGTGGCCGGGCGCGGGCGACGCCGAAGGCGACAAGACCCGCGCAGAGAAGGAAGTAGACGGCAATTCCCGGCATCTGACTGGCGAATGGCAGGCCCGCGTCTATGAGAGTGCCGGTGAGCACCGGACCGACCGCCGTGCCGAACACCATGATCGCCGTGGCGAGCGACTTGATCGCCCCGAGGTGGCGGGTCCCGTAAGCCTCCGCCCAGAAGGCGGCCGGGACTGTGGAGTTCGCTCCCTGTGTGGCCCCCATGAGCATCATCGCGACGCCTGTCAGCCAGATGCTTTCGGCACCCGACATCACGAGGAAACCGATCGCCATGGGCAGGAGCACGAATGGCATCAGCCGCAGGGCTCCGAGCTTGTCTATGAGCCAGCCCGACAGCATCAGCGTGGCGATGGCGGACCCGGTGAAGAGAGGAAACATCGCCACGAGCGTGGCATGGCTCCACCCTTTCACCTCGGCGAGGTGCACCTGGTGGAAGAAGAAGGCGGTCGAAAACGCCGATGGCGCCAGAAGTGACGGAAAGACGAGCCAGAAGAGCTCGTGTCTGAAGAGGTCGCGCCGCGCCCAGTGCCTCTCGCCAAGCCCGGCCGCGCTGGTTTCGCCCGAAAGGCTTTGTGGCGTGCGCTCGAGACGCAGCAGCCGGAAAAGCAGCGGAATTGTCGCGACCGAAAGAAGTGCCGCACCCACCCAGATGAGGCGCCAGTCGTAAAGCGTCATGAGAGCGACGGCGAGAAGCGGCAGGAACGCCTCGCCCGCGGCCACGCCGAGCGATGCGATGGAGAGCGCCCTGCCCCGCATGGCCACGTACCAGCGCGCCATCGCCACGATGGCGATATGATTCGCCATGCCCTGGCCGGCCAGCCGTAGAAGGAAGACCGCGGCGACGAGCATGGCGAGGTTTCCGGCCAGCGCCATCGCGAGCGCGGCGGCGGCGAGAAGAAGCGCGACCCAAAGTCCGAGGGCCCGGGCCCGGAACCGGTCGGTCAACACCCCGGCCCAGACCATGACCGCTGCCGAGGCGAAGGTTCCGAGCGAATAGATCGCTCCCCAGCCGCCGTGGCTCAGCCCGAACTCCTCCCGGATCTCTCCGGCGAAGACAGAGATGAAAAAGGTCTGACCGAAGGAAGAGAGCAGCGTGAGAAGAGCGCCGGCCGAGAGGAACGGCGCATTCTCCCGGATGAAGCGGAGTGCTGTGGTCGGGTCATGCGGCAGCGCCACGCTACAGATCCGGCGCGAGCAGGATTTCGGTGACGTTACGCACGGTCAGTACGCTTCCGGCAAGCAGGCCAACCCGCCCTGAGCGGTCGCCTTCAAACGCTCGGTCGACCTCGCCGAGGCGCCGCAGCAGCGCCAGGAGCGCAGGCGACGAAGCGGCGGTAAAATGGCCCGCACCCGTTGAAAAGGCTGTTACGTCGAGCAATGTCACGTCGAATTCAGAGAGCCTTTCCGGGTCGTCGATATTGCCGAGCCGGCGTGTCCGGCCGCTGAGCCGTGCGGCAACCTCGAGCACCCGGTCGCGCTCGGAAACGAAGATCGCGAAAGGCTGCGGCAGAGGCCCGATTCTCAGCGCCTGGATCTTGAAGACGTCGATGTCGATGTCGGGCGAAACCAGGACGACCCCGTCGATCTCGCGCTGCGGCCAACCCGGATCGGCGATGGCTATCTGTCGAAGCGCCTCCATGGTGAGCTGCGCGCCGAGGGAATGGGCGACGATCAGCACCCGCCCGGCGCCGATATCGGTGAGAAGGCGCAGAAGCTCTTCGAGACCGTCTCTGGCGAACAGGACGCTATCGCGATCGTATCCGTAGCCGAGCGGGGTTTCGTAGGTCGGCCATGAATAATGGACGGCGACCGCTGGAAGCTCGAGATCGTGGCTGAGCTGCGCGATGCGCAAGACCCCCTCCGCGAAGGTGTTGTTGAAACCGTGAACATAGACCACGACTTCGCGCTCGCGGTCGGGGCGAGCCGCAAGAGCCCGCGCGAGGTCGCGGCGGAACGCGGTGGGACCGTCATAGCGCCTGGCTTCGGTCGCCAGGAATTCGGTTTCGGGGTCGATGAAGGGCGGGTCAGGAAAGGTCACGCTTCCGGTCGTGCGCTCCGGCGGCACCGAGACCGTCCGGAAGAGGTAATCGACGGTGTCGGAACGATACCGCGAAGGGTCGCCGTTCAGGATCAGTCGCCGCGTGGTGGCAATGTATACGCCGACCTCTTCCCCGACGCCCGCGGCCTCCGGCACGACGAGAAGGTCACCCCTCGGCGAACAAGCTGAAAGAAGGAGACAGCCCAGAAGGAGGACGACACGCATGAAAGGCACCGGAACAGGTGGCGTCAGTGATAGGTGCTGCTGGCCCGGAGGCAAGCCCCGTCAGAGCACGTAGCGGCTCATGTCGGCGGATTTCGCCAGATCACCGAGATGAGTGTCGACGAACGCATCATCGACGGTGACGGTTTCGCCCGATTTGTCGGGAGCGGCGAAGGAAAGGTCTTCGAACACCCGCTCCATCACGGTGTAGAGCCTGCGCGCGCCGATGTTCTCGATCGACTGGTTGACGTCCGCCGCGATTTTCGCCAGCGCCGCAATGCCATCTTCCGTGAAGGTAACGGTCACCATCTCCGTCGCCATGAGGGCTGTGTATTGGCGGGTGAGGGCATTGTCGGTCTCGGTGAGAATGCGCACGAAGTCTTCTTCGGTGAGCGCCCGAAGCTCCACCCGGATGGGCAGGCGGCCCTGAAGCTCCGGCAGGAGATCCGAGGGTTTGGCGATGTGAAAGGCGCCGCTGGCGATGAACAGGATATGGTCGGTTTTCACCGGCCCGTGCTTCGTCGAGACGGTGGTGCCCTCGATGAGCGGAAGAAGGTCGCGCTGGACGCCTTCGCGGGAGACATCGGCGCCGCGGGCATCCGACCGCGCGGTGACCTTGTCGATCTCGTCCAGAAACACGATTCCGTTCTGCTCGACCGCGTTCAGGGCCTCCTTGGTCACGGCCTCGTCGTCGAGAAGCTTGTCGGCTTCCTCCGAGACCAGAATGTCGTAGCTGTCAGCCACGCGCAGGCGCTTGCGGACCGTGCGGCCCTGGAACGCCTTTCCGAACAGGTCTCCAAGGTTCATGCCGGGCATGCCGCCACCCGGCTGGCCGGGAATCTCGAAGGCCGGGAACGGCGAGGAGCTGTCGGCGACGTCGAGGTCGATCACGGTGTCGTCGAGTTCGCCGGCGCGGAGTTTCTTGCGGAACATCTCCTTCGTCTGTTCCCGCGCGCCCTCACCCGCGATGGCCGCGAGCACGCGCTCCTCGGCATTCTCCTCCGCCCGCGCCTTCACGTCCTCCCGCATGTACTCGCGGGTCTGGGTGATGGCGGTCTCGACAAGGTCGCGCACGATCTGCTCGACATCCCGGCCGACATATCCGACCTCGGTGAACTTCGTTGCCTCGACCTTGAGGAATGGAGCGCGCGCGAGCTTTGCGAGCCGACGCGAGATTTCGGTCTTCCCGACGCCCGTGGGCCCGATCATCAGGATATTCTTGGGGTAGACTTCATCGCGAAGGTCGTCCGAAAGCTGCTTGCGCCGCCACCGGTTGCGAAGGGCGACCGCGACGGCGCGCTTGGCGTCCTTCTGGCCGATGATGAACCGGTCGAGTTCGGAAACGATCTCGCGGGGAGTGAGGTCGGTCATTTGGCCAGTCTTTCAACCGTGAGGTTGCCGTTGGTGTAAACGCAGATCTCGGCGGCGATTTCCATTGCGCGCCGGGCGATCGTCTCCGCATCGTCCGGCCCGTCGACGAGCGCGCGGGCGGCGGCGAGGGCGTAGTTTCCGCCCGACCCGATGGCGGTGACATCGTGCTCGGGCTCTAGAACGTCCCCTGCCCCGGTCACGACGTAAAGGTCCGCGCCGTCGGTGACGATGAGGAACGCTTCGAGCTTCTGAAGGTATTTGTCGGTCCGCCAATCCTTGGCGAGCTCGACACAGGCGCGCTGAAGCTGGCCCGGTGTGGCCTCGAGCTTCGTTTCAAGCCGCTCGAGCAGCGTGAAAGCGTCCGCGGTGGAGCCGGCGAAGCCCGCGAGGATCTCGAAGCCGCCCGGTGAAAGCCGGCGTACCTTCCGTGCGGTGCCCTTGATGACGGTCTGGCCGAGACTGACCTGACCGTCGCCGGCGATGACGACCTCGCCGCCCTTGCGGACGCCGATGATCGTGGTGCCGTGCCAACCCGGGAAGTTCTCAGCCATGATCGCCTCTGTCTGGGCCTTTGTTCTGGCGGACTATATGGCCGCGGGCGCCACGCGGCACAAGGCGCGCAAAGGAAAAGGGCGCCCGAAGGCGCCCTGCCCCTGCGGCCGGAACGGACCCTAGATGACTTCCTTGATCCAGTTCTCGAGCGCCGCCTTCGGCGCCGCTCCGGTCTTGTTCGAGACGACCTGGCCATCCTTGAACATGAACAGCGCGGGAATCCCGCGGACGCCGAGCTGGCCGGCGTTCATCTGGTCTTCGTCCACATTGACCTTGGCGACCTTGATCTTGCCCGCGTATTGCTCGGAAAGCTCCTCGAGCGCGGGGCCGATCTGCTTGCAGGGCCCGCACCAGGGCGCCCAGAAATCGACAACGACGGGAATGTCGGAGTTCTTGACTTCTGCGTCGAACGTGGCGTCGGTAACGGCGACGGTGGCCATGGCAGCCTCCTTGGCAATGACGGATCAGGGTGGGAAGGTAGGAAGCCGCCTTGCCCCCGTCAAGATGTGGCGGAACGCGCGAGAGCTGCCCTCACGATCTCGTGCGGCAATTGCATGAGGGTTCCCGTGGCCGTCCACAGAACGGCGGTCTCGATGTGTCTGTCCGGGTAGATTTCCGCAAGTGCCGATGTATAGGCGCCCATCTGGCGGAGGATGCCGGACGGCACATCCTCCGGCCGATCCGGCACCACGCGGTTCGACTTGAAATCGATGGCGAGGATGCGGCCGGCCTCGACGCATAGCCGATCTATCGTGCCTCGAAGCGGACGACCGTCGAGCGTGGCGGCGAAGGAGACTTCGGCAAGGGTATCTGGCGAGAAGACATGCGCCAGATGCGTCGCGCCGAAGAGCCGCTCGGCATCGGCCAATAGACGGGCGCGCAGGTCGGGGTCGGTTGCGGGCAGGAGTGCGGCGGCGTGGGCGACGCGTAGTTCGGCGGGCAGACCGGGCAGGTGTTCGAGAAGGAGGTGAAGCGCGGTGCCGTAGGCCAGCGGGTCACCCTCCCCGGCCGCCACGGCCTCGCCCGAAAGAACCTTCTCTCCACCGAGATCCGATGGCGAGAGCGCGCGCTCTTTCTCGGGAGGCGCCCGGTCGGGGCGGTCGACCCAGACGGGATAGGCCGTTTCATCCTGCCAGGTGTCCTCGCTCTCTGCCCGCGCGCCCGACCAGACACCGCGCTGCAGGCGCATGATTTCGGCGCCGCCCGGGAGCGTCGCCGGCGCGGCATGGGCCTGGGTCAGCCCGTCGGCGACGGCTTCGTACCAGGTGTCGCCCTTCGTCGGAGCCTTCCCCGCCCCGGCGACGACAAGCCAGCTTTCGGCCCTTGTCATCGCGACGTAAAGGAGCCGGCGCCGCTCTTCCTCTTCGGCCCGCTTTCGCGCATCTGCGGCTTCCGCGAGGGCGGCGGGGCGTTCCGCGCGCGGCAGCGACCAGAACGGCACGCCCGTTTCGGTCGTCAGAACATGGCGGGGCCGCTCGCGATCGTCGCGCAGCGTGTCGGGGAGAATGACGATCGGGCTCTCGAGGCCCTTGGCCCCGTGAACCGTCATCACCCGGATCCCCGCATCTGCGCCGGCGGACTGGCGCTTGATCTCGATCGAATGACTTTCGTGCCAGGCCAGAAAGCCGGCGAGACTCGGGGGTGCGGATTGCTCGTAGCGCATCGTCTCCCCCAAGAGCGCGTCTATGCCCTCCTCCGCCTCGACCCCGAGCCGGGCGAGCAACCTTGCGCGGCCGCCATGGCGGGTGAGCAGACGCTCGACAAGCTCGTGGGGGCGGAGGAAGTCGGCCTGCCCGCGCAGATCATTCAGAATTTCGAGGGTTGGGCCATGCCGATCGCCCGCGTTCCGCAACGCCTCCCAGAGAAAGCTCCCGCGAGGCCGGGCGAGCCTGTAGAGATCCCGCTCGGACCAGCCGAAGAGCGGCGAGCGAAGTGCGGTGGCCAGCGCGAGGTCGTCTTCGGGAAGTGCCAGAAAGGACAGGGTGGCGACGATGTCGCGTGCGGCCAGCTCTGACTGAATGCGCATCCGGTCGGCGCCGGCCACGTTGAGCCCGGCAGTCTTGCAGGCTCGGATGATCTGGTGAAAGAGGGCATTCCGCCCCTGCACGAGGATCAGAACGTCGCTTTCGGTCACCGGCCGAAATTCGCCGTTTTCCGCCGGAACAGTCTCTGTTTCGACCCAGCGGCGCACTTCGCGCGCGATGCGGTTGGCGAGGCGTGCGGCCGGCGCGCTTTCGAGCACCCGGTCGACAGGGTCGAACCATTCCGCTTCGTCGTCCTTTTCGCCCGGCTCCTCGATGGGCCAGAGGTCGACCCGGCCCGGCAGGCGGGCCTTGAAGGCGGTGTGGTCCACGCGGTCACCGAGGCCCGAGGCACGGGGGCCCGTGAAGGTGGCATCGACCGCTTCGAGAATCGCGGGCGCGGACCGGAAGGAATGAACGAGCCTGCTGGTCGCGAGCCCCGGCCCCCCCCTCAAACGGCTGGAGAAGAGCTCCCGCATCTCCTCCATCCTGCGGGGATCCGCGCCCTGAAAGGAGTAGATCGACTGCTTGAGGTCACCGACGACGAAGATGGTGCGGCGGACGTCCTCGCGCACGCCCTTGCCGGCAGTCATCTCCGCGGCAAGCTTTTCTATGACTTCCCACTGACCCGGCGAGGTGTCCTGGGCTTCGTCGACGAGGATGTGATCGATGTCGCCGTCGATACGCCAGAGAACCCATTCGGCGACGGACGGATCGGAGAACAGGCGGTTGGCGCGTGCGATGAGGTCGGCGAAGTCGACCGCGCCGCGCTCGGCCTTGGCGCGTTCGTATGCAGGCAGGAAGCTCTGGGCGAAGCGGCGAAGCGCGTCGGCTTTCTCGAGCGCGGCAACGGCGAGGCGGGGCTCGCGCAGGCGCTCGGCGCGTTCCATCATCGCATCGAGCGCATCGAGGGTCGGCCCCAGCGCCGCGCGCGTGGCCTTGGTCGGAAAGCTGCCCACTTTCGCTGTGAAGGGGCTGCCGGCGCTGGAGCTTGTGAGGAAAACCGATTCCAGAATGGCATGATCGTCGGCCGTCATGTTCGCAGGATCGACCGAAGCGATCTTCTTCAGCGCTCTTTCATCGCTGCTCGAGCCCCCCGCCAGCGCGGTCTTGAGGGAGGCCAGCGTTGCGGGCCCGTCGTTGCCGACGAGATCGGAAAGCAGCGCCTCCGCGGTGAGGCTCTGCGGAATGCCCATACAATCTGCCAAAGTTGGCCGGTCGAGCTTCGTGGTGAAGGATGGCGCCGCGTCGACCACGGCTTTCGACAGCTCTGACAGATCGTCTGTGGAAAGATACCGGGCGACGGCCGCGATCTCGGGGGCGCCCCGCCGGGCCAGCGTATCCACGACGTCTTCGCGCAGCATGTCGGCGTCGGCATCTTCCAGTTCACGGAAGCCGGGAGAGACACCCGCCTCGAGGGGAAAGCGGCGCAGAAGCATGGCGCAGAAGGCGTGGATCGTCTGAATCTTGATGCCGCCAGGCGTCTCGATGGCTCGGGCGAAAAGGGTACGGGCACGATCAAGGTCCGGAGTGCCGGTCACGCCGGTCTTCGCGAGCTCCTCCCGAAGCTCAGCATCCTCCATCATCGCCCATGCGCCGAGGCGCTTGAACAGACGGTTCTGCATCTCTGCCGCCGCGGCCTTGGTGTAGGTCAGGCAAAGCACGCCTTCGGGATCGACCCCGTCGAGCAGAAGCCGGGTGACCCGGTCGGTGAGCACCTTCGTCTTGCCCGAGCCGGCGTTTGCCGTGAGCCAGGTCGACGCTGCGGGATTGGCGGCAGTGACCTGTGCGAGAGTGGCATCGTCGAACCCGGTCACGTCAGATCCTCCGGCGACGG
>Ga0102941_1001422_pt1 | contig 11190 bp, 8 predicted proteins | sample SalPonR2_C_D2_MG_FD_79281 | JGI IMG/M metagenome (GOLD analysis project Ga0102941, IMG submission 79281) | Salt pond soil microbial communities from South San Francisco under conditions of wetland restoration - Salt Pond MetaG R2_C_D2_MG | ecosystem: Environmental > Aquatic > Marine > Intertidal... | reverse complement strand
GAGCTCCATCTGACCGAATTAATAAAATTATAAACAGATGAAACAGCCAGTGGCAATAAAGAATAACGATTTTATTCTATTTTTTTTAGTAGGGTTATTACACCTGATTGTTATCATCATAAATAACACTGTAAAAATATACGAAGCCTTTGATGACAAAGGGATACTTATTGTCCAAAACAGGGCAATTATTGTTCTCATTGCGAAGGAAAAACCCAACCAAGATAATATTTAAACAAATTATTATCTAATGCAATGTATTGTTGTCAGTAAAATAAAAATATCCGTATATTTTAAATTTAGATTGGCTTCGCCGAGCTTACGGTTCCTCACTGCGTTCGGAAGGACAGTCGGTTACGTTTTTGTTTGTGGAATATTGTTTGCTATTCCGGATTTCCAACCGCATAAACATAGTGTGGATTTCCAAAAATATCTGTAAACTCTCCTGTGTTGGGCAAATTATGATCAGGACTTTTATGGATAGGAATACCAACCCGTTCAGGTAAGAAACGGCGTTCGTAACCTGTGGTTATTGCCGGTGTGCAGAATACCCAACCTGCGTCACGAAACTCTTGAATACCATATTGGGCAAAGGATGGAAAATGCTGATCTCCGACAATAGCCAATTGCCGGGTTGTGCTTGTTCTAAAAAAAGTCATTTACATTATTTTCCTACTTTAATATTATCGCACTTTTGATTAAAGTATTATTGTTCTCGGTTTCCAAACGATAAATGTATAACCCGTTGTGTAAATATTCTTCAGTGTCACCCTTTGCAATCCATTTAACAGAATGGGTGCCGGCAACCTGGTATTCATTAACCAGTGTGGCTACCTGTTGACCCATTAGATTATGAACAGTAAGCTTTACAACTGATGGTTTACTTAACTTATACTGAATAGTTGTTTCCGTTGAAAAAGGATTCGGATAATTCTGCAACAGAATTGTTTGTGCCGGATGATTCTCAAATGCATCCACCCAGGTTGTAGTTTCATTGAAAACAGCCGTTACTTGTTTATCGCTGTCTATCAGAAGTGCAACCGGGTTGTCTGTGCCTGTAAGATCACCCTGCCATTCGGTGAATTCGTAACCATCATTGGGTGTGGCCACCAGAATTACTGTAGTACCCTGCCGATAGGTTTCCATGGCCGGTGTAACCTGAACGGTGCCATTTTCACTGCTAATTGTAAGAGTAAGCGCTGTGGGGTCTTCAAACTCAGCAGTTACATTTTTATCAGCATCTATAGTAATGGTTACAGGATTTTCTGATCCTGCGATGTCGCCAGTCCACTCTTTAAACTGATATCCTGAATCTGGATTTGCAGTTAAGGTAACGACCATACCATCAGCATATTCGCCACCCGGAGGATCAAGCGCAACAGAACCATTTTCAGCCTGGATGGATAAGGTAAAATATGTAGTTTCAATAAAATTGGCTGTAACGGTTTTATCAGCATCCATAGTAATGGTTACAGGATTTTCGGTACCTGATAAATCGCCAGTCCATCCGGTAAAAACATAATCAGGGTCAGGAACGGCAGTCAGCAGCACATTTGATCCTGCCGGATAAGGGCCATCTGTCGGATCAAGAAGAATACTACCGTTAACTGCACTGGTGTTGACGGCATATTTTATAATGCTAAAGTTGGCGGTAATTGATTTATCAGCATCCATGGTAACTGTTGCCGGATTTTCGGTTCCGGTAAGGTTGCCGCTCCACCCCGTGAATTCGTAGCCTGGAAGTGGTGCTGCCGTAAGTGCAACTTCACCAGGAGTTTCTGTGTTAATAGTAATAGATCCGTTAATTGCTGTTCTGGTGAGTGTGTAAGGTGTTGAAGGTATGGTGTCTGTTAACCTAATTGATATATCACTCACATTCTCAGTTTCCACCCTTGCAGGGTTATTCAAATAATCGATGTCAACTGTTTCTCCGTTGATAGTAACATTATCAAATACAAAGTGACTTATAGTCACATCATTATCTGTTGCTAACAGTTGCTCTTTAAAACCGTGAACGTTTGGGTATTGCATTGTCATGTTTTCGAAGCGGATTCCCGCCCAACTAGATGTCTGTGTATCTCTGGTAGTGAAGGCAAATAGCCTCCTTCGGGGCAAGGGATCTTCATAATTAATATTTCTGAAATAGACATGTTGCCCGGTATTCACCACCCCGTTAGGATAAACATTTGCCTCGTGAGCACTAAAAGCATTAATGACCGCCCCGGTACTGAAAACACCCCGTCCATAAATAATATCAATATCTTCAACAATCAAAGGATCTTTTTGAGGAACATCCCGACTTCCCGTCACAACTACACACCAAAGAGGAATTCCATTCACATCGGTCCAGAACACACAGCGTCTTATACCCGCTCCTGCCACATAAACAGCATCATCCTGACTACGCAGAAAACAGTCCTCGATAATAGTATTTTTAGTTACATGCATACCATCACTATTTGCACGCCAGCCAATCATCTTTGCCCATTTTATTGAATTTTGGGGACCATCAATATCGGTTCCCCAGATGTAGCAACCATGATGCGGCTGATCAACTACAGTGATTCCTTCAAAATGTACATTTTCCGACCTGGTAACATGGAGCATGCGCAAACGCCTTGAGTCTCTCGGACCTGCAACATAATTTGAATCGAGCAAACTGGCATAATCCGCATGATTCATATGGGTGCCACAAATAGTTCCATGACCATATATTCGAACATTTTCAGTCAGTTTATAGTCGTTATCATCCGTAAAGTTCCCATAAATGAAAGCATCTCCGGGGATGTAAATATTAATATCGCTGCGTAGCCGGTAAAAATCTTCAACCTTCCAGGTTCTGACTTCACCTTCCGGTGTCATAGAGAAGTGATGAACACCGGGTAAGAAATAGAGGGTATTCCATGAACCATCCGCTTCCGGTGGCAATGTACCTGGAGCAACTGCTATAACACCCTCTGCTTCCAAGTCCGGTTTATCAATAAAGGGATTTGCGAAGATGCTCACTGCATGAGCCCCTTCAGCTTCGCTCCTGTATGGAAATGCTGCATCATCCCATATATCCTCAATCGCTCGTGGTGCAACCCGCGTGTCCATTTGCCCGTCAATATCTACAGACACCTGCGATGGGTTGCTCATAGTGACATATACTGAACCATTGATTACTTCGCATGCATCAACTTTTTTTGCAGGATGAGCTGCTGCCGAAAGGATTGCTCCGGAAGGTGCAGGTGCACAATCGTCTTTGCGGGTAATTTTAACCACAATGGGAGTGTTCTTGTCCAATTCAATGTTACAGTAGGTATGGGACCAACTACCAATGAAACGGGAATAATATTTTAAAGTCTCTTGTTCAGGATCATAATCTTTACATTTAGTAAAAAAGGCGAAGGGCTCCTCCCAGTTGGTTACGTCTTCCAGATTCGGAGAATTAAGTTCGCTTACTTTTTGCACCCGAATTTCATAGTAAGGTGAAGGTTCTAATCCGGGAACTGGGGGATAAACGTAAAGACTATCTCTTTCTACAAAAGCCTGTTCTTCTAACAATGAAAAAGAAAACTCACCTATAGTCAATTCCCCTCCGGTTAGCGGTTCGGAATAGTCAAGAAAATTCATGTACACATCATGAACACCGCTTATGGTTTGCGACAGGTTGCAAGCGTAATACATAAAATGGTCTGAACCACCTGTGTGATGAAAAAAGACGCGGCCAATTACCGGGCCATCAGCTGCACCCAGACGCAGTTCCACTTCGCCCCCCGATCCTGAAGAGGCCCCTTCAATGGTGAAGTGATTGGCGCCTTCACCAAAATTTACACTGTTTATATCCTGCCAAGTATAACCTTCTGGAACTTGGGCCTGAAGAAAACCTGAAAACAATACCATACCAAGTATTGTAATAAATTGTTTAAGATTGGAATTCATAGTCGGGCGTATGTCAAAATTATTTTCATGGTTCGGTTCAATAGATTAAATTCGCATAATTATCAAACTTGCCTTCTTTTTTTATTATAATAACATTGGTACCAGTTTCCAGGTGCTAAATGTTTAAACCATCGGGTAAAAGCCAAATCCTTTTGGTCTGTTGAAACCAATGTAACTGCCCCGTTAACCCGGGTTTTACAGGAGTAACATCGGCTAAAGACTAAAAGCGTTGATCATCAACCATACGTTTCTTTCCTGTAGTAGAATCTTTCTTGATTTCGACTCTGTCATAAAGCATCCCTGTTGCCGTGAAAGCTTCATAGACCAATCGTCCCCCATCCACTGTGATTACCTGGAAAAACTGGGTGTTTTCAGCAGTATTACCGGCCACGTATCCATCTTCTTTATAGGAGTCTAACTTATTCTCTCCAATCTTATACATCTTTGGGCCAGCCACACTGGTAACATAGAGTGTTTGGAAATCGTCTTTGTATCCTCCGTCTGTTGAACGCTCGGGCACATAGCCACGGGCGTAAACGTGATCGTGTCCCTGCAACACGATATCCACACCATATTTATCCAACAGCGGTTTCCATGCGTTGCGTTGCTTTTCGTAATCCCGCCCTGCCCGCGGCGAAAAAAGTGAATAGTGGGTGGCGACAACCGTCCATTGTGCACCTGGACGCCTGAGTTGTTTCTCCAAATAGTCTGTTTGGGCTTCAATCTCTTGCAACGAGTTTAATACGATGATGCGCATACCCTGATAGTCAATCGTATAAACAGTCTCCTGCACGTTTTCCGGTAAAGAAGGCTCCTCCGGTAATGTGAATTGAGGGCGCCACTGAAGCGAGTTCCACCACCCCTGACCGGGGTGCCTCTCTCGCTCATAAGGCCCACGCTCATGATTACCCATAACCGGTATTGCTGTCCAATGACCATGGATCCAACCGCCTGCCTTGTACCACTCTGCCCACTCCTGATCGTGGTGAGCGTGATCAATCAAGTCGCCACAATAGAGTGCAAAGGCAGCATCTGGCGCATGCGCATAGGCCTCTCGGATTACGCGCGACCAATGATCCACTACTTCGTTTTGCGCGTCCCCGAAGTAAACAAACCGAAAGGGACCTGATCGATCGGCTGCTGTAAGGAAACTCATCCACTCCGACCAGCGGCCTTCTGCACCCATGACACGGTAAAGATACTGTGTTTCGGGATCAAGATCCCTGAAGATAACACTGTGGTAATGCACTATTCCCTGAGAATTTATCTCGGCTATATTCATATCCAAGGCTTCAGTTGTTGCCGCCACTGCTCTTTTGGATGCAGTAAACCCCGGACCGTCAGTCGCCCTGGCAATCTCCGCTTGTGTTGACTGAACCTGATTGTTGGTCCGCCATGTCACAGCCCGGGATGTCGCCGATTCTTCATAAAAAGTTAGAATGATACGATCCGGATCCAGACTGGCCTTCTCCCAGTGTCGAAGATCTCCATGGGGTCCGTCGTGAGCCCAACAAAGCTGGGTGGTCAACAAAAAGACGATAATACGAATGGGTAAACTGATTGTTAATGTTCGCTTCATAAAAATTCAATTTAAGCAAGTGTTATCTTGCAGGTTATTTAGATTTTTAAAAGTTAACACCCTGCCAAAGATAGTTCCGTGAGAAATTCATCATAGGATAAATTCTACTAATCTATAAATGCGAAGAGCTCGCGCACGACCGGATGGGCATCCATCGTCACCCGAAATGTGGCTCCGAGATGACCCGGCTCCGCATCCTTTGCAGCAGTCAGCTTAACGCTTTGCCAGCTATCCCAATTATCGGGAGTGAAACGCAAATCGCTGCCACTTTGAACCGACAGGTCTGGGTTCCCGGAAAAGCGCTCCACCTTCACATCAACATTTTGTTCCGGTTTATGGGAAAGTCTGAGCTTAACGGTGGCCATGCCACCCTTCGCGATGTGGATGTCGTTGTCGTTGAATTCAACCTCAAAGTCACTATAGCTGCCGCGTTCAACATTGTCTTCCCGGGCAGACTCAATCAGCTGCTGAAGTTCTGTTTGGAGTGATTGCCGGATATCCGCGTAGTTTGGATCATCGGATAGGTCATTCGATTCCTGGATATCTTCAGCAAGGTTGTAGAGTTTGCCCTGACGGAGCTTCCAGTTGCCCCGCCGGATCGTTTGCCAGTTCTCATTCCATGCTTCATGCAAGGCAAAGACGCGATCGATGGTGTTGGTCTGTCCTGCCCAAATCGGCCAAAGATCAATGCCATCCACTATCCGATCCTCGGGCAGTTCACCTCCCCCAAGCGCAACGAGCGTTGGCAGCAAGTCGGTCAAACCACCGACTGATGCACTGACATGGCCGGCAGAGATACGCCCCGGCCAGCGGGCAAGCAAGGGAACGCGTACTCCCCCGTCCCAGGTACTCATCTTGGCTCCCCTGAAGGGATAAGCAGAGCTGACCGACCGGTCCTCCAGGTTCTTATCCTTAAGCCCCGACCAGGGACCGTTGTCCGAGGTAAAAATAACCAATGTGTTGTCAGCAATGTCGAGCTGATCCAACTTATCAAGAATGCGCTGGGTACTGTGATTGACTTCCATCACCACGTCATAGTAATAACTTACCCCGCTTTGCCCCTGGAATTTGGGCCAGGTGGTGCCATCCGCATTGGTAAATTCACGATCCGATGGCCAACACGGAATGTGCGTCATCGGATGGGAGAAAAAGAGGAAAAACGGCGACTCATCCTTGCTGGAGGTTTCAATGCGCTCTAGCGCACGCTCGGTCAAAAGCCAGGTGAGCTCAGCCTGCTTTTCGGCCGGCCCGATGTCAGGATCGAGGACGGTTTCACCATCGATGAGACTGAAGAAATTCATATCATTGCTGTAAGGCACGCCATAAAAGTCCTGAAACCCATGACGGGTCGGCATCATCTGAAAGCTTAACCGCTCGTTACGGTTATATCCCAAATGCCATTTGCCGACCATCGAAGTATGATAGCCAGCCTCGCGCAGCTTCTCTGGTAAAGTAACCTCCTCTGTGCTGAATCCGTCTTCCGAGTTGGGAAAGAAGACCCGGTAAATATCGGAACGGCGCGCGTAGCGGCCCGACATGAGCATGGCGCGCGAAGGCGAGCATATGGAGGTCGAGTAGAAATTGGTCATATGGATACCTTCGTCGGCAATCCGATCAATGGCGGGTGTCAACAATCGGGCCTCATTGGGAGAAGGGAGCACATCTGATTGGAGCATGGGAGTCGGGCCATCCTCAGGGTAGGGCTTCTCGCGACTCGGAAAGGTGTTCACTCCGATATCATTATGCCCCAAGTCATCCATAAAAATAAGGATGATATTCGGGCGCTCAGCCTGGGCTTGAACCCCCAAAGTGAATAGGCCGGCAAAAATACAGATACGATCAATAGTGGAAATCAATGACATATTCAATTTAGATTTAATTATTAAAATATAAGGATAGGAAACCGCCATTCGGTTGAAAAATCCAATCCAACATTTCTTTTTATTCAATATTTAGAATAATTACTGCCCATTGATCATCTGATGGTGTTTTCACGTTCCCCGGCAATTGGAAAACCTCAGAATTTTGCCATTCCGAAGATTGAATATTTAACCATCTGGCTTCATATTTCCCGGCTGGAACATTTAGTCTTACATTGCCATTCGCCGGAAAGTAAAGGGCAAATTCTTTCTCATTGCCTGCAAGGCAGTATGCTTCATTTTCTTCGCGTTGGGAGAGAAAATGATTAGCAGGTTTAAGATTGAAAAAGTTCATGGAGTTGGTAAATTCCCTCATACTTTTAATCTGGTTTAAGGCGATCTGATTGTTGCCTAATCCCCAGGAAGGTCTGTGAAAGCGTACAGAAGCTGCACCTGCAAAGACATTCCGCCAGAACTTTTCGATGCCTTCCCGGGTTTCTCCACCCCACATATCACCATCAGCACCATATATCTTCACATTGTTAATGGGTCTTGGTATTCCGGATTCCTGTATTTTGTTCCATACATACAAAGATGTTTCATAATGCACCTGACCTGATTGAGCGTTGTTATTGGAAATTTCGATGAAAGAGAAATTCTCAGGGTCATTAAGGGTTACGTTTACATTGGAACGCAAGGTAAAAAAATGGGTGGCAGGGCTTTGCATAACCGCTCCTTCTACTGCACCCCCTGTTGGATCGAAGGGATCGAACATTTCGGTGACCTCCGCATGCAGATTTTGTTCGTTGGCTTTTTTACGGACATATTGCGCCCAGTATACTGACCATTTGGGATCGGCCTGCGTTTCATTGTCGATGCTATAAAGCACATGGTCATACTTCAGGGTAACTGACAATAATTTATCAACAAATTTATGCTGGTATCCAAGCAAAACCGGCCTGGTTTTGAAATTAAAGGGCTGGGGTAAAGGAAGTGAAGTATTGAAAAAAGGATTGATTAAACTTTGCCCATTCGACCTGAAAATACTGGTCAAACCTGATTCCGATTCAGTATAGTTGCTGTTGTTTTCCGGATTGAAAGGGTTGCGCTCCCAGGGTGTTTGGTCATCAACCAGGTGCCAGGGACGTGTGTAAAAATCATAGGTAGCCCAAATTTCGATCTGAACAATAATATCTTTTTTCTTTGTGGCTTCTAAAAAATAATCCAGTTTTCCCCAGTAAAGGTCGTTCCATCTATCCAGATCGTACAAGCCAGTTTCCTCATCTTTGTAAAAAGGGTATTCATTGCCTTCGTCACGCGATGACATGGTACACCTCAGGTAATTTCCACCATACGAAACCAGTTTTTCCAGCTCTTCATCCAGACTTTTGGATGAATGCTGAAAAATATTATCGTCAGAGCTTCCTCCCAGCAATAAAACCGGTTCTCCTTTAAATTGCCAGTACATTCCATTTCCCTTATAGGATTGTATTCTGTTACCTTCCCGCTGAGCTCTCACACATGGAATTATCAATGTAATCAGTAGAAATGAAACAACTGCTTTTATGCTTATACCCATCTTGACTGGATTTATTGTGATTGAAATTATTTAATACTGACTATTTCATTTTAAAGAAGCTTTGTGTTCATCGAGCAGCTTTCTTATTTCTTCAATGATTTCGGGATGTTCATCTGCAATGTTAAAACGCTCGCCCGGGTCGGTATTCAAATTGTAAAGGAGTGGTGGGTCATAATCCTGTCGTTCATTTTTAATTTCGGTAGCTGGATCGGTTACCGGGTGGCCCCAGGCATGGTTAAACTCACTGTTAGTGTAAAAATGTGCCTTGTAAGCACCTTTCCGAACTGCAAAAACTGTATTTCCCCTATAGTAAAACATCTCATCGCGAGGGCCTTCGCCGTTACCGAATAACAAGGATGAAATGTCATAGCCATCGTATTCCCTGTCATCTGGAAGTTCAGTACCTGATAATGCACAGAAAGTGGGCAGCATATCCAGGGCAGAGCCCATTTCCATTACGGTGCCTTCCTTTAATTTTCCTGGCCAGCGCATAATGGCAGGTACACGCATTCCACCTTCGAAAGTTCCCCCTTTGGCGCCACGAAACATTGCCGATGTGCCGGCATGGTGCCGAAAAATATGCCAGTGACCGTTATCAGACGTAAATACAACAAACGTATTTTCATCGATCCCTTCTTCTTTCAATGTTCTTAAAATTTCTCCCACCGACCAGTCAATTTCTTCAATTACATCCCCATACATACCGCCCAGGGAAACATCCTTAAATTCTTCGGAACGAAACAGGGGAATGTGAGGCAGTGAGTGCGCCAGATAAAGGAAAAAAGGTTGATCTTTCATGTTTTTAATCTGAGTAACGGCTTCTTCGGTGTAGCGCTTTGTAATTGTGCGCTGGTCAACGGGCTTTTCAATGGTTGTAGTATCGCGCAGCAGCGGTATATCGTATGCTTCGTAATCTTCCATTTCAGCAAGGATGATCTGAGAGTCAATCCAGTCTGTTCCCGGAATTCCTTTGCGCCGGTTCATGTCGTTGGAATAAGGTATGCCGTAATAGCTGTCGAAACCATGATCGGTTGGCAGGTAAGGCGATTCGTGCCCAAGGTGCCATTTGCCAACGGCCGCTGTTTGATAACCGTTGTTTTTTAATAATCTGGCAATCGTGTTTTCACTTTGTGGCAATCCTTTTTCTGCATCGGGGAACAAGACACCCGTCATACCCGAACGTGTGGCCAATCTGCCCGTCAGTAATCCGGCACGGCTTGGCGTACACACCGATGATGGTGAATAAAAGCTGGTCCATTTCTGACCCTCAGCTGCCATTTGATCCAGATTGGGTGTTTTAATGGTTGGATGTCCATAAACCCCAACATCGCCATAACCCATATCATCAGCATAAATTACAATAAAGTTTGGTTTATCCTGATCCTGAGAATTGTCAACCGATGAACAGCTTGTCATCAATAAAGCCGGAATGGCTAACATTCCAATAAACCGACCGGAACCTATTTTTTCAACCAGATTGAATGGGTTTGTACTTGTTCCTTTTATCATACAAAATCAATTATCTGTTAATTTATAAAACAACGAATTATCACTGCGAATATCGTCAAATCCGGAAACGCGATACGAATTAGTGATTTTATCAACTCCCACCTTGCCGACTGGGTGGCGGCCACCACTATAATAATTTTCAACAGCAAACCTTACAGCGGGGACATTCCCGGCCGGATCTAGAACGGACAGGGCAAAAATGTAATCACCCGGTGGAACATCCGACAAGGTCATGGTTTGATTAAAAGTATAGGTTTGGGCAGATATGCGGTACTCCTTTTCCGCTTCATCCCAGTCATCGCCGGGAAGCCAGGTTCTTACATCGATACCGGTACATTGCTCTTTCCACACAACTTTTCGGGTACCCGGATCCAGAAGGCTTGCTTCCACGGGCCAATTATAATACAAAGGGGTTGAACCTGTGTTCTTCACTTTGAACGAAAAAACAAATGGGTCATCCTTTTTGATTTGTTTGGGGTACGACACTTCTGTAAGGACAAAGCGATATCCAAATGCCTTTTGCATCAACTCCGCACCTTCTCTCACACGCTCATCATCCTGGCTGTAATTGGCAATCCATCCGAGGTGGTTTGCATGTAGTGATCTGATTCTTTCAATAATATAATCTCTATGAACAGGCATGGACAATGATACATCAGGGTTTGCTCCGGGCTGTATGTTTGCGTTTCCCCAGTCATAAGCTGTTTCGCCGCCGATAACGGATGTTTGCCATTTGGGAG
>Ga0102941_1001421_pt1 | contig 11194 bp, 11 predicted proteins | sample SalPonR2_C_D2_MG_FD_79281 | JGI IMG/M metagenome (GOLD analysis project Ga0102941, IMG submission 79281) | Salt pond soil microbial communities from South San Francisco under conditions of wetland restoration - Salt Pond MetaG R2_C_D2_MG | ecosystem: Environmental > Aquatic > Marine > Intertidal... | reverse complement strand
CTGAAGACTTATTTAATTTGATAATAGATTATCATACTATTATTTAGTCGTCAAATAATTTAATTGCTTATTGACTGAATCGAAGATTAAAGAGATAATAAAATTGAGGTGATTGAATGAGTAAAGATGCAGCAAAAACTGGCTTAGGGCCAACAGCATTAATTGCTATGGAGCAGTTTAATCCTTTAGACGAAAGAATTGTTAAAGACCGATTAGCTTGTGATTTTTTACCACTAGGGATGAAAATTTTCGTTTGGTTCACAAGATATGATGTCTTTAGACACTGGTTAGAAAACTCTGCTGAAAAAAGCATTCCAGGTATGTGGTTAGGCATGTTAATTAGAAAGAAATATATTGATGATTTATTATTTGATTTAAATCAAAGTATAGAAGTTGTTTTGAATTTAGGTGCCGGTTTTGATACAAGACTTTTTCGATTGAACAAAGAATTGCCACTATTTGAGTTAGATCAGAGAGTGACTATTCAAAAAAAGAGAAAACTAATAAAAAAATATTTCGGTGAAATACCTAGGAACATAAATTTGATTGATACAGATTTTTCTCAAAATGACTTAATCAAACAATTAGAAATATTTGGTTATGATTTTTCTTATCAGACATTTTTCATAATGGAAGGGGTAACACAGTATTTAGAGAAAAAAACTATAGGTGAGACTTTTGAATTTCTATCAAAGGCTAAAAAAAATAGTCAATTAGTATTCACATATGTTAGAAAAGATTTTATTGATGGGAATGTTATGTATGGTTGGGAAGCAGCTTATAAAAAGTATGTAAAAAAAGGTATTTGGACCTTTGGATTACTTCCAGATGAAATAGATGACTTTTTAAGAAAGTATGGTTATAAACTAATTGAAGACGTAAGCTTTCATGATCTATCTCAAAGAATGGCTATTAAGGATAGAGGGCTTGCATTAACTGAAGTAGAAAGAATAGTTTACTGTATTAAAGAATAATTGGAAGGAAAAAATATATGACACCATTGATGAAATATCGTTATATAAAATTAATAAAATATATTTCGGTTATTTTGCTGATATTTTTTATTGTTAGCATACCCATAAGGTATCTAAGTTTAGAATTTATACCACCAAAGATAAATACTACTTTTGTTTTAGGATTTTCTTTCTTAAGGGCACTCGGATGGCTACCATCAATCATTATGTTAATTGTTTTTTGGTTATTATTTACTAAACTGGATCAAAAGTTAGCAGGTTACAAAGGAGAAGCTTTAGGACAAAAAGAGTTGAAAAAACTAAAAAGGTATGGTTATAAAGTCTTTGCAAATATGAAACTTAACCACAATAATGACCAAAGTGAAATGGATTTTATTGTCCTTGGTAGTAACGGTATTTTTATTGTCGAAGTAAAAAACATTAAAGGAATTATTAAAGGTCATGCAAATGATCAGTATTTAATACAACATAAGAAAACTAAATATAATACTTATGAAAACAAATTTTATAATCCGTTAAAGCAAGTGAACACGCATGTCTATAAACTTTCAAAGTATTTGAAAGATAACAATACTAATTATTGGATAGAAGGCTATGTCTATTTTCCGAAGAGACACTCTAAGATCCATGTACAGAACAATGAAAGGATCTATAGTAAAAAGGGAAAGCATAGTTTATTAAAGCATATACGTTATTACAAAGGCAAGAACAAAATTTCTTTAAAAAAACAAGAAATAATAGGAGAATTAATTGAAAAATATGCAGTCAAAATTTAATGTTTATAAATCAAACTATTCCATCAAAAGAATAGTTTTTTTATATTGACAAGTTAAAATTCAAAGTGTATTATAAACTTATGTTTAGAGTATAAAGAAAAGTGGTGGCAAATTGACAAACAGAGAAAAAGAAATTTATCAATTAATTAAGAAAAATCCTTTTATTACTCAGCAAGAGTTGGCAGACCAAATGGGAATAACCCGTTCATCTGTCGGTGTACATATTAGAAATCTTATGAGTAAAGGGCACATAAAAGGTAGAGGTTATATTTTAGATGAAGACGACTATGTCATTGTTATTGGCGGCTCAAATATTGATTTAGTTGGGTTTTCGAAGGATAATATTATCTTAGAAGATTCAAATCCAGGACGATTAAAAACCTCTTTAGGTGGTGTTGGTCGAAATATTGCTGACAATTTAGGCAGATTAGATGTTAAAACTCAATTACTTTCTGCTGTTGGTGATGATGCCCAAGGTCAAGAGTTAATTGAAAACTCAGTAAAAAGTGGTATTGATATGCGTCATGTGATTCGGTCAAAGATTTTTACAACTTCGACGTACTTATCTGTTGTAGATCATGATGGCAATATGGTATTAGCACTTTCTGACATGGAAAGTATAAATGCCATTAACATTGACTATTTGGAAAAGCATCACAAAGAAATTGTAAATGCCAAGGCAATTGTTATAGATACTAACTTAACAGAAGAGAGTATTGAGTATATTTTTGAGAAGTATCAAAACATACCGATTTATGTTGATACGGTTTCTACAACGAAGGCCATGAAAATTCTTCCATATTTAGGAAGTATTCATACGCTAAAACCCAACAGAATAGAGGCAGAAAGATTATTAGGAATGACAATTCAAACAGATGAAGATATGATGAAAGCTGCTGAAAGTTTTCTAGAAAAAGGCATGGAGCAGATTGTGATATCTAATGGTGGCGATGGTATTTTTTATGGCGATAATCAAGGAATTCATAAGATTGTTCCCGAACCTGTTAAAATGGTTAATGCCAATGGCGCCGGAGATGCTTTTATGGCTGGTTTAGTCTATGGTTACATGCATGATATAACATTAGAACAAGCAGTTGAGTTCGCAATGATTATGTCGAGATTGACTTTAGAAAGTAATGAAACAATTAGTCCAATGATTATTAGAGAAAAAATAATAGATTTATTAAAAGGAGTGTAACATATGATTAAAAAAGAATATTTAGAGATCAATTCAGAAGTTAAAGAAGCTTTAGAAAATGGGAAACCAGTTGTGGCTTTAGAATCAACAATTATTTCACATGGTATGCCTTATCCCCAAAATGTTGAAACGGCAAAGAAAGTAGAAGAAATCGTAAGAGAAAATGGCGCTGTTCCGGCTACAATAGCCATTATTGGTGGCAAGTTAAAAGTAGGTTTAACAGATGAAGAATTAGAATATTTCGGAAAAACAGAAGGAATTTTAAAAGCTTCTAGAAGAGATTTACCATTTATTATTTCAAAAAAGTTAGATGGTGCAACAACAGTTGCCTCAACAATGATTATTGCTGATTTAGCAGGGATAAAAGTATTTGTAACAGGCGGTATCGGTGGTGTTCACAGAGGTGCTGAGGAAACTTTTGATATTTCAGCAGATCTAGAAGAACTTTCAAAAACAGATGTTGCTGTTGTATGTGCAGGAGTAAAATCTATATTAGATATTGGGCTAACATTAGAATATCTTGAAACCAATGGTGTGCCAGTTGTAGGTTATCAAACAGGTGAGTTGCCAGCTTTTTACAGTCCGATCAGTGGTTTTGGCGTAGATTATAAAGCTGAAAATCCAGAAGAAATAGGAAGTGCATTAAAGGCAAAATGGGACTTAAATTTAAAAGGTGGTATGGTTATTGCCAATCCAATTAAAGATGAAGATGCTATGGATCATGAACGTATTAGTAAAGCAATTGATGATGCGATTTATGAAGCCGAACAGCTAAATATAAAAGGTAAAGCAATTACACCTTACTTACTTGGAAAAGTAAAAGAATTAACAAAGGGTGATAGTTTAAAGTCAAATATTAAGTTAGTTTATAATAACGCCGAAGTTGGCTCACAAATAGCTGTAGCGTATCAAAAACTTGTATAATTTAACAAATGAGTTATGAAAGATTAGAATATTTATACAAAAGAGAAAAAATATTGAGAAAAATATTGACAGCTAATTTATTAGATGTTATTCTACTAACTGTTGATAAGAAATATTGACTAAAAACTTGTCAAAACAGTATTAACTGTTTTATTACATTTATTCCCCCCCGTTATAAATGTATGTTACTTAAATAGAGATGTTTAAGTCAAATAAGTAATTAAGATTCTATATGAATTTTAATTGCTTATTTTTTTTGGGTTTGTAATATCATCTAATGTCAATTGTAATTATTCATGATATATTAATACTATAAAATAGTAGATGAAGGAGATGATTTTATGAATAGACAATGGTGGAAAGAGGCGGTTGTATACCAAATATATCCTAGAAGTTTTAACGATAGTAATGGTGATGGAATTGGAGATATACCTGGAATTATAGAAAAGTTAGATTATATTAAATCTTTAGGTGTAGATGTTATTTGGTTGAATCCAGTCTACCAATCTCCGAACTATGATAATGGTTATGATATTAGTGATTATCGAGATATTATGGATGCCTTTGGTAGTCTTGAAGATTGGGAAAAACTATTGGAAGCATTGCATAATAGTGGCATTAAACTAATAATGGACCTTGTTGTTAACCATTCTTCTTTTGAGCATCAATGGTTCCTTGAATCAAAAAAATCAAAAGATAATCCTTATAGAGATTATTATATATGGAAAGAAGGTAAAAATGGAGAACCACCAAATAACTGGGAGACATTTTTTAGTGGTTCTGTTTGGACATTAGATGAAGCAACTGAAGAATATTATTTGCATCTGTTTACGAAAGAACAACCAGATTTAAATTGGGAAAACCCAAAGGTAAGAGCCGAAGTATATGATTTAATGAAGTTTTGGTTAGACAAAGGTATTGATGGTTTTCGAATGGATGTGATTAATCTAATAAGCAAAGATCAACGCTATCCTAATGGAGAAGTAAAAGCTGATAGCGGTTTAGGTGATGGCTCACCTTATTATATGAATGGGCCAAGGGTGCATGAGTATTTAAAAGAAATGAATACAGAAGTGCTTTCAAAATATGATATTATGACTGTTGGTGAAACACCAGGCATTACAACTAAAGAGGGCATTGATTATACAGCGAAAGGAAATAAAGAACTGAATATGGTTTTTCAATTTGAACATATGACTGTAGATTATGGAAAAATGGGTAAATGGACACCACAACCTTTTAATCTAAAAAAGTTAAAAGACATATTGACGAAGTGGCAAATTGATTTAAATGATCAAGGTTGGAATAGCCTGTATTTTATGAACCATGACCAGCCAAGAACTGTCTCTAGATTTGGTGATGATGAAAATTATAGAGAAGAATCGGCAAAATTATTAGCTATGTGTTTACTATCAATGAAAGGCACACCATATATTTATCAAGGTGAAGAAATTGGTATGACGAATTACCCCTTTGAAAAATTAGAAGATTGTCATGATGTAGAAGTTTTTAATAGAGCTAAAGTAGTTCAGGAAAGACACTTAGACTTTAAAGGCTTCTTTAATGGCGTGAAAAAACTAGGGAGGGATAATTCGAGAACGCCAATGCAGTGGGATAATACAAAAAATGCTGGCTTTACTTCTGGTAAACCATGGCTCGCTGTTAATCCTAACTATAAAACTATAAATGTTTTAGAAGAACAAAAGACTAGTGACTCGATTTTAAGTTTCTATAAGAAAATGATACAAACACGTAAAAATGAATTAGGTTTAGTTTATGGAAATTTTGAGCCTTTATTTCAAGAGGATGAAGATCTATTTGTTTATAAACGGCTTCTAGCCGACGATGAATTTCTTGTCATTCTTAATTTTAGTCAAAAAAATATTCATAAAAAGATAAAAAATATTCAAGACTATAATGTTCTAATTACTAACTATAGATACAATACTATTACTAGAGAAGCCATAGAGTTAAAACCTTATGAAGGAATAATATTAAAAAAATAATTTTAAGGGATGCTTAGGCATTCCTTTATTTTTTCTCTATTATAAGATATATTTGAATACTACGTCTTAATTATTATATAATGAGTACACAAGAAAATATTATAAAGGATCGGTGATTCCTATGAAAAAAGTATATATTACTTCAAATATTCCTGATGTAGCAGATGAGTTGTTAAGAGAAAAATTTGAAGTAGATAAGAATTTTGACAATAAAAAACTTACAAAAAAAGAATTAATCGAAATTGGTAATACTTATGATGGATTAATAACTGCCTTAACTGACAAATTTGATGCCGACGTATTATCTCAGATTAAACGTGCGAAAATTTTTGCTAATTATGCTGTTGGCTATAACAATTTTGATATAGATTATGTGAAGGAAAATAACTTGATTGTTACAAATACGCCAGAAGTATTAAGTGATACGACAGCAGAAACTGCAATTTCATTACTTTTTGCTGTCTCACGTAGAATTGTTGAAGCAGACAATTATGTTAGAAAAGGTAAATGGAATGGTTTTTCACCAAAGCTTCTACTAGGGAAGGATATACATAGTAAAACCCTTGGTATTATTGGGGCCGGTAGAATTGGTAAGCGTTTTGCTGAAAAAATGAGAGGGTTTCATATGCAGGTCATTTATCATAACCATGATAGAGACTTGAGTTTTGAGAAAAGTTTTAATGCATTGTATAAGCCTTTAGAAGATTTATTAAAGGAAAGTGATATTGTTTCAATTCATGTACCTTTAACCAAGGAAACAAAACATATGATCACAAAAAAAGAGTTAGCATTAATGAAATCTGATGCGATTTTAATAAATACATCAAGAGGTGCTGTTATTAAGGAAGAAGATCTAATTAATGTTTTAAAGAGTAAATCAATATATGGAGCAGGATTAGATGTTTTTGAGAATGAACCAGAAATCAATAAGGAATTAGTGATTTTAGATAATGTTGTATTAACACCACATATTGGTAGTGCTTCAATAGAAACAAGAGAAGAAATGGCTATAATGGCTGCGAAAAATGTATTGAATGTACTGAGTGGTAGAAGACCTAACAATAAGGTGTATTAGATGGTTAAAGGTATTGGAACAGACATAATTGAAATTGAACGTATAGAAAAAGCAATGATCAAAAGAGATAATTTTATTAAACGCATGTTTACTGAAAAGGAAAGAGTCATGTTTCAATCAAGGAATAATAAAGTTGAAACAGTTGCAGGTAATTTTGCAGCGAAAGAAGCTGTTTCAAAAGCACTTGGTACAGGAATAATATTTGATTGGAAAGACATTGAAGTTTTGAGAGATGATTTAGGTAAGCCAATAGTTGTTTTACATGGTAAAGCAAAAGATATTTATGAAGATCAAAAGTGTAGCAATTTGCAATTATCAATTGCTCATAATAAAAGTCATGCAATAGCAAATTGTTTGATTGAATAGGGAGATGTTTAGATGAAAATCTTAAATCAACAAGAAATGAGACATTTAGAAGAAATTGCCATAGAAGACTTTCGAATGACGAGTCGTCTATTAATGGAGAATGCAGGCAGAAGTATATTTGATTATATAAAAGATTTAAACAAGGAATTTTCCAAAGTAATCATTTTATGTGGTCTCGGAAATAACGGTGGTGATGGCTTTGTTTTAGCAAGACAATTGTATAACAGAGATATACCCTTTGAAATTTTCGTAATTGGTGATGCAGATAAAATAAAGGGCGATGCATTATCAAATCTTGATATATTAAGAAAATTAGAAGTTGATATAAATACTATTGAAGATAAATATAAAATTAGATCTTTAGAGCAAATTATTGATAAAAATGATTTAATAATCGATGCAATTTTGGGTATAGGTATTAAAGGTCCTGTAAGAGAATTATCTTCTGAAGTAATAGAAGTGATTAATTCTTTATACAACACAGTTATTTCTGTAGATTTACCTTCAGGCGTCAATAGTGATACAGGTACTATTGAAAACATTGCTGTTAAAGCAGATGCTACTATTACTTTAGGGTTACCAAAATTTGGTAATATATTATTTCCTGGAGCTAATTATAATGGGGACCTAAAAATTGGTCATGTTGGTATTTCTCCGAAAATTGCAGATGCTATAGCTTCTAAAACTTTTATTATTACTAAAAAAATGATAAAAGAATATATTCCTAAACGAACAGCTGACTCTCATAAAGGAACTTATGGAAAAGCTTCTGTTATCGCAGGCTCAAGAGGTTTATCTGGCGCCGCTATTCTTACTTGTTTAGCAGCTTTAAACTCTGGTGTGGGGATCATGGAGTTGTTTATTCCAGAAAGTATTGATTTAATCATTTCAACAAAGGTAGTAGAGATTATCACAAGACCATTAAAAGAAACACCAAATGGTTTGATTGATCTGAGTAGTATTACTAGTGTTGTGAAAGGCATTGAGGCAAGTAACGTTGTAGCAATTGGACCGGGATGCGGTAATAGCAACGAATTATTTGAGTTGCTAAAGCAAATTATTAATGCTTCTGAATCACCAATAGTGATTGATGCTGATGGATTAAATGCACTTTCGAAAAACATTGAAGTACTTAAAGATAGCAAATCTAAAATTGTATTGACACCTCATCTTGGAGAAATGTCAAGATTAGTTGATCGACCAATAGAAGAAATAAAAAAAGATAAAATAAATATTGTAAAAGATTTTACTAAAGAATATAATGTTATTCTTGTTTTAAAAGGTGCCAGAACTATTGTCGGCTTACCAAGTGGGGAAATATATATTAATGTTAATGGCAACTCAGGTATGGCAACAGCTGGTTCAGGGGATATTTTAACTGGGCTTATTGCATCACTGATCGCCCAAGGGGTAGCACCTGATAAAGCAGCTTTATTAGGCGTATTTATTCATGGCTATTCTGGAGATTTAGTAGCTAAGGAAAAAGGTGAATATGGTATGTTAGCAGAAGACATTGTAAAATCAATTGGACAAGTATTTAAAGAGTTAAAATAACATCATCGGGGAGGGAGACATATGACAAATGTAATCAATAGACCAACTTGGGTTGAAATTGATTTAGACCATCTTAAAAACAATATCGAAGAGGTTCGACGTGTAACAGATAAGAACGCTTTGGTCACAGCAGTCATTAAGGCTGATGCTTATGGTCATGGTGCTTTAAAAGTCATTGATACTTTACTAGAGAATGGAGCAGACCGCTTAGCAGTAGCAGCACTCAATGAAGCTTTAGAAATAAGAGAAAAGTATTCTGAAGTACCTATTTTAATTTTAGGTTATACACCTGACGAAGGCATTGAAAAAGTTATCAAAAATAATATTATACAAACTGTATATTCTGAAGAGCAAGTAGCACATATTAGTGAAACTGCAAAAAAACTTGGAAAAGAAGCAGTTTTACATATTAAAATAGATACTGGCATGAGAAGATTAGGATTTAACTGGGAAGATTACAATAAGATTTTGTCAATCTTTGAGTATGAGCATGTTAAATTCGAAGGAATATATACTCATTTTGCCAAGGCAGATGAAAAAGATAAGGCCTTTACTATTAAACAGTTCAACCGATTCAATTTAGTTATAAATGAATTAGAAAAAAATAAAATCAAAGTACCAATAAAACATGTATCAAACTCAGCGGCAATTATAGATTTGCCAGAGTTTAGTTATGATATGGTACGAGCAGGTATTATGCTATATGGTGTCTATCCTTCAGAAGAAGTTGGCCGAGACAATGTTAATTTAAAACCTGTTATGACTTTTAAAACAAGAGTCGGTCACGTGAAATATGTTGATGAAAACGAAGGGGTTTCATACGGTTTAATTTATAAGGCAGATCGGCACATGAAGGTTGCTACATTGCCTGTAGGTTATGCCGATGGTTACTCAAGACTATTGACTTCTAAAGCTGAAGTTTTAATTAAGAGTAGTCGCAGAAAAGTAATTGGTCGTATTTGTATGGATCAGTTAATGATTGATTTAGGCAAAAGCAAAGCACAAGTAGGGGATGAAGTAGTATTATTTGGTTACAATGAAAAAGAAGAGTTATCAGTTGATGAAGTTGCAAAATGGTTAGATACTATTAACTATGAGGTTTTATGTATGATTAGCAGAAGAGTACCAAGAGTTTATATAGAATCAGGTGAAATTGTTGATACTATTGATTATTTAGACTAAATACTGTATAATGTCAAAAGTGGAGTTGATTGCATGAAAATTCAATTACCAGAAGAAATTTTAAAAGACTTAAAATCAATAAGAGAAGGATATGAAAATATGTCAGATATAAATCTTGAGTATGCCAGATGGGGATTTTGCTGTGAAAATGATGCCTGTGAAGCTTATGAAAAAAAGTTAGAAAGGTTAAATTATTATGGTAGTTAAAAGAGGGGAAGTATATCTAGCGGATTTGAATCCTGTACAAGGATCTGAACAAGGTGGCATTAGACCTGTTTTAGTTATCCAAAATGATGTTGGCAACCGTTATAGTCCAACAGTTATTATAGCAGCAATTACTGCTAAAATTTCTAAGGCTAAACTGCCAACACACGTTGAAATAAACAAAGATGAAGTTGGTTTAATAAAAGATTCTGTAATTTTACTTGAGCAGATAAGAACAATTGATAAAGAAAGACTTGAAGATAGAATAGGTGAACTTTGTGATAAAACCATGAAAACAGTAGATACAAGTTTAAAAGTTTCTGTTGGTTTATCTTAAGTCCAATGAGAACTATTTAATTAAATGATAAATAGTTTATTTTTTGAATGAATAAATTAGAAGACCGTGAGGTGTCGGAATGAAAAAAAATGTGATTATAATTGGATTAGCCATATTAATTTTTGCTTTTTTTGCTATAGAATCAAATGCTAGTAGCGAAATTACATCTGATCCCTTAGTTACTTTGTCATATTTAGAACAACGCATTGAAGCGTTTAAAATTTATGTAGATAGTAATACTCAAGGGACTAATGCAACGAGTAGCAAATTCGAAGTTGTTGAGGTAAAAGCTGGTCAAACAGTAATTTTTACTGATGCTAGTGTGGAGTTTATATTAAGAAGTGGTGATGCTACTGCTGTTGCTAGTGAAAACGGCGGACTTGCAGATTTAACAGTGGGAGTTGATTTGTTAACTGGAGATTCAATTAAAAAGAATCATTTAATGAGAGTCATACTAACACTTCTCTTTTTAGCTTTAATCGTAGGCTGCACTGATGGTTCAAAAAGTGGAGATGCCAAAAGTTCTGTTACGCGAAATATCGACACTTTAGCGCTAGTGAACGAATTAGATAGCATTTTTGAACTTGACCAAAAATAT
>Ga0102941_1001419_pt1 | contig 11198 bp, 11 predicted proteins | sample SalPonR2_C_D2_MG_FD_79281 | JGI IMG/M metagenome (GOLD analysis project Ga0102941, IMG submission 79281) | Salt pond soil microbial communities from South San Francisco under conditions of wetland restoration - Salt Pond MetaG R2_C_D2_MG | ecosystem: Environmental > Aquatic > Marine > Intertidal... | reverse complement strand
CATTTTTGAATTTTAGTGCTCCTGAAACAGGCTTTGTTTAATGATGGAGCAGTATTATGAGAAAAATGATATATTACTTCAGTCGTTAACTAATTGTAGGAGCTTTTTATAGTTGAATGTATTTTTTAAGATCTTTCTGATAGAACTAATAGTCTATTTTGTGAACTTTAGCATCTCTGAAACGTTGATACTTAAGTATGAGAGGGTATTGTGAGCAAAATAGACTATTAGTTTACGGTAAATTGAACTTTGTTACGTATTGTGATATAATCAATTACGTAAAGAGGTGATATCAATGAAAAAGAAATTAACTTTAAGTATTAATGATGATCTTATTGAATTTGCCCATAAATTTTCAAAAGAAACTCATCAATCTATCTCACATATTGTTGAAGAATATCTTATTGAACTAAAAAAGAATAAAGAACAAAATTTTGAAGAACAAAAACTCCAAAAAAGAACAGAAAAACTTTATGGAACTTTTGAAAATAATCCTATTCCTGACAAAAAAGATTTAAGGAGAACTTTTCATGAAAAAAATTACAATTGATCTAAATATACTACTTGATTTTCTAAACAAACGTAATAAGCATAGACAGGCTGCTAAAATAATTGAATTATGTAATGCAAATAAAATTCAGGGATATTTATGTGCTCATGAGATTACAACTATGGCTTATTTTTTAATGAAAAATTATAATGATTCACAAAAAGTTAAATTTGTATTAAATGAGATTTTGGACATGTTTAAATTAATTCCTATAACTGAAACTATATTAAGAAGATCTTTAAATTCAGAAATAAATGATTTTGAGGATGCTGTTATAGATATTAGTTCATATGAAAATGAAATTGATTATATAATAACCAGAAATCTTGATGATTTTAAAAATGGTAATGTAAAATCTTTAAGTCCAACTGAATTTCTAGCTATTTTTTCAAAAGAAAATTAAAATTTTCATATCCACCTGTTCTTCAAATTATTTTTACGCTACTAAAAGAGTTTCTTGAAAATATTCTAACCAATATGAGCTGGTTAAATTATAATAAAAAAAGGTGATAAAATGGAGATAATAAATATGATAATCGGTAAAAATTGGGGTCATAGGATTGTTATTTTAGGAGCTGTTATCTTATACGCTTATTTAGCTATTGCTAAACCGGAGGTGGCTAAAAAAGGAATCGGGAATTCTCTTAAAACATTTGTTAGTTTGTTTACTTTAATTATGGCAGCTCTGATGATTTCTCAGGCTATTGGTTTGTTAATTCCTGAAGAGAAAATCATAAATCTACTTGGTGAAGGTTCAGGTCTGAAAGGAATTGCTACCGGTGGACTTCTGGCCGGGCTTTTACAGGGGGGGCCTTATGCTGCTTATCCAATTATCAAATCCTTATATAATAAAGGTGCTCATATTAGTGTAGTAATGGCCATGTTAATGGGTTATGGAGCGATAGGTATTGGAAGAGTAGCCTATGGTTTAATGTTTTTTGGCCCAAAAATTGTAGGACTCAGATTGCTTTTGGCAGTTCCTGTTCCTATTTTAGCAGGATTGCTAGTGCTTTTCTTTGTATAAATATAAGGTCTTTTTGGTAGAATTTAATTATTATTTTCGAATTTTAGCGCTCCTGAAACAGGCTTTGCATAATAATGGAGCGGTATTATGAGAAAATAATCAATTAAGTTCTCTCTCCATGTAAATTGCATTATCCATAGGGTTATAGATATAGGCATCTATTTTATAAAAACCTAGAGATTTATAAAGGTTTAGAGCCTTCTTTAAAGAGGAAAGAGTATCAAGTCTCATATAATTATAGCCTTTATCTTTTGCTTCAGTTATAATTTTTTCAGCCAATTTTTTACCTATACCCAAACCCTGATAATTTTTCTTTACATATAATCTTTTCATTTCACAAATATCATTTTCTATTTTGCGTAAAGCAACAATTCCTACCGGCCTATTATTCACAAAGGCTAAAATAATAGCACCGGTAGGGGGAGCATATTTTCCTGGTAACTCTGCTAATTCATCTTCAAAGTCCTGAAAATCTAAATCAATTGGTAGATTTTCAGCATATTCTAAAAATAGTTTTTTGACATCATCTAATAATTCTTTATTATTATTTAGATATTTAAATTCAAGATTATTTGCTATATCGCTCATTATATCTTCCTTTCTTAGAATATTATAAAATTAGTTGAATTTATTTTTTATAGGTTTTTACGGTAGAATTAATATATCATTTTCGAATTTTAGTGCTCCTGAAAAAGTCTATACTTAATAATGGAGCGGTATTATGAGAAAAATGATATATTAATCATCTTTTATTTCTCTATATACCTCCAGAATTTCTTCTTTATACTCTGGATCTGCTTCAATATGGCCCCAACCTTTTTGAGATTTCCAGATACCATCATAAGGACCATTTACATAAGATTGAATAACATAAGGTATATCTCTTTCATTTAATATATCTTCCATTAAGCCAGCTTCAAATTCATTTTCCAAAACTACTATTTTTTCAGTTGGCATAGTTCTCACTCCTCTTTAATTTAATCTAAAATAATTATAACATATTAAAAATTAATTGAAAATAATTACGTTTTCTGATATTCTTATCACATCAAAGGAAAATATAGTTTTCAGGGGAGGGATTTTAAATGTTTAGAGGCTCTTTTAAAATTGGTGAGATAGCCGGGATTCCCATTAAAATTCATTTTACTTTTTTAATAATTTTACCCTTTTTTGCCTGGATTTTTGGAACTAATATTCAAAGTTTTTTAGGATATATGGGTTTAACAAATACAAGTTTATCTTTAAATCCCTATCTCTTGGGTTTGATTATTGCTGTTTTAGTTTTTGTTAGTGTTGCTTTACATGAACTTGCTCATTCATTTGTGGCTAGAAAAAGGGGAATGGAGATCAATGATATTACCCTTATGCTCTTAGGTGGAGTAGCCCAGATGGAAGAGATTAGTGAGGATTCTACAGATGAGGCTTTAATGGCTTTAATAGGTCCTGTTTTCAGTCTGGTTTTTGGATATTTATTATTAAAATTTTCTGGTATTTTTTCTTATGATACATTAGCTGATCTAAAAATTGTTTTTTTCTTTTTAGGGCAGATAAATATTTATCTTGGTGTTTTTAACTTAATACCTGCTTTCCCAACTGATGGAGGTAGAGTTTTGAGGGCTTTAATAGCAAAGAGAAAAAGTTATCTGGAAGCTACCAGAATTGCAGTTCAGGTTGGGAAAATAATTGCTTTTATGATTGGAATTTTTGGATTTTTATCTGGTAATTTTATACTCATTTTTATTGCTTTTTATATTTTTATGGCCGGTTCTCAGGAATATCAACAAACTATGATAAAAAAAGGATTGGCTGGTTTGAAGGTAAAGGATTTGATGACAAGAGAAGTAAAAACAGTTTCAGGAGAATTATTTTTATCTCAACTTTTACAAAAAATGTTTGAAGAAAGACACTCAGGTTATCCTGTAGTGGATAATGATCATCTTAAAGGTATGGTAACTATGGAAGATATAAAAAAGGTAAAAAGAGAAGAACATGGGATGAAAAAGGTAAGACAGATTATGTCTGATGAGATAAAAAAAGTTCATCCTGAAGATGAAATTTATGATGCTTTAAAAATAATCTCAAAAGAAGATATAGGGAGATTATTGGTTGTCGATGAAGAAGATAACTTGGTTGGAATTATAACCAGAACTGATATTATTAAAGGTTTTCAGTTGCAGGAATTAAAAATGGATATAGAAGAAAATGAAAGAATAAAAAAATAAATTAATGGAGGTATGATTAATGAAAAAGAGAAAATTTTTGGTGATTACCACCTTTTTAATTATTTTAACTTTAGCTTTTAGTTTTCCTATAATGGCTGAGGAAAATGATACAGAGGAAAGTTTTATAGAACTTTGTAGTTATGCACCTGCCGAAAAAATACTGGAAGCTATAGATGAAGGAGCAGAAGTTAATCAAATTGCTGAAAATGGGATGACTCCCTTTTTAGCAGCTGCCAAAAGCAATCCTCATCGTGATGCAATTGTTTTACTCAGAAATGAAGGAGCAAACCCTTATTATCGTACAGAAAATGGATGGACAGCTTTGATGTATGCTACAGTTTATAATGAAAATCCAGCTATTATTGAGCTTTTAACCTATCTGGGAAGAGATATTGATATTCAAAATAGTAAAGGTAATACAGCTCTTTTACTTGCAGTTGATAGAGGGAGAATAGATGCAGTAAGAATTCTTCTTAGAAGTGGAGCCAGAGTTAATGTAAAAAATGATAAAGGGGAAACTTCTTTAAAACTTTTATTTGCAAATGGATATCGAAATTATGATTACACCATTTTTAGAATGATAATAAATAGAGGAGCAAATCTCAATATTAGATATGAAAAAGGAAGAACTATTCTCTATGATGCAATTTCTCAGGGAAGAAATAATGCGATTGAGTTATTATTAGAAAATGGAGCAGATGTAAATATAAGAGATGATAATGGAATAACTCCTTTTCAATTTGCTTTAATGGAAAATAGAAGTTTAAGTATTTTAAAGGATCTAAAAGAAAATGGAGCTGATTTAAATTATGAAGATGGAAATGGAAGAAATGTTTTAAGTTATGCAGCTCAATATGTAAATGATAGAGATAAATTTGATTATCTTTTAGAAAATAGAGCTAAAATAAATTCACAGGATAATCGCGGTATAACTCCTTTAATGTATGCAGTAAAAGAAAATGATTTAAAAATCATTCGTTATTTACTTAATAGAGGGAGTAGAGTTAACTTAAGAGATGATCAGGGTAAAACAGCTCTCTTTTATGCAGTTCGCTATAGAACAAATCCAGAAGTTATTTCAACTTTAATAGCTCATGGAGCAAGATTGGAGACTAAGACATATACAGGAAAGACTTTAATGATGGAAGCTGTTCAATATAATTCTAATTCAGAGATTATTAAAATGCTTTTAGAAAAAGGAGTTAATCCTATTGCCCGAGATAATAGTGGTAGAAGAGTAGTGGATTTTTTAGAAAAAAATGAAGCATTAAAAGATACAGAAGTTTACTGGGATCTAAATTATCTGGAACCTAATAAACAGCGAAAAGATTTACTTGATTTAAAAGATAAAAATACTGCAGCTGTTTGGGCAGCTACTATTCCTTCAGCAGGTCATATTTATGCAGAAAACTGGTGGCCGAAAGGTACAGGTTTTCTGGTAGGGGAAGTAGTGGTATTAAGTAAGGCAATTAATGATAAAGAAAATCGCAATACCTATCTTGGAGTTTTTGCGATATTAAAGGCTTTAGAAGTTTTTGATGCTATGAATGAAACTGAAAAGTTAAATGAAGATCTGGGTGAATATAATGAAAAGGTGAGGGAATTTAATAAACAGGTTGATTAGTGATTAATTGACATATATATAAAATAGTATATAGCATAAAAAGAAGGGTACCATTTTCTCATATACTGCTCCAAATTTAAGCAAAGCTGATTTCAGGAGCACTAAAATTCGAAATATGGTACTCTTTTTTTATGCAAACATATTTTTCTATAATTATAATTAACCACTAATAATATATTAAATTTCTATTAAATACAAAAAAATTACAGGAATTTTATATTTTTAGTTGAAATAATATATATACTAAAAAATTTATTATTATAAAAGAAGAGAGGAGATATAATGAACAAATTACATGATAATTTTATTCAATCTGCTTTAGATTCACTTTCGGCTCATATTGCTATTTTAGATAAAAAAGGAATAATAAGATATACCAATCAGGCCTGGAAAGATTTTGCTGAAAGTAATGGTTTGGTTCTTGAAGAATGCTGTGAAGGAACTAATTATTTAAAAATAGTAGAAGATTCTTCAAATGCTGGAGATAAAAAAATTGCAAAGAATATAAAAAAAATAATTAATGGTAATAAAAAAATTTTTAGTCTGGAATATCCCTGCCATTCACCTGATGAAAAAAGATGGTTTAATATGAGAGTTACTCCATTTCAGGGTGAAGGGGATTATAAAGTTGTAATATCTCATGAAAATATTACTAAGAGAAAATTAAAGAGTCTTGAATTAAAAAAAGAAAGAGAGTTTAATGATAATATTTTAAATAACCTTACAGAAATGATTATTTATATGGACACTGATTTTAATATTCAATGGGCAAATAAAGCTGCTTTAGAATATAATAATATAGATTTTGAGAATGTAAGAGGCAAAAAATGTTTCAAAAAATGGGACTTAGATGAAGCCTGTACTAACTGCCCTTTAGTTGAAGCTAAAAAAAATAAAAAAATAACTGAAACAATTATGGAAAAACCTGATCAAAGAATTTGGCGGATGAAAGCTATACCAGATTTTAATGAAAATGGTGAGATAAAAGGTTTTATAGAGGTAGCTTTGGATATAACAAAAGTTAAGAGAGCTGAAAGGAAAATAAAACAGGTAGTAAATAAATTGGAAAATCAGTTTGAAAAAGCCGGTAAATTACATGATCAATTTTTACCTTCTAGAACTCCTGAATTTGAAGATTTAACAATAGCAACTTATTATTCACCTGCAGAGAGGTTGGGAGGCGATTTTTATAATTTTATTCAGGTTGAAAATCACTTAATATTTTATATTTCGGATGTAAGTGGTCATGATTTGAGTGGTTCAATGTTAAATATTTTTTTAAAAGAAACAATTAATTCTTATCTTATTTCTAAAAATATACCTGCTAATGAAGACCTTCTAAATCCCGCAAATATTTTAAATTATATTAATAAACGATATAGTGAAGAGACCTTTCCTGATGATTATTTTATCTGTTTGATCATAGGAGTCATGGATTTAGAAACTAAAAATATTAAATATAGTAATGCTGGTATTCAAACTCCTCCTTTATTATTAAAAAAAGGTGAAGGGATAAGTTCTTTTAGTTGTGGTGGAATGCCGATTTCTTTTGTTAGTTTTGGTGAATACGATGTATGTGAGTTTAGTTTAGATCCAGGAGATGTTTTCTTTTTGAATACAGATGGTTTAATTGAACAGTCTAATAGTAGTAACAGAGAAAAAATTTATGGTCAGGAAAGATTGATTGATACCATTTATGAAAACAAAGATTTAAAGCCAGATCAAATAATTGAAAATATATATTTAGATTTTAATAATTTCAAAGGTGAAGAAATAGTTCAGGATGATGTTACTTATTTGATGTTAAAACATGAAGAATTAATATAAATAAGAAGAGTACCGTTTTCTCATATACTGCTCTATTATTAAGTAAAGAGGATTTCAGGAGTACTAAAATTTGAAATACGGCACTCTTTTTATTTATTTAAAGTCTAATATATGTCAACTTCTCAAATGAATAATTATTTACTTTTAATTAAAATTATTTCCATTAAAACCTTATATTATAGAAAAGAAGAGGGGACTATTTTCCTATATACATATTTATCATCAAATTTTTATAAATATAATTGACTATATCAGAAAAGTTTATTATGCTATAATAAGATAATAATCGATTTAGATAAATATACTCTTTAAAAATATTCATTATTCCTAAAAAATATTTAATTTAAAGTCAGGGAGTTGAGGAAAATGAATAATAAAAGAAAGAGTCTTATAACTATATTTTTGATACTATTAATCTTAGTTATAACTGGTTCTGCTTTGGCTAGCTCTCAGAAAGAAATAAATGATAAAATAAGGTATACATTAAGTATATTTAAGGTAAATAATAGTGCTGCTTCAAATATTGATCCTCCATATTTTATAGATGAAATAAACAATTTATATGAAAAAAATAATTTTGATCCAATCTGGTTCAATGAAGATGACTTTAACGAGTCAGCTTATCAATTGAGAGAAGTATTAGCTAATATTGCAGAGGAAGGCTTAAATCCCAAATTATATCGAGCTCAATTTCTTGAAAATTTTTTTAAAAAAGAAACTTTATCTTTTAAGGAAAAAGCGATTGCAGATATTTTTTTAACAAATTCTTTTTATTTACTGGCTTCCCATTTTAGTGATGGGGTTCTTGAACCAGAAAATTTTGAGAAGGAATGGTTGACTGTAAAAAAAGATATAAATTTAGAAGAGTTTTTAGAAAAAGCCGTTCAAAAGCAGGAGGTTAAGAGTTCTCTTTATTCACTTATACCTCAAAACGAAAGATACCACAAATTAAAAAATAAGTTAAAATTATTACGTGAAATAAAAAAAGATGGTGGTTGGACAAAAGTAGAAACATCTCAGAATTTAAAATCAGGTATGACTGGAGAAAGTATTAGAAATTTAAAGTTTCGATTAAAGCAATCCCAGGATTTTACTGGAGAAATAGATGAAGAATATGATAAAGATTTAAAAGAATCTATTATTGATTTTCAGAAAAGACATGGCTTAAAACCAGATGGGATTGTTGGCCCTAATACATTTAGGGCTTTAAATAGAGATATTGAAGAGATAATAAGAACTGTAGAGATAAATATGGAACGACTAAGGTGGCTTCCTAAAAGCTTTGGTGAAAATTATATTTTTACAAATATTGCTGATTATACTTTACAGGTCTATGAAAACAAAGAAAAGGTACTGGAAATGAGTGTAATTGTTGGTAGAGAACAGAGAAGTACTCCTGTTTTTAGTAGTAAATTAAGTTATCTAGTTTTAAATCCTTATTGGACTGTACCACGGACAATAGCTGTAGAGGATAAATTACCATTAATAAAAAAAGATATTAATTATATTTCTGAAAATAATTTTAAAGTTTTGAAATTTATAGATGGAAAAATTATAGAGCAAAATTACCAGGAAATCAACTGGGATAATCTAAATAAAAATAATTTTAATTATTATTTAAGACAGGATCCCGGTCCTAATAATGCTTTAGGAAGAGTTAAATTCATGTTTCCAAATAAGTTTAGTGTTTATCTCCATGATACTCCTAATAAAGAACTTTTTACTCAAACTAAGCGTAATTTTAGTTCGGGATGTATTCGCTTAGAAGAACCATTGAAATTGACTGATTATCTTTTAAGAGAAGATAAGAACTGGGATCTAAAAAAGATAAACAGTATTCTTGAAACTAATAAAGAAACTACTGTAAATTTAACTCAAAAGTTACCGATCCATATCATATATATGACAGCCTGGGTTGATGATCAGGGTAGATTACAGCTTAGAAATGATATCTATAATCGAGATGCTAGATTGATTTCTGCATTTTATCAAATAAAAGAAAGGATTGAAAATGATTAAAAAAATAACAACTACAATTTTATTGATTTTAATATTAACAATTCCTGCAGCAGCCAGTTTTGATCCAGGAAAAGCCGATTTTAAACTTGTTTATAATGATTCATTGATTCAGCATGAAAAATTTAGTGTTTTTGTTTTGCCTCAGGAAGAAATTAATTTAAAAGTTTCTGAAGCTGATGAAAATGATAATTACAAAATCAAACATCCAGGAATTAAGATGATAAAAAAAGAAAATACAAAGTGGAAGTTAAAATCACCAGAGAAAATAGGTAATTATCAAATTGAAATATACAACACAAAAACAAAAGATAAAATCCTTTTACAGGTATTTGTAATGGAAGCCTATGATAATTTAGAGGATGGTTATCTAAATGGTTACCGAATAGGTGATTATCCAACTATACCTGATGACAAAAAGGAAGATTATGAACTGCCTCGCGGGTTTATTAAAGTAACTAAAGAAAATGAAAATATATATCTTAGTCCTCACTTTCAATTAAAGCAATTTTTGTGTAAACAGAATAGTAATTATCCTAAATATTTGGTAATTCAACCTTCTCTTCTTCAAAAGTTAGAATATATTCTCAGAGAAGCAAATAAAAGAGGAATTAGAACTGATGTATTTCATGTAATGAGTGGATATAGAACTCCCTATTATAATCAGGCAATAGGGAATGTTGCTTTTAGTCGTCATATTTTTGGAGATGCAGCAGATATATTTATAGATAGAAAATCTAATAATTATATGGATGATCTCAATGAAGATGGTAGAGTAAATATAGCTGATGCTAGAAAATTATCGCGAGTAGTAGAAGAATCAACAAATAGAGATGAATATAGTAGATTTATTGGAGGATTGGGGATTTATCACAAAACTACCAGTCATGGTCCTTTTATTCATATTGATACAAGGGGTTATATAGCAAGGTGGTAAATTGATGTATAAAAATAGTATATAGCATAAAAAGAAGGGTACCATTTTCTCATAATACTGCTCCAAACGTAAGCAAAGCTTATTTCCGGAGCACTAAAATTCGAAATATGGTACCCTTCTTTTGCTTTTCAGGTAGAGTTAAATTTATGGGAATGTAGTTTTAGCGGCTTTGAAAAATTCTTGCTATAATCTAAGCCGGTATTCGACATTCTCATAAATTTAACTCAATGTGAGAAATATCATAGCATTCTTTATAGTTAACCTATATAATAAAGTTGAGTTAAATAATCAACTTAAAATATAGGAGGAGATTTTTAAATGAATATAATTAAATTAGATGAAGTGATTACTGAAGAGAACAAAAGAGGAGTTAATTCTAAAGGAATAGTGGAAAATGATGATGTGAAAGTTACTCAAATTGAATTAGGTGAAGGAGATTACCTACCAGAGCATTCTGTACCTGTTAATGTTTTCTTTTATATAGTAGAAGGTAAAGGAACCTTGCAAATTGGAGATGAAAAAGAAGTAGTTGAAGCTAAACAGGTTATTACCTGTCCACCTAATACTACAATGTCACTAAAAGCAGATCAGGGAGAAGAATTTATAGTATTGAATGTAAAGACTCCATCATTGTAAGTAATTAGCAATTATGTGGTTTATGAGATAATAATTTACTAGATATCATTTTTTCACCTACTGCTCCATTTGTTAGCAAAACTAATTTCAGGAGCACTAAAGTTCCAAAATGATATCTAGTAATTATTAAACTTCACAAAAACCTTAAATTTTAAATAATTTACAAAGCTGGTTATATTGACTAAAAAATCAAAAATTAAATATATAAACTATTTTTAAGATAGCCTTTTTGGCTATCTTTTTTTTGGGTTAACAGTTCAATTATGGTATAATTAAAGAGTAAATGAGAGTATAAAAAGTTTAATTTCACAATATATATTTATACACTGAAAGGGGAGATGGAGTTAATGAGAACAATTGGT
>Ga0102941_1001415_pt1 | contig 11209 bp, 9 predicted proteins | sample SalPonR2_C_D2_MG_FD_79281 | JGI IMG/M metagenome (GOLD analysis project Ga0102941, IMG submission 79281) | Salt pond soil microbial communities from South San Francisco under conditions of wetland restoration - Salt Pond MetaG R2_C_D2_MG | ecosystem: Environmental > Aquatic > Marine > Intertidal... | reverse complement strand
TTTTTCAAACTATCCCTTTTTGTTAATGTAAAAGGAAGATTAATTTTATTTTCAACTTTTTCTTCGCTTTCAATTTCTTTAATTAAGTTTCTAATTGCAACTGCTCCTATGTCGTAATAAGGTTCACTTATAGTTGTCAAACTCGGTCTTATTATTTTACTCTCCTTATAGCCTCCATAACCAACTACAGATACATCTTCAGGAACTTTAATACCATTGTCTGACAATGCATTCATAATTCCATATGCTATTTCATCATTTGTACATATTATTGCTGAATAATCCATATCTTTGCTAGATATCTTTTCGCCAAATCTATATCCATCTCTATATTTTCTACCTTGCACTTCTAATATTTCATATTTATTTACATCATTATCCTTTATTGCATTTTTAAACCCTTGTATCTTATCATTTTCATAAGTGCTTTTTTCCTCATAATCTGATACATATAAAAGATTTTTATGACCATTTTTTATTACATAATTAGTCATTTCAAACATTGCAGATTTCGAATCTATCTTTACATATTTTAAAGATTCGTCAATTATATCTCTTGTAAAAAAAATGGTTGGTTTATTCAATTCATTAAGTTTTTGAATTATTTCTTTATCGTATTTGTAACCTATTAATATAAGACCTTCAGCTTGCTTTCTATCTAATAATCCAAGATATTTTAACTGGGCTTCTTTATCATAATAACTGCTACAAAGTAGTATATCGAAATCGTACATCTTCCCTACCTCTTCAACACCTTTAACCATCTCTGCAACATATGAATTAGATAGGTCATTAACTATAACTCCTATTAAATAGGATCTTCTAGTAACTAAACTTCTTGCTACATCATTTGGTCTATATCCGGTTTCCTTTACAATCTCTAAAACTTTTTCCCTTACTTCTTTAGATACCGGTTTACTATCATTTATTACTCTCGATACAGTAGAAATAGAAACACCCGCTAATTTTGCTACATCTTTTATTGTAACCATATTCACACCTCTTATTCTTATTTTCCTGTTTTCCTCTTAATTAATTATATACTTTATAGTTTATTTTGCAAGAAATAATGTTATAATATAGTATATAAATACAATAATCAAAGGAGATACATAATGCAACAGCTATCATTGTTTAAATTAATAAAATATAATAGCACTCCCGACAAAGAAATTCCTGCCAATATCCATCTTGATAAAAATCAACTATGGTGTCCTTATTGTTCAAATAAGGTAGTATTTATAAGGGACAAAAGGTTAGGAGTTAAAAAGTGCCCTATATGCAGCATCACTCTTCATGATTATTGGGTTAAGAGGGTTAATCATCTAGTTTAGGTTAATTAAGTCTTTCTTCTATTATTCTTACTAAACCTAAAGCTTTATCTTCTATTTCCCTCTGTTCTTCCCCTTCTATCATAACTCTTACTAAAGGCTCTGTACCACTGGGTCTTATATATACTCTACCCTTACCTATAAATTCTTCTTCAATATTCTTAATTTGTTTAAGGATGATTTTATCTTTCATATACATATTCTTGTTATTTTCTTGAACTTTTGCATTTTTAAGTGTTTGGGGAAGTTTTTTCATTCCTTTAGCTAACTCTGAAGATTTAATACTTTTTTTCTTTAATATTTCAGCTAATTTGACTCCAGTAAGCATCCCATCACCTGTGGTATTATAATCTAAAAGTATTATATGACCGGATTGTTCTCCACCAAGTATGTAATGATTCTTTATCATCTCTCCCAAAACGTTTCTATCACCAACAGTTGTTTTCTCTATATCTATACCTTTTTCCTTTAAAAACAAGTCCATACCCAAGTTACTCATTAAAGTAGCTACCAATGTATTATTTGTTAATTTACCTTCTTCTTTAAATTCCAGAGCCAAAGAAGCCATTATTTTATCACCATCTATTATATCTCCTTTTTCATCAACAGCTATTACTCTGTCTGCATCACCATCAAAGGATAGTCCAATATCAGCCTTTGTTTCTTTCACTAATGTCGTAATTTCTTCAGGACAGGTCGAACCGCAATTTAAATTAATATTAAGTCCATTAGGTTCTGAATTTATAACATAAACTTCTGCCCCTAGTTGATTAAATATTTCAGGTGCTAACATATAAGATGCTCCATTACCACAGTCTAAGGCAATTTTTAGTCCATCAAGACTTATCTCTGATGTGCTTTTTATATAATCCTTATAACTTTCTAATGCTTTAGGCATTATTATTTTTTTACCTATACTTCTATTTATCGGCCTATCTTCTACTTTGTTAATTAAATCTTCTATTACTTTTTCTTCTTCCGACTCTAGTTTATATCCCTTACTATTAAAAAATTTAATTCCATTATATTCAACTGGATTATGTGAAGCTGATATAACAATCCCTCCATCAGCATCTAATTTTCTAGTAAGATATGCAACACCAGGAGTAGGAATAACCCCTAAAATTATAACATCAATACCTACTGAATTTAAACCGGATATTAATGCTCCTTCCAGCATATCTTTTGATATTCTAGTATCTGTACCTAGTACAACCTTGGGTCTTCTTTTTTTTATTTCTTTAGATAAATAATATCCACCAGCCCTGGCAACATTATAAGCTAATTCTGAGGTTAAATCCTTATTTGCTACTCCTCTTATACCATCTGTTCCAAAATATTTACTCATACAAATCTCCTTGTCAACTGTTTTTTAAATATATATTAACTGTAGTTCCCTTATTACCTTCACTCACAATGTTTATCTTTCCTTTATGCTTCTCCACAATCCATTTTGCAATACTTAAGCCTAATCCAGTACCACCTTCTTCTCTACTTCTTCCCTTATCACCTCTATAAAATCTATCAAAAACTTTATCTATTTCTCCTTTTTTAATACCGATACCTGTATCTTGAATTACCAACTTTATATATTTTTTATATTTATATAGTTTAACAAAAATACTTCCGCCCTTTTTGTTGTATTTTATTCCATTGTCTAAAATTATATTGACAAGTTGTCTTAGCTTGTTCTCGTCGCCATTTATAAATATATTTTCTTCTATTTTTTTATCAATTTTTATATCTTTTTCCACAAGTCTAGTATTATAACTTTCTATACTTTTGTTAATTAACTTAGAAAAATCAAAATTAATCATATCTAATTTTATATCTATCGCATCTCCTTTTGCTAGCAGTAAAAGCTCTTCTATCAATATGTTTAGATTTTCTATTTCTTCATTGATATTATCAAACCATATTTTGTTGTCCTTGATTTTTAGTTCTTTATCATAAGTTGCTGCATCTAGATTTGTTTTAATAACCGTTAAGGGAGTTCTCAGCTCATGGGATGCATCTGCTGTGAAAGATTTTTGCTTTTCTAAAGCTTCTTTAACCGGTTTAATATATCTTCCTGCAAGTAAAAAACTAATAGCCGAAAGTATAAGCAAACCTATAAGCCCGGAATATATTAGTGTTTTATACAGGTTATTTAACAATATTTCCTGCATTTCAATGCTTCTATATACCTGAATGACTCCTACCATACTAAAACTCTTAAAAAAAGTAGAATAAACTCTATAATTTACCCCATCTACAGTAATAGTATCGTATATTTCGTTTTTATTTTCTAAAGCCTTTAGTGCCTGGCTTTTCATATTCTTTATTAATCTTATATCTTCACTTTTTACATATTCAGTATTCAAATCTTCATTATAAATAAAATAATTAATTTTAACTCTATTATCGATATTCATATCTAAAGGAAACCTGTTTCCAAAAGGGGTTTTATAGTAATATTCTGTTTCAAAATCACCGGTAAAAACCACTTTATATGCACTTTCTTTTAACATTATATCTATAGCTTTATTGAATTCTAACTTTGCCACCTGATAAATTCCTGTTGATAATGCCGTTAAAAGTATCAATAGAATTAAAAGCGTAGAGAGTGACATGCTTAACCTTACTTTTTTAAACATTTTATTTTTCTCCCAATGAATAGCCTATACCTCGCACAGTTTTAATTTCAGTTTTACTGGATTTTAATTTTTTTCTTAGATGATGAATATATATTTCTATATTATTTTCAGAAACATCTGTTTCTAATCCCCATAATCTATCAATTATTTGCTCTCTTGTGAAAACCTGACCCGGTCTTCTTATAAGCATACCCATTAATTCCCCTTCTTTTTTAGTTAGATTGAATTTTCTGCTGTTAACAGTTAAAGCAAGATTTTTTTCATCGTAAACCAAGTCTATATACTCTATAAAATCTCCCAAAAAATCTTTGTTTTTTCTTCTACTTAATGATCTAACTCTTGCTAAAGGTTCTTCTATAGCGAAAGGTTTAACTAGATAGTCATCTGCTCCTAAATCTAGTCCCTTGACTCTATCCTCTATAGTATCCTTAGCCGTAAGCATAAGTACCGGTGTATTATTTTTTTCTTTTCTCATATTTTTAAGAATTTCTAGGCCGCTAATTTTAGGGAGCATAATATCTAAAATTATAACATCGTATATATCTTTTTGGGCAAATATCAATCCTTCTTCTCCATCTTCAGCTGTATCTATATTGATATTGTTTTTCTTAAATAAAAATCTTAAAGCTCCTATTAATTTTTTTTCATCTTCCACAAGTAGAACTTTCATAAATTCTCCTATTTATATAAATTATAATACTATCATCTTAATTTTTTCTTAAATAATTTTTTCAATAACTCTATTTACTTCCTTAAAATTATTTTCATTTAAGAAATTTTCTTCTAAAGAATTTAATTTAGGCAAAAATTCTATTTTGCCATCTACTTTTACTTTTAATATTTCTTCTACTTCTTCTGTTGTTAACAAATTACCTTTTCTTTCTTCTTTTTCAATTGTTTTATTTATAACCAACTTTATATCCTTGACATCACTACTTATGATATTTAGAGATGAAAAAATACATTTTATGTTTTCCACTTTATTGTACGTAAGCATAACAACTAGATCAACTATTTCATAGGAAGCTGTTTTTATATCATCAGCAACAGTAGTACCATCTATCACTATATAGTCATAATTACCATTACTTTCCATGAAAATTTTCTTTAAATGCCCCAAATCAAGTTGCTTATACTTATCCTTCATTCTTGGAGCAGGTAAAAAATCGAACTCAAATTCTTCTTCTTTTATCTTTATTACTGCTTGCTCCAAGCTACAGGTATCTTTTATAAGGTCAACCACATCATATATAACCATATCCTTAACATTTAAATAATATGAGCTATCTTTTTCGCTATTGGACAGATCTACTAAAAGCAACTTTTTTTCTTTTGAGAGTTCCTTGGCTGTAATTAAGGAAAAAACCGTTTTACCCTGCTTTTCTTCGCATGAGGTAAGCATTATAAATTTACTCATTTTTACTCCTCCTCTTCCCGTTCAAGTTCAAAATATTCTCCTATAATTTCTCTTACTATTGGCGATGGATATCTCCCCGAACCACCTTGAAATATTACTGATACAACAGCTATTTTAGGATCATCCGCTGGAGCAAAAGCTACATACCACCCAAAATCATTATATCCTGTTCCTGTTTCAGGATTTATACCATCTTTTTCTGCTGTTCCTGTTTTTGAAGCTACTTCAATTGGAAAATTTTTGTAAATTCTACTATCTTCTGATACTAATACCATTCCTTTCGTTACTTCATCGATGTATCCATAATCATCAATATTTATTTTTTTTTCTTCTCTAACTGGTTGATATAAAATTTCCTTTCCAGAATTATCTGTACCCTTGCTTATTATACTAAGATTTTTTCTATATCCTCCATTTGCAAGTGTTGCTGTATATCTAGCCATTTGCAGAGGCGTGTAAGAATTATCTCCTTGTCCAATACTTATATTCATAGTGTCTCCATAGTTCCAAATTGCCGAATTTAAGTAAGTGTATTTAATTATATCTGTAATAGGAATACCATAAGTATTTGTTTTGTCAGGATTTATACCTAACTCATCCAAACCTTCATAAACTTCACTTCTGCTCAATACTTCTTCATTTCGAGTCCAAGATAAAATTTTATTAATTAGCTGTTCCTTCTCATCGCTATTAAATGTTATTTCTTCTTTGTAAAATTTATCTATATTTCCTTCTAGATATATACCAAGATAATATCTGGCATTCGCTGATTTAGTTTCCGGATTAGGTAATCCCCCGGAAGCTTCTCCAGGCAGATCAATTTCAATTCCTGTTTTTTCTCCTAAACCAAGTTCTTTAGCCATGCTAAGTATATCTTCTAGAGTAACTCGCTGAGACACCCTTTCTTTCGTTACCTGATTTTCTCCTAATACGAGGGTATAAAAATAAAAATTGCAAGAGTCTCTGATAGCTTCATACATATTTTCATAACCATGCTGCCCCTTATAAAGATTCCAAATCCAACATCCAAATTGTTGATTTCCTATTTCCATATGGCCTGCACAATATATTCTTTCATAAGGTGATATACCTTTTTGAAGAGCTGCTAAGGCAGTAACCATCTTAAAAGTTGATCCAGGTTGTATAGCTGTCAGCATCGATATATTGTATAAAGGTCGCGGGGCTAAGGGATTTTCTGATTCGTTCAACAAGCCTTCCCAGTTTTCCTTTGAAATACCTGTAGAAAACAAGTTAGGATCATAAGATGGATAATTCACCATAGACAACACTTCTCCGGTTTCAACATCAACAACTACCAATGCTCCAGAATTTGCTTGTTCATATTTATCTTCAAAATCAAAATCTCCCCATTTACTTTCAAAAGTTCCACCATTTTGTATTTCTTCCAGTCCATACTCAAAATATTCTTCAGCCTTTTGCTGTAGTTTTATATCTAGTGTCAAATGAAGATTTCCACCAGGTACAGGTTCCTCAACATCCGTCACTTTAGTTCTATTTCCATAAGCATCAACTTCAAGTGTTTGAGACCCCTTACTTCCACTTAATAAATCTTCAAACTTTTCTTCTACTCCTGTTTTTCCTATTAAATCATCTCTGCTGTAGTTATTCTCCTGGATATATTTTTCAATTTCATAATCTTGGGAAATTTTTCCCATATATCCCATTATATGAGCAGCAGATTCTTTATAAGGATAATATCTTACAGATTCAGTTATTACATCTACTCCATTAAGCTTATCAGAATTTTCAGAAATTAAAGCAACAGTTTTTTTAGAAGCATCGTAACATATATCTATAGGATAGTAAGCTCTGTATCCTTGGTTCAAATACCTTTCACGTAAGACAAATATATGTCTTGCTTCATAGTTAACTACCTTTTTATCTAGTTCAGCCTTTTCCCTTAAAGAATAAAAAATTTCTTTTGGGGTATCATCTACACTTTTAGCATCTAAATTAGCTTCAACCCAATTATTCTTTTGAAGAATATCGGTATACTCCCAGTTTGAAACTGAAATTTCAGGATTAATAAATTTCAGAAGTTCACTTTGTGCATAGAATTTAACCTTATCACCAGTTATTAGTTCAAAATCTAGATTATTTTCTTTTGATAATTGTAATACTACATCAAAGGCTGTTGTTCCTTCCGGAAGATTATTCCTAGTTAGAAATTTTACCTTCTCATCTTCATTTAAATAGTTAAAATATAAAGTTTTCCCATCTTCTACATAATCTATGGGCAAATCAGGATAAGTATCTTTAACTTTTTCAAAAAGCAATCTGCCTGGTATAACATCCTCATTTTCTTCTATATATATACTGCTGAACAAATCTTCCTCTGAATACTTTCTTATAAGGGCTACAAAATCATCTTTTGCAGCTGAATTCATTGTTATTACATCTGGTATTTCCTTTACAAGTTGATTTTTGACTTGATTATATTCTTCATCATAAACAAATGAAAAGTCAATCATTTCTATATTATCTATATATTCTTTTGAATCTAAAAATCTATATATAAATCTTCTTCCTTCAGAATTTCCCAGTAATTTTCTTAAATACTTTTCATCTCCTATATATAGTTGAATCAATAATTCTTTTTCACTTAAACTTTTATCAAGATTATTCTCTGATAACCATGTTTCATAGCCTTTTTCATAATTAATTTCTCCATCTGCATATAAAATGGGAATATCGAGACTTTCTTTATATAATATCAAAAAAAGTCTTTTTTCCATATCTACATTTCCTATATAAGCTCTAGCTGAATTATATATATCTTTCATTAAATTATTTTCTCTTATAATATCGAGGATTTTCTCTTCAGGATATAAATAAACTTCTTCTCTTTCGATAAACCTAAAGGTATTCATTTCAATAGGAAAATCGTCTATTAAGGATTCTCCGTTTTCATCTAATATTCTAGTTAAAATATGTGCAGTTTTTGTAAATTCTGAATAATTAAGTTCGTCTTTTAATATTTGGATAGTAAAACTTGGTATATTTTCTGCCAGCAACACACCATTTCTATCATATATATTCCCCCTTGGTGCTTTAATAGATATATCTCTTATTCTTTTTATATCGGATTCTAGTCTATACTCATCACCTTCAATTAAAGTCAGAGTAGACAATTTAAAGACCAATAGAGATAATAAAATTATTACTATATAAAAAAATACTACATGTCTATTTTTAAAATTAAAAATATTAATTTGAATCACCTCTTATTCTCAATAATACTTGACTTTTATTCCTAATCTATCTAATAGGAAAAACTCAATTTTTAAAATAGGATATAATAAAGCTAAATTTAATATAGTTTCTATAATAATAGGTGTTATAACATTTATTAAGCTTCCTGTATTTATTCTTAAGAAAAATATTATTATATAAAAGAATCCATTGTAAACTATTGACATTATACCCGTTGCCGCAAAATACGTTAGATAATCTTCTTTATAGACATTTTCTTTGAATGTTCCTAAAAAGTAACCCGTAATAAAATAAATAAGTGTGTTTATACCAAAAGAACCTAGGTACAACACATCTGTAAGAACTCCTAGAAAAATGCCTAAACTCCCTCCATAATATTCTCCTAGTTGTACTGAGAATATTATTAAGAAAAGAAGAGATATATTAGGTATTATGTCTATAATTGTTATGAAATGCATAACTGTCGACTGTAAAACAAAGCTTACAAATACAATAATAAATGGGTAAAGTTTTTTCATAATATCACCTTTCAATCTTTAAAACATAAACATTATGAATTTCTTGAAAATTTACAACAGGTTCAACTTCTAAATCTATTGTAAGACCATCATTTCCTTCTATACTGACAACTTTTCCTATATATAAATTTTGAGCATATACCTCTCCTAAGCCAGAAGTAACTAAAGCATCTCCTACTTTAATTTTATCTCCTTTAGAAAAAGTATATCCTTTTATCGTATTATCTATTTGTCCTCTTAATATCCCACTTGAATTATTTTTTATATTTCTAAAACTTATACTGCTGTTTATATCCACTATAGTAATAACCTTTGCCCAATTACTACCAACATCTATAACCTTACCTACTAATCCAATCACTACTAGATCCTCTTCCACCTCTGCAGCCTGTACAATTATATCGTCTATTTTAACATCTTGTTTTGTTCCTTTATCTATAGTAAACTTTTTAAACCAGTTATTTGGATCTCTACTGATAATCTGAGCTTTTTCATAATCATAATCTATCATTTTTCTCATTGTATACTCGTTCTTTAAATACTCTTTGTTTTCAACTATGTCTAAAAGAATTCTGTTTTCATTTGTAAGTTTATATAAACGCTCTTTCAATTGTTCATTTTCTTCTCTTACTTTATATATTTCTAATATGGATTCGTATGAATTAGAAAAAATTCTACCGAAATTATAAAGAACTTTTTGAATTGGTGATGTTAATGTCCCAATAATATTTTCTCCTGAGTTAGTCCCTACATTGTAAACAGACGTATAGCCAATAGCAATAATTAAAATCATACAAATAAAAATAACTACTATTCTTTTTATAAGTTTTTTATTTTCCACATAATCACCACTTACTGCAGGTTTTTAAACCTTTTTAAATTTTCGCAAACTATTCCCGTACCTTTTACTACACAATTTAAAGGATCATCAGAAATATTCGTAATTATTCCAGTTTCTTTTTCTATTAATTTATCTAATCCTTTTAATAATGCTCCACCACCAGCAAGATTAATTCCATTTTCAGAAATATCAGATGCAAGTTCCGGTGGAGTTTTTTCAATAACTCTTTTTATAGATGCAATTATAGAATCCAAAGAATCTTTAATGCATTCTCTTATTTCTGAATCCTTTAACTTAACTTTTTTAGGTAATCCAGTTACTAGATCTCTGCCAGTTATTTCTAATTCTTTAAGTTTATCTTCTTTTTCATAATTGACATCATAATCCTTATAAGCATTTCCAATTTGTTTTTTTATTCTTTCTGCCGATTTAATACCTATTTCTAACCTATAATTCTTCTTTAAATATTCTTTAATATCTACATCTATGTCATCGCCCGCAATTTTTATAGACTCGCTTTCTACTATTCCTCCTAGAGACATTACAGCTGTATCAGTAGTGCCACCACCTATGTCTACAATTATATTACCTTCTGCTTTATGTATAGGTAAGTTTGACCCTATTGCTGCTGCCATTGGTTCTTCAATCAGTATAGCTTTCTTACCACCAGCGCTTTGTGATGCCTCCTCAACAGCTCTTCTTTCTACAGAAGTGACTCCAGTTGGTATGCCAATTACTATAATAGGCTTAAATAAATGAAATCCTTTTAAAGTCTTTTTAATAAAATATTTAAGCATCATCTGAGTAATTTCAAAATCAGCAATTACTCCATTTTCTAATGGCCTAATTGTTATTATATCCTGTGGAGTTCTTTCCAACATTTCACTTGCTTCAGTACCGATAGCTATAACTCTGTTGTCCCTTCTTTCCACTGCAACAACAGAAGGTTCATCTATTACTATTCCTCTCCCTTTAATATAAGCTAAAGTATTTGCCGTACCAAGATCAATTCCTAAATTTTTTGAAAATCCGTCTAGAAAAGACATCTAAAACCTCCTTAAATAATATTTTCTTCCTTAAAACTTAAATACTTTCCATCTCCTATTATAATGTGGTCCAAAACTTTAATTCCCATAATTTCTCCTGCTTTTATTAATCTCTGAGTTATATTAATATCCTCTCTACTAGGTTGTACTTCTCCGCTTGGATGATTATGAAGTAGTACTATAGAT
>Ga0102941_1001414_pt1 | contig 11216 bp, 9 predicted proteins | sample SalPonR2_C_D2_MG_FD_79281 | JGI IMG/M metagenome (GOLD analysis project Ga0102941, IMG submission 79281) | Salt pond soil microbial communities from South San Francisco under conditions of wetland restoration - Salt Pond MetaG R2_C_D2_MG | ecosystem: Environmental > Aquatic > Marine > Intertidal... | reverse complement strand
ATGTCGTGCAGGCGTTCTATTTCTCGGTCGCGCCGAGCCTGTTCGGCGCTTTGGCCGAACGGCTGCATACCCATGACATCGCGCGGGCGGATGCGAGGATCGTGGTGGAAAAACCGTTTGGCCGGGACCTGACGACGGCGCGCGAACTCAATGCCACCCTGGCTGCGCATTTTCATGAACATCAGGTCTACCGGATCGATCATTACCTGGGCAAGGAAACGGTGCAGAACTTGATGGCGGTTCGCTTCGGAAACATGCTGTTCGAGCCTTTGTGGAATTCGCAATACGTCGATCACGTGCAGATCACGGTCGCCGAAGAGGTCGGCGTGGGCGGGCGCGGATCCTATTATGACCGGTCGGGTGCGATGCGCGACATGGTGCAGAATCACCTGATGCAATTGCTGTGCCTGACCGCGATGGAGCCGCCGGCGAAATTCGACCCGGACGCGGTGCGCGACGAGAAGCTGAAGGTGATACGGGCGCTGGATCCGGTCGAGCCCAGGGACCTGGTCCGGGGGCAATACAAGGGCGGTGCGCACCCGTCCTATCTGGATGATGCCGAAAACCCCGACAGCCGGACCGAGAGCTTTATCGCGATGAAGCTGCATGTGGCCAACTGGCGCTGGAATACCACCCCCTTCTACCTGCGGACCGGCAAGCGCCTGAGGGCGCAGAAATCCGAGATCGTGGTGACGTTCAAGGAACCGCCCCATTCGATTTTCGAGGCCGATGCAGGCAGCAAGGCGAATGTCCTGTCCATCCGCCTGCAGCCTGATGAGGGAATGGATCTGCGGGTGACGATCAAGGAACCGGGCCCCGGCGGCATGCGCTTGATCGACGTGCCGCTGGACATGTCTTTCGCCGATGCGCTTGGGCCCGAGGCGGCGGATGTGCCCGACGCCTACGAGCGGCTGATCATGGATGTGATCCGGGGCAACCAGACGCTGTTCATGCGCGGTGACGAGGTGGAAGCCGCCTGGGCGTGGACCGATCCGATCATCGAGGGGTGGCAGGATCGCGGTGACAAGCCTGTGCCGTATCAGCCTGGCAGCAGCGGGCCCGAGGATGCAGCGATCCTGATGCATCGCGACGGACGCCGCTGGCGGGAGATCTGAGCCATGAACCTGATCGAGTATCCCGACCGTGAACTGATGATGATCGACCTGGCGGATCAGTTGACCAGCGAGTTGGCCGATTGCCTGCGCCGCCACGAGAGCGCCACCTTGTGCGTGCCGGGCGGCACCACGCCGGGACCCATATTCGACGTGTTGTGCGAGCAGGCGCTGGATTGGGATCGGGTGGCGGTCTTGCTGAACGACGAACGTTGGGTTCCCGAGGACAGCCCGCGATCGAACACGCGGCTGCTCAAGGAACGCTTGCTGATCTCCAAGGCGGCGGCGGCGACGTATGTGCCGCTTTATGCGGATGCGCCCGACCCCGAAGGAAAGCTTGACCAATTGGCCCGGGGCCTGGAGGGGCATCTGCCCATCTCGGTCCTGCTGTTGGGGATGGGCGCGGATATGCACACGGCCAGCCTGTTTCCGGGTGCGGACCGGCTGGAGGAGGCGCTGAGCGATCACGCGCCGCCCCTCATGGCGATGCGCGCCGAGGGCGCGGGCGAGCCGCGCATCACGCTGACCGCGCCGGTTCTGAAGGGGGCCATGAGCATTCATATTGTCATGACGGGGCCCGAAAAGCGGGCGGCGCTTGACCGGGCCGCGCGGCTGCCGGTGATCGAGGCGCCGGTTCGGGCCGTGTTGTCACAAGCCACCGTGCATTGGGCCGCCTGAGCGGCCATACAAGGGGAATTTCCATGAGCGATCTTTGGTCGGATTTGCGGGCCCATGCCGAAGCGGGGGCCAGTCAGACGATTTTGAGCCTGTTCTCGGACGACACCCGCGCCGCGCGTTTCAGCCGGTCATCGGGGGATCTTCATTTCGATTTTTCAAAGACGTCGATTGACGACGCGGCGCTTTCCCTGCTGGTCGAACTGGCGCGGCGTTCAGATGTCGAAGGGCGACGCAAGGCGATGTTTGGCGGTCGCAAGATCAACGAGACCGAGGGACGGGCGGTGTTGCACACCGCGCTCAGGGCTGTTGCCGGGCCGATCGAGGTGGATGGGCACGACGTGATGCCGGGCGTTCTGGACACCCGCGCGCGCATGGCCGCCTTTGCGCGTTCCATACGCACGGGTGCGATGGCCGGCGCGGGGGGGCCTTATACTGATGTGGTGAATATCGGCATCGGTGGCTCGGATCTGGGGCCTGCGATGGCGACCCTGGCGCTGGCGCCATACCATGATGGCCCGCGTCTGCACTACGTGTCGAACGTGGACGGCGCGCATATTCACGATACCCTGCAAGGGCTTGATCCGAAACGCACACTTGTCGTCGTTGCCTCCAAGACCTTCACGACGATCGAAACCATGACCAATGCCAACACCGCGCGCGAATGGATGGCGCGGGAGGTCGCGGATCCCGCGGCGCAGTTTGCGGCCGTGTCGAGCGCGGTCGACAAGACCTCGGCCTATGGCATCGATGCGTCGCGGGTGTTCGGGTTCGAGGATTGGGTTGGCGGGCGCTATTCGCTGTGGGGGCCGATCGGGCTTGGCGTGATGCTCGCCGTGGGCCCCGAGGCATTCGACGACTTTCTGGCCGGTGGCCACGCCATGGACACCCATTTCCTCGAGGCCGATCTGCCGGACAACCTGCCGGTGTTGTTGGCGTTGGTTGGGGTTTGGCACAATCAGGTTCAGGGCCATGCCACCCGGGCGGTTCTGCCCTATGATCAGCGCCTGTCGCGCCTGCCTGCCTATCTGCAACAGCTCGAGATGGAATCGAACGGCAAACGCGTGGCGATGGATGGCAGCGCGCTGGCCGAACATTCGGGCCCGGTCGTCTGGGGTGAGCCGGGCACCAACGGGCAACACGCGTTCTACCAGTTGATCCATCAAGGCACCCGCGTGGTGCCGTGTGAATTCATCGTGGCCGCCATGGGGCACGAGCCCGAACTGGCCCATCAGCACCGGTTGCTGGTGTCCAATTGCCTTGCCCAATCCGAGGCTCTGATGCGGGGCCGGTCGCTGGACGAGGCGCGCGAGATCATGGCGGCAAAGGGCCTTGAAGGTGCGGAGCTTGACCGGCAGGCCCGCCACCGGGTGTTTCCGGGAAACCGCCCGTCGACCACGTTGATCTATCCCTTGCTGACGCCGTTCGTGCTTGGCCAGATCATCGCGCTGTATGAGCATCGCGTGTTTGTCGAAGGCGTGATCCTCGGCATCAATTCCTTTGATCAATGGGGCGTCGAACTGGGCAAGGAACTCGCGCTGGCGCTGGAGCCCATTCTGGCGGGCAAGGCCGATGCGTCGGCCAAGGACGGGTCAACGAAATCGCTGATTGCAATGGTACAGGCGTTGTCGTCCTCGTAGCGGGCGGCCGGCCTGCGGTCAGACGCGATCGGCGCGGGCGCGGTCCAGCGCCACGAAAGCCTGTCGCCCGGCATCGGGAAGCGGATAGCGACCCCTGCCGTCGCGGCGCAGCAAGACGACCACTGCCTCGCCCGACGCGGTCATTTGGGCGTCGCCCGCGTCGGTGGGCAGGAAAACGCCGAATTCCATCGTGAACGATGTGGTGCGAAAGGCCCGCGTCCGCCCGGTCACGACATAATCCACATCTGCGCCCATCTCGGCCATGTAGTGCGCGGCCACCGAACGCAGCACCAATCGAGGTGAGGTCGGCCCGTAATCGGTCACCTTGCGCGCCTTGAGATAGGGCAGGCGAAAGCTTTCGAACCACCGCAGATAGGCGGTGTGGTTCACATGCCCCACCGCGTCCAGCTCGCCGAACCGGACACGATCGGCAAGGCCGAAGATCCAGGGCTCGGGGATGCCGAGCGCCCGCAATGACGGGCCGTCCAAAGCTGTGTGATACCGCAGGTCCATGGTACCTCACCTGCCGCGATTTGTGTTTCTTGGCAAGGGGTTCAACGCTGTTCCATGGCATTTTCCCATGCCTCGAGAAAGGCGCGGCGATTGAGGGGGTCGAGATAAACCATCAATGCGGGACCAAGACGGATCGGACCGAAACTCAACCGTTCGGGGTCCGAGCTTCGTTGCAGGGGCGGCAGCACAAGGTCACCGCGCGCCTCGCGCATCCCTTCGGTCAGCAGGGCGTCCAGCATGGCGCCCGCTTCGGCCACGGCCTCGGCATTGGCCGGGATCATCGCGGTGCGCAGCATGACATTGGCAAAATCCTCCATCCGGATGATGCGCAGATTGCTGTTATCCTCGCGGGCCAGCCGTTCCTCGGCATAGCTGCCAAGCACATTATAGGCGAGAGCCAGCCGGCCTTCGGCCACGTCGTCGATCATTTGCGCCGAACAGCAATACAGCTGCGGGTCCAGCCGGCCCATGACTTCGCTCAGCCTCCAATAGGCATCCGAACTGCGGGCCTCTTGCGTGGCGAACAGGTATCCAAGGCCACTGTCGCGCACATCGTAGGTGCCGACCGCACCCCGGAACCGGTCCGGGTTGTCGCGCAGAACGGTGATCAGATCCTGCCGCGTGGCGGGCAGGGGCAGCCCATCGAAGCGCTCGGACGAAATCACCATGACGGCGGGTTCGGCCGTGAAGGCAAAGATCAGGTCACGCCACCGCGCCCAATCCGGCAAGGCATCGGTCACCTCAGACCGGTAGGCCCGGGCATAGCCGTCATTGGCCAGCTGAAACTGGAGGTCCATGGCCGAGGACAGCGCCAGGTCATATGCCATGCCATCCCGGATCGCGCGGTGCAGTTCTGCGCTGGACACGACGGTGTAGTCGATCCCAAGCGCCGGGCGGCTGGCCTGAAACCGCAACAAGAACGGCTCGAACACCTCAAGATCGGCGGTCGATACGATGCGCAGAACCTGCGAGCCGGTGCCGGGATAGTGGCGGTGGTCTTCTATCTCCTGCGCGGCCGCACAGACCGCCCACAGGCTCAGGCAGACGGCAAGACAAGCGATACGCATGCACCGGGTCCTTCCTCTTGGCTGTGTAGATCCAATCGGCCCGAATGGGCCGTCAGCACGTCAGATGCGATGGTCAGGCCCAGACCTGATCCGACGATGCCCTCGACATTGCCGCCACGCCGGAACCGTTCGGTCAGGTGATCGACCGGCCCGTCGCCCAGGCCCGGACCCTGATCGCATACGGTGATGACGGATTCGATGCCATCGGAAGCCACCCGCAGCGCGATGGTGGTTTCATCGGCCGAATATTTCACCGCGTTGTCCAGAACATTCCTCAGCGCGTTTTCCAGCAATACCGGATCGCCCAGGACCAGCGCCGATTCCGTCGTCAATTCGATCTCGATATCCTTCATCGAGGCGGTGGGGCGCAGCGCATCGGCCACCGTGGCGGCCAGATCGGCCAGGTCGACCTGATCGCGGGCAAGGTTTTCGGCGCGATAGGCCACGGTCGCATGATCCAGCAACTGCCCGGCCGAACGCGAGCTTTCGTCCACCGCGCGGATCATCTTGCGCAGGCGGTGCTTTTCATCTTCGCTTTCGGTGGAATGCAGCACGATCTCGGCCTGGGCCCGCACGGTCGCCAGCGGGGTGCGTACCCGATGGGCGGCCTCGGCAATGAAGTCTTCGGACCTTCGGATCGACTGGCCAAGGCGGTCCATCAAGCGGTTCAGAGAGGTCATGAGCGGGGCCAATTCAGCCGGCGCTTCGCGCCGGAGCGGACGCAGATCGGACGGACCCCGGCGCGACACGGCTTGTGCGAAGTCTGTCAGGGGCCTGAGCGATGTGCGCGCTGCAAAAGCCGAAAGGGCCACGGCCAGAACGAAAAACGCGACCGACATGATGGCGGCTGTCCGGGAAAGATCCCCCGCGATGGTGCCGATGCCATTGCGGGTCTGCGCAACCGACACGGTCACGGGTTGCGGTTGGGTCCCGGCCAGAACCAGTCGTGTGATCGACGCCATGCGCAGGGACGCGCCCCGGTATTCGATCGTGTCAAAGACGACCTGGCCGGGCAGATCGGGTTGCCGCCCGCCGGTCAGGTCTTCATAGCCGGTCAGCATGGCATCTCCTGCCATGACCCGGTAATAGACGGCGTCTTCGCTGACCGCGCCAAGCATGGAAAAGGCCGCGTATGGGAGCTCCAGCCGCACCTCTCCCTGTTCGGTTCGCAGCGTTTCGGCGATGATCGTGGCGGATGCGGCAAGGATGTTGTCCTGGGTCCGTTCCGCGGCCTGTAGGGCGAAACTTGTGACCATTCCCCACGACAGGACCGACAACAGGGCCGCAACCCCCGCCAGAAGAAGGGTCAACCGCCGCCCGATCGATCCGGTGCCGCTCATGGTCCGCCCAGTCGGTAGCCCATGCCGCGCACGGTCTCGATCCTGACGCCCATGCCATCCAGTTTCTTGCGCAGGCGGCCCACATAGACCTCGATCGCGTTTTCGGTGACGTCGGCTTCATAGGAAAACAGGCGGTCCATCAGGTGCGATTTCGACAGGATCTGGCCCGGATGGCGGGCAAAGACCTCCAGCAGGCGGATTTCCCGGTTGCGCAATTCCACGCTGGTGCCCCCATGGCTGAGCGTGCCCGCGGTGGGGTCAAACAGCGCATTGCCAAGGGCGATCTCGTTTCGGGCCGACCCGCCCCTGCGGCGCAGAACAGCCCGGCAGCGCGCCTCGAGCTCGGAAAAATCGAACGGCTTGGTGATGTAGTCGTCGGCGCCCTGATCCAGTGCGCCGACGCGGTCGGAGACCTGGCTGCGGGCGGTCAGCACGATGACCGGCGTGGCAAACCTGTCGCGCCCGCGCGCCAGGAACTCGCGGCCATCGCCATCGGGCAGCATCACATCCAGCAAGATCAGGTCGTAGCTGGCCGCGGCAAGGCAATCCTCGGCTTCGGCAAGGGTGGCCGCGTGATCGACGGCGTGCCCGTCAAGGCCCAGTCGCTTGACCACGGCCTCGGCCAGTTCCCGGTTGTCTTCTACAAGAAGATAGCGCACCGCACCCCCATGGTATTCCGGCTGCCCCTGTCGGGCCCGTGTCAGGCCCATGTCAGCTTGTTGTGATCGTTTGAAACCATGGGCGGCGGAGGACTGCCTGTCAAATGGGAGGAATACAATGAACACTTTCGGGTGGACCCGTCGCGCCGTGATGGCCGCGGCGACCGCAACACTGGCAATGGGTGGCATGGCGCAGGCCGATGGCCACCAGATGGTCGACAGCATTCATTTCCTGATCCCCGGCGGTGCCGGTGGCGGTTGGGACGGCACCGCACGCGGTACCGGTGAGGCGCTGACCAACGCGGGCCTTGTGGGCACGGCAAGCTATGAAAACATGTCCGGCGGCGGCGGCGGCGTTGCCATCGCGTATCTGATGGAGAACGCCCAAAGCAACCACGGCACCCTGATGGTCAACTCGACCCCGATCGTGATCCGCGCGCTGACCGGCGAAATCTCGCAAAGCTTCCGCGATCTGACCCTCGTGGCGGGCACCGTCGGGGACTATGCCGCCCTGGTCGTGTCGGCGGACAGCCCGATCCAGACCATGGATGAGGCGCTGGCCATGTACCGCGAGGCACCGGCCGATTTCGCCATCGGCGGCGGCTCGGTTCCCGGCGGCATGGACCACCTCGTCGCCGCGATCGTGATGCAGGGCGCGGGCGAAGACCCGACCGCGTTCAACTACATCGGCTATGACGCCGGTGGCGAAGCCATGGCCGGCCTTCTGTCGGGCGAGATCGACGCGCTGTCGACCGGCTTTTCGGAAGCCATTGCCCTGGCCGATCAGGGCGAGGTTCGCATCCTTGGCGTCACCGCCCCCGAGCGCGTGCCCGCCTTTGATTCCGCACCGACCTTTGCCGAGCAGGGCATCACGGCCGATTTCGTGAACTGGCGCGGGTTCTTTGCCGCACCGGGCCTGCCCGACGACATGCTGACCACCTACCAGGAAACGCTGGCCGCGATGTATGACACCCCCGAATGGGAAGCCGTGCGGTCCCGGATGGGCCTGGTCAACATCTTCCTGCCGGGCGCCGAGTTCGAGACGTTCCTCAACGGCCAGGAACAGCAGATCGGCGACCTGATGCGCGAGCTCGGCTTCCTCTGAACCTAAAGCCGGACGTGGCGGCGGGCGCAGTCCTGCCGCCACATATCCAGGCCGGTCCCGCCGCACCTGCGCGGAACCCGCCCAACATGCATGACATCAAGGGGGAGGGAACCTCATGGCGCTGGATCGCTGGATCGCGCTGGCTTTCGTGGCCTTGTGCTGCGTTTACGGCTATGCCGCATTCTTTACGATGGACCACCTGTTGCCTCCCATTTTGCAGCGCAACCCGGTGTGGCCATCGACCTTTCCCAAGATACTGTCCATCGCCGGCATCATCGTCGGCCTGATGGTCTTGTTCTCGAAGAAGCCGGCAGCCGCCGGGGCGGCCCCCAAGGACGGAGCGATCGATATCACCCGGCTGGGGGATTATCATATCTGGCAGGCCATCAGCCTCCTCGTGCTCATGGTGGCCTACGCGTTCTTGCTGCGGCCTATCGGCTTTCTGGCCGCGACGGTCGGGTTTCTCGCCGTGGGCGGCGCCATTCTGGGCGAACGCAAGTTCCACATTCTCATTCCCGTCGCTGCCCTGGCAGCCGGGTGCATCTGGTATCTGGTGCAGGAGGTGCTTGGCATCTTCCTGAGCCCGTTGCCGGCCTTTCTGTAAGGGGCGCGGACCATGTTGGAAGGTATCCTTATCGGCCTCGCCACGGCGGTTACGCCGTTCAATCTTGTCATGGTGGTCGCGGGCTGCCTGATCGGAACCCTGATCGGCATGTTGCCGGGTCTCGGGCCGATGTCGATCATCGCGATCATGATCCCGGTGGCCATCGGGTTGGGGGATCCGACCTCGGCGCTGATCCTTTTGTCGGGCGTCTATTACGGGGCCATCTTCGGCGGCTCGACCTCGTCCATCTTGCTGAACGCGCCGGGGGTCGCGGGGACAGTCGCCTCCGCCTTCGACGGCTATCCGATGGCCAGGAAAGGGCTGGCGGGCAAGGCGCTGACCATTGCCGCCATCTCGAGCTTTGCGGGCGGCACCATCGGGGCCATCTTGCTGATGATCTTTGCGCCCGCTTTGTCCTCGGTTGCGCTGTTGTTCCACTCGGCCGAATATTTCGCGCTGATGGTGGTGGGCCTGTCGGCCATCGCGGCCTTTGCCGGCACGGGGCAGGTGGGCAAGGCCCTGATGATGACGATCCTGGGCCTGATCATGGGCACCGTGGGCGAGGGGGCCCTGTCCAACACCGCGCGGTTCACCATGGGGATCATGGATCTGCAGTCGGGCTTTTCCTTCATCACGCTGGCCATGGCGATGTTCGCGCTGCCAGAGGCCTTGTTCCTGGTCATGAACCCGGCCCGTTCCGCCAATTCGGGCGGCGGAAAAATCACCAACTTGCGCATCACCCGTGCCGAGGCACGCACCATCGCCCCCGTGATTGGCCGGCAATCGCTACAGGGGTTCTTCATCGGTGTGCTGCCGGGGGCGGGGGCGACGATCGCGTCCTTCCTTGGCTATGCGGTCGAACGCAACATCGCGCCAAAGCATGAGCAAGATGAATTCGGGAAGGGATCGATCAAGGGGCTTGCCGCGCCCGAGACGGCGAACAATGCTGCCTGCACCGGGTCGTTCGTGCCGCTCTTGACGCTTGGCATTCCCGGATCGGGCACCACGGCGATCTTGCTTGGCGCGCTGATCGCGCTGAACGTGACGCCCGGACCCCGTCTCATGACGGACGAGCCGCAGGTGTTCTGGGCGGTCATCATCTCGATGTATATCGGCAACCTGGTCTTGCTGATCCTGAACCTGCCGCTGATCCCGTACATCGCCAAGATCTTGTCGATTCCGCGAAACTACCTGATCCCGTTCATCCTGTTTTTCACCCTGATGGGCAGCTATATCGGGCAAAACAACTCGACCGAGCTGCTGATCCTCGTGGGGTTCGGAGTGGTGGCCACGATCCTGCGCTTTGCGGATTACCCGCTGGCGCCGCTGCTGATCGGGTTCATCCTGGGCACGATGCTGGAAGACAACTTCAGCCGGGCGATGCAGCTTTATCGTGGCTTCAGCTTCATCCTGGAACGGCCGATGACGCTGGCGTTGCTGGTGCTGGCGGTGATCCTGGTGCTTCTGCCAAGCTACCGGGCCATGCGGGCGCGCAAGCGGGCCGAAGGGGTGGCCGATGGTGACTGACGAACGGGGCGGGCACCAGGCCCGCCCTGCGCCCCTTGCGGGCATTCGTGTGCTGGACCTGACCAATGTTTTGGCCGGGCCCTTTGCGTGTCACCAACTGGCCCATCTGGGCGCCGATGTGATCAAGGTCGAAACCGTGGGCAGCGGGGACCTGGCGCGCAATCTCGGGGCCGATCCCGCATTGTCCGCGCGCGGCATGGGCATCAGTTTCCTGGCGCAGAATGCGGGCAAACGTTCGCTGACGCTGAACCTCAAGGATGCGCGCGGCAAGGCGTTGCTCAAGCGTCTTGTCCAGGGCGCCGATGTGTTGGTCGAAAATTTCCGCCCCGGCGTGATGGACAGGCTCGAACTTGGGCCCGAAACACTGAGAGCCGCAAATCCGCGTCTGATCTACTGCGCCATTTCGGGGTTCGGGCAGGACGGGCCGTGGGCCGATCGCCCGGCTTATGATCAGATCGTTCAAGGCGTATCTGGTGTGATGTCGATCACCGGTGACGCGCAAAGCGCACCTCTGAGGGTCGGCTATCCGCTGGCCGATACGGTCGGAGGTCTGACCGCCGCGATGGCCATCTGCGCAGCGCTGAACGACGCGCCCCGGGGCTGCGTGATCGACATTTCCATGCTCGAGTCGGTTCTGGCCACCATGGGATGGGTCGTGTCGAACCACCTGATCGGCGGCGTGGCCCCGCAGGCCAATGGCAATGAAAACCCGACCTCCGCCCCGTCGGGCGCGTTTCAATGCCGCGACGGGCTGATCAACATCGCCGCCAACAAGGATGAGCAATGGCAAACCCTTGCGCGCCATCTGGGTCGCGCGGATCTGCTGGACAAGGAGATCTATGCCACGCGGGAGGATCGCAAGGCCAACCGTCTGAGGCTGAAGGCCGAACTGGAAACGGTTCTGACCACAAGGGGCGCGCGCGACTGGGCGCGGGAACTCAACGCCGTCGGGGTGCCGTCGGGCGCGGTCATGT
>Ga0102941_1001412_pt1 | contig 11228 bp, 8 predicted proteins | sample SalPonR2_C_D2_MG_FD_79281 | JGI IMG/M metagenome (GOLD analysis project Ga0102941, IMG submission 79281) | Salt pond soil microbial communities from South San Francisco under conditions of wetland restoration - Salt Pond MetaG R2_C_D2_MG | ecosystem: Environmental > Aquatic > Marine > Intertidal... | reverse complement strand
CCGCCCGCACTTTTTGTGTTCGGCCTGCCCGGATTTCGGTCTTTCGGCGGGCAAGGCACGAAAAATCGCCCGACCGGTGCATGGAGGTATCCCCCCAAAAGGCTATCGTGGCATAGTGACGGGGTGAGTGTCATGCGGGAGAGGTCCAATGTCGGATCCTCAACGACTCGTTGTTTTCGTGCATATTCCCAAGGCCGCCGGGACAACGCTTGTTTCCATCATCGAGCAGGAATACCGCCCACGCTCGATCTACCGGTTTCGCCACGCCCACACGATCGAGGAGCAGGTCGAGGAGATCAATCGCGCGGCGGCCGACCGCAACGGATACGAGATCGTCACGGGGCACATCGGCTATGGTCTCCATGAACTTGTCGAGCAGCCGGTCTCCTATTTCACGATGCTCCGCGAGCCCCTCGCGCTGCTGATTTCGCGGTACCATTACCGGCGCAACCATCCCAGACAGAACCCGGTCCTCGCCCAGCATGCCAAGCGGTCCAGCCTGTTGGAATTCGGCCGGTCGATCGAGGACAACACGATGACCCGGTTTCTCTCGGGCGCGGAATTCGAGGCGCAGGCGTCCCTGGGACCGGGTGCTGCGTCTTTCCAGAGGCTGCAGATCGCCCGGGTGACGGGAGAGGGCTTTCAGGGCGATCCCGCCTGCACCCCGGAGATGCTGGAAACCGCAAAGGCCAACCTGCGCGACCGGATCGGTGCGTTCGGGATAACCGAGCGTTTCGATGTGAGCATGGTCCTGATGTCGCATGTTTTCGGGTGGAAGAAGATAAACTACGTCAGGCAGAACACCGGCGAAGGGAAACCGCACAAGGATCCTGTCTCCCGGGACGACATGGCCGCCTTGCGGGCGCGCAACGCCTTCGATGTCGAGCTTTACGCCCATGCCTGCGAGCTTTTCGAAGAGCGCATCCAGGCGCTGGAACCGGGTTTTCGAGACAAGGTCGACCGGTTCAGGTCGATGAATGCGGTCCACGGGCGATTGAACCAGTGGCAGACAAGAATTGCCAGATCGCCGCAATCGACGGTGAGATGGCTGGGCAGGGTGAAGAGGAAGGTGCTGTCCTGATTCCGCGCAACGCGCGTGCGTGTCTATTGCACGCGCGATTGCGCAAAGAATTCCACAAGATCGGGCAGGTTCAGCCAGACGGCGCAGCCGAGGATCGCCATGGCGACAGCGCCCGACAAGATGTCGTGCAACGGCATCCATGCCCCGTAGGGATAGACGGTCCGCGAGATGACGGGATACATGATCGCTCCGGTCAGGAGCGGGGCGATCGCAACCCCGGCGGGCCCGTACCATAGAACGCCGAGGAAAATCAGCAGGGTATTCAGGACCGCCCCGGCGATCTGCAGGATCGCGAACTTTCCGGATGCACCGGCGGCAAGCAGCACCAGACCGTAATTGCCGGTGACGATGGCAGGCAGTCTGGAGAGCGCGATGAGCACCAGGAGGGGCCCGGCCGCTTCGTAGCGCGGATCGTATAGCACCACGATGATGTCGATTCCCAGAAACGCCAGGATTGTCGAAAGACCGAGAATGGCGCCGACGATCGACAGCCGGGCCCGTCCGATGTTGCGCCGGTTTTCCCGACCCTCGGATGGCGGGCGCTTGCTATACAGGGGAAACAGGACCTTCTTGGCGAGCTGGCGTTGCATCACGATCGGTACCGTCGCGAGGAAGAACGCGATCTGGTAGAGTGCCAGCTCTTCCAGCGAGACGAACCTGCCGAGGATGGCCCGGTCGGCCTGGGAAACCATGAACCCCGCCATCGTGGCAAGGAAGATGTACTTGCCGAAGCCGAACATCTCGCCCAAGGCCGCGCGTTCAATGTGCAGCCGGTTCGAAACGCCCGGAAGCCAGCGGTGGGACAGGATCATCTTGCAGATCGGTGAGGCGAGGCCGCCGATCGCAAGCGCCCAGACGCTTTGCAGCACCAGCGCCAGCACGACCATGCACAGCAGGGCCAGAAGCTGGGATGCGACGAAGATCACCGTAACCCGCCCGATCAGAAGTTCCTTGTTCGCCGTCGCCAGCTTGGTGGAGTTGAACCCGGCGAGAACGACCGTAAGCCCCGCCACCGGCAGAATGGTTTCGAGGATCGGAGCCTCGTAGAATGTGGCGATCCAGGGTGCCGCCAGCAGGACCAGCCCCCACAGCAGAAAGCCGCGCAGGATCTGCAGCGTCCAGGCGGTATTGAGAAAGGCGGGGTTGTGACCGCGCTTGTTCTGGATGATCGAGGTGTTCAGACCGATGTCGGAGAACATTTCCAGGCCGGTGATGAAGACCTGCACCAGAGCCATGATGCCGAAGGCTTCGGGAAACAGGATCCGGGTGAGGATCAGGTTTCCGCCGAGTCTCAGGATATTCTGGGCCCCGAAGCCGACGAATGTCAGGCCCGATGCGCGTATCGATCGTGACCGGAGTCCGTCGCCGCGTATAATTTCTTTTATTCTCATGAAGATAGGCCGAACGACTCTATTGCAGGGGCAACGTACACGGCCTTTGCATCGCGTAAAGCAACGTTTTGACGCCCAAGGGGTGAGCGGGCTGTACCGGCGCGTTGGATGGCTTTGGTGCGCAACACTGGCCGGGGTCGGCGCGCACTGTTTCGAAGGGTAAACCAGGGTAAACTTGGGGTTTGGTCGTTTCGCGGGCTCAAGCGTTTGTTTCCAGGGCATCCGCGCCCGCGGCACCGGGTCGGACACGCAAAAATCTTTGCCTTCCGGCCTGCGTTGGGGTAGCCCGAAAGCTACGAGTTTCTCGAAAAATGAGTGCATCCGTCATGAGTAAACCCGTCATTGCTCTCGGTCTCGACGCCGCCGACCCCGCCCTTCTCGAAAAGTGGCTGGCCGCGGGACACCTTCCCAATATCGCCGGCATCATCGACCGGGGGGCCTACGGCCGGCTCGAAACTTTCGACTGGTATCGCGCCGAGACTCCCTGGACGACCTTCCTGACCGGATCCGCCCCGGAAGAGACGGGCTATTGGTCGCCCATCAAGTACAGCGCGCTCGACTACAAGTGCCGGCACATCTACGCGTTCGACTACGGTAAATTTCCGGCCTTCTACGCGCGCGACCCCAAGAAGAAGGTGGCGATCTTCGACATGCCGCAGGCGCCGCTGGCGGATGTGGAAGGAATCCAGGTTCTCGCCTGGGGCACCCACAGCGGCCAGACCGCCAGTGTTTCCAGGCCCCGTGAACTCTACCAGGAACTCGTCGACAAGCACGGGACGCATCCCTTGCTCAACGATGACGAGGCCAGCGTCTACCAGCCCGACAAGATGCTCGACCTCTTCGAGCGCATGAAGGTCGGGATAGAGCGGCGCGCCGATATCTGCATCGATCTTCTCGGGCGGGACGATTGGGATTTCTTCCTGACCATCTTCGGCGAGATCCACGTCGCCGGCCACTATTTCTGGCATCTCGGGCTCGACCACCCGCTGAGCGATGCGTTGCAGGCGAAACTCGACCGGGACCTGCTTCTCGAAAGCTTCCAGGCCGTCGACGCCGCGATCGGCCGCATTCGCGAGGCGGCCCCGGACGACGCCGTCTTTTCGCTCTTCGCCGCCCACGGCATGGGGACGAACGTGATGGACCTGCCGAGCCTCGTTTTCCTGCCCGAGCTTCTCTACCGCTGGTCCTTCCCCGCCCGCCAGGGCATCACCGGCGGCAAGGAGGGCACGCCCGCCGAGCCGATCCTCGACCCCGATCTCATGGCAGAGCAGGGCTGGGCCGAGGGTCTCTGGCGCCTGATCGACGAGCAGAGTGGGCCGCGCAACCTCGCCAAGAAACACCTCTCGCGCCGCAATTTCCGGCGCGCGGAACGGTTCTTGCCGGGGCGCAGGCAGACCGCGCTCGAATCGCCCTTCGCGCTTGCCGAAGCCGGTGTCGAAGAGGCGCTGGCGCCGCCCACCTGGTATCGCCGACACTGGAAGAAGATGAAGGCGTTCGCGCTTCCGAGCTTCTCGGAGGGCTACATCCGCATCAACGTGAAGGGCCGCGACGCCCAGGGCGTCGTTCCCTACGAGGAGTACGGCCAGGTCTGCGACGAGATCGAGGAGCTCCTGACGGGTCTCAAGGACGCCCGGACCGGCAAGCCCCTGGTCGAAAAGGTAATCCGCACCCGCGCGAGCCTCGATGACGAAACCGAGACCTCGCCCGATGCCGACCTTGTCGTCGTCTGGCAGGAAGAGGCACCGACCGACCTGGCCGATACCGGCGGCTTCGGCAGGATTGGCCCCGTACCCTTCATCCGCACGGGCAGCCATCGCGCCCATGGGTTCTTCTGCGTTGAAGGTCCCGAGATCCAGGCCGGAACGAAACTGGCCCAGGGCCATGCGCTCGATCTCGGTGCGACCTATCTCGATCTGATGGGGGGCGATGCCTCGGAGATGAACGGCTGCAACCTTCTCGATAACGAAGGACCGGCGGCACCCAGGGTGAAAACGGCCGTGAGCGCCTGACATCATGGGCGCTGCGGGCGGCGAGACCGGCGTGTCGAACCGCACGGACCCCGGGGCAAGCCCCGTGATGATATCGCCTGGTTCTCCCCGGGTGTCGGTTCTGCTCCCGGTCTACAATGGCGGGGCGTACCTCGAAGCTGCCGTGCAGAGCCTGCTTGGCCAAACCTTCGGGGATTTCGAGATCCTGACCATCAACGACGGCTCGAAGGACGGCTCGGTCGCCACCCTCGAACGGCTGGCCCGGGAAGATGCGCGGATCCGGGTGATCTCGCGGGAGAACCGCGGGCTGATCGCCACGCTGAACGAAGGCATGGCGCGCGCCCGTGGGGAATACCTCGCGCGGATGGATGCCGATGACCTGGCCTTGCCGGAGCGCATTGCCCGGCAGGTGGCGTTTCTCGATGCCCACCCCGAGGTCGTGGCCGTGGGCACCCGCGCGCTCCTGGTCGATGCCGAGGGCTGGCCCTTGCGGCCCTTCGCCGAACAAACCGGGCATGCCGAGATCGACGCGGCTCATATCGCAGGTCGCGGCGGCGCCATCGTGCACCCTTCGGCGATGATCCGGGCCGATGCGCTGCGTGCCATCGGCGGCTATGACGACCGCTACCCCCATGCCGAGGACCTCGACCTGTTTCTGCGGCTTGCCGAAATCGGTCGCCTCGCCAATCTCCCGGAGATTCTGTTTCACTACCGTCAGCAACCTCATTCCATCGGCCACAAACACCGCGATACCCAGCGTGAAAGCGCCCACGCGGCGCTGATCGCGGCCCATGAACGACGTGGTCTGGCGATGGAAGAGGTGGCGGTCCGGTCGAACCCGGCCCGTTCCACGGCCGCGACCCACCGGCGTTTCGCCTGGTGGGCACAGATGGCGGGGCACCGCGGAACCGCCTGGAAACACGCATTGCGCGCGGTGCGGCATGGGCCCCTCGACGCGGAAAACATCAAGCTGCTGCTCGTCGTCGGGCGCGACAAGCTTCTGGGCCGCTAGCTGCGCGCCCGGGCCGCCCTGACGGCGTCGATCACCCGCGGGGCGATCAGCCGCGTGCCCATGTTCGAGAGATGGTCATCGTCGTAGTAAAGCACCTGGCCGTCGACGATGTTGTCGCAGCGCCTGGTGTCGGCGTCGCAGAACAGGTCCTCGACCGGGACGATCTCCACATGGCCATGCTCATGGGTATAGATCTCCTGCAGCATCTCGTGGACCGGTTCGGTGCGCGCGCGGACCGCGTCGTAGGAGGTCGTGAGGTGAGGGAGGGTTTCGGTGCGTTCGATGATCTCCATCCCCCGGCGCGGCACATGCCAGCCCGCTTCGGGGATCGGTTCGAGGACGATCAGGTCGAAATCGAGGCTCATGGCGGCCAGCCGTTCGGGCAGGGCGGCGCGAATGCGGGCCAGCCGGTCCTCGCGGGGCGGGATGCGGCCCGTGCCGTCCCAGGTGGCGTCGATCGCCCGGGCGGGGCCGGCGGCGGTTTCCACCCCGCCCTCGCCATTGTCGAAGCCCGACCCGTGAATGTGCGACTGGAACCGGGCGGCGACGATGATCTGCCGGATGCCGGAGGCCTTCGCCCAGTCCAGCGTTTCGGTGATGAAGCGGTTGCATTCGCCGGGCCGGTCGGCCTCGAGAATGTACATGCCGGGCACGGGGGGGCAGGCGGCATAGGTCATCACATAGGCGTTCAGCCCTGCCTCCACGAGCGCGGCGCTGAGTTCATGGGACATCGCCCAGCCATGGCTGTCGCCGAGGATCATCACCGTGTCGCCGCTGCCGTCGCCGGCGGTGACCATGCATTGCTCGGCCGGGTGGGATGCGGGGATCGGGAGGTTCGGCTCGAACTTGCAGGGCAGCCCGGACCGGTCATCGAAGGAGGCCACCAGCGTGGCGTAGTTCGGCGGATAGCGCAGGGCGGCCCCGTCGCTGGCGACGCCGAAGACGCCGAACGCTGCGAAGATGGCCATGCCCGCGCCACTGGCGGCGAAGAGATGCGGACGGGCCTCGAAGACCCGGAGGCCGTTGCCGCGGCGCTTGCGGAAGGGCTGTTCGATGAATTGCCAGGTCAGGTAGGACAGCACGAATGTCAGCACGACGAGCACGATCATCTCGCGCAGGCTCAGCGGGTTCCCGTTGTTCAGCCTGATCCGGGCCAGGGAGAAGATCGGCTGGTGCCAGAGATAGAGCGAATAGCTGATCAGCCCGATTCCGACCATGACACGGAGCGACAAGACCCGCGCGACCAGCGTGCCGGACCGGGCAAAGAGGATGATGAGCGCTGTCCCGAGCACCGGCCCCAGGGTGACGGCACCGGGAAACGGCATGTCGGAGGAGATCAGGAAGATCGACGCCACCACCAGCGCAAGCCCGAGCCCCGCCATGGCCTCGTTGCCGCGCATTGATCGCGCGCTCGTGGCCCAGAAAGCGCAGATCGAGCCGACGAAGAGCTCCCACATGCGGAAGGGAAGAAGGTAGAAGGTCGCCGACGAGGCATTGCGCGCGCCCCACAGGCACAGCCCGAAACTGATCACCGTCAGCAGGATGATCATGCCCAGGGTCGAGCGTCGCCCGTAACGCCACAACAGGAACAGCATGACCGGGAAGAAGATGTAATACTGCTCTTCGACCGCGAGGCTCCAGGTGTGCAGGAGCGGCTTGTTCTCGACGTCCTCGTCGAAATAGCCCGCTTCCATCCAGAACAGGAAGTTCGAGGCGAACAGGATCGTGGCGAGGATGCTTTCGGAGAAATCGGTGAATCGGGCCGGGTCGAGCGCCAGCCAGGCCGGCGGGATGGAGCAGAGGACCACGGTGAAGAGGGCCGGCAGGATGCGCCTGGCCCGCCGTTCGTAGAACCGCAGGATCGAGAACTCGTTCCGCTCGAGGTCGCCGATCAGGATCGTGGTGATCAGGTAGCCCGAGATCACGAAGAAGACGTCGACGCCGACGAACCCGCCCTGAAAGATCGACAGCCCTGCATGATACAGGATCACCGGGATCACGGCGATGGTGCGCAGGCCGTCAATCTCCGGCCGGTATTTCAGTGCCGCACTCACTACTTCACAAACCTTCCCGGTCTCTGTTCCCGAAACCGCATACCGAAACACAAGATGCCCAGGTTCGATGACCCGCCACAAATATGCCGCAAGTCTGTACAGAATTCTTAACAGAGCTGCACGATATCTGTCGACCGGCCCGGCACGGGCAGAGGCCGTCCGAGGGCGCCGTTGCCGGACGCGATGGCAGTTTCGCATTCCCGTGCTGCATCGTCATGCAGAACCTTCATGTGTCCCGGTCCGGGCGCCCCGACAGCAACGCTCGCGCGTACAGGGGCCGAGCGCGCGTGATGCGCCCTCACCCGCATAGTTAACATAATTCCTGTTATGCAATACTTTTGCAGCCGGGCTCGCCATGCGCGAGAAAAGGCAAAAAATGATGTGGAACAAGATTTTGCGTGGGTCGCGCGCGAGGGGCCGCTGTGACCCGCCCCCGGGTTTTCAGGAAGTCTCCTCACCCCACCTTGCCGGGGAGGCTCCATGCGTCGGATGCAACATTCCGAACCGGAAATCCGCCGCCGGTTCCCGGCGGGCACCATCGGAGCGCAACCGCCCGCACGGGATCTGTTCGGCACGGATACGATTCTGCCCAAGCCAATGAACTTCTTGCGAAATACCGAAACTATCCCGTGCGGTTCCCGATATTTTCCATCACCGGGAAATCGTCCCTGGCCAGCCAATTCGCAAGCCGCGCAAGGGGGTGCCGCCATGGCCGTCGAGGCCGGGCATCGCCCCGCAGTTGCCCGACTGCGCATCGCAACCGGCGATTGTCCCGAGTTCGAGAAGAGACCTGACCGCTGTTTCCGGAGTCCGTCGCCGGAACGCCGGGATACCATGTACGCCGGCGCCGTCAGGCAGCGGCCACGACGAAACAGGCGCAGGCAATCAGGATAAGAAGGCTCACCCGGTCGGTGGCGGCATAGACGATGGGGTCGTCATCCATCAGGCCGCGGTGGGTCTTCATGATCATCCTCAGCACCCAGTAGAGCAGCAGGGGCACGATGCCCCAGAGCAGCACGGGGGTGTCGTAGAGCGCGCTTACCGCGTCGGATGTCAGGTAAAGGGCGAGAACGAGAATGGCCGCCTGCCCCGCCCCGATGGCGATGGAGCGGATGACGGGCAGGTCCTCGACCTCGTAGGCCCGGCCCGAGCCGTAGCGCTCGGTCTTCATCTGGTCGGCCAGCTCCGTCTGGCGCTTGACCGCGGCCAGCGCGAGGAAGATGAACATCGAAAAGCCCAGAAGCCAGGGCGAGAGCGGCACCGAGGCGGCCACGCCGCCTGCGACGATGCGGATCGTGTAGAGTCCCGCCAGCAGCAGGATATCGAGGATGAGCTTGCGCTTGAGCCAGGCCGAATAGGCCAGCGTGGCGACGAAATAGATGCCCAGGACCGCGAAGACACCCGGGGTCGCCGTCAGGGCCGTCAGGACCAGGGCGGCCAGCAACAGCCCCGCGGCCAGGCCCACGCCGTCGAGGGCCGACAGGTCGCCGGCGGCGAAGGGCCGCGCGCGTTTTCTCGGATGGGCCCGGTCGGCGCCGAGGTCGAGCAGATCGTTGATCACGTAGACCGCCGAGGCAGTGAGGCAGAAGGCCAGGAATGTCAGCACCACCACCAGGATATTGCCGAGGTCATGGGCGGCGAGCATCGGCAGGAAGACAAGAACATTCTTCGACCATTGGTGGGGGCGCATCGCCCTCATGAGTGCCCCGGCGCGGCCCGCGGGGGGGCTCATATGCGTCGTGCGGGGGTTGGCGGCGGTGGCCGCCCGGCGCAGCCCCGGGGAGGCCGCAACCGTAATCGCCTCGCGGGCTGCGGCCCAGACCGGCAGGTCGGCGGCCGCGTCGCCGATGTAGTCGAACCCCTTCTCGCCGAACCGATCGGTAAGAAAAGCGGCCTTGGCCGGCCCCTTGAGGTTCTCGCCCGCACTGCTGCCATGGGCTTCGTCGAAGAGCCCGGTGGCTGCCGCAACCGCCGCCACCTGGCGCGCGTCCGAGGCCGAGACAAGCACGGTGCGCCGTCCCTCGCCCCGGGCGGCCTCGAGGGTGGCGACCACGTCGGGGTTGAGCGGCAGGGTCGCGGGGTCGAGCACGCTTTCGTCCATGACCCGGGCCTTCAGCGCGGCCCGGCCTTCGGCCAGCCAGCCCGGCAGCGACAGCAGGGCGGCGGGGTTCTGCGTCACCAGCGCCAGGACTGCCTCATGGAGCGTGTCGGTCCGGCAGAGCGTTCCGTCGAGATCGGCCACGAGGACGATCCCGGACGTATCGGCGGTCGAAGGCCCCGAGGCGGATATGGGCGTTTCGGCGGTCATGCGGGGGCGTTCATACCGCCCCGAGGAGCCCGTGGGCACCCTGTTTCGGCCCTGACGGGAGAAGTGGGGCCGAAACGTGGTTCCCCGGCGTCAGATGCGGCCGGTCAGGCCGCGACCCGAGCGGCACCGGTGCCGGCCACCTCGGCGGCCAGCCCGGCAATCCCCACCGCCCAGCTGTCCCAGTTCAGCCGCGTGGCGGCCCGCTCGGTCGCGGCATCCGACATCATCGCGTAGGCCGCGGGGTCGCCGGTCATCTGCTCGAGAGCATCGGCCCATTCCGCCCCGGTCGCAGCCGGGGGCAGAACGCGCCCCGACCCGGGGCCCATCATCTCGCCGATGGCGCCGACATCCGTCGCCAGCACCGGGGTGCCATGGGCCAGCGCCTCGGCCACGACCATGGGCGTGCAATCGGCCCGGGTCGGCAGAACAAGGATATGGCCGCGCGCGAAGAGGGCGCGGAGACGCTCCAGGTGCCGGGGGCGATTCTTGTCGAGAAAACCCGCCAGGGTGATGTCGTCGCGGCCCCGCAGGGCGGCTTTCACCTCGGCGGGCACGCCGCCGACGAGGGTCAGATGCGCCGCCCGTCCGCCGCTGCGCAGCCTCCCGAAGGCCTCGAGCACCAGGTCCCCGCCCTTGCGCTCCCAGTCGGCGCCGACAAAGAGCAGTTCCAGCCGGTCGAGCGCGGGTTTTCGCGGCGGATCCCGGGGCGGGTCGGAGAAATTCACCCCGAAGGGCAGCGCGCGCGCGTCCGCCGCGACCGCGCCGAACTCCGCCCGTGCCAGCTCGGCCATGACGCGCGAGGAGTAGACCCCGGTGGAGCGTGCCAGCACCCGGGCCTCGCGATCGGGTACCCCGGCGGGAACCTTGCGGCCATAGGCCTCGCCGAGAAACCCCGGCGTGGCGTCGGTGACATGGATCATCGGCAGGTCGGTGAGCATCGCGGCCTCGTCGAGCAAGCTACTTGCCACCAGGCCGATCACGGTGTCGAGGCCATCGAAGTCCGATCCGTCGGGGGCGAGCATGTGGGGCTCGAACCGAAAGGAGCCTCGGCGCAGAAGCCGGTCGACCCGTCCGGCGTGCCGGTGCGGCCCGATCAGTCTCAACTCGAGCCCGCGCCGGCGCGACAGGGCCCGGGTGGCGTGAAAGACCGTGCCGGAGAAAGCCCGGCGGTCATGGGGATTGTGAGGGGTCAGGACGCCGAGGCGCAGGGGCCGGGCGTCGGCGGGACCGGTGTGGATGCGGGAAACGGGATGTAGGGCGGCGTTCATGACCGAGGCTCCGATATGAACGGGCAGCCGGACTGCCCGCGTTGATCTCACCCTGCCTTCAGACTTAGGCAACGAGGGTTACCGCCCTGTTAACGGGGCCCGCGGAAACGTGACGGCCGGGCGTTG
>Ga0102941_1001409_pt1 | contig 11236 bp, 12 predicted proteins | sample SalPonR2_C_D2_MG_FD_79281 | JGI IMG/M metagenome (GOLD analysis project Ga0102941, IMG submission 79281) | Salt pond soil microbial communities from South San Francisco under conditions of wetland restoration - Salt Pond MetaG R2_C_D2_MG | ecosystem: Environmental > Aquatic > Marine > Intertidal... | reverse complement strand
GCGGCGTCGTGCACCTTGACGAACGTGTCCTGCAGCACTTCCTCGGCGTCCTCCCTGCTGCCCGTCATGCGGTACGCGAGCGCCAGCACGTTGCGCCCCAGCGCATCGTAAAGCTCGCGGAGGGCCCCCGCATCGCCGTCCCGCACCCGCCGTACCAGCTGTGCCTCGGCGTCCACGACCGCCATCATAGAAAGATATGCGCCTTCGTGCCGTTCGGATGCCCGTTGTCTTCACGCGATCCGGACGGGCTTGGAAGCGAACGTCCGGCCACGGCCGACGACGCCCGCGTCAAACGAGCGGGGCGCCGCACATGCGGCGCCCCATCGACACGTGGACGTTCCAGCCTCAGGGCTCGACCACGAACCAGACGTCGCCGACGTTCTGACCCGTGGCGTCGCCGGGGACGGCGTCGCGGATCCAGTAGTACAGCGGCGTGCCGCCGTACGTGACCTGCATGCCGCCGTCGTCCCGCTCGATCAGCGCGAGCTCGCCGTCCGCGCCGTCGCCCGTCATCGGCAGCACGCCCGCCGCGGTGTCGAAGCCGCCGACCAGCGGCGGCCAGTTCGTCGCGCAGCCGCCGGAGCAGTTCGACACGCCCATCTCGTCGTTCGCGAACAGGTACAGCGTCATGCCGGTCGGGCCCACCAGGATCGGACCGTGCTCTGGATGCTCGGCGACCCGCACGACGGGATTCAGGTTCGCGACCCACCAGACGTCGTTCACGGCCTGTCCGGTCGTGTCGCCGGGCGCGGCGTCGTTCTGCCACCCGTACAGCGGCCAGCCGTTGTACGTGACCTGAAGGCTGCCATCGTCGCGCTCGGTGGTCCCGAACTCGCCGGGGATCGCGAGGGGCGCGACGGGCACGCTCTCGCTCTCGACGGTCAGGGGCGGCCAGGCCTCGGCGCAGCCGCCGCTGCAGTTGCTGACGCCGGACTCGTCGTTCGAGAACACGTAGAGCGTCATGCCCTGCGCGTCGGTCAGGACGTGCCCGAGCTGCGCGTCGTAGCGCACCTGGACGACGGGATCGGCGGCCTGCGCCAGGGCGGCGGCAGCCAGGGCCAGTGCCGCGATCAGCGCGGCGACACGGGCGGGGACGAAGGACCTGAGTTCGAGACGGTTCATTGGGTCACCTCCACTCAGAGATATGCGCGGAGGGGCGGATCGGATGCATCGCGGCGGTGGAGCCGGTGCCGCGCTCGTGACGAACGAGCGCCTCTTGCGATGACCGGCCACGCAGGACGGGTCGACTATGATGGTGGGCGCGGCCGCTGGCCGCGCCGCACGCCGTGGCGAGGGCCCTTAGCTCAGCGGTGAGAGCAGGCGACTCATAATCGTTTGGTCACTGGTTCGAATCCAGTAGGGCCCACCAACGTCAGAAGTAGCACTGTCCAGTACGCAACTGAATCGGCGGGGATCGGGGCCTCGCTTGACGCTCGTTGGGCCAGCGCGACTCTCCAGGTGTGGGCACGTTCGGACGACTCGGACGCCTCGAACAGCGTGGACCAGCGTAGCTGAACGCTACTGGCGCGCACACGTTGGCCGCTCGGCCGACCGACCCGTGACGCCGGACGCGGCTTCGGCGGGCCTCCTTCGCTGGGTGTTGCCTTGGAGGTGATCGAGTGTCGACACGTCGGCCGGGGCCCCACAATGTGAGGCTCCAATCCGGCACAAGACGGAAGACCACCCCATGTCCGAAGGGTTGCCCTAGACTTCGTCGGTGACTTCCAAGGAGTCGGCGAGGGCCCTCTTGAACGCCGTGATGCACGCGAGTGACTGGGTGACGCTGCCACCGACACGAGCCCGAGCGAGGTGTGCGTAGTCCGGGGGCGGGAGTAGGCACTCGTCGATGATGGCGATGAGTCGGGCGACCTCGGCCGCTTCGGTCATCCGTGCAACGTCGAGGGCCAGGAGGCGCGGACCGAGTTCAGCGTAGTCGAGCTCGATGAGAACCTCGGGTGGAAGCTCATCGAAGACGCGATCGCGTAGCACGTGCGATGCGTTCCTGAGCACGTAGTCGATGTCCCGCAGATCCGTTGCACCTGCTTGATGTAGGCGGTCGCGCAAGGCGTAGAGCTTCAGGATCAACAGTCCGCCGAGGTTGACGACGTCCACCCGTACGCCGGCGAGCTCGTGCGTTTCGTGATGCGCACGTGCGGCGTCGAAGCCGTGTACGGACATGACTCGGTCACCATCTTGCCATTCAACGTTCCCGTCGGCGTCGGCGACCCCGCCGAAGGGAACGAGGTCGATTTCGGTGCCGTCGGGGTGGCGAAGCTTGTGCGGGCCGATGCGAGTGAACCCTTCCGTCGCGACGAGCGCTTCGAGCAACTCGGAGTACGCGTTCCAACTCGGTACGCGAACACCGAAATCGACGTCTCTGGTGGCTCGGTACGGGCTACCGTCGAAGATCCGATCGAACACGATTCCGCGAGCCGTCGCCCCGATGAGCAGTACGGGAAGCTGGTGCGCCTCTGCGGTCCGAACGACGGCTGCGAGTGCATCAAGCTCGAGCATGCCCCGCCAGGTGTGGCCGGATGAGGCTCTCAAGTAGTCGGTCGGCGGTCTTGCGTAGGCGCGGGTCGTCTTGGCCGAGAAGCTCTGCGCGTACGAGCACGGGGTGCGCGAGGTCGTCGTCAGAACCTGTCCACTGGTCGAGTGCAGCATGCCGTGCAGTTCGACCTTTCCTGACGGGCACGAAGCGCTCGAGGAGCGTGACGGTTGCCCCGTCGTTGGCGGGGCGAAGCCGGAGGTCAACAGCGACGTGCTTGGACGCTCCTGGGGGGACATGAAGCGTCAGTGCCGCCGGGGACAAGTAGCCCGTCTGAGTCGATGCTGCGTACTCGCCCCCGACGAGGGCATTGCTGTCCGGGTCCAGACGGTCGAGGACGTCTCGCATCCGGTCGTTTCCGTTGAGGACCCATCCACTCGGCTTCAGCGTCGGGCGCAGCTGCTCGAGGTAGCCGAACTCCCATCTGGCGTGAAGCTCCATCGGCTCCATGGGATTCAGGGTCCCACGCGGGCCTCGGTACAGGTAGCCAGCATCTTCTAGGTGCCGAACTGTCGAGCTGATCTTTCCTAGCGACACGCCGGTCACCTCCCGGAGGTCTCGATAGGTGGCCCTCCAAAGTTCGGGCGCTACGAGAAGCGCATAGACGAGCTTCAGGCCCGTAGCGGTCAAGCCAGAGCTAGGCCCTGAACTGGAGCCTCGTTCTGGCTGCTTGCCTAGAACGAGCACATAAGCCGCAGGCCCCGCAAGATAGATGTTTCCTGCGCCGTCCGCGAACTCGATTCCCTTGGCGACGAGTTGCTCGGTGACGCCCGGCGTCAGGTAGGGCGCAAGCAGCAGGGGAGGGCGATCGAACTGCTGGCCGTAGCGGCCAAGTTGGTTCGCGATGGCAGGGAGCGTGCTCGTCGTGATGCTGCGCCTTGACTCGGCGACGTACGAGGTCGTTCCTGCGGGGCTTCGGATGCCGATGAACGCGTCGGCCCGACTTGGCCCCCTTGCCGGTTCGAGCTGTTCGACGGAAACTTCGAGCTCTGGCAGTCTTCTCAGGGTCTCGAGCGCGTCGTCGATGTCCGCGTTCATGTTCACACCATAGCACACGTTCATGAATCATGAACGGGACAAGTTGCGTGAACAGTCTCAACCGCCGAACAGGCGTGTATGCATGTCGTTCACGTCCAGACGCATGCTGTGCCGGCTAGCCTGACGACATGACGGGAAGAGTTGAACGTGGCCCGCGTCCCTAGACCACTGTAGGGAATCTGCGTCGTCCCCTGGTGGTGCCAGCCTAGACTGCGCTCCGGATACCCGCCCCTCGGAGGCGACGGTTCACGCGACGCCGAGCCGGTTCTCGATCGCGCGAACGGCCCGCTGGAGACCCGTCCGGTCGCCGTGGAGCACGTAGGCGGTGTTGGCCGCCACGACGAGCGCGTTGAGCTCGAAGGCCAGCTGGGTGGGATCGGCGTCGTCCGGCAGCTGGCCGAGGCGTCGCGCCTCGGTGGCGTACCGCTCCAGGAGGGCGACCCAGGACCGCTGTTCTTGGGCGATCCGATCTCGAACGGTGCCGGATCTGGCGCTCATCTCGGCAGCGGCCGACACGAAGAAGCACCCGCCTGGGAACACCTTCTTGTCGACGTGGTCGAGGAACCGTGCGCAGACCTCCCGCAATCGGTCCACGCCCTTCGGTGCCGCCGCTGCGGGAAGCACGACGACGCCGATGAAGATCTCTCGTGCCTTGTCGATGGTGGCCAGCTGCAGGTCCTCCTTCGATCCGAAGTGGGCGTAAACGCCCCCTTTGCTCATGCCGGTCGCGGCAGCGAGACGACCGATCGAGAGGCCCTCGAGGCCCTCCACCGTGGCCAGGCGCGCGGCCGTCTCGAGGATCCGGCGGCGGCTTCGTCGGCCGTCGGCGCGCTGTCGCCTGCCGTCGGTGGTGTGGGGTTCGTCCTGGGTCACCGTGCCTCCCCGCGCGTCATTGACACGATCATACGATCGATCGTACCGTCTAGAAAGAATGAACGATCGTATTAATAAGCTGACCACGCCGTCCATCGTCCAACAGCGCCAGGCGCCGCTCAAGGAGCGGTACCGCGAGGATCCGCGAGCTGCGCTGGTCCCCAAGCAGGCGCGTACCGTCACCGAGGAGGGTGGGGGCCCGTTCCACGTGGCCGTGTCGGTGGACGGCCCCTACCCACGGGCGGCCTGGCAGCTCGGCATCGACGACAAGATCGGCGGCGACAACGACCTGCCCAACGCGGCCGAGATGCTGCTCGCCGCGCTCGCGGGCTGCTACGAATCGACGCTGCGGATGGTCGCCGACAAGATGGGGGTGTCGATCGCGTCGCTCGAGGTGATCGCCCGTGGCGACGTCGACTCGCGGGGGTGCCTCGCCATGGACTCCGCCGTCCGCGTCGGGTTCCCGTCGATCGAGATGTCGGTCCACCTCGAGGTCGAGGAAGGCACGGACCCGCGACGCGTGGAGAGGCTGCATGCCGCCGCCGACCGTCTGTGCGTCACCAAGGACACGCTCGAGAAGGGCGTGCCGATCACGATCGCTCGTGACGCGTAGGCGGCATGGAGCGGGGTAGCTCGGACGCACACCACCGCGCACATGGGCCCGTCGTGGACGATGACGGTCACGGCGCGGTGAGCCACGCGTGCCTGATGCCGATCCCGTTCACCCGGGCCTCGACGTAGTGGCGGCTGGGGTACCGCGCGAGGGTGCCGTACAGGGCAAGGCCGCCTGGACCTGCATTCGTCGCACGGCAGGTCGGATCGGCGCTGACCGGTACAAGACGGAAGCTCGGTGCGGTCTTCGGCAGGTGGGTCAGGATCCGGCGCGGCACGCTCGAGCAGTCGGCTTCTGATCTGGCTCCCGACGACGCCGGCCAGCTGAGCCACAGCTGCATCTCGCCCGAGGTCTTCCGACGCGAGGGCAACGGGTCGATCGTTCGCGCTCTGGTGTTCTACGAGCCGTTGTCGCCTGCAGGTGCTTCGGAGGACGTGCTGCTCGAGAGTGTGGATCAGCGGGTGAGCCTGGTGTCCACGCCGACCTCGGCAAACCGCGGGGTACGCTTCGCCTCGTGGTCACCCGCTGCCAGGCGGTCTCTTGGTCGCGAAGGGGCCGCCAAAGGCGCCTCGCAGACGGCATTCCTGGTGCATAGGTCGCCGCGCCGAGACGCATGATCGTTTGGTCACTGGTTCGAATCCAGTAGGGCCCACCACGCGATCCGTTCGCGACGCCATTGCGTGGGTGTTCGCGGCGACGCCCTGCGCCGCGGGGCGTCCCGATGGACGCCTTGGTTGGAGGTACGATCGGGTCGTGAGCGAGTGGAACGACGAAACCGCCGAATGGTACGCCGCGAGGTACGGCGAGTACGCCACGAACCGGCTGGCCGTCGACGCCCTCGACGTCGCGAGAGATGCGGTCGTGGTCGATGTGGGATGCGGGACGGGCTCGGCGCTTCGGCGCATCGCACCTCGCGTGCCGGACGGAAGGCTTTTCGGCATCGATCCGACCCCACGGATGATCGCCATCGCACGCGAACGGGCGGCCGAGGATCCGAACGGTCATCGCATCGAGTTCGTGGTGGCAGCCGCAGAGCGCTGTCCACTCGAGGATAGGTTCGCGGACGTCGTCCTCGCGTTCGACTCGATCGACCACTGGAAGGACCGAACCGCCGGGCTGAGCGAGGTGAGCCGGCTGCTCCGACCGGGAGGCCGCCTCGTCGTCGTGAAGGACGGTGCCGCTCCGGGCTCTGCTGGGTCGACGCGAGAGCTTCGCGCCGACCTCGATCCGTGCGGGTTCGCTGTCCTGGAGGAGCGGGTCCTCGCCGAGGACGACGTCACGTGCACGATGTGGATCTGCGATCGGGCGTGATGCCGAGGCGGGCGCTCTGCGACGTCAAGGATAGCGCTCCGGTACGAAGGTCTGGTCTTCGATCGGCGGCCGTACGTAGCCCGTCTCGGGCGGCCGCGGCTCGAGCTCGATGGGCGGCGGATCGTGGTGTTCGTAGGGGATCTGGTCGAGGAGGTGCGCGATGCAGTTCAGGCGCGCGTGCTTCTTCACCTCGGCGTCCACGACCCACCACGGAGCCTGCTTGATGTCGGTGTGCGCGAACATCGCGTCCTTGGCCTTGGAGTACTCCTCCCAGCGCATTCTCGACTCGAGGTCCATCGGGCTGAGCTTCCAGCGCTTGGTCGGATCCTTGATTCGCTTCTGGAAGCGCCGCTCCTGCTCGGCGTCGCTGACCGAGAACCAGTACTTGATCAGCCGAATGCCGGAGCGGCCCAGCATGCGCTCGAACTCCGGGCAGGAGCGCAGGAACTCGCGATACTCCTCGTCGCTGCAGAACCCCATCACGCGCTCGACGCCGGCGCGGTTGTACCAGGAGCGGTCGAAGATCACGATCTCTCCGCCTGCCGGCAGGTGCGACACGTAGCGTTGGAAGTACCACTGCGTCTGCTCACGCTCGGTGGGTGCCGGCAGCGCCACGACCCTGCAGACGCGAGGGCTCAACGGCTCGATGATGCGCTGGATGGCGCCGCCCTTGCCCGCCGCATCCCTGCCCTCGAAGACGATGCAGACCTTCTCGTTCTCGCGGTGGACCCATTCGTGCATCTTCACGAGCTCGATCTGCAACCTCCGGAGCTCGGCCACGTAGGTCGCGTTCGAGATCTTCTTCGGCTTGCCGTCGTTCTTCGCCATGCCGTTCTCTCCGTCCATCGCACCGTCGTGGGCTTGCCGTGACGATACCGGGGTGCGCCGGTCCCAGGCCCATGATCGCCGGAGGCAGACCAGCCGGCTCGTCTTGCAAGAGCGCTGGGCGGGCCCTCGGCTAGCGGTTTACCGCACGCTTCGGGCACAGGCTCGTTCGAGGCGATCGCCCGCACCATCCGCGTCGACCGTCTGGCCAGCTCGAATGCCGAGGGGTCATCGAAGGGCGCCCCAAGTTCGAGGATGAGCGCCGGTCGATCCATTCGCTCACCGGGCGAGGACGCAACCGCATTTCGGTGCTCGGCGAGATGATCGTGTGGAATGCTCGGCTATCGTCAGGCGGCCGCGGGCACGCCGTCTCGCGTAGGGCGCGCCGTGATGGCGACGGCCTGAGTCGGCGCTTGCAGAGGTGGACTCGGGACGGGGCGCGAGCCGGTGACGGTCGACATTGGTCGGATTCGTGATCCGGCCGTGCCGTACTTCGTGATGGGCTTGACCCGCATGGACCCGTTGCGCTCATCAGGTCCGGTCGTATCGGCGGCGTACGCTCGGCCCGTGATCGGTATCGTCCTGTCCATCCCGATCGCCCTGGTTCAGGTTTTCGACATCGTCATCCACGTTGCGACGGGTCGCGTCGAGCCGTTGCGAATCGCATCGAACGCCGTCGTCTTGGCCTGGGCAACCGTGATCCTCTCGGGTCGGCCAACGGCGGGATTCGTGGGGATCACCGTCGGCTCGATCGGCGGGTAACTTGCTCTGAACGGCCTCTTCCTCGCTCGTGAGGGCCTGACGAGTTCCAGCTCGAATGCGATCAGCCGTCGGCTATGCGCGGCCTGGGAGCGCCTTGGTGCGAGACGGATTCGGTCGCATGTAGAGCAGGCGCTCTGAGGTCCCCGTGTTGGCTTGGCGGGGGCGCTCTGCGCGTCCTGGTCACGCACTGCAAGGTGCGACGTTCCTGTAGGTCGCTCGTGATCTCCTCCCGTCATTCTGCGGCGTGCCGTGCGCACGACAGGTGTCTGGCGTGCGCCCGCGGAGCCGACGAGCGGGCTATCGGGCCTCCCAGCCGGCCCGATACGGCGACATCTGTGGCAGTCGGTCGACGATCTCCAGCAGGTTGCCGTCAGGATCGCGGAAGAACGCGAGACGTACGCCGCCGGGCGCGTCGACAGGCTCGACCGTGAAGGGCACGTCGTGGGCCTTCAGCCGTCGTGCCACGGCGTCGACGTCGTCGACGGTGAACGCGACGTGCTTGAAGCCGAGGTCCTCGTTCCGGTCCGGCGTGTCGTCGCGCCGGCCCTCCTCGGTGAAGGCGAACAGCTCGATCCGAGCGGCGCCCGCCTGCAGGTAGACGAGCTTGAAGGTGCCCTCGTTCAGGAGCAGCTGCCCTAGGACCTCGAACCCGAGGAGGTCCCGGTAGAAGGTCACGGCGCGCTCCATGTCCTGCACCGTAATGGCGATGTGGTCGAGGCTCAGGCCGTCGCTCATCGGTTCCTCCTCGCGCCCGTGTCGGCGCCGCGACAGGAATGCCCGTCGGACCCGCCCACGACGTGGAGCTATGAGATCCGACCTGGCCGGTCGAGGGTCATCATTCGCGCTGCTGCCAACGAACGCAAGGGGCGCCGCCCGGCCGCGATCTCGGTCGTCCCACACGGTGTCGGTCGCATTGCCCTCGCGACGGGCCGGGACATGCGCTATGCCCGCCTCGGGCCGGGGGAAGGGAAGGGAGGCCGCAGATGCGGTGGCTCGTGCGATTGCTCGTCTTGACCCTCGTGGCGGGACTCGGGCTGGGCCCTGGAGCGCTTGGCACGGGGTCCGGAGATCGGGTGGGGGACCAGCGGGCGGAGGGACTCCCGGCCCGTGGTGAGCCGTGGGATCTGGTCTTCATGACCGATTCGACGGGGTGGGGCGTTCCCAGCCTCTACGCTCAGCGTGCCGAGGAAGCGCTCGGCGTCGAGGTGCTCGTCCACGATCTCACGTTCGGCGGGCTCAGCGCAGCACGGATACGCGAGTTCCTGGACCTCTCGCTGTACGCCGAGCAGTTCGCGGAGGCGGAGATCGTGGTGGTGTTCGGAAATCCACGCAGGTCGGGCGTCGAGCTTCCCGAGCCGGACATCGACACGTGCGTGCTATCCGCGGCGTACGACCGTCCACCGCCCGCACCTTCGGACGCGGCCGACTGGGCGCCCTACCGGGAGACGCTGGGCAGCGTGTTCGAGCGGATCTGGGAGCTGCGCGACGGCAAGCCGACGGTGTTCCGTGCCGTGGACATGTACACGCCACTGCTCGGTCGGTGGAGCGAAGCCGGCATCCTCCCGGAGTGCACCCGCGAGTGGGAGATGATGTCGGATCAGATCCGTGCAGCTGCCGAGGCGAACGGAGTGCGGATGGTGTCGATCTTCGACGCGCTGAACGGGCCGGAGCACGACCGCGATGTGGTCGAGCTCGGGTGGGTGCGGAGCGACGGTCAGCACCTGAACGCCGAAGGCGCGGCCCAGATCGCCGACGCGCTGGCTACTGCGGGCTTCGAGCCCTCGGCTCCGCCGCGACCGCCGCGCTGATTCTCGACCCGGCGACGTCTTCGTGGCCGTCACCTCGAATCGTGCGTCGCGGCCCTGCACCATCTCCTGGAGCTCGAGCGATCCGGGCGACGCCCGAACGCTACGTCCGGAACGGCCAGCGTCCTTTAGGCTCGCCATGGGGGTAGCGACCGTTCAGCTCCGAAGTGGAGGAGAACATGGCACAGATGGTGAAGGTCATCGAGGTTCTGGCTCAGTCCGAGACCAGTTGGGACGACGCGGCCAAGGTCGCGCTCGCAGAAGCGTCCAAGACGATCAAGGGCATCAGGAGCATCTACGTCAAGGACATGCAGGCCATCGTCGAGAACGATCGGATCGTGGAGTACCGGATCACCGCGAAGATCTCGTTCGTGCTCGACGAGGATCGCTGACCGCGTTCCGATCGGCCGTACCGCCAGGCTGCCCGTGAGCGGGACCTGACGGTACGAGTCCGCGGCCCGCGGGCGCGGGACGCTGGCACGCCGCGCACTTGATGGTGCCAAGGCGTGCCCAAGCAACGAGTTCGGCATCGATCCGAGCCGAACGCTCGGAGCCCTCGTCGTTCGGTCGCACGTGCCGAGAATGCGCAGCCGACACGGCACGCATGGAGGCCCTCGGGCCGTCGCTGCTTCGGATCGTGCTCGTCTTTGGCTGGTCGCCGTAGCCTTGTCCAGGCATCTCGAGGCCTCCACGCGCTCGACGGCCCTCGTGAAAGGAGCTCCCATGAGGCACATACGTGCCCTGCTCGTCTCCACCTTCGCAGCCGCGGCTCTGGTGGCCGGCGGATCCGCGTTCGCGCAGGCGCCGCTGCGCCTGGAGCTCACCCCGCGAGCGGAGGTCCCTGCCGGTACGACGACCCTGGTGGCGCGGGACGTGAGTCAGTGGACGTGCTTGCAGCACATGCCCAGCTCGACCGTCGTGCCGGTGAACGTGGCCCTCTCAGACAGGGCGGAAGCGACGCGCGCGCCAGCCCAGGAGGACGTCACGGCGTGGTTCGAGCTCGCGGAGGTCGCAGGCGCGCCCAGCGTCGACGTAACGCTGGAGAGGGTGGATCAGATCTGGGACGTGACCGAGGTCGGCGCGGGAGGGATCGCCTTCCGGATCTTCTGCCGTGTGGTCGTGGCGGTGACGCCGCTCGGCGAGGCGGATGCCGGGGCGGGGCGTGACGTCTCCGTCGAGGTGACCGTCCGTAACCTCGGAGAGCACGCGTTCACCCTTTCGTACCCGCTGCGGGTGGTAGGTGACTAGCGAGCGGCGCTGCTTCCGATCGGGAGCTCGTCACGGAGCTCTCCGGGAGCCGCTCTCCCGCTCCGTGCCGCGTTCAGCCACGCCGGACGCGTCGGGCCTACCGATACCGATACCGATACCCGGGTCAGTCGACGTCCGCGAAGAACGCGAAGCCTGGCTGTCGATCGAGGCCGTCCGAGGTCGGCTCGACGCGGTCCACCTCGATCACCGGAG